>Ga0126373_10001671_pt1 | contig 15946 bp, 15 predicted proteins | sample PanSoiMetPlot_11_FD_92545 | JGI IMG/M metagenome (GOLD analysis project Ga0126373, IMG submission 92545) | Tropical forest soil microbial communities from Panama - MetaG Plot_11 | ecosystem: Environmental > Terrestrial > Soil > Tropical forest > Bulk soil | place: Panama | collected 2016-02-17 | reverse complement strand
CGGCGGCGAGGTCAGCGGCGACGAGGCCGCATGGCGTGACCTGATTGCTCGCTTTGATGTCCCGACGGATCGGACGACTACTGTCGTGCCGTGGCCGGCCATGGAGGACCTGCCTGACCCGGCCAGCCGAGCCGGGGTACCCGCTGGCCTGGCTGAACCGCACGGAAGCCCGGCCGAGCCTGCTCCCAACCCCGCCGAGGCCGAGCGTGGAACCACCGATAGGTCAGGTCAGGCCGCCGATGCATCGGGCCAGGCCCTAGATCCGCCCGGTTGGACCACGGACCGCACGGCCCGGACCACTGACTCGCCCGGTGCATCAGATCAGATTGCCGGGCCAGTAACGAGCTTCGCGATCCCAGTGGACCGAACGCGCGTGATCCGTCCGGCTGGCGCGCCTCGCTCGTATACGCCGCCTGAGGAAGACGACGAGCCATACGTGCCCGCGCCGCTGCCGCCCCCGGCCAAGCTCGACACGGCGTCGAAGGCGGCCCTCGCAGGCGTCCTCGGCGGGCCCGGATACCTGCTGGTCGCCAGCATGTTCCTGCACTGGACGATCTCCGCTGAGGCGGCCCTCATCGCCGTCGCCGCATTCGTTGGCGGCTTTGTGACGCTGATCGTCAAGCTCGGAGATCGGTCCGACCGCGACGACGATGACGACGGGGCTGTCCTGTAACACTCGCCGGCCCCAGTGCAGCACGGGGCGCAAGCCGAGCTGACTGGCCTGCTCCGGTCAGCCTGTTCCGTTCCTGGCGAGGTCGGCTGCGCCGATCAGTCCGGCGTCAGCGCCGAGCTCGGCGAGCCTCACGTCCGCGAACTCCCGGTGGGTTCGTCCCGTCAGCCCGTGTTCGTACGCCTCACGCGCCGGGTTCAGCAGCAGCTCGCCCGCGTCCGAGACTCCGCCGCCGATCACGAAGCAGCCAGGATCGAGGATCGCAGCCAGATCGGCCAGGCCAGTACCGAGCCAGTGACCGACGATCTCGAAGCAGCGCAGCGCGGCGGTGTCGCCTTCCCGTGCTGCAGTGGTGACGGCAGGGCCGTCGATCCCCTCGGCGGTGCCGCCGCCGAGCTGGAGTAGCCGGACCGCCCCCTCTGGCGATCGCCGGGCGAACTCTCGCGCCTCGGCGACCAGGGCGCTGCCACTGGCATACTGCTCCCAGCAGCCGCTATTCCCGCAGCCGCACAGGCGGCCCTCAGGCACGACGCGGTAGTGACCAGGTTCGCCCGCTGAGCCGAAACGACCGCGGTAAAGCCGGCCGTCGAGCACGATGCCAGCCCCGATGCCGGTGCCGACAGTGATCAATAGCACTTGCTCAAGACCCCGGGCTGCGCCTAGCTTCGCTTCCGCCCAGGCGGCGGCGTTGGCGTCGTTCTCCACCACGACCGGGCGGCCAATGCGCTCTTCCACCAGCTTCTTAACCGGCTCGTCCCGCCATGCGAGGTTAGGCGCGAACAGCACCGTCGACCGGGTCTGATCAACGAACCCCGCCGCGCCGATCCCGACGGCTTCGACTTCGTACCGGGCGAGCAGCTCGTTGACCACGCCGACGATCACGCCGATCGTGTCGCCGGGACTTGCAGCGGGCGTGAATCGCTTCAGCTTCTCGACGATGCGGCCGTATTCATCGACGACGCCAGCAGCAACTTTCGTGCCGCCGACATCAACCCCGATCGTCAGGCCCATGCCCCTGCCCGTCTAGCTGCGCTTCGTCCCGCCCTTGCGGCGCGGCGCCCGCCTCCGCTCCCGAGTGTTCGGTGTCTCCCATGCCATCGTCGGACTCCGTCGCTCCCGCCCACGGATCGGGGTCGATGACGTGCTCAGTCGCGAGCCTGTCGCCCGGTTTCCAGCCACCCGGCCCGTGCTCGCCAGCCTTCGGGGCCTGCGGCTCGGCTGCGCCGCGAGCGCGACCGGTAACCGGACCAGAAGCGCCACGACTCCCATCACCGCGCGCAGCAGGCCGGTCAGCAGCCTCGCCACCCGCGCGGCCTGGTCGCGGCTCAGCTGGCTTGCCGTCAGCACGATCGCGTCCGGTGCCAGCCGGGGCGGACCCGGACGGAGGCGGACCAGCCGGGCGCGAACTGCTCGCGGCGCGTTGATCGCTGCCGCCCGCCTTGCTCAGGATCGAGTCGAGCGCGCTGATCGCATCCTGGACAACTGTTGCGACGGCATCGCCGGCGCCTGACAGCTGCCCGCCGATGCCCGGCCCGGCCTCGCGCATCCGCCGGGCCGCCCGGCAGATCGGGCACCACTGGCACTCCGGCGATTCACCGACCTCGGGCGGAATCTCGTTAGTCGCGGTATCCCACACGTCGGCCGTGGACGTCTGCTGCCGGCCGCCACCCAGCGTTCGCCGCACCTGTCCGGTGAGCTCCCGGCGCATGCTCCGGGCGCTTGAGCGCAGCAGCCAGCGCTGCAGGTCGCTGAGCATGTCGCTGGCGGGCGTGGATTGGCGCTGGCGCTCCGAACTCGGCCGAGCCGAACCCGGTCGCTCCGGACCGGGTCGAGCGGAACCCGGTCGCTCCGAACCGGGCCGAGCCGACCCCGGTCGCTCCGAGCTCGGCCGCTGCGAACCGGGCCCGTCCGACGACTCATTACGCCCGGATTGCTCACTCATTGGTGTCACCGTTTCCTGATCCCGTGAAATTACGGGTTGGACTCTGCCCGCGACTTCAGGCCCTTGAGGGCTGTCGTGATGATCGTCTTCTCGGCACGCCGCTTCAGCAGCCCGATCATCGGCACCCTGGTGCCGACCGCCAGCTCGTAGCTCACCTTGGTGCCCGGCCCGTCACTGGCGAGTAGGTACGCGCCGGACATCTCAGTCACCATCGAGCCAGGCTCGTCCAGCCGCCAGCGCACCCCGGCGTCCCCGTCCCATTCGTAGGCCAGCACATAGCTGTCTCTAATGACCCCGGCGTCCAGCCCAAACCGAACGCGCCGCGGGCGACCGTCCGGCCCTGTCTCCAGCACCTCCGCGGACTGCACTCCCGTCGCCCAGTCAGGGTAGGAGCCGAAATCCGCGATAACGCCCATGACCTTCTCGCGGGTGGCCGATACGCCGATGCTGGAGAAAGTCTTGTCCGCCATGATTCGGAGCGTACCCCTAAGCGACGCTGGTACCTGCTCCGCCGGTCCGGCCTGGTTAGCCCCACTGGAGCACGTAGGGCGTTCCCGTGGCCCGGAAATGGCCGACGTTGATGCACTCGGTCCGGCCAATCCGCATCCTGCTCTGCAGGGGCTGGTGAACGTGGCCGAACAACACGTAGCGCGGCTCGGTCTGCTTGATCGTCGCCAGCAGGGCCTCGCTCCCGCGCTCCATCCGCCGGGCGACCGTGTCGTAGAGCAGATCGGGCACGGCGGGCGGGATGTGCGAGCACAGGACGTCGACCTCGCCGATGGCCGCGACCTTGGCCGCAAAGACGTCATCGTCGAGCTCGTTGGGCGTTCGATACGCAGTGCGCAGCCCGCCGCCCACGAAGCCGAACGTCCATCCGTCGAGGTCAACGCGCTCGCCGTCCAGAATCTGCTGGCCAGGCCGCGCGTGCTCGGCCCAGAACTTCGGCAGGTCGACGTTCCCATACGTCAGGTAGGCGGGCACCGGCATCGCCGCGAACAGCTCGGCGTACTGCCGCGACACGGCCGACTCGATGTGCTGGCGCGGATCACCCCCGAGTTGCGCCCACAACTCACGCGACATCTCCCTGGCCTCATCGAACCGGCCCGCCGACCGCAGCTCGATCAGCCGCCTGGCCTGCTCGGTGCCGAACAGGTCAGGAAAGATCCCCTTGCTGTGGTCGGCGTAGTCGATGAAGAGCAGCAAGTCGCCGAGGCAGATCAGCGCGTCGGCCCCTGCACCGGCCGCGCTCAGGGCGTCCGCCCGGCCGTGCACGTCGCTGACCGCATGCACCCGCATCCACCTACAGTAGGCAAATCCGTCGCGCCGGCCTAGCCGACCCGTGACGAGCTTGCGGACCGTTAACGGAGTAACGTCCAAGAAGATCAGGACGGGAACGTGGTCGTTAGTGGAGGCTCGGTGCTCGAATTCGGAATCCCTGCTCTCATCGAGGTACCGGACGACGCTGGACTGGCCGATGTCGTCTTCAGCCGCGCTGCCGCCGATCCCAGCGAGATCATGCTCCGGAAGCGCGCAGCCGGCGTCTGGCAGGACGTCACGGCCGGGCAATTCCGGGCCGAGGTAACTGCACTTGCGAAAGGCCTGATCGCGGCCGGGATCGAGCCCGGTGACCGCGTCGCCCTGCTGTCGCGCACCCGGTATGAGTGGACGCTGGCTGACTATGCGATCTGGGCCGCCGGCGCGGTCACGGTGCCGGTTTACGAGACCTCGTCCATGGAGCAGGTGGAATGGATTCTCAGCGACTCCGGCGCGCGAGCTGCGATCGCCGAAACCGACCAGCACGTCGCCATCATCGAAGGCTTGCGGGACCGGCTGACGAGCTTGTCGCAGGTCTGGCGGATCTCCGGACTTGACGAGCTGGCAGCGACCGGCGCGGAGATCGGCGACGACCACCTCCGGCAGCGACGCGCCAGCCGGAAGGCGAGCGACCTCGCGACCGTCATCTACACATCAGGCACTACGGGCCGGCCGAAGGGCTGCGAGCTGACCCACCGCAACCTGCTCTCCGCCGTCCGGAACGCCGTGCACGGCGCGCTGCCCGAGATCTTCGAGGTCGCAGGCGGCAGCACGCTGCTGTTCATGCCGCTGGCGCACGTGTTCGCCAGGATTATCGAGATCGGCTGCCTTGAGTCCGGCGCGGTGCTCGGGCACTGGGAAAACATCGGCACGGTGGCTGAGGGGCTACGGGAGTTCCGGCCCACATTCCTGCTTGCCGTGCCGCGGGTGTTCGAGAAGGTCTTCAACACCGCGCAGCAGCAGGCCTCGGCCAGCGCGGCCAAGAGCAAGATCTTTGCTGCGGCCGCAGCGACGGCGATCGCCTACAGCGAGGCCGTCAATTCGGGTCGTCCCGGCCTGGGGCTGCGGGCCCGCCATGCGCTCTTCGATCGCCTGGTCTACGGAAAGCTGCGGGCCGCCGTCGGCGGCAAGGTCACTCACGCGGTTTCCGGCGGCGCACCGCTGGGCGAGCGGCTGGGTCACTTCTTCCGTGGAGCTGGCATCACCGTGCTCGAGGGCTACGGGATGACGGAGACTTCGGCCGCGGCCACGGTCAACAAGCCGAGCCGGAACAAGATCGGCACGGTCGGCCAGCCGCTGCCCGGCGTGAGCGCAAGGATCGCCGACGACGGGGAGATCATGCTCCGTGGCGGCATCATCTTCGCCGGCTACTGGCGGAACGACGCGGCGACCAAGGAGACGCTCGACGCGGACGGCTGGCTGCACACAGGTGACCTGGGCTCGCTGGACGACGAAGGCTTCCTGCGCGTCACGGGCCGCAAGAAGGAGTTGATCGTCACCGCCGGCGGCAAGAACGTCGCCCCGGCAGTCCTCGAAGACCGCCTTCGCGCCCACGCGCTCATCAGCCAGGTCATGGTCGTCGGTGACAACAGGCCATTTATCGCCTGCCTGATAACCCTCGATCCAGAGGCCCTCGGATTCTGGAAGGAACAGCACGGCAAGCCAGCCGACGCCACCCCCGCAGACCTCGCCACCGATCCTGACCTGCTAGCCGAGCTGCAGGCCGCCGTCGATGACGCCAACAAAGCCGTCTCGCGAGCTGAGTCAATCCGGAAGTTCGTGATACTGCCGATCGACTTCACCACCGACAACGGCTACATCACGCCATCGCTGAAGGTGAAGCGAGCGGTAGTCGCCAAGGAGTTCGCGGCCGAGATCGAGCAGCTCTACACCAGATAGGCGCCACCGCGAGGCTAGTGCCGGGTGTACTGGGGGCAGCCATTTGTCTGCCCTGGCCGCCCCGGTGCACCTGGTGGTCGCCGACCTTGCCTACTGACCGAGCTTGCCAGCGAGGATCTGCTGCAGGCGATCGGCAACAAGATCCCAGGTCCACTCGCGGTCGATCCAGGCCTGCCCCTTGTCGCCCATCGCAGCCGCACCCGCTGGGTCGGCTAGCAGCTCGACCAGCTTGTCGGCGAGGGCTTGTTGGTCGCGGCCAGGGACCACGTAGCCGGTCTCGCCGTCGAGGATGGCATCGGGTGCACCCCCAGAGTCTCCGCCGACCACCGGCAGACCGGTCGCGGACGCTTCGAGGTAGACGATCCCGAGGCCCTCGACGTCCAGGCCTGCCCGACGGGTCCGGCAGGGCATGGCGAACACGTTGCCTGCGTCGTAATACGCGGGCAGGTCGTCGCAGCTCACCGGCCCGGTGAAGAGGACTGAGTCGGCTACCCCGGTGTGCCTGGCGAGCCGGTCTAGGGTCCCTCGGTAGGGACCGTCGCCGACCAGCATCAGCAGCGGATCGCAGCCCGTCCGCGCTCGGACCGCGGGCCAGGCTCGGATCAGCATGTCCTGGCCCTTGCGCGGGACCATTCGCGACACGCAGACAACGACGGGGCGGTCGATCGGAATACCGAGCTCACCGCGAATCCGCATGCCGCCAGCGCCTGGCCTGAACTCCAACGGGTCCACGCCTGGTGTCAGCTTGACCATCCGCCTTGCGGCATCAGCTGACAGCGCGCCGGCCATGCGGATCCGGAAGTACTCGGCCAGGTACGTCAGGACGTCTACCTCGTCGCCAATGCGCCGCAGCAGTGACCTGGCACCGGGAATGGCCGCCCAGCCGGCCTCGTGGCCGTGCGTGAGTCCGACGATCCGCTCAGCGCCCGCCTTGCGCAGATGAGGCGCCAGCAGGCCCAGCGGAGCCGCTGCTCCGAACAGGACGCTGTCGCAGCCATGCTCGGACAGCAAGGCGCAGGCCCTCGACCGAACAGACGGCAGCGGGAGCATCAGTGAGCCGGGATGCCGGATGACCGGGAATGGCTGCCGGGCGTCGAACTGGCCGGCGCCGGACCACGCGGGCGCATACACAACCACGCCGTCGGCTGGCAATCGGGCGGCGAGCGCGTGCACGAACGACTGGATTCCGCCACTGCGCGGCGGGAAGTCGTTCGTTACCACCAGTACCTTGGTCATGACTCCCCTAGCGCCGCCCGGCGCCGTCAGGTCGGCGCCACAAGCGGGCCAAAGCTCAGATGGTACCCACAGCGTCGTGATCTAGCTCAGCCTACGGGCGCACAGCACCGTCGAGTGTGGACAGGTACCAGCCGCTGAGGGAGATCAGCTCGACATTAGCGCCCGAGTGCGGAGCGTCGATCAACTTCCCGCCACCGACGTAGATCCCAACGTGACTGTTGCCGGAGAAACCGAGGATGTCGCCCGGCTGCAGGTAATAAGTCACGTCGCCCGGCTTAAGGGCCACCTGGGCATAGTCGCTCTCCTGCGAATAGCTGGAGTGCGGGAGGGACAGTCCCGCGGCAGCCCATGCCGCCATCGTGAGCCCGGAGCAGTCGAAACCGGCCGCGCAGGGTCCGGAACCAGCCCACTGGTAGTGGCAGCCAATCTGCGCGTAGGCGTACGCCACCGCCTTCTCGGCCTGGGTCGATGTCGGCCCTGTGTACTTGATCCCCCCGGTCTGACCACCTCCAGCGCCGACGCCGACCTGCTGTGCGGGAGTGAGCCGGTTGAGGAGAGCCTGCTCGGTGCTCACTAGCTTGTCCAGACCGGCTTTGCGCTTGGCAAGGCTCGCTTCCAACTGGGCGATCCCGTCCCGGGTGCGCTGTGCGAGCGCCTGCGTGCCGGCCAGTTGCCGTGCAGCACCGAGGAACTGCTTGATCTGTGCATCGTTCGCCGCGGAAAGCTCCAGCAAGATCGACGACTGGTTCAGGATCCGCTGGGGATTGCCGGATGTCAGCAGCGCGACTGAGGAATTCAGGTTGCCGTCCTCGTAGGCAGTGATCGCGATGCGTGTGATCTGCTGTCGCAGCGATGCGAACCGAGCCGAGTCCCTCCCGATCTCCTCATTGACGAGATGGAGGCGCTGGTTGGTTGTCTGCAGTTCTTGCTTAACCTGGCCATACTGCTGGTCTAGCTTGTCCGCCTGCGTCTGGAGGCTCTTGAGCTTGGCCTGCACCTGGCTGATCGTGGGGGCCGGCTTCGCGGTCGCGCTCGCGCTGATGCCGATGAGTAGGCCCGCGGCAAAGACCGAGGCGGTCACAGCCACAACACCTTGCCTGACGATCCTGCGAACCGACAGCGGCGTATGCACCTGCGTGACACGCTCCTTCTTCCACTGTCCGCCTACCGGGTCAGCTGACGGGTTCGGGCTGTGGAAGTCTGCCCTACGGCCTGGGTTTGTGTCCCGGCCGATTCACCCCTGGCAGCGCCACGCCCGGCGCCGTCCGGTGGGTCCCCGGCTCTCCCAGCTGGCCACGCGAGCCCGCTGATTCGGGAGATTCGGCTGCGGCCGCTCGCCGTCGCCGAATGGCGACTGCTGAGCGATACGGCTCGGTCCACGACCTTAGCGGCGCGCCGAGGGTGGATTCAACCACTTCGCGGACTCTCACGCGGTGTTTCTCCGGCACCGCGCGCCACTGCTTGTCCGGCGGCGCGCCTCAACCGGACTGTCGGCACCGAGTCCTAGCGTGAACTCATGATCGGAGCCCTGGCCGACCTCAGCTTCGTGGTGGTCGACATCGAGACCACCGGATGGCTCGAGGAGCAGGGCGAGATTACCGAGGTCGGTGCCGTGCGGCTGACGGGCGGTCAGGTCACCGGAGAGTTCTCGTCCCTGGTGCGGCCGAGCCTCCCCGTTCCAGCGGAGATAACCGCCCTGACCGGGATCACCGATGCGATGGTCGGCCGCGCACCGCGGCCAACCGCGGCCCTGCGCGCGTTTCTGGCGTTCGCGAGCGATTGCGTACTCGTCGCTCACAACGCGCCCTTCGACGTGGCCTTCCTCAGGGCCGGCTGCGCCACGTCCCAGCTCGCGTGGCCGCCGACAGCGATACTCGACACCGCCGTCCTCGCTCGTCTTTTGCTCGGCCCGGACGAGGTGCCGGATTGCCGACTCGGCACGCTCGCCGACTATTTCGGCGCGAAGACGGCGCCGTGCCACCGGGCCCTGCCGGACGCCAAGGCGACCGCTGATGTGCTCACCGGCCTGCTGCGGCTGGCGGCCGGCACCCGGCCCGCGCGCCCGCCGAGGCTCATCAGCGTGGCCAGCTGATCCGGCGGTACGCTACTGGCGCGGTCGGGGCGCGCGATCCCGGCCGGCCGAGGAGGCGAGCTATGGTCACCGCAATCGTCTTGATCAAGGCCGACGTGGCCCGCATCCCGGAGACAGCCGAGGAGATCGCGAAAATCCCCGCGGTCAGCGAGGTTTACTCGGTCACCGGCGAGTTCGACCTGGTGGCGATGGTCCGGGTTCGAGCGCACGACGAACTCAGTGACGTCATCCCGGGCGCCGTCAACAAGGTCGCCGGCGTGACCCACACCGAGACGCACATCGCCTTCCGCACCTACTCCCGGCACGATCTCGAGGCGGCGTTCTCGATCGGCTATGCCGAGGCCTAACTCTTCTGACGATCGGCGGCGAGCCGCTGGCTGGCGTCTATCCAGCGAGCAAGCAAATTCTCCGCAGCCCCAGAATCGACAGCCTCGGTTGCGCGCCGGTACCCATCCGCCAGTGCTTGCATCAGGGCATCCGGCCCGGCTACCCCGGCGTCGGCCGCTAGCGCTGCGGCCGCGTTGAGCAGCGCGGTGTCCCGTACCGGGCCCTGCCGGCCGGCCAGAAACTCCCTGGCCACGTTCGCGTTGTGCGCAGGGTCGCCGCCGTGCAGGTCCGCGGGCACCGAGCGGGGCACGCCAAGCTCGGCCGGGTCGAACGGGGTCTCGCTCACGGTGCCGTCGTGCACCACCCAGACCGTCGACGGGGCCGTAGTCGTCAGCTCGTCCAGGCCATCGCCGCCGTGGAACACCAGGGCTGAGCAGCCTCGCCCCGCGAGCACGCCGGCGAGGATCGGACCCATCCGCGGGTCAGCCACGCCGAGCGCCTGAGCCGCCGGGTGGGCCGGGTTCGCTACCGGGCCGAGGATATTGAAGACCGTTGGCACGCCGAGTTCGCGCCGCGGCACAATAACGTGCCGCAAGGCGGGGTGATACAGCGGCGCGAACAGGAACGCCGCGCCGACCTCGTTCACTAGCTGCTCGGTCGCCGGCGCGGGCAAATCGATGACGACGCCTAGCGCCTCCAGGACGTCGGCCGTGCCACACGCAGAGGAGGCGGCCCGGTTGCCGTGCTTGACCATGCGGGCGCCAGCGGCGGCTGCCACGATCGTGCCCATGGTGGAGATGTTGACTGTTCTGGCGCCGTCTCCGCCGGTCCCGACGAGATCGACGGTCCGGCCGCCAATGGAGATCGGCGTGGCGTGGTCGAGCATCGCCTGGGCGAGGCCAGTGACCTCACTGGCCGTCTCGCCCTTGATCCGGAGGGCTACACCGAAGCCCGCGATCTGGGCCGGCGTCGCCGCGCCGTCCATGATCTCGTTCATCGCCCACGCGGTCTCCTCCGCGCTGAGCGAGTCACCCTTGATCAGCGCGCCGATCAAGGCGGGCCAGGTTGCGCGCGAGTCCATCTTGGGCCACCTCGATCCGGATCGGGCTGTCAAGCTATGGCGTACGGGGGCTACCCCGTTCCCATTCTGATTGTGAAGTGCGGGCCGCGCGGCCGGTCAGCTTTGCACTATCTCGGTGCCGGCGCCGGTGAGCTGGCGCATCAGGCCAGCAAGTTCGCGAGCCAGCGCCACCGGGTCGATCGGGTGGCTGATGACCGCGTCGGCCCGTGACCAGGTCGCGAGCCAGCCATCGTCGGCACGGCCGATGATCAGCAAGACGGGCGGGCAGTTGTAGATCTCATCCTTGGCCTGGCGGCAGACGCCCATGCCGCCGGCCGGCTGCGCCTCGCCGTCGAGCACCAGCACATCGGCGCCGCCAGCGTCCAGGATGCGCCAGAGCATCGCCTCGGTGGCCACGTCAATGATCTCCGCTTCAGGCACGTCGGCGGCCGGGCGGCGGCCGATGGCGAGCCGGACTCTGCCCCGGGTGTCAGCATCATGGCTATACACGACAACCTTCATGGCAAAGGATGCTACCGACCCGGGGGGTCGGGCTACGCACGCCTACGCGTTGTCGTAATAATGACTCCGTGGTCACAGCATCTACTCAGGTAGCTCCGCGAGGAGTTACCAATCGGCCCAACCTCGTCAGCGTGGGCACGATTATCTGGCTGTCGTCGGAGCTGATGTTCTTCGCGGCACTGTTCGCGATGTACTTCACCATCCGCTCGGTTGACAAGGGTCTCGGCCAGCACTGGCCGAAGGCGCACCTCGACCTGGCGCTGGCCACGGCCAACACCACAGTGCTAGTCCTGTCGAGCGTGACCTGCCAGCTGGGCGTCTTCGCGGTGGAGCGGCACCAGATCCGCCGGTCCGGCTCCATCTGGCAGTTCTGGCGGTGGGGATTGCGCGAGTGGTACGTGCTGTCGTTCATCATGGGCCTGTACTTCGTGCTCGGCCAGGGCGTCGAGTACCTGGATCTGATCCAGAAGCAGCACGTCACGCTAGCGTCCAGCAATTACGGCTCGGTGTTCTTCCTCACAACCGGCTTCCACGGACTGCACGTCACCGGCGGTCTCATCGCGTTTATATTCCTGCTCGGCAGGACGTTCGCCGCCAAGAGATTCACCCTCGAACAGCAGACGAGCGCCATCGTCGTGTCGTACTACTGGCACTTCGTCGACGTCGTCTGGATCGGGCTGTTCACGACCATCTACCTGATCCACTGACGGGAACGTAGGGATAGCTGTGAGCTGGATCACCGCGAGGCGCCGCCACTGGGCCGCCGGCTATGTCGTCGTCGCCTTCGTCCTCGTCTTGATCGGCGGCGGGTACGCCATAGCCACCAGCGGAAGCGCGGCCGCGTCATCGCCGACCGCGGCGAACGCCGCGGAAATTGCCCAGGGCCGGAACCTCTTCGTGCAGAACTGCGCGACCTGCCACGGGCTGTACGCCGAAGGCGTGAACGGCCAGGCACCCAGCCTCATCGGCGTCGGCGCCGCGGCGGTCGATTTCCAGGTCAGCACCGGCCGGATGCCAGCAGCCGAGATCGGCGCCGAGAACGTCCGCAAGCCCCCGCACCTGACGCCAGTCCAGACGCACGCGGTGGCCGCCTACATTCAGTCGCTCGGCGGCGGCCCGCCCATCCCGTCGGCCGCCCAGGTCAGCTCCGTCGGCGCCAACGTCGGGCTCGGCCAGCAGCTGTTCGTCGCGAACTGCGCAGCCTGCCACAACTTTGTGGGTGCTGGCGGAGCCCTCACCTACGGCAAATTCGCCCCGCCGCTGACCGCTTCCACACCCACGCAGATCTATGAGGCCATGCTGACCGGGCCTGAGGCCATGCCGGCGTTCAACGACCTCACGATCACCCCCCAGGAGAAGCGGGACATCATCGGCTACGTCACCAACGTGCGCGCGCTGCCGAACCCAGGCGGGTTCAGCCTGGGCCGGGTCGGGCCGGTGACCGAGGGCCTGGTTGCGTTCCTCGGCCTCCTGCTGTTCTTGGTGCTGGCGGCGCTCTGGATCACTGCGAAGCACGGGAAGGCGCATGAGTAACAACCCCTCAGGTCAGCCGGACTCGGGTGATTCCGGCGAGCAGAGCTGGCCCGAGTATCTGTCCAGCCGCGAAAGTCGCGGCATGCCGAGGTCCGGCGAGGGCTCGGGTGAGTCCGAAGGTTACGGTCCGCCGCGCCGGGTTATCGGCACGCCGCCGCCTGCAACGGCCCGGACGATGCTGGCCGGCCACGGTGGCGATGGCGGCGGCGAGACCCCGCGCGAACTGCCCGCCGATCCGCCAGATCTGGTCAAGGCCAAGAAGGCCGAACGGGTCGTCGCCGCGTGCTTCCTGCTGGCCACGCTGGCGGGCCTCGGCTTCCTCGTCGCCTACGGGCTGATCGGCGTTGGCTCGGTCAGAGACGCCCAGCACTCGAACCTGTGGCTCGGCGGCACGCTGTCGGTGGTTCTCCTGCTGCTCGGCGCCGGCGCAGTGATCTGGGTGCGGAACGTCATGCCGCCGGTCGAGCAGACCGAGCAACGACACCCGTTGCGGTCAAGCAATGCCGACCGGGCCGCGTTCAAGGAGACGTTCGAGGAAGGCACGGAGACCAGCCAGTTCGTGAAGCGGCCGCTGATCAGGCGCACGCTTATCGCCGCCACTGTGCCGCTGGCCGTCGCACCGGTGGTCCTGCTGCGCGACATGGGCCCGCTACCGGGCACGAGCCTCGCCCACACGGCGTGGCGCAAGGGCCGGCGGCTCGTGGTGTACGGCACAGGACGGCCGATCACGCCGGCCGAGTTCAGTACGCCCGGCGCCATCATCAGCGTGGCGCCCGAGGGCTTCCAGAACGATGACGACGCGATGGCCAAGGCCGCGGTCATCATCATCAAGTTCCGGCCTGGCGAGCTTGGCGCGCCCACGGTGATGCCCTGGACCGTCGACGACATCGTCGCGTATTCCAAGATCTGCACGCACGTCGGCTGTCCGGCCGCCCTCTACGAGCAGACGACCCACCACATCCTCTGCCCGTGCCACCAGTCGACGTTCGATGCTGCCCACGGGGCCAAGGTGCTCTTCGGCCCGGCGACCAGGCCACTACCGCAGCTGCCCATGGGCCTCGACTCGCAGGGCTTCCTGATCGCGACGAGCGATTTCCACGAGCCAGTCGGCCCGAGCTACTGGGAGCGGTCATGAGCGTTGAACGGGCCCTAGAAAGCACCGGCAACTGGCTCGACGACAGGCTGCACGGAGCCCGTGGCGTCCGGGTCCTGCTGCGCAAGATCTTCCCGGACCACTGGTCATTCCTGCTGGGCGAGATAGTCCTCTACTCGTTCATCATCCTGCTGCTCACGGGGACGTTCCTGACCCTGTGGTTCCAGCCGAGCATGACTGACGTCATCTACCACGGCTCCTACATCCCGCTGCGCGGTGTCCGGATGAGCGAGGCGTACCAATCGACGCTGCACATCAGCTTCGACGTGCGCGGCGGCCTGCTGATCCGCCAGATTCACCACTGGGCCGCCGATCTGTTCATGGCCGGGATCTTCGCGCACATGATCCGCGTGTTCTTCACCGGTGCCTACCGCAAGCCGCGCGAGATCAACTGGCTGATCGGCATCGTGCTGCTGACTCTTGGCCTACTCGAGGGCCTGTTCGGCTACTCGCTGCCAGACGACCTGCTGTCCGGCGCTGGCCTGCGGATCCTGGAAGGCGTCATCCAGTCGATCCCGATCGTCGGCAGCTACCTGGCGTTCTTCCTGTTCGGTGGCCCGTTCCCAGGTCACTTGATCATTCCGCGACTGTACATCCTGCACGTGCTGCTGATCCCTGGCCTGATCCTGGCGCTGGTCAGCGTCCACTTGTTCCTGATGTTCCATCAGAAGCACACGCAGATGCCAGGCAAGGGCCGGACAAACGAGAACGTCGTCGGCGCGCCAACGTACCCGTACTTCGCGGCCAAAACCGGCGCGTTCTTCTTCTTCGTCTTCGGCGTGCTAGCGCTCGCTGGGACGTTCGTGCAGATCAACGCCATCTGGCTGTACGGGCCGTTCAATCCCGTCGCCATGTCGGCCGGCTCCCAGCCCGACTTCTACATGGGCATGCTCGAAGGCGCGCTGCGCGTGATGCCCGCCTGGCAGTGGGTCTTCTTCGGGCACACGTTCGCGTTCAACGTGTTCATCCCCGCGCTGGTGCCGCTGGGCCTGGTGTTCACGCTGGCCGCCATCTGGCCGTTCCTTGAGCAGTGGATCACCGGGGATAGACGCGAGCACCACGTCAACGACCGGCCGCGCAACGCTCCGACGAGGACGGCCCTCGGCATCGCCGTGATCACCTTCTACGGCATCCTGTGGGCCGAGGGCGCTAACGACCTGCTCGCCGACTTCTTTAATGTCCCGCTCTACTGGATTACGTGGGCGGCCCGGGTGGCCGTCTTCGTGGGTCCGGTGATCGCGTACATCATCACGAAACGGGTCTGCCTGGGCCTCCAGGTCAAGGACAACCGTCTGCTCGAGCACGGCGTTGAGACGGGCATCATCCGGCAGCTGCCGGGCGGCGAGTTCATCGAGGAGACGCGGCCAGTCGACGAGGAAGTGCTCGCCAGACTGGTGGCACGCACCGACTACCCGGCCTTGCCCGCGGCCGAGACGGCCGAGACCGAGGTCCCGCCGTCCAAGATGCGCGGCGGCCTTGGCCGGGTTCGCGAGCGGCTGTACAAGGTCGTCACTGAGACGGCTCCCGCCGCGCAGCCCAACGGTCACGGGAACGGGCACGGCCCTGGTCGCGGCATCGAAGGCAACGGCCACGGTCACACTGCCGTCTCCGCGGGGGCCGGTTCGGTCCAGGACGGCGAGTCTGGCGAGGGCGACCAGCACTAGCACGCTAGCTACAGCACAATCAGGCTCGGCGTTCCCCTGGGGCGCCGAGCCTGATTCCGGCTCGGCACGTTATCGGGACACGCGCAACCTTGCCGGGCTGGATCGTCGCGCGTGCGGATGCGCCGCGTTGTGCGCGACGTGCCTGGGCTTTGCGGTCACGGCTGGCGGGGTTGGTCGCATGTAGACGTACTTAGCGAGCGCGACACCGACGACGGTGGCTGGCACTACGAAGCCGCTCAACGGCAGGCCAAGTCGCTGGACGACCAGGACGGCGGTCAGGCATTACCCGACCACTAGCACGGTCCAGGTGGCCACCTGAGCGACGGCGTGGCGGTGCTTGGCGCCCAGCCCGCCGAGACCTGCCACGCTCGGAGGTCCGAGCGGGCGGCCGCTGCCTGACGCTAGTGGGCGTACTGGCCGCGGTAGTACTCGAATACGAACACGATGACCACGAACACCGTGGCCAGCAGCCCGATGAGGAACAGCCACCAGCCGATCGCGACACCGAGGGCGGCGACCGCGGCGGCCAGGCCG
>Ga0126373_10001670_pt1 | contig 15947 bp, 11 predicted proteins | sample PanSoiMetPlot_11_FD_92545 | JGI IMG/M metagenome (GOLD analysis project Ga0126373, IMG submission 92545) | Tropical forest soil microbial communities from Panama - MetaG Plot_11 | ecosystem: Environmental > Terrestrial > Soil > Tropical forest > Bulk soil | place: Panama | collected 2016-02-17 | reverse complement strand
CGGGTGCCGCGGGAATCGCTGCGATCCGATTATTTCAGGATGAAAGCGAAGTGGGCGAAGTGCGGAAGCGCGTGGAGCGAATTCGTGCCGAGCTCCGAGCGGGTCGCGCGGAGAAAAGCTAGCCGCTGAGCCAGTGGCCGACCGGCTGCCACCCCTCGACGTGGTCGCAGACCACCTTGATCACGGCCGTTATAGGTATCGCGAGGATCAGTCCCATCCCGCCCCATAGCCAGCCCCAAAACAACAGCGAAAGCGTGATTGCGAGCGCGTTCAACCGAACGCGCCAGCCAACCAGCGCCGGCACCAACAGGTTGGCGGCGATGAAATGGATAAACGCAAGCATCGCAAAAATGCCGATGAACGGCCCCACGGTGTGAAATTGCTTGAGCGCAATTAGCATCGGCGGCAAGCAGGAGAGAACCACGCCGAAATAAGGGATCAGATTCAGCAGACCGGACACCAACCCAACCAGGAACGGAAACTCCAGCCCGATCAGCCAGAAGAAAAGCCAACTGGCAATGACGAGAACAAGCCCGACGAGGGCCGTGCCGACTACGTAGCTGCGAAGGACCTGCGTCACGTCGGCCAGCGCCTGTTTTACGGACGTGCGTTCCGTGTCCGGGAAAAGCTGCATTGTGGCGTGCCACACCTGGCGCTTGGCCGCCAGCATGAAGAAAACGAGGAACGGCACAAACGTGCCGGCGAGGACCACATTCCAAAGCGAGCTGAGGCGCGAGAACAGGGCGGAACGCACGGGATGCGACTCCGCAACGGCAACGAGATGCTCGCCGGCGCGCTGGGTGGGCTCGATTTCCGAAACGCGCGCCTCAAAATTTTCGAGCTTCTTCTCGACCGCGTTGGCCGCGGCGCGCAGCGGCTGGCGGTACTTCGGCCAGTCGGCGCCGAACTGGTCAACGCGCTCCATCAGCGTCCAGCCGACGATCATCAGGAGAGCAATGGTCATCAGCACAATCAAAAGCGAGCCGAGCGCGCGCGGGACGTGCAGGTTCTCGAACCAAGTGACGACGGGATCCAGAAAATATGCAAGCAGCACAGCGACGAGAAGCGTGACGAGAACTTCCGACGCCCAATAGCAAAACGCAATCACGATGCCCGCTGCAATAATTCGCGCGCTGGCAGAACTGGCTGCCACGATTCGGGTGTCTGCGACAGACATGGGATGCGCCTACGATAGCACAGGCGGCAGCGTGCGTGTGCGATGGGTGTCCGGCTGAACAATGCTTAGCTCGAGGTCATAGGCGCAGGCGGTTACAGATTGGAAGACGCAGCGCATGAGGCTTCCTTCTGGCCGAGCGCGAGGGTGCTAAACTTGTGTTTTCGGCCCTCGAGTGGCGCGGGGCTCGATCCCATGTCAAAAAAGCTATTCGGCACGGACGGTATCCGAGGTGTCCCGGGAGAATATCCTCTCGATGACGCGACGCTCGACCGCGTGGGGCTGGCGCTTGGCGAGTTTTTGCGCACTCTTTCGGCGCGGCCGCGTGTGTTGCTCGGCCGCGATACGCGCGAATCAGGACCGCATATTTCAGAGCGAATTGCCCGTGGGCTGGCGGCGGCGGGTGCGGAGCCGATTTCGGCCGGGGTGCTGACCACTCCCGGCGTTGCGTGGCTTGTGAACGAGGAAGGTTACGCCGCAGGCGTAGTCGTTTCGGCGTCTCACAATCCCTATCATGATAACGGCGTAAAACTCATCTCGGCCGCTGGCATGAAGTTCCCAGATTCGGTGGAAGCCGAAATTGAGGAATACATCCTCGCGCACAACGGCACGCTGCCTCCAGTGGGCCGGCAAGTGAATGAATACAAGGACGACGAAAAGCTGCACGACGATTACCTGAAGGGGCTGCGAAAAGCCGTTCTCGACGGCGCGAAGATTGGCGGAATGAAGATCGTCCTCGATTGCGCGAACGGCGCGGCGAGCCATTTGGCGCCGTGGCTTTTCCGTTCGCTCGGTGCGGAAGTGGTGGCAATGAACGACGCGCCGGACGGACGAAACATCAACGCCAACTGCGGATCGCTCGATCCCGAAGGAATGCAGAAGCGCGTGACCGAGGTCAGTGCCGCAATGGGAGTGGCGTTTGACGGCGACGCGGACCGCGCCGTGTTTGCGACGAGTTCCGGCAAGCTGGTGGATGGTGACGGCGTCCTGCTCGTCGCAGGGCGCTATTTGAAATCAATCGGCAAGCTGAAGGGCACGGTGATCGTCGGAACCACGATGGCAAACCTTGGCCTCGAGCGCGCACTCGAAAAATCCGGCCTCTCGCTCACGCGCGCGGCCGTGGGCGACCGCTATGTGCTGGAAGAGATGCAGCGCTGCGGCGCGAACTTGGGTGGCGAACAATCCGGGCACATCCTGTTCACCGACGACGCCACGACCGGCGACGGCATGCTGACCGCGGTGAAGATGGCGTCGATTGTGTCGACTGCGGGGCCCCTAGAAAAATTGGTGAAAGATTTAAAGATTTTCCCGCAGACCATTGTGAACGTGAGAGTGCGGCAGAAACCGCCGCTGAACCTGCTACCGGAGGTGTCGAACCTGGTGGCGGAGGCCGAGAAAGCTCTCGGAAATTCTGGCCGCGTGGTGGTTCGCTATTCCGGAACGGAGCCGCTGGCGCGCGTGATGGTCGAAGCCGAAAGCGATGCGGATGTGAAGCATTGGAGCAATTCGCTGGCTTCGGCCTTGAAATCGACGATCGGCGCGTAGCTTTTCCTCCTTTTGTCGTTTGACCCTCGAAGAAGTTTCCTTTAGGCCGTTCTCCCCCCGTGTGAGCACTTCCTGGGGCTCGCATGCGGGCAGTGGCTCGTAGTGAGTTTCCTTCTACGAGAGTTGAGATAATCTGTGCTTGCTTAAGTTCTTTTAGTTTGTTCATTTTACCTGCCTAAAGGTTGACCATTTCTTTTGCATCCCGAATGTTTGATAGCTTTGCGATTGCCTCCGACCAGACTTATTTCGGCCATGAGTTCGGTGATGAGGAGGACTGGATTTTTGTGAAGCAATTCCCAGGTGGAACAAACGTTTACATGGATTAGGGTCAGCGGCGCTGGCGGCACGCGGCGCGTGAAGAAGCCTCGGCGTTGCTTCAATAGCCGAGCGCACAACCGACCCTATTAAAGTCCATAGAAGCCTTTCAGAAAACGGAGTCCATCGCACACAGATGCGCGGAAGGCTTTCCGCGCGTCGGCACGTAAGTCCCATGGAGGCAAGGGGCTGGGCGTCATTGCAGAGGAAAGCGGGGCGTGGCATCGGGCGTGCTCATTCCGCATTGGCTGTCTCTTCATCCCGGGGTGGGCCGGTTTCGCCGCGCCGAAACCGGAATCTTGGGGGTAGAGCGAATAGGGGGCCCGCTCGGGCCCCCTCTTATTTTTCCGTAACGCTTGCCGATTAGGGTGACTACTTGCTGCTGGATCAGGCATCGGCAGGCCATGCAGGAGCCCCGCACGCGTCCGAGTTCACTTCTGCCTGATCGATCCATCGAAGAATGTCGCCGGGCGCTGGAAAATCGTGACCCCGCGACTCCCACTGCTCAGCAAGCTCGCCGTAGCGATCCGTCACAAAAACGCCGCGCATGCCGAGGCCGCTAGACGAAAGCGCGTCCGATCCCAGAAACGCGCGCGCGGCGCGGCCGGACATTTCAGTGCCGGCGATGATCTCTGCGGGAAGCAATCCCGTGATTCGCTCCGTCGGCGCCGCCAAAAACGCCACCAGAGCTACAGCATCCCTTCGGCGGAGACCTCCCGCCTGTTGAGCAAGCCGGTGAAGAAACGTCTCGCAGGCCGTGCAATCGGTGTCGAGAAACAGAATCACGAGGCTCTTCTTCTGCTTGAAATCCCACGCGCGCATCAAGCGGCCGTCGGGAGCATGAATCGAAAGTGGCGGGATCAGCGTGCGAAGGCGACGCATGGCGCACTCCGGCGTCAAATGATAGCATCCGGCGCGCCGGAGTATCTTTGCCGGTGACGTCGTCGAAGCGTTACGTCTCGGCAGCTCGGTTCACGTTGCAGCTGAGTGAGTCGCGAGGAGCTCTCTTTCTCAATGGAAGCCCTCTTCTATCTCGTCGCTCTGTGCGTTCTGATTATTCCGATTGTAATGCTTGCGGCAATCGCTCGTTTGAACCGCGCGATTTCGAATTTAGGCGCGCTGAATTCCTTGGCGGAGCGTCTGGGCCTGCTGGATATTCGCCTTTCAGCGATCGACCGCAAGCTGGACCGGCTGCTCGCCGGAGGCCCCGCCGCAATATTTTCTGCGTCGGCCTCTGGCGTCAGCTCGACGCCGTCGCCGGCGGAGCCTGCTTCGGCGAAACCGTCCGTTGTCGCTGCGCCGCCAGCGGCAGCAGCTCCGCCTCCGGTTGTTCATCCTCCGGTGCCACCCCCGCCCGCCGCTCCTCAGGAAACGTCCGGCATTCCGCAGGGCGTGCTGCCCGGCCAGCCACAGCCTCCACCTTCACCCCCGCCAGCCTCAACCGCTTCACCACCGCCGCAAAGAGCCGCTACGTCCCCGTCCCGGGCACCCTCGTCACCGGGCGCGTCGCTGCCCACCGGTCCCAGCCTTACCGCGCCGTTGACCGCAAAGTCGTTGCAGCCACCGATGGCGAAGAGCGGCAGCGAATTCGAAGAAATGATTGCCGGGCACTGGCTTAACTACATCGGCATTCTGGCCGTCGCGATTGCGGTGGCGTTTTTCTTGAAGTATGCGTTCGACAACAACTGGATCGGGCCGAGCGGGCGCATCGCCATCGGCGTCGGGATCGGCACCGGCCTTTTCGTCATCAGCCACTGGCTGCGGCACCGCGGCTACACCTATTTTTCCGAGAGCCTAGCTGGCCTCGGCTCCTTCGTTTTGTACCTTTCGATCTGGGCTGGCTGGCACTATTACCACCTGTTCCCGCAGAGCACAGCCTTCATCTTCATGATTCTGATTACGGCTGCGATTTTCGGTGTGGCCATTGCGCGCGATTCCGAACACATCGCGCTGCTCGCGCTCATCGGCGGTCTGCTCACACCGATCATGGTCAGCACCGGCCGCAACGAAGAAACTGCGCTCTTCGGCTACATCACCGTCCTCGGCGCGGGTGTCCTTTTGATCGCCTTCCAGCGCAAGTGGCACACGCTGCCGCCCATCCAGTTCGCCGCCACCGTGTTCTATTTCTGGAGCTGGTACGAGGAGTTCTATCGCCCAGCCGAGCTGCGGGACACCGTTTTCTTCGCCACCGTCTTTTTCATTCTGTTCGCGGCGCTGCCCATGGCGCGCAGCCTTCGTGGCGAACGGTTCACGCAAGTCGAAATCCTGATCGTGGTGGCGAACGCTTGCCAGTATCTCGTCGCGCTGCGCTGGATGCTCTGGCCCGCCGACCGCTGGGAGCTCACCGCTGCGCTGGTAGTCCTCGCCGCGGTGCACTTCGTGGTCGCGCAGGGGGTACCTCAGCGCGACGCTGAAACCGCGCGCGTCGCCAAGCTTCTCTACACCGGCCTAGCCTTCGCTTTTGCCACTCTGGCCATTCCTGCGGGCCTCGACGACGAATGGCTCACCATCGCCTGGGCTGCCGAAGGCACGCTGCTCATCTGGAACGGCCTGCACGTCCGCTCTCTCAAGCTGCGCCTGGTGGGATTGATTCTGTTTGGCGTTGTCGGTGTGAGGCTGCTCGCCTGTCCGATTCATGCATCGCACACTTTGTTGCTGAACGCTCGATTCCTCACGCAATCGTTCTGCGCAGCGGCTTTCCTCGCGGCATTTCTCCTGGCGCGCAATTCAGACGAGGAACTCTCCGGCCAAGAAGCCAAGACCTATTACGCCCTAGCCATCATTGCAAACTTCGTGTTCCTGTCCGCCCTTTCACGCGAGGTGTGGGACTACTTCGGCAACTCACTCACCACGGGAGAGTACGCCCAACAGTTAGGCCTTTCGGTTTTGTGGGTGCTTTATGCCTTCGCGCTGATGCTCCTCGGCGTGCGGCTCAAATCTGCGGCGTTGCGCTGGCAGGCGCTGATCCTGCTGGGTGTCGCGATCGTGAAGGTGTTCTTCTTCGACCTGTCGTTCCTCACGCGGTTCTATCGGATTGTGTCGTTCTTCGTGCTGGGCTTGGTGCTGCTGCTGGTATCGTTCTTCTATCAGAAACGCTCGACGAAAACCTAACTCTGTGCACACTGCCAAACTCCCAGAAAAGAAAAGGGCCGCCTTTTCGGGCCGCCCTTTTGATTTGATCGATTCGGACTGCGGTTGCGCTTTAGCTGCAGCCCGAGGTGCTGCCACAGTTCGAGCATTTGTAGCAGCTGCCGTTGGGTGTCATGAGCATCCCGCATTCCGAGCAGGATGGCGCGTCGTCGACGGCGGCGCGGGAGCGCGTGGAAATTTCCGGCTCGTCTATCTGCAACATCGCTGCAGCGACGGGCTGCTTAGCCGCAAAAGCCGGCGTTGCGTCTGCTTTCGCCGTGTCCCTGCTCTCGAAGTCGAGGTAATCCGGCGAAATAAACTTCCCGCCGAGCCAGCGCCCAATATAGTCGATGATCGATTTCGCATAGCGGATGTCGCGATTGCCGGTGTAGCCGGAAGGCTCGAAGCGCGAGTTAACAAATTTATTCACCAGCTCGCGCAACGGCACGCCGTACTGCAGCGCGACGGAAACGGACAGAGCAAAGGCGTCCATGATGCCGGAAAGCGTGGAGCCTTCCTTCGCCATCTTGATGAAGATTTCACCGGGCGTGCCGTCTTCATACTTGCCGACGGTCAGGTAGCCCTCGTGCCCGCCGATCGAGAACTTGTGCGTGATGGAATCGCGCTCCGCTGGCAGCTTGCGCCGCTTCGTACCGGGAAACATCTCGGCTTGCACCGGCGTCGGCGTTTCGACTTTCGCGGCAACCACTTCGGCGACAGGCGCCGCAACCGCAGCCTTTTCGTCTTCCTTCTTACCCGCCGCAGAAAGCGGCTGTGAACGCTTTGAGTTGTCGCGGTAGATGGCCACGGCCTTGATCCCAAGTTTCCAGGACTCAATATACGCCTGCATGATGTCGTCAACCGTGGATTCTTCGGGCATGTTGATGGTCTTGCTGATCGCGCCCGAAAGGAACGGTTGAGCTGCCGCCATCATGTGCAGGTGGCCACGCCAGGAAATCGAGCGGCCGCCACCCATCGGCGCGAGCGAGCAGTCGAAGACGGACAGATGCTCATCCTTCAGCCCGGGTGCGCCTTCGATGCTGCCGTTGCGGTCGATGAAGTCCACGATCTGTGCGACGTATTCCGGCGCGTAGCCGAGGCGCATCAGGGCGGCCGGCACAGTGTTGTTGACGATCTTGATCACACCGCCGCCCACCAGGCGCTTCTGCTTCACCAGCGCTAGGTCAGGCTCGATGCCGGTGGTGTCGCAATCCATCATGAAGCCGATCGTGCCGGTTGGAGCGAGCACGGAAACCTGCGAGTTTTTGTAGCCGTGCTTTTCGCCGAGCCCGAGCGCAGCGTCCCACGATTCCTGCGCCGCGCGCAGCAGCGACGGTTGCACGTTTTCTTCCTTGATGGGCCGCAGGGCATCGCGGTGCATGCGGATCACGTCGAGCATCGATTCGCGGTTGCGGATGTAGCCGCCGAACGGGCCCATGCGCTCCGCGATACGCGCGGACTGGGCGTACGCCTCGCCGGTCATCAGTGCGGTAATGGCGCCGCAGAAATCGCGGCCGCCTTCTGAATCATAGGGAAGTGCCAGCGACATTAGCAGCGCGCCCAGGTTGGCGTAGCCGATGCCGAGCGGGCGGTAATCGTGCGAATTGCGACCAATGCGGTCGGTCGGATAGCTGGCGTTGTCCACCAGGATTTCTTGCGCCGTGATGGTTATATCCACGGCATGGCGGAAGCCTTCGGCATCGAACTGGCCGTTCGGGCCGAGGAACTTCAGCAGGTTGATCGACGCCAGGTTGCACGCTGTGTCGTCGAGGAACATGTACTCCGAGCACGGATTCGACGCGTAGATGCGGTCTGTGGCCTTGCAGGTGTGCCAGCGGTTGACGGTGGTGTCGTACTGCATGCCGGGATCACCGCACCGCCATGCGGATTCGCCGATCTTGCGCAGTAGGTCGCGCGCACGGAATTGCTCGGTCGGCTGGCCGTCGGTGACGTTGTGCGTCCACCAATCGCGGTCGCCTTCCACGGCCTGCATGAATTCGTCCGTCACGCGAACGGAGTGGTTCGCATTCTGGAAGAACACGGAGGAGTACGCTTCGCCGTCGATCGAGGGATCGTAGCCCTGCTCGATCAGGACGTGCGCCTTGCGCTCTTCGCGCGTCTTGGATTCGATGAATTCCACCACGTCCGGATGATCGATATTCAAGATCACCATTTTCGCCGCGCGCCGCGTCTTGCCGCCGCTCTTGATCACTCCCGCAAACGCGTCGAAACCCTTCATGAAGCTGACCGGCCCCGACGCGATGCCGCCCCCGGAAAGCGATTCGCGGCTGCCGCGCAGCGTCGAGAAATTGGTGCCAGTGCCCGAGCCCCACTTGAAGAGCATGCCTTCCGTTTTCGCCAGGTTCATGATCGAGTCCATGCTGTCCTGGACGGAGTTGATGAAGCACGCCGAGCACTGCGGTTTGGGCTGAACGCCGACGTTGAACCACACGGGCGAGTTGAACGCCATCTTCTGGTTCACAAGTAGGTGTGCCAGCTCGTCGCGGAATGCGTCGCGAGCCTCGTTACCCGCGAAGTAGCCGCCTTCCTGTCCCCAACGGACAATCGTATCCACCACGCGCCCGATCAATTGCCGGACGGATGTCTCGCGCTCGACGGTGTTCGGCTTGCCATGAAAGTACTTCGACGCGACGATGTTCGTCGCCGTCTGCGACCACGTCTTCGGTACTTCGATGTTCTCCTGCCGGAAAATCACCTGTCCTTTATCATTGCCGATGAGTGCCGTACGGCGGTCCCATTCCACTGCATCAAAGGGAGACACCTTGCCGTCGGTGAACCAGCGCTTGAATTCGAGCCCCGTCGCCTTTCGCGAAATCTGCTCCGTTTCGACTCTTCCGTTCAATGCCATTCGTACCTCTGCCATCTCTGCCTCCGCGCCGGCAGTCCTTCCGCCGAGATGTTTGCCGGGTTGCCGAGCGGAGGAGGTTGATCCTATTTTACTCCCAACCGCAGGAACCTGGGCGCCGTTGTGTGACTCCGGAAATACAAAACCAGACTCGACGGAGGGTGCGCGACTAGCGGTTCGGCGATTGAAGTCTCGCTTCGAACCAAAAAAGGGAAAAGCCTAGCTAAGCGCGCCCAGGATTTCGCGCTCAGCGCGTGGCTCCTACCCTTCTTTAGGATTTTCGCTTGAACCCGGTCCGTTTCACCGCTGAAGAGTTGCTGGAAGCTCGCAGCAGCTCATTCAGTTCCCCCGAGTCTGGCTGCGAAGTATCAAGTGTTGTGAAAAAGTTGTCAAGAAAAATTCACACAGAAAGCACAAAATATTTGGTCGCGCGTGTCGAAAGCGTCTATTCGTAGTGGTATGTGCGCAGCATTGAGTCGGGACGATTGTAGTAGCAGCAAGTATCGAATCAATTTCTGCACTGCAATTCTTTTCGAATCTGCTCGGGCAGTGTTGGAACGACTGTCTTTAGCTCTCAATCTGCCAGTTCCAATCACTGCGCAGCCCACCGCCACCCCGTTACTGTGACGCATCCTAAGAAACGCGCTGGCAATTGACACAAGCGCGCTCGCTGAAAAAAAATCATAATAGACAAGAGCTATGTCCACTCCGGCGATCGAGATTCAAGGGCTTACGAAGGACTATCCCGTCGGCTTCTGGCGCAAGCGCATGCGCCGCTCGCTCGATGGTCTTTCGCTCGAAGTGCATGACAACGAGATTTTTGGGTTCCTGGGTCCGAACGGTGCGGGGAAAACCACCACACTCAAGCTGCTGATGGGCCTGATCTTTCCGACGGCCGGTACCGCGCGCGTGCGCGGGCGCTCCATCGACGACGTCGCTATGCACCGCGAAATCGGCTACCTGCCCGAGCAGCCCTACTTCTACGACTACCTCACGGCGCGCGAGCTGCTCGACTACTGTTCGCGATTTTTCGGCTTCAGCAGCCAGGATCGTAGAACGCGCATTGACCGATTTCTCGAACTTGTGGGCTTGGTGTCCGCGGCCGACATCCAGTTGCGCAAGTTCTCGAAAGGCATGCTCCAGCGCGTGGGAATCGCACAGGCCATCATTCACGATCCGCAGGTCGTGTTTCTGGACGAGCCGATGTCGGGCCTCGACCCCGTGGGGCGGCGGGAAGTGCGCGACGTTATTTTCGATTTGAAGCGCCAGGGCCGCACTGTTTTCTTCTCGACGCACATTCTTTCGGACGCGGAATCGCTATGCGACCGAGTCGCCGTCCTGCATCAAGGCAAGCTCCAAGGCACGGGCGCTCCGGGCGACATCGTTTCGATGGAAACACACGGCATGGAAGTTCTTTTTGAACTGCGCGCCGGCGCGGCTCCACCGGCCAAACTCGCAAACCGCGCGAAGCAAACGGGCAGGCGATATCGCCTGGATGTTCCGGAAACGGACTTGTACGCCGCACTGGAAGAACTGAAGGCTTGCGACGCAAGGATTCTCTCCGTCACGCCCCTACGCCCCTCGCTTGAGGATTACTTCTTCAAGCTCGTAGGCGGTGAGAAGAAGCCTTCGCACGCGCTGGAGGTGGCGCAGCAATGAGTACGACAGCGGTCGCGGCTTCTTCAATGGCCCCGGCGCCTCCGCGCGCTGTGTCCACCATTGTGGCGGTGAATACCTTCCGCGAAGCTGTGCGGGACCGGGTGCTCTACAACTTGATTTTCTTCGCCCTTGTGATGATCGGCGCAGCAATCTTGGTGGGCCAGATTTCGATCGGGATCGAGCGTCTTGTAATTGTCAACCTGGGCCTGTCGGCGATCTCTATTTTTGGGCTGATCATGGCGATTTTCATCGGCGTCGGCTTGGTTTACAAGGAAATCGAAAGGCGCACGCTCTATACCCTGCTGGCGAAGCCGGTCCACCGCTGGGAATTTCTCGTGGGCAAATACGCGGGGTTGCTGCTCACGCTTGTTGTGAACACGGCGTTCATGATGTTGGGGCTCGCCGCCGCCCTCTGGTACGTTGCCGGAACGTTCCAGCGCTCGGACGTGACGATCCTCGTCGCTGTTTATTTCATCCTGCTCGAGCTCGCGCTGGTCACCGCACTAGGGCTTTTCTTTTCGTGCTTTTCGAGCCCGATGCTTTCGACGCTCTTCACTCTCGGAATTTACGTCACGGGCATCTTTTGCGCAGAAATTAAGGCGTTCGGCGAGCTTTCGAAGAATCCGGCGATGGAGGCAGTAACGAAGGTCATCTACTACCTGGTGCCAAACTTCCACAATTTCAACGCGATCGCGGCAGCGGCCTACGGTGATCCCATCTCGCTAACCCTCGTATGGCAGAACACTGCCTATGCGGCGCTATACGTCACCTTAATTTTGCTTGCGGCTGCCGCTGTCTTTTCCAACCGCAATTTAAAATGAACTCCAGCGGCCACAAGCGGCTCGTGTGGGCGTTCATCGTCGCAGCGCCGGTGATTTTCGTCGCTCTGGCAGCGCTCCAAGCGCGCATCGACGAGCACACGCGCTCTTTCGCCAGAAGCAAAGAGGAATTGGTTCTGCGCTCCGGCGCCGCGCTGAAGAAAGCCAGCCTCGGCTACGACGCCTTGATGGCAGACATCTACTGGACGCGCGCCGTTCAATACTTCGGCGCTCGCAGCACGAAGCGCGACGAGCAGATGGGTCTGCTTGATCCGCTCCTCGATATTACGACGACGCTCGATCCACGCCTCGTCGTCGCCTATCGCTTCGGCGCTATCTTCCTTTCCGAGCCTGCTCCGATTGGTGCTGGCCGGCCGGATTTGGGTGTCAAGCTTGTGAAGAAGGGCATCGCTGCGAATCCGAATGAGTGGCAACTCTACTCCGATCTCGCGTTCATCTACTACTGGCACCTGGACGATTCACCGAACGCCGCCGCCACGTACTTGGCGGGGAGCAAGATCCCGAATGCACCCGAATACCTCGGCATTATGGCGGCGCGCGTTTCGCAAAGCGGGGGCGAGATTGAAACCTCGCTTATGATCTGGCGCCAGATTTATCACTCCACAAAAAACGCCAGGATGCAGCAGGAAGCAGAACAGCAGATTGCAGGCCTCACGGCCGCGCACGACGAGCAAATTCTCAACAAGCTCTCCGATGATTACCACCGGCGATTCGGCCGCTACCCAGCCTCCTCCCAGGACTTGGTGGACGCTAGGATTCTTCCTGGCATTCCTGCCGATCCGGCCGGCTTGCCCTACGTCTTCGGTTCGGACGGCAAAGCCAAGCTCAACCCATCCAGTCCTGTGGTGATTCCGGCCCCCAAGAAGCTTTTGGGCCGCTGACTTTTCGCGCGCAACCCACAGGCAAAACCGCGGACGACGCTGAGGACTACTCCTACGAAAATCCCCCTCAGGCGGTCTGAGCGAGTGGCACTGGCGTCACTTTGTGTCCGAGACGTTCGAGCCGGCTGACCAAGGAACGGCGAATGCGGCTCACATCGATACGGTCAAAGTGATCTGTTCACTCGCAACACCTCGAACTGCTCCGCAAGAATGTTCCACAGCGGCTTCCAAGTACACTCCGGTCGACTCCCTGGCTACATGCGCGTTACCCCGCACTCCGCGAGCCAGTCGGTCAGCCGCAACAGATCGTGAGTAAACGTCGCAAAACTCCGCTTCTCCTTACGGCTCTTCCCCTTGGCCTCGGCCCGCAACACACATGCTGTGATGCTCTTCTTGTGTACGTCCAAACCACAACAGCTCCTTTCCACCGCGCGGCGTTGAACGCTTCCAAAAGCGAAATCTCCTACGCGTGCTCTCCGCAACTTCCGGAGGCTACCATTCGTTGTGCTGCTCAGCGTCCCAGCCATACTCGTACGCGCGCTCTCAAGCGCCAGAGTAGCTCGACCTCTGTTGCCCACGCGGCTGCGCAAACGCTACGCCATCTCGAGCTCATTTTCATCCTTCGTTGTGGCTCTGATAGAGCCATGATTTACTCGTAGCGAAGGGCTTCAACAGGATTCAGCTTGGCCGCTTTTGTCGCGGGCCACACGCCAAAAATTAGGCCGATACTCACAGACACGCTGAAGCCGACGACCATCGCCCACATCGGTACCACGGCTTTCATCGCTGTCAGGCGTGGAATCAGAAAGACAATCGCGCTTCCGAACGCAATCCCGATCAACCCGCCGGTGCCGGTCAGGGCCATCGCCTCGAAGAGGAACTGCCACGTAATATCTTTGCTACGCGCGCCGATCGCCTTGCGGACACCAATCTCGCGCGTTCGCTCCGTCACCGAAACGAGCATAATGTTCATCACACCCATCCCGCCAATCAACAAGCCGATCGAACTGAGCACCACAATCGCCAGCACGACGCCGCGAATGATGTCGTCGAACTGCTTCATCGCTTCGACGTTCGTTTGGATCGAGAAATTGTCGGGCTTGTCGTATGGCACGTTGCGGCGTCGGCGCAGAACCTCGCGAATTTGGTCAACAGCCGCGTTCACCTGGCCGGGATAGGCCAGCATGCGAAACGCAATCTCAAAGCTGCCCGGGTAGAGCTTGAAAAAAGTGTAGAACGGAATGATGATCCGGCGGTCCTCGTCGCTCGTTCCGAAGCCTCCGTTCTGTTTCTTCAGCACGCCGATGACAAGGAACTTCGATCCGTCCACGATGATTTCCTTGTCGAGCGCGTCCTCGATGGCCGGAAACAGCGCGGTGGCCGTGTTCTCGCCGAGCACCACCACGTTGTCACGATGCTCGTTTTCGGCATCCGTGAAAAAGCGCCCTGCTTTCATTGTGGCGTTCGAGTACACCTCAAGGTAAGCTGGAAAAGTCCCGCGAAATTCGCCGCCCTGCACCTCGTTATTCTGGTAGCGCGCGTTGTGCGCCACCTCCCACTGGAACACCGAAATGGCCAATTGCTTCATCGCAGGGCACATTTCGAGAAGCGCCTCGCCGTCTTCCAGCGTCAGCCGTTTCCGGAGACGTTCCTCTTTGGGCCGCCGTCCCACATGGGGCCCGACGTCAAAGCGCGAAATGAATGCCGTATTCGCGCCTTCCGCCATCAATTCTTCTTCGATGTTTCCGCGGAATCCTTGAATTAATCCGACAACCAGGATGATGAGCGCCACGCCAATCATCACGCCGAGCACAGCCAGAAAGCTGCGCAGCTTGTGCGTGCGAAGCGTGTCGAACGCCAAGCCCAGGTTTTCGCGGAAGTCTTGCCGGACAATCATGGGTTTCGGTCTTGCACTGTAGCGGCTCCGTTAGTTTTCCACGCGCAGTGCTTCAATCGGATCCAATCGCGCCGCTCGCATTGCCGGATAGATCCCGAAGAAAAGTCCAACAGCCGACGACAGCACCAGCGCCGTGATGATGGCAAAAACCGGCGTGGAAATCGGAATCGGCGTCACGGCTCGGACCAGCTGCCCGATCGCCAGCGCCAACGCCACACCCATTGCCCCACCCGTTAGAGACATCAGCGACGATTCGGTCAAAAACTGCAGAATGATGTGCCGCCTCCGCGCTCCGAGCGATTTCCGCAGGCCGATCTCCCGCGTGCGCTCGGTGACGCTCGCCAGCATGATGTTCATGATCACGATGCCGCCGACCACCAGAAACACGGACGTGACCCAAACCGCGATGCCGAACGCGTTGCCCGTTATGCGGTTCCAAAGGCCCGTAATGGATGTTGGCTCGATGATCGCGAAATTGTCATCCGTGTTGTACGGTACGTGCCGGCGCGCGCGCAGCAGCACCCGCGCCTCATCTTCGGCTGCTGGCATCGCTTCCGGACTGCGCGCCTCGACGAACAGCGTCACCGAGTCCTGTGGCTGAAGCCACACTTTGCGGTACGTGCCGAGTGGAATCATCACGAAGTTGTCCTGCGATTCGCCGAACACCGTGCCTTTGGGCCTCGCAACACCAATAATCTGGTACTGCCCCTGCCCGGCCCGAATTTCCTTGTCGATCGGATCAGCTCCGGGGAAAAACTTCGTCACCAGATCGTTGCCGATGATGCACACGTTCGAGCGGTGGTCTTCATCCGCTTGGCTAAAAAGGCGCCCGGCCGTAACATCAATATCGCGGATTCCGGCGAACGCCGGCGTGGCGCCGATAATGATTACGTCTTCCTTCAGATCGTTGCTATAGCGCACATCGGCGGCCGTGTCCTGCTCGCCGGCCACCTCCTGCGCCAGCTTCATTCCGTCGCGAACCCCCTCGAAATCCGCCATTTGCAGTGGTGGCCGTTTCCGCGCCGTGTTCCATTCCTGCGCGTTGGTCACAATCCCGACGCGGTCAATTACAAAAGCATTCGCGCCCAGATTGGCCACCTTGTCGGCCACGTAGCGGTTCAGGCCGTTCAGTATGGACATCACGGCGACAAGCGTCGCTACAGCCAGGATCACGCCCAGGAGTGTGAGGAACGTGCGCAGCTTGTGCGCCCGCAGGGTATCGAGCGCTATACGCAGCGTCTCCGGCAGCGCGACACTCGTCTGCCTGAATTCCGACCGGATACGGGAGGTGGTCAGCACGCTATCCACAATAATAGACGGAAATGCCCCCCAAAAAGTTCTTCCGCATCCAAGGATTGGGGAGTTGGGACCGCTCATGGAACTGTACGCGCTGAGATGAGGGATTGTTACAGCTAGAGCCAAAGCAGTTACAATGGTGTCGTCGAGCGGCCCACTCGGCGTTGAGGCAAGGTTCTGAGGGTTTTCGGCGCATGCCCACGCAGTTCGCAATCCCGGCATTTCTGATGCTGTTGACGCTGTCTCCAGTCGGCGACGGCTTCGCCCGTTTTTCGCCTGCTCCCCCGCAGGCCCAAGGACAATCCCCGCAAGCGCAGCCGCCCTCCGAGAATGAGCTTCGCGCTCG
>Ga0126373_10001668_pt1 | contig 15949 bp, 11 predicted proteins | sample PanSoiMetPlot_11_FD_92545 | JGI IMG/M metagenome (GOLD analysis project Ga0126373, IMG submission 92545) | Tropical forest soil microbial communities from Panama - MetaG Plot_11 | ecosystem: Environmental > Terrestrial > Soil > Tropical forest > Bulk soil | place: Panama | collected 2016-02-17 | reverse complement strand
GGCATTCCGAGGAAATACAAGCCGTCGTAATTCGTCACGCCACGCTTCTGGATCGGATAGCCGTCTTGATCTAAAATCGGCAGCTTCACCAAACTGAAGTCAAAGGCATACCCGGTTGCCCAGAGGATCGTTGTGATGCCCGCGTTTGTGAGGTCGAGTTCAGTGACGACCTCGTGTGCGTAACCATCGTGCAGCTTCGGAACCGTCTCGGTGGGTACACTGATTCCCATACGAGCGATATGGTCATCGATCATCTTGAGCGCGCTCGTCTCAAAATCATCGACCTTGGCAAGCGTCTCCCTCAAATCGGGGGAGATAATGAGGCGCCCGTCGCCCGCATCTCGAATGTGCCCGAGCAGGACAACACCGTCGCGCGCAAATTGATGCAGGTTCAGGCTCTCGCCGCCGTTTTTACCAGAAATCTGTGGGTGTGGGCGAAACTTTTCCGCAGGAGATTTCAGTGATTCGACTTTGGTGTCAAACATCCCAATACGCGTGAACCAATCGTTGATATCCCTTCCGCGATATCGGCGGGGCACGCGCCCGGCGCTTCCAATCGAGAGATAGACTTTCCTTCCCGATTGATATAGCTCTTCCGCGATCTGTGCGCCTGACTGCCCGGTTCCAACCACAAGTACGGCTCCATCTGGCAGCGATGTAGGATTCTTGTAGTCCATCGAGTGAATCTGCAGGATGTCCGAAGGAATACGCTGACTCAGTCCGGGAATTTTTGGCGACTGGTAGAGACCCGTTGCGATTACTACGTTGTGAGCCTCGTAGTTGCCTTCGCTGGTCCGTACGAGGTATCCGTCAACTGTCTCTTCCACGCTGAATACTTCGACACCGCAATGGACGGGCAGATCGAAACGCTTAAGATAGCTGTCGAAGTACTTGACTACTTCGGCCAGGGGCATAAAGCCGTAAGGATCGTTGCCGCTGTATTCGGCTCCGGGCATCCGCACCTGGAAGTTTGGGGTCACCAACGTAAATGAATCCCATCGCTGGTTGCGCCACGCGTTTGCCACGGCTGACGCGCGCTCCAGAACCAAATGCTCACGCCCTTCCCGCTTCAGGTAGTAGCTGATGGCAAGCCCGGCCTGACCACCACCGACGATAATTGTTTCTATAAATGCGGCCATTTCGAACCTCCTAGCTAGTGAATTGCACTACTTGATCTCGCGCGGCCAATCATTTCTCGACCTACCCTGGATCTCGTCCACGAGCGATTTGGTGAGCAGGGCCGAGGAAACGATCCCCGCTCCGCTCGCGCAGAGCCTCTCCAGAGGTTGCTTACCTTCAGGGCTTACAAACGTGACGTCGGACAGATCGACCTCTACTCTTGCGCATTGATCGTTGACGGCAGACCCGATCAACTTCTTCGATCCATCGTCCGCTCAGGCTGCCCTCGAGAATGAAAACCAACGTGTCGAGGCGGATCTTTGTGCTGACCTTTAACATGGTTGGTTGCACTCCCAACGCCGTGTCGGACGTCTGGATTGGGCACGCGCCGTGCCAAAAGGAAAGGGCGGCTCTCGCGCGCGAGTGTCTGACGCTTAAGTCTTTTCGGTTTGTGGGGTTGCGTCGGGATGGCTGGCCGAACGGAGCTAGTGACTGGATATGACGGAAGCGCGACGGAGTCCGACACTGACGGTCTCTATCTGTGGTGAGCGAGGGAGCGTTAACGGAAACGGGGATAAAAAAGCGTCGAAGATCGTCAGGGGGGAGAAGAGGTAAATTGTGCGGTTTTCTATGCTCTCAGGTCAATGTGAACGCCTGATCCCGAACTTTTGCATCTTGTACACGAGCGACGTTCGCGCCAGCCCCAGGCGGGCCGCTGCCCCATTTGCCCCCCCGACAACCCACTTGCTGGCTTCGAGGGCTTGAATGATCTGATCGCGTTCGGCCTCAGCACCGCCGGTTCCCGCCTTGGCTTGCAGGTTCAGTTGCGAAGGCTCCAATTCACCGAGCGGAGCGTGAAGTACTGGTGTGCGGGAAAGGATCACGGCTCGTTCCACGAAGTTTTGCAGCTCGCGCACATTTCCCGGCCAGCTGTAACGCACTAAAGCATCCATTGTTTCCGCGGGAATGGTCTCGATCTTCTTGTTCATCTTTCGTGCATACCGGCTGGCGAAATGTCGGACGAGTTGCGGTATGTCCTGTTCGCGATGCCGCAGCGGGGGCACGGAGACGGGAAAAACCTTCAGACGATAATACAGGTCCTCGCGAAACGTTTGCTGCCTGACCATCTGTGCCAGATCCCGATGGGTAGCAGCGATGATACGTACGTCCACTTTATGTGTCCGATTGCTGCCCAGCCTCTCGAATTCCTGCTCCTGCAAGACGCGCAGTAACTTCGCTTGCAGTTCCAGAGGGATATCCCCGACTTCATCCAAAAAAAGCGAGCCTTTGTTCGCCAGTTCGAAGCGTCCCATTTTTTGGGTAATGGCTCCGGTGAAGGCTCCCTTCTCATGACCAAAGAGTTCACTTTCGAGAAGCCCTAATGGGATTGCGGCACAATTGAGCTTGACAAAAGTTCGGTCGCGCCGTGTGCTCAAGTCGTGAATGGCCCTTGCGACGAGTTCTTTCCCGGTTCCGGTCTCACCGAGAATCAGAACGCTGGAGTCGGTCGGTGCAACCACCGCTACCTGATCGAGCACATTCTTCAATCCGCTGCTCGCGCCGATGATCTCACCGAAATTGTGCTCGGTCCGTATCTCTTCTTGCAGGTAAAGTTTTTGCTCGGCCTCTCGGTCACGATCCTCAGTTGCCTTGCCATAATCCAATGCATTTTCAACAGCGATCGCGATCTGGTGTGCTACTTGTTCAAGAAACACTACGTCGTTTTCCGTAAAACCATTTATGGAGTGCTTGCATACATTCAATATGGCGAGAACGCGGCCACGACTGATAAGCGGAACATAGCAACCGGAAACGAGCCCCTCTCTCTTGACGCGCTCATAGAAAGCATGGCCCTCCGGCATGCCAAAAATCTCCGGATCGTTCCTCACCGTCTCGATGTTATCGATCCGCAAGCTCTTGCCTGTTCGAAAAACTCGCCCTGAAATCGAGCCCACCATGGGCACGATCATGCCTTCCTGCGCAATTCCCCGCGGCTCTGAGTTGTACAGCATACTTGCTCTAAGCTGACCGCTGTTGGAGTCGGGAAGCAGAAGGGCGCAATGATCGCAGTGCATGACCCGCAAAAGGTTAGCTGACAATTCATCGATCAAGCCCCGTAGGTCAAGCTTCGACACCATGCAGTTCGTGATCTCGAGAAGCAACCGCAAACGATCACGTTCATTTCTTAGTTCATCTTCAAGGCGCTTTCGTCTGCTGATGTCGCGATAGATGACCCATCCAGAGATCTTTCCCTCGCTCAGCGAAGCTGGAACTCCAACAATCGAGACGGGCACTCGAGAACCATCTTTTCGTTGGCGAAGTGTCTCCGTGTTTACGATTTCCCTGCGTTCCGTAACCCGTTTCGCGAACTCCACACTTTCGCGGCGGAGATCCTCCGGCACGACCAACTCATGCAATGTGCGCCCTGTAGCTTCGTCGGTGGAATAGCCGAAGATCCGAGAGAATTCACTATTAACACGCATGAGGCGCCCATGGCCGTCCACCATGGCGATCGCTTCCGGAACCAAGGCAAACAGTTCGTCAAGATAGACTTTTTGCGTTGTGAGTTCGCCTCCCAGCCTAGTCAGCCAACGCAAATCCCCCTGGAGCACTTCGCGGCACTGCAGTAACAGCTTTCGGTACAGTTCGTTGTATTCATTCCTTTTGTCATCAAGAACGCAGATCGTTCCAAAAATTTGTCCGTCGGGCCACGCTACCGGGAAACCCAGGTATGAGACCATGCCTAGCTTGACATCCGGATTTGATTTCCACTCTTCGTCCGCGCGAGCGTCGGGGATGAGCAACGGCAGGCGTGTTCTCATCACGGTCTCGCAATAGAGGCCGGTGTTGAGAGATGCAACTTCATTCGGGGGGTAGGGATTGCCCTTCGAGGCGCTTGATACAAGGACCTTGATGTTGGGTGGGTCGACCTTCATCACTAGCGCAGACGGGACCTGCACGATTTGGGCAAGCAGATCGACGATGTCTTGCCATTTCGCGGTGATCTCAGGGGGGACCTGCACGGGCGCGGTTGACATATCCAATGCTCTCGCGGAAGGATAAGCAGACCTACTTATCTACTTTAGTCCTGGGCTCAAGAGCATGCCAAGCGCGGACGCCGCTGCCAATACCTCGGGGGAAATATTGCGGACCGATCGCCGCTAGGGTGATCACGCATAGCGCCTTAGCATCGTGATCCGCTAGATTGTCGAAGCGATGAACAGTTCCCTGGGGAAATTACAATGGCTGCGCTGAATGGACCTCAATCGGCTGTCCATCGACGGTCCAGGTCAGTGCTCCGTCAACCCTGCAGATCGTCTCTTCATGGTTGTGGCTATGGGCGGGCGCGCCGTCAGTCGCCCGCCACGATCAGTTCGCACACTGCAATGCTGCCCGACAAGTTGTGCCGGCAACGAGGAAATGGGCCCTGAGTTGTGCGAGTTGGATGAACTCCTCGGAAGGGATTGATGCAGCTCGGCCCTTTGCTGTGCCATATTCATTCTTCCTCCGAGGAGGTTCCATTCACCCCTACAAACTCTATGCCAAATCGTGGAGCGGCCTCGAGCATCCTTTCTAGCTCGCGGTGCTCGGGTTCATCTGCGGGCGGCAACGTCATGGCCGGTGCCGGAACACTGAACTCCTTGAACCATCCTTCAAGCCCGGCGGGAGTGAGCAGAATGAGCATTCTGCTCTGGTCCGATTCGATTGTGAACGAGTGGGGTACATCGCGCGGTAAGAAGACCATTGTTCCGGCCGTTCCGTTGATTGTGCGATCGCCGACCGAAATGACGATCTCGCCCTCCAGTACGTAAAAGATTTCATCTTCCCGATGATGGATATGTGTGGGCGGCACATTGCCTCTCCTGGCGACCGCTTCGATCAACGCGAATTGCCCTTGGGTGTCTTCGCCGGTGGCCAGAAAGGTCATCAGCGAACCGTTGTACCAGACCGAATGATCCAGAGACTGTCGTCCGCGGCTAAATCCGATGGATTCTGTTGCCGACCCTCCTGCTATTAGTTCGCGGTTCATAACTTTGCTCCTTTTGTATTTAAGGTGACAAACGAGTCGACTTCTGTTAACGACTGCGGCCTCGCACATCGCCTGCTCGCACTTAGGGCATCTTCCTTGCCAAAGGGAGGCAATCCTGTTGTCGAGGGGAATGGTGGAAGCTAAGGTCTTCTGTTCGATGGGGTTGGACTTGCTGGTGGGCAATCGAGAGGAGTTGGACTTAAAGAGCCGAAACGGCACTGAGGTCCGACACTGACCGTCTTCGGTCCCGATTTCCGTCTTGAACGTGTTTTGGAGATCAACCAGTAACGAAGTGTGGTTGAGACAAACTAATACCACGCACAGTCCGGGAGCTGGAAACGGCGTGGGCTACTCTCTCAATATTTGGTGAACGAACGAGATCGCGATCGACCCTTCGCCGACAGCTGAGGCGACGCGTTGGACGTTGCCGCCACGAACATCCCCGGCGGCGAAAACTCCGGGCACACTGCTTTCCAGCAGTCGGGCCGACGGGGTAAGAGGCCAGTGCGCGCCTGTCAACTCTTCTGACGAAAGGTCGGAACCTGTCTTAATGAAGCCTTTGTTGTCGAGCACGACGCAACCATTGAGCCAGCCGGTGTTGGGGTTCGCTCCGGTCATTACGAACACGTGAGCGATGTTGTGCTCCTCGCTTTTGCCGGACTTGCTATTCCGCCCCGTGACCCCTTCGAGATGGTCGACGCCTTTCAGGCTGACAATTTCCATGTCTGTCAGCAGGCTGATATTAGGCGTTTGTTCAATGCGACGAGAGACATTTTGACATTGTGTCAGAGGCCAGGACCTCCGACGAGCCTGTACACGTGCTTTGTGCTCTGGGCCAAAAAAACAGCGGCCTGGCCCGCGGAATTTCCACCGCCAACCACCCTGACATCTTGACCGCTACACAGCTGCGCCTCAACAAAAGTTGCCCGTAATAAATGCCGGCACCTTCAAAGCGGGACAAATTTTCAATCGGCAACTTGCTGTATTTCGAGGATACGATGCAAATGCACAAGAGATTCTTTGACCGCCCGCCGGCCCCTTGAGACGATTAAAATCAGAAATTGAACGTCTCGACACCATCTGCGCAAAACGTTCTCTTTAAGTCTACTGCGATTCGCTTTCTTCGACTTCCTTCTCGATTTGTGCGACCACGAACCCCGGCAGTCCTGCGCCTTCGAGTTGATGATTCAGTTCGGGCAGGCGCTTCGATTTGAAGTCGCTCCATTTGACGAGGGCGAGCTTTGCTGCCGCACTCGCCTGGCCATAGACCTCAAGCGCTTGCGCGGGTACGGTGCGGTCACTGCTCTCGACAACTCTGAGCGCAGCAGCGAGGCCAGTATTGGCTTCGTCCAACCCCATATCCGGGGATGAAGCGTCGCCAATGATGCTTTTCAGTTCGTTGGAAGCAACGTCGACGCTCGCTTTCAGATCAGAGTTCTGCTGCAGCTTCGGCTGTAAGTCAGAAAGTTGCGTCTGCACTTTTCGGATCGCCGATACTGCCCTCCGGGCACTGAGCACCTGAGTGAAAATCTCGCGACCGAGTTTGACTTGCTGGGCGAGATCTTGCGGCGAGGCCATCGAGCGTGGATCCATGGTTATGTGCAGTGCCTGGCTGAGAGTCTTGCCGTCAGCTGTGAGCCGAACTTCGTAGGCTCCAGGTGCTGCGCGCGGACCCAGAGGTGCGGAATATTCCTCTTCATCACCCAAGTCGGGAAGCTCGGTACCCCAGGCGAGATTCCAGATGAAACGATGCATCCCGGCGGACTTCTCGAGACTTTGCGGCTTGGCGAACCAGCGGTCAGCAATCGCAGCTGGCAGGCGCTGTACTGGGCGAGTGGTATCGGACGAAAAGCTGCGTACGAGTTCGTGTTGCGCATTGAAGATTTCGAGCTTCACATGTTCCGCCGGATTAGCGAGAACATAATCGATCATGGCGCCTTTCGGGGGATTTTCTGCGATTGGTTCTTCGGGCGGCAGTGGAGTTCCCATAAAACCGGCATTATCAATCCGCACAGTTGCCGCGGGGCGATAAAGCCATGCGGAGGCCTCACGGACTTCCGTCGCTTGGCGCAAAGGCGTGATGTTGTCGAGAATCCAGAAGGAGCGGCCGTGCGTGGCAATGGCGAGATCGTCACCGTGGATGACGAGATCGCGCACAGAGGTGACCGGTAAATTGAGTTGCAGCGATTGCCAGCGGTCCCCGTCATCGAAAGAGATATAAACGCCGAACTCTGTGCCGGCGAAGAGCAAGCCTTTGCGAGTCGGATCTTCACGAACTGCGCACAGAAAGGCAGGGGCGTGAATTCCTTCAGTAATCGGTTCCCAGGTTTGCCCGTAGTCGCGTGTGCGATACAGGTAGGGATCTTGATCGTCGAGGCGATGGCGGTCAATCGCAGCATAGGCTTCGGCGGGATCGAAGTGCGAGGCTTCGATCATGGAAACCCTCGACCAATCGCTGAGGGCTTTGGGTGTGACGTTTTTCCAGGTCTTACCGCCGTCGTGCGTGACGTGAATCAGACCGGTGTCGCTACCGGCCCAGATGAGACTCGCGTCTAGTGGCGAGGGTGCGATGGTGTAGACGACACCATATCCACGCTCCTTGGCATCTTGAATTGTCGGCGGCCCTTGAGTTTTCGCGGCGCTGCTTTGCGCGCCCGTGAGATCGGGACTGATCGTCTGCCAGTGCAGGCCACCGTCCGCCGTCTTCATCACGAATTGAGAGCCGAGATAGAGGCTGGTCTTGTCGGCGGGAGAAAAGACCAGGACGGGCGTCCCGGGATCGCGATATTTGCGTCGGGCAATATCAACCCTGAATGTGGGCAGCGGCCACGGCGTGATGTCCTGGCTGAGCGATGTTCGGAGATCGAAGCGCGAAACGCTGCCGTAGGTTCCACTGAAGTAGAGAATGTTTGAGTCTTTCGGGTCGGGCGCGATGTATCCACTCTCGCTGCCGTCAACCGGGGCCCAGTCACGCGGAGTGATTTGTCCATGATCGGTACGGCTGAGGACGGCGACGCTACCACTATCCTGCTGCGCGCCGTACACCGTATACGGAAAGCGATTGTCGGTGACGACGTGATACAGCTGCGCCGTGGGCTGGTTATACCAGGTGCTCCACGTCTGGCCGCGATCGACGCTGATGGTGGTGCCTTGATCCGTCGCCAGGATCATGTGCGTGGAATTTCTCGGATCAATCCAGAGCTGGTGATAATCGTCGCCACCGGGGGCGCCGCGAACGATCGAAATCGTTTGGCCGGCATCATCCGAGCGGTAGAGCGCGACGTTCGGGACGTAGAAAACATCTGGATTTTGCGGATCGACGGTGATGTTGCCGAAGTACCAGGCGCGGCTGGTGAGCCGGGCGTCGGAGCTCTTGAGAGTCCATGTGTCACCACCATCGTCGGAACGGTAGAGGCCCGATTTCTTTGCGTCATCGATAACTGCGTAAACGCGCTTTCCATCTGGCGACATAGCGATGCCGGTGCGTCCCCAATCGCCGTCAGGAAGACCAGAACCGACGAGGCGCTTCCAGGAATTGCCGCCATCTTCGGAGCGGAAGATTCCGCTACCTGCAGCGTCAGTGGGCGCATAGGTGCTCCAAGGCGGACGATGCGTGTGCCAAGTCGCGGCCAACAAAGTGTTGGGACGATCGGTTGCAATGGCGAGATCGGCGATGCCAATTTCCGGGCCTTGGTCGAGGACTTTCGTCCAATGGTCGCCGCCATCGGTGGACTTATAGACGCCGCGCTGGTCATTGGGACCGTACGCATGTCCAAGCGCGCCGACGTAAACGATGTTTGCATTCTCCGGATCGATGACAATACGGCTGATCTGACGCGTGTCGCGCAGGCCGACATTTTGCCAGCTCACGCCGCCATCGGCGGAGCGGTACACTCCGTCGCCGGAGGCGAGGTCGGAGCGAATGTCGCATTCTCCAGTACCGACGTAAATGACTTTGGGATTCGAGGGAGCGACGGCAATAGCGCCGATCGAAGCAACGGGTTGACGGTCGAAGACGGGCGTCCAGGTTACTCCCGCGTTCGTGGTCTTCCAGACGCCGCCACCAACCGTGCCGAAGTAAAAGGTGCTGGAATCGCCGGGAACTCCGGCGGCCGCGATAGCGCGGCCGCCCCGGAACGGCCCGATTAGCCGCCACCTGAGGCCGCTGAAAAGATCGGGAGAGACTGATTGTGCGCTCAGCGGCACGAGACGGAAGCAAAGAAGAATCAGAAAGAGTGATTTGAGTTTGCGGACTTGGTTAGGCTTCATGTTGCGGCCTGGATATTCTAGCTAATTACGGGCCAAAGCTAAGATTCCACCAGAGGCTTAAGAAACATTCGTTTCAGGCGTTTTCCGCCCGTGCTTGTCGGCAGTAGTCTAAAGAGCAGCTCCAGCATCGCATCGGCACATCAGCATTCCAATCCCTCGCACGTGCCCTTGTCTGGAAGCCATTGTGTAAAGTGCTATTTTCGAGAGCGCATAACAAACTGGCACGCACGCAGCTCTGCACTTCAGCGCCGTGGATTGCCCATCAACCGAGAGCAAATCGCGAGGAAGAAATTCGCCGAGCGAAGCAGGTTATGATCCACAGATTGGTTTATCCCGTTTTCTGAGGAGCATTTGCATGCCACTATACCCCGTTTGGCGGTTGGTGTTTCTCGCCTCCATCCTGTCCCTCGCCGCGTCCGCCGCACTCGCCGAAGAAGCAATCCTGATCACCGTCGATGCGACTCGAACTCGGCAGAAGTTGCTGCACACCCATTTGGTGATGCCCGTCAAGCCTGGGCCTCAAACGCTCTATTACCCGAAATGGATTCCCGGCGAGCACGGGCCCGACGGACCCATCGCAAACTTGACTGGCCTTAAATTCGAGGCAAACGGGCATACCGTTCCATGGCAGCGTGATTTGTTAGATGTTTTTACCTTCCATCTGGAAATCCCAAACGGCGTCAGTCGTCTGGATGTCAACTTCGACTACATTGAGCCCGATGGCGGCTCAGCCACTGACAAATTGCTGGTTCTTGAGTGGAATGAAGTTCTCCTTTATCCGGCAGATGTCCCCGCGGAGAAGCTTAGATATGAAGCGGAACTTGCAATGCCGGACGGGTGGCAATTCGGCACCGGGCTTCCTGTCAAAAATGAAGCCGGGAACCGAGTTTCATTCAATCCAATTTCTCTAGACTTGCTTGTGGATTCGCCTGTCATTACCGGCGAGTTTTACCGGAAAATCGACCTTACCCCGCCGGGCGAACCTATCCATCACGAAATCGACATCGCTGCTGACAGCGCAGATGCTCTCAACATGAGCCCTGAAAACCAGAAGCAGATGATCAATCTGGTGGCCGAATCGGGAAAACTCTTTGGCGCTCGCCACTATCGCGATTACCATTTTCTGCTCGCGCTTAGCGACCACGTGGCGCATTTCGGGCTCGAACACCACGAATCAAATAACAGCCGGCTACCGGAGCGGACTCTTCTTTTGCCCAGTTCAGGCATGACGCTGGGCGGACTGCTGGCACACGAATTTGCCCACTCTTGGAACGGCAAGTTTCGGCGTCCCGCGGATCTGACTGTTCCTTACTACGAACAGCCCATGAAGACCGACCTCCTCTGGGGCTATGAAGGGCTTACAGACTATCTTGGGCCAATGTTAGCGGCGCGCAGCGGCTTGTGGACGCCGGAGCAATACCGCGAGTATCTCGCCAGTATCGCGGCCATGCTGGGTCCTGGACGCCCCGGCCGAACCTGGCGCCCATTGCTTGACACCGCGGTGGGAGAACCTGGACTTGGCTTCGCGAGAGGTGGATGGATGAGCTGGCGCCGCGGTACCGATTACTACGACGAGGGCGATCTTCTCTGGCTTGAAGTGGCCACAATCATTCATCGAGACTCTGGAGGGAAGAAGTCGATTGATGATTTCTGTCAGGAATTCCACGGCGGCCCCAACCACGGCCCGGAGGTGAAGACCTATACCTTCGATGACGTGGTGAAGACACTCAATGCATTGGCGCCGTTTGATTGGGCCGGTTTTTTTCATACCAGGTTGACTTCCACCGTGGCGGAAGCACCAGTGGGGGGAATCGAAAACGGGGGCTGGAAAGTCATGTTCAACGACAAACCCTCGAAGTTGGAAGGACGCCGGGCCAATCCTGGAGAGATTTATTCCATCGGGCTCCATGTTGGCAATGATGGCGTAGTTACTGACACAATCGTCGGGAGTCCTGCGTTTCAAGCTGGCGTCACTCCGCAGATGAAAATCGTTGGCGTCAACGGCCGCGTTTACACAGAGGAATTGCTCTCGGACGCGATCAAGTCTGCAAAGGACACTTCACAACCGATCATACTGCTCGTAGTCGTGGACGATTATTTCCGGACATGCAACATTACATACCATGATGGCATACGCTACCCACACCTGGAGCGTGTTGCTGAGCGAGCGGACTATATTGATGAGCTAATCAAGCCGCAGGTCCCGAGCCGTTAGACGTCGGCGAGTCGATCCCTTATTACGGTCCAGTCGTTGCGCCGTAGCCTGTTGGAGTGGATACGACAACTCTGGGTGTATGCCCGGCATTTCGAAGGTGACCGGCTTCACCGATAGTGTGAAGCGGAGAATGCAGCATTCTCCGCCGTGCGCCTAGCTCTGGAACCCCCGCTCTTTCAACTTCCCAGAGGCTCGTTTTCGGATGTCCGACCAACCGCACCGTTTCCCGAGAAGTGAACATAAATCCGTAGCGAACTTGATGTCCTGCTGGAAAAGTAGACGATTCAATCCTGCGCTCCAATATCCGATCGCAAATCGCACACCCGGAAGCCAAGCGGAACTTCGGACTAGTCTTCGAACTCACATTCCTGAGCGCGTCAGGCTACCAGGCAGCCTGACGTTCACGAGACGACCGTCCCGGTCTTGGCCGACGCCTTAAACAACCCCGTCTTTTTTGCGGTTACGGGCCAATCTACGGGAACGGTCCGGAGTTGAAATGAGCACCGGCGGAGTCAGTTGATATGCTTGTTGGCGCCAGTAGAGTTTTGGTGAATTCGAAGGCAGGTGCGCCATAATTGGACGACGGGTCGGAGTGCGAACTGGATGATGTCGTGACGGGAAATCTGGCCCCCATTCTCTCGAAAGCATCTCAGGAGAGAATGGGGGACCGAATTTGAGGTCTTGTCGAGCCGACCTTCGATGCTGGTGCCGACTCAGGTAACCTCTCGACAGCCTTTGTCGAACTTCATCCGGGATGTCTCGAGGGGCGATCGCCCGGGAATCCAATCGCACGTCGGGTATGGATCCGCCGAGCATCCGGTTTGGCACGGCAAGATAAGTGTGGATTTCGCCAGTTGAGGGGTCCACACTTGATTGAGATCAAGTTTCCGTGTGCGTCCCGCACGGTATTGAAATGCTCGCTGGTGCGTCCGCAGATTTCGCTCTGCTCGTCTCGGACGACATTAGATGTGCCGCCGCTGTAACCGGTGGTGACCGATCCGATGATCTTGCGGCTTCCATCACGGACGAAATGCTTTTTCAGCATGCAGTGTGCCCTCCAGTCGGAGTATACGGAGCAGCCGCGAAAAACGGCTACTTTGGGAGGGTAATCTAACCAAAGATTTTTTCGATGTTACCTCCAACTTCCAGACGATTTCTCTTTCGTGTTTGTATACTCCGCGTGGAGAGGCGTTGACGATCCGAGAAATCATCGCCGAGCAGCGACGTCGCTCACGTTCGGAAAATCCAGCGGAGCGACTCGCGGCAGCATTGCTGATCTCCAAGCTGCTTCGAGAACACCTTAAGGAATTGCGAGACCATCATCTCGGTCATGTCTTGGAGCAGGAGGTGTGCTCCAACTTAAGTGTGCTTGCTCCTGAACTGACGGTCTGCATGGAGGTAGTCGAGCGCCTTCAGCTACGTCGCGACATCAAGCTGCCAAGCAGGCGCTCCATTGCAGTCCGGCATGGAGAAGGCGAGCACATTCTGCACGCGGAATCTGCGCTCTACTGGGCACGCATCCCCCATGTGCTTTTGCCGTTCCAACGCGACAAGTTCGCGAGCAACACATTCATGGTGCCATCAATTGCCGCAGCAAACAATTGTTTGCGCCAAGCGGGATTTCGCCAAGCTCTCGGCTCCCCCACAGTGCTGATCGACCGAGAAACACGACGCCCGATCCAAATTGTGGAACGCAGTTAAGTCCCATCGAGGGAGAGATGAGCCAATGATAAGAGCCGCTTTTTATGTCCGCGTTTCCACCGTAGACCAGCACCCGGAGACCCAGCTAAGGGAACTTCGCGAGTACGCTGAACGTCGTGGGCTGAACATCGCTGGCGAATATGTAGACCACGGTTTCGGCGGGGCGAAGGCACGTCGCCCTGCGCTCGACCGTATGCCAGAAGATGCCCGCAGGCGTCGGTTCGATACTCTGATCGTGTGGTCATGTGACCGCCTTGCCCGCTCAACAAAGCATTTCCTTCAGGTCCTTGACGAACTCGACTCGTGCGACGTCCAGTTCGTGTCCTTGCGCGAGGCGTTTGACACATCGGGAGCATTGGGGAGAGCGTTCCTTGGCATTGTGGCGGTACTGGGCGAGATGGAACGCGCACTCCTAATAGAGCGTGTCCGCAGTGGCATGGCCCGCGCTCGGGCAGAGGGTCGGCAGATCGGGCGTGCGCGGCTCGATGTGAATCGCGAGCAGGTCATTCAAGACCGCCGCTCCGGCATGTCCCTGACTCAGGTCGCAAAGAAGCACGGAATATCCCGTGCTTCGGTGTGCAGGCTCATGAAGGAGGCGACCGCCAGCCCGGATGTTGCGGCTCCCGCCCTAGCAGGCAAGATGGTTGAGCAAGCCAGCGCGGCGGACGCTGCTTTATGAGTGACGGGGAGGACTAATTGAAGACTCACTTCCTGATCCAAGCCGCCCCGTCCGCTTGGATGAACTGCTTTACTCCTTCTCTACCTGTCACACCCAGCCAGAGCGACCCGCCTTCTCGTTCCCGCCGCATGTCGATGTCGAAAAATGGACAGCAGGCACGCTCGCCGACTGCCCATTCCGCCATGAGTTGAACCGTCTGGGGGTCAGCCGAGAATTCAAATTCGTATCCGTTCGGGAGTTCCCGAACACTCTTCTTGAGCGACAGCAACTTCGGACTGAGTTCATCAAAGTGACGCTTCCTCTGCTCGGGAGTAAGCGCCAAGCGGTTACACGCAAAAGGTGACTCGGCGGTCTTGGCGCTCGGTGCGTTGCCCTGTGCTCTTGCCGATTCAGGCATACCAAGAACGACGGTTGCAAGAAATGCGAACAGCATTACAGGAGTTAGCATTATCGTAGTGTGGTTCATCGTATTTTCCTCGCACCTGTCTTCATGAGATTTGTTCATCGACTTGCAGGCGGAACGATGTTGTTCATCCGCAGGTACTCCACAACCTGACCGTAATGCTCAGACGAATGGACTACGGCGTCGATAAGCATCAACAGGCGCGTCCTATTCCCTTTGGAGGGAATCGGATCGTTCATGTTGCTTTCGTTGAGTGCCGACGCTGATCGGTGAAGACTCGCGAACGAACCCTTGAGATAGTCCATGATCTGCGCCTTTGTCTTCATCGAATCCGGTGCCGTCTCGTGGTCGGTACCAGCAGGCGGCTCCTCGCCCAGTGTTGCAGCGGCGAGTTGGTAGTTTGCTGCGGCTAAGTGTTTGACTTGTTCGCCGAATGTGCGCACCCCGGAAAACTCGCCGTTCGACGGAGCAAACGAGTATTTCCCCTCCGGCATGGCATCAGCAGCCGGTACGATCAACTCCTCAGTGCTGGTCACCCAGAAATCCACGACCTGACTGACTGTGCGTGGAACAGCAGGCTTCGCAACTTGCGCAATCACATTCGCGGTGAGCAGTAAAAAGACGACGGGAACGATCTGAATTGTGCGGCTCAAGCCAGTCCCCCCAGTTCTATCGGCTATTTCTGTGCCAACAGGTTTTGAATGTTTTCCTCAAGATTGTTCCGATCAACAACACCGACGTAAGCAGCGGCGATCCGTCCTTCGCGGTCGAGGAGGAAGGTATCCGGCATGTTGCCGATTGCATAGGCTTTCGCCGTTGAGTCGCTGCCGAGCACGATCCGGTACGGGACTGCTGCTTTCTTGATGAACGGCTTTACCACCTTCCATCCGTCGTCATCCATCGACACTCCGATAACGCTGAGACTTTGGTCGCGGTACTTGCGCTGAAATTCGGAAAACCAAGGCATCTCTTCTTTGCAGCCGTGGCACCAAGTAGCCCAAGAGTCAAGAACTACGACCTTGCCCCGATAGTCTTTCAAGTTAGCTTGCTTGCTCGCGCTGTCTGAGAGTCTTAGCTCCGGCGCGGCTTTTCGTTCTTCCACGGGTTGGATAGCCGCTTTCGCACCTTGCGCGAAGAGGCCCGTAACGGACAGCAGCAGAACGGCAACCACCATTCGGATTATTTGATTCAAACCAATTCCTCCCTGCAAAACCCGCCTCTTTGAGAACCTACAACTTAAAGCTGACTTTAAGGCAAGCGGACTTTTGTAAATTCTTTGTCAGACAATCGCGAGTTGGTGGGAGTGCTGACGCTTTGGGCTATGATTGCCTCCATGCCCCTGAGTATTTCTGAAGTCGCCAGACAGATCGGACTTCGCCCATCCGCAATCCGCTATTACGAACACATCGGGATTCTTCCTCCTGCGCAACGAGTCAGCGGACAGCGACGGTACGATGTCACCGCCCTACATCGGCTCGTAGTGATTCAGAGGGCGCGGCAGACTGGCTTTACGCTGACCGAGATCAAGCAACT
>Ga0126373_10001667_pt1 | contig 15951 bp, 16 predicted proteins | sample PanSoiMetPlot_11_FD_92545 | JGI IMG/M metagenome (GOLD analysis project Ga0126373, IMG submission 92545) | Tropical forest soil microbial communities from Panama - MetaG Plot_11 | ecosystem: Environmental > Terrestrial > Soil > Tropical forest > Bulk soil | place: Panama | collected 2016-02-17 | reverse complement strand
GCGCCCGGCCCTCCTCGACGAAGCCCACCTTGCGGTACGCGGCAATCGCTCGGGTATTGAAGGCCAGGACAGTCAGCTCGACGCGGTGCAGCCCGAGTTCGCGAAACCCATAGCTGACAAGCAGCCGCATGGCGTCCGTGCCGTATCCCCGATCGAGGAACGGGCGGCCGATGAAGATGCCGGCGATGCGGCGGCGGTCTTTCACGCCGCCTCCGAACAGGCCGGTATGTCCGACGAGACGATCACTGTCCAGCGTCTCGATCGAGAACCCGACGTCGGTGCCCTCGTTCTTGCTCCATCCCGCGATCAGTTCACGAGTCGCCGCCTCCGACAGCGGCAACACGATGTTCGATTGGGTGGCGCGAATTTCCGGTTCCATCATCCAGCGGGCGAGTGTCTGTATGTCGTCGTCGCGCGTACCGCGCAGCCGCACTTGGTCACCGACGAGCAGGCCGCCGGCGTAGCTAAAGGCGGCATCGTGGTCGGTCAGCACGTGCTCACCGTAGCCGCAGCGCGGGCTGGCGTCGCGCGCCCACGGCCGCGGCCAGCCGCCACAAGGCGGCCGCCGCGAGCAGGTGCCACATAGGGTGACCCGTGATCAAGCTTTCCGGCCCACACGGCCCGCTCCGGCCGGTCAGCCGGCTGAGCACGGCGCCGGCGGCCACGGTACCCAGAGCGACCAGCACCGGAGCGCGCAGCACAGGATGGTGGACCGCGCGCAGCAGGTTCAGCGCGATGGCGGCTACGGCCATTGCCGCCTGGGCGGCGGTCGACGCCGCCGGTCCGGCGGCCACGATCGGAACCATCGCAGCTGACGGAACCAGCCACCAGGCGGCCGACAACTCACGTCCGGTCAGGTCAGACGCCGCATCGGTCGCGACGAACACCAGGGTGGCCGCGAGCGGCAGGTCATGCGCGTAAGCCTGCCAGGACGGGTGCGGCCCGTGCTGTACGAACGACCCAATGCCGATCCCCGCTACGAGCAGCGCGAACACCGTCTGCTGCTCTCGCGCCGGCGTGCCGGACTCGCGGGGGCGAGCGGCCAGGATGCCGGCCGCGGCAACCACGAACGCAGCGCTCGTGATGGCGCTGGCCGGCTGCTCGAGGAATCCCAGCCGTTCCTGGTTACACAGTGCCGCCCACTCCATTCCCGCGAGTATGAACGTCAGCGGACGAAGAAGTGCCAGCCCACCCACATCCACAGCAGGAGCAGCACCCATCGGCCGACCGGGTGGTGCATCACCGTCGTGAGGTACGCGGCGGGCGTTGCGCCAGGACGGCCGCACGCCCTCACCAGGAGGACGGCGGCGCATACCGCCAGCACGGCGTAGCCGCCGAGAATTGCCGCCGCCCCGATCATCGTTACCGCCGAGCCAGCCACCAGCCGAGCGCGAGCCAGGCGAGCACCGCGATCGACCGCCCCGGGTGGGTCTCGATGGCGCTGTTGATCAGTGAGCTGATCGTGGGATGCCTCGAGCGCGGCGTCATGGATAGCGCCCACAACTCCCAGCCCGTTACCGCAGCGAGCCAGGCGGTCCAGGCCAGCAGTTGTCCCCGGTCGTGCCGCACCGGTGCGGGCGTCGCTCGATGTCGCCACGCCAGGATGAAGATCGCCAGGCCACCGAGCGTCGTCGACACGGCTGCCGGCCACGTGAACGGACGCAGGCCACCTGCGACGCCGGCGTAGGCGAGCGCGACCGTGACCAGAGCTGTCGCGCGCCACGGCCACCTCGAGCCCTCGATAGGCGCCCCCACGCACGCAAGTGTGCGCCCCTGATCTGGGATCAGGCCGCGGGCTCCGTGTCGCCGAATGCGGCGGCGATGTGCGGTAGCAGTGCACGCAATGCTTTGCCGCGGTGGCTGATCGCGTCCTTCTCGGCGGGCGGCAATTCGCCGTTGGTCAGCTGCTTGCCGTCAGCGACGAAGATCGGGTCGTAGCCGAAGCCGTTCGTGCCCCGTGGTGCGCCCACGACCCGGCCGGGCATGCGTCCCTCGGCGACGGTCTCCACGTCGGCCGGCGTGACGAGCGCGGCGACGCACACGAACGCCGCGCCGCGGCGCTCGTCAGGCACGTCGGAAAGCTGGTCGAGAACGAGCCGAAGGTTGGCCTCGTCGTCCTTCCCGCGCCCGGCCCAGCGGGCGGACAGGACACCGGGCATGCCGCGAAGCGCGTCGATGGAGATGCCGGAGTCGTCGGCGACGCTGACCAGACCGGAGTGGGCTACCGCCTCGCGGGCCTTCAGCAGCGCGTTCTCGGTGAACGTGGCGCCTGTCTCAGGCACTTCGTCGTAGCGCGCCACGTCGTCGAGTCCGATCACCTCGACATCGAGCAGGGGCGAGACGATTCGGCGCAGTTCGTCGAGCTTCTTGGCATTGCGGGTAGCGAGGAGAAGCTTCACTCGCCCAGCGCCTCGGCTTGCAGCTTGGCAAGCTGCGCACAGCCCGCGAGCGCCAGGTCGAGCATCGCGTCGAGCTCCCGGCGGCGGAACGGCGCGCCCTCGGCGGTGCCCTGCACCTCCACAAAGGCGCCGTCGCCCGTGATGACGACGTTCATGTCCGTCTCCGCGCGCACGTCCTCCTCGTACATGAGGTCCAGGAGCGGCTCTGCGTCGACGAGGCCCACCGAGACAGCCGAGATCGAGTTGACGATGGGATTGGGCTGCGCCAGCGCGTTTTGGCCGGCGAGCCAGTGCACCGCATCGACCAGCGCGACATATGCGCCGGTGATCGCCGCCGTGCGCGTGCCGCCGTCGGCCTGCAGCACGTCACAGTCGATCGCGATGGAATTCTCGCCCAGCGCCGCCAAATCGATCGCTGCACGCAGCGAGCGGCCGACCAGCCGGGAAATCTCGTGGGTGCGCCCGCCGATGCGTCCCTTGACCGACTCGCGATCGTTGCGAGTGAGCGTGGCTCGGGGCAGCATCGCGTACTCGGCGGTAACCCAGCCCAGCCCGCTGCCCTTGCGCCAGCGCGGTACCCCGGTGACCACCGAGGCGGAGCACAGCACCTTGGTCTCGCCGAACTCGACCAGCGCCGACCCCTCGGCGTACTTCTGCCAGTCACGGGTAATCGTGACCGGACGCAGCTGATCAGCCGCGCGATCGTCAGGACGGGACATGACCGAAGCGTAGCGATGAGCGCTGGCGCGAAGAGCCCCGCCGCCGCCACGCTGCCCGCGCCGAAGGCGCGGAGCGGAGCCGCGGATCCACACGAGCGGAGCGAGCGGTGGAGACGCGGCTCCGCGCGGGCGGGACGAGCCAGCGATCGGCCCTGTCAGCGCCGTGCCAGCGCGCTGTGCGTGTCCTGCCAGCGAGCCGGCCCAGTGTGACGCCATGACCTACGCCATCGAGGCCGAACGGCTCACGAAGCGCTTCGGCAATACGCAAGCCCTTGCCGGCATCGACCTCGCCGCCCGGGAAGGCACCGTGCTGGGCGTACTGGGGCCGAACGGAGCCGGCAAGACGACTGCCGTCCGCATCCTCGCCACACTGCTTCGCGCGGACGCGGGCACCGCACGGGTGGCCGGCTACGACGTGGGGCGCGAGCCGCAGCGGGTGCGGCAGAACATCGGGCTCACCGGCCAGTACGCGTCCGTGGACGAGGACCTCACCGGCATGCAGAACCTCGTGCTCATCGGCCAGCTGCTCGACCTGCCGACCGGCGCGGCTCGGGCGCGCGCCCGGGAGCTGCTCGAATGGTTCGACCTGGCCGGGGCCGCCGGCCGGACCGCCAAGACGTACTCCGGTGGGATGCGGCGCCGCCTCGACCTCGCCGCCTCGCTCGTCGGGCGTCCCTCGGTGATCTTCCTCGACGAGCCGACCACGGGCCTCGACCCCGCCAAGCGCGAAGAGATGTGGGACGTGGTGCGCAGCCTGGTCACCGAGGGCTCGACCGTACTGCTCACCACGCAGTACCTCGAGGAGGCCGATGCGCTGGCCGACGAGATCACCGTGATCGACCATGGCCGCGTCATCGCGCACGACACACCGGACGGCCTCAAGCGGATCGTCGGCGGCCAGCGCCTGGAGGTGAAGCCCGCCGACCCGTCCCGGCTGGAGGACGTACGCGTGATTCTCGGCGCAATCGCCGACGCCCCACCCGAGTCTCCGGGACGCGGCATGCTGAGCGTCCCGGTTGAGGGCGACGATGCGCTGGGCCACGCTGTGCAGCGCCTCGGCGCCGCCGGCATCGCGGTCATCGAGCTGTCCCTGCACCTGCCCAGCCTGGACGAGGTGTTCTTCACCCTGACCGGCCACCACACCGACAACCAGGAGGCCGCAGGATGACCGCAACGCTCAGTCCCCCAGCAACCGAGATACCGGCCGCGCCTGGCGCTACCGCGAGCCGTGCGCGCACGTTGCGCCATGCGTTCGCACTCGCTCGCCGCAACCTGATCAAGACCCGGCGCACGCCGGAGCAGCTGATTGATGTGACTGTCCAGCCGATCATCTTCCTGCTGCTGTTCGTGTACGTCTTCGGCGGCGCGCTGGGCGGCGGGTCGCGGCACGACTACCTCCAGTTCCTGCTGCCGGGGCTGCTCGCGCAGGGCATTGCGATGGGCAGCGTCGCCTTGGGACAGAACCTCAACGCCGATATCGAGAAGGGCGTCTTCGACCGGTTCCGGTCGCTGCCGATCGCCCGGTCGGCGCCGCTCGTCGGTGCGGTGCTGGCCGACTTCTTCCGCTACCTGACGCTGTGCGTGATCTACCTCGGATTCGGCTACGTGCTTGGTTTCCGGGTGGAGACCGGTCTGATGCCGGCGGTCGCGGCGGTCGCTCTCTCGATCGGGTTCGCTCTCAGTTTCTGCTGGATCTCGGTGTTCGTCGGCATGATCGCGCGCACGTCGGGGGCGGTGCAGGGGATCATGTTCCTGCTGATCTTCCCGCTGGCGTTCGGCTCCAACGTCTACGTCGATCCGTCGACCATGCCGGGGTGGCTGCAAGGGTTCGTGCACGTGAATCCGATGAGCCAGCTGGCCGGCGCAGTGCGCGGGCTGACGGTGGGCGGTCCGGCCGCGGCGCACGTCGGCTGGACGCTGTTGTGGGTGGCCATTCTGCTAGCCGTGTTCGTACCGCTGGCGCTGCGCGCGTACCGCCGCCGGGCCTAACTCTCCGATTGCGCAAGGATTCCTCGCCTCACGCGAGGAATCCTTGCGCAATCCGACGCGTATCCGGGCTATAGCGCGGCTGGATTCAGTCGCGCTATAGCCGCGTCGCGCTCCAGGGCACGCCCGGCGGCGTACTGCTCGTCGAATGCCGCGCCGAGCGCCGTCTGCAGGGCAGCCGTGATACGCCGGATGTCAAGGTCGGTCAGGTCGGCGGCGCCACGCAGCCGTGCCGCGGCGCCGAGCACCTGCGCGGCGTCGACCGCGCGGCCATCGGATGCCGCGAGGTCGGCGATGGCGACGCCGACCGTGGCCACGATCGGCATGTCCTTGCTGCCCAGCGCGGCCTCGTAGGCGGACCGCAGGCGCTCGCGTGCCCGCTCCGGGTCGCCGTCGGCGAGGTCCTGCTTGCCGGCGACCGCCAGCATCAGCGCCCAGGCGTGGCTCACGATGGGATGCGTCACCGGGACCTGCTGGAGCCGGCGTGTGGCGTCGTCTACGATCCGGCGCGCTTCAGCCATGTCGCCGGCGAACCGGGCGCACTCGGCGAGCACGGAGCTCGCAAACAACGCCTCCATCGTTGAGCCGGTCGCCTCACTCATCTCCTGGGCACGCCGGACGTGTACCCGCGCGGTGTCCAGGTCACCCTTTCGGATCCATAAGCCGGCCAGCCGCACCTGCATTAGTGCCTGGTCCTCGCGGGCGCCCATCTCACCGACCAGGGCCAGCGCCTCCTCGAAGGTGGCGACAGCGCCGTCCAGGTTGCCCTCCATCGACTCGAGCATGCCGAGCATCTGCAGGCTGTTGGCCAGCCCCCACCGTTCGCCGAGCTCGCGAAACTCCGCGACGGCGCGCGCGGCCTCGACCCGCATCCTGTCGACGTCACCGGCGTTCTCGGCCATCGCCGCCCGGAACGAACGCAGCGCGGCCGCCATCCACGGGTCGGGGTGGCCGAGTCCCTCCTCGACCAGCCGCTCCGCACGCTCGAGGTCGTTGGCGAACATCGCGATCACCGGGCGCACCAGGGCGAGCAGTGGCACCTCGTCGGCGTCGAGTCGCGCCAAGCGGGCGTCCAGATCGGCGATTGCCGCGAGGCCCGCGGCTACATCGTCGGGGATCATCGCGCTCGGTGACGACGCCGAGTTCAACACTCTGATCGCCTCGGCCAGCGCGCGGACCTCCGGCGTCGCCTCGCCGGGGACGTGCAGTGCGAAATCGACCCAGGTCAGCGCCTCCGCATGACTGCCCAACAGCGACCAGTACCACCCCATCCGGCAGGCCGTCTCGAGCGCGGACTGGGCGTCGCCACGCTCGCCGAAGTGACGGATCGCGGCGAGGATGTTGTCGCGCTCCGCATTGAGCCGCTTCATCCACTCGAGCTGCTCCCGCCGCCGCAGGTGCGGCTCGGCCTCACTCAGCAGGTCGGCGAAGTAGCGGGCGTGCAGATCGCGGACGGCCTCCAGTTCGCCGCGCTCGGCCAGCCGCTCCTGCCCATACTCGCGGATCGTCTCGAGCATGCGGTATCGGTGATCGGACGGTTGCAGCAGCGACTTGTCGACCAGGGAGGTCAGCAGGTCCAGGACGTCAGCCTCCCTGCACACTGCCTCCGCGCTCTGCGGGGTGGCGCCGGCAGGAAAGACCGCGAGCCGCTCGACGAGCGTCTGTTCCGCGTCGCTGAGGAGATCCCAGCTCCACGCGACGACCGCGCGCAGCGTCCGGTGCCGCGGGAGCGCCGTGCGGCTGCCGCCGGTGAGCAGCCGGAATCGATCTGTGAGACGTGCCGCGATCTCGTCCACCTGCAGCGCCCGGGTGCGGGCCGCGGCCAGCTCGATCGCCAGCGGCAGACCGTCCAGGCGCCGCACGATTTCGACGACCGGGCGCACGTTGGCCGCGTCGACCATGAAGTCGGGACGCACCGCAGCTGCGCGATCGGCGAACAAGCGCACTGACGGATAGGTGTAGGCATCTTCCGGCGCTGCGTCGGAGGCAGGTTGCCCGAGCGGTGCCACGACGACCAGCGATTCACCGAAGATGCCCAGCGGTTCACGGGTCGTGGTGAGCACGCGCAGCTGCGGAGACTGTGCCAGCAGCTGATCGACGAGCTGGGCGGTAGCGTCCACGAGGTGCTCGCAGTTGTCGAGGACGACCACGATCTGCTTGTCGGACAAGGCTTCCAACAACCGCGACATCGCGTCGCGAGGGCTGAGCTTGGTGGGCTGGTCGATGAGATGTGACTCGCGCAGCCCCAGGGAACCGAGCACCGTCTGGGGCACGTCAGCGGCGTCGCTGACCGAGGCTAGTTCGACGAACCAGATGCCGTCGGGCACGTCGTCGACCAGCGTCGAGCCGGCCTCGATCGCGAGCCTGGTCTTGCCCGCACCGCCGGGACCGACCAAGGTAACCAGCCGGCTCTCGTCGAGCAGCTTGGCGATGCGACTGACCTCCTCGTCGCGGCCGACGAAGCTGGTCAGCTGGGCCCGCAGGTTGGTGCGGGGGGTTGCGGCGGGCGTCGCCGCGGCGAGCTCGCCGCGCAGCACAGCGAGGTGGCTGGCCGAAAGATCCGGGCCCGGGTCGACGCCGAGCTCATCGGCGAGCTGCGTCCGGATCCGGTCATAGCCGGCCAGCGCATCAGCCTGCCGGCCCACCCCGGCCAGCGCGGCCATGCGCTCGCCGGCAAGTCGCTCGTCAAGCGGATGCTGCTGACAGAGGGCGTCGAGCTCGGCGAGTACGTCTGCGGCGCGGCCCAGCGCGATGTCGGCTTCGATGCGATCCTCGGTCGCGGTCAGGCGCAGGCGTTCCAGCCGCGTGATCGTCGCGGCGGCGAACGGCGCGTCGTGGACGTCGGCGAGCGCCGAGCCCCGCCAGAGGGCAAGTGCCTGCCGCAGCGTGCCGGCAGCCTTGCTCTGCTCACCTATGCGCAACGCGGCGGCGCCGGCTTGGGCCAGCTCCTCGAAGCGGGCCGCGTCGACGTCCTGCGGCTCGATCGCCAGCCGGTAGCCGGCCGGCGATTGCCCGACGGTCGCAGCCCCGCCGAGCGTGCGGCGCAGCCTGGATACCAAGGACTGCAGTGCGTTGGCCGCCTCGGCTGGAGGCTGCTCCCCCCATATCGCGTCGACCAGCGCCGCCGCGCTCACCGGCCGGCCGGCCGAGAGTGCCAGGCGGATCAGCAGGCCGCGCAGCCGGGAGCCGGCGACGTCGATGACGGTGTCGCCGTCGCGCACCTCGAGCGGGCCGAGGATCGCGATATCCACCCGTCTACTGTCCCAGATATGCGCAGCGAGACGATCCACGTGCACACCGGCGAGCGGCCACGTGTCCACGATCTGACCGATGCGTGCACGGCGTTCACCCGCGACCAGGGAGACGGGCTGCTCAACGTGTTCGTGCCGCACGCCACGGCGGGCATCGCGATCATCGAGACCGGCGCCGGTAGTGACACCGACCTGATTGCCACGCTGGACAAGCTGCTGCCGGCGGACGACCGGTGGCGGCATCGGCACGGCTCGCCCGGCCACGGACGCGACCACGTGCTGCCGGCCGTCGTTGCGCCGTCGATCGTGGTGCCGGTGCTGGGTGGGCGCCTGCAACTGGGCACCTGGCAGTCGATCTGCCTCGTCGACACGAACGTCGACAACCCCGACCGCACAGTCATATTGAGCATGCTCTGACGCTGACCGGCGCGATGAGCGCTTGCGCGAACAGCCCGCCGACCGCGACGCGGGCCCGCGCAGCGGGGCTCGGCTCGAGGGTCGCGCCCGAGCGAAGCGAGCGGCGCACCCGCAGAGCCGATTCCGGCGGATTAAGTCCGAATCCCGCGGATTAGATCCAGTAGACGCCGCCGGGCTGGGCGGCCTCGATCCGTCCGGGGAACGCCGCCGCCGCTTCGGCGACGGCCACGTCGCGGGAGTTCCACGGCGGTACATGCGTGACGATCAGCCGGTCCACCTCGGCCCGGGCCGCGTGCTCACCGGCCTGCTTCCCGGTCAGGTGCAGGTCCGGCACATACGGATCGTCCGGGCCGAAGGACGCCTCGCACAGCAGCACATCGGCGCCGTGCGCAAGCGAGACCAGCGCATCGCTCTCGCCGGTGTCTCCGGAGTACACGAGCCGGCGGTCGCCGACGCTCAGGCTGATCGCATATGCGGGCACCGGGTGGTTCACGCGCGTCACTGACACGGCGAACGGCCCCAGCTCACCGCTACGCGGCGTGGAGAATTCGAACAGCTCCTGCAGCCCCAGCTTGCGCGCGAGCGGGTCGTAGGCGGTCTCGATCCGGACGCGCGTGCCCGACGGCCCGATGACCGGGATGCGCCCCTCGCGCCGGCGCGGGCCGTAGCGCAGCGCGTTCACGTAGGCGGTGAGGTCTATGCAGTGGTCGCCATGCAGGTGCGAGAGGACGATCGCGTCCACGTCAGGCGCTTCCACGTGCTGCTGCAACGCGCCGAGCGCGCCATGGCCCAGGTCCAGGACGAGCCGATACCCGTCCTCTTCGACGAGGTAGCCGGACGCGGGCGAGTCGGGGCCCGGCAACGAGCCCGAGCAACCGAGAACGGTGAGCTTCATGCCGGCACCACGTCCAGGATCTCGGGCCCGAGGAAGCGACGGCCCAGTCGGACGAAGGGCTCTGTCGGGCCGGTCGAGCGGAACAGATGCCGCGGCGGCGCGCTGTCATCCGGGCGCAGCAGCCCGCCCTCGAGCAACACCCGGTACACGTCCTTCGCGGTCTCGTCGGCGCTGGAAACCATGGTCACGGCGTCGCCCAGAACCACGGACAGCAGGCCAGTCAGCATCGGGTAGTGCGTGCAGCCGAGCACCAAAGTGTCTACGCCGGCCTCGTTCAACGGCGCGAGGTAAGCCTCGGCGAGACCGAGCAGCTGCCGTCCGCTGGTGACGCCCCGCTCGACGAACTCAGCGAAGCGCGGGCACGCAGCGGTGACGACCTCGACACCCGGGGCGGCGGCGAACATGTCCTGGTAGGCGCCGCTCGTGATCGTCGCCGTGGTACCGATGACACCGATGCGCCCATTGCGAGTGGCGGTCACAGCCCGGCGTACGGCCGGCGCGATCACCTCGACCACCGGGATGTCGTAGCGCTCGCGGGCGTCGCGCAGGCAGGCAGCGCTCGCGGCGTTGCACGCGATGACGAGCGCCTTGACGCCGGACGCAACGAGCTCGTCCATTACGGCGAGCGCATGCCGGCGTACTTCGGCTATCGGCTGCGGACCGTACGGGCTGTGTGCGGTGTCGCCGACGTAGTGCAGCGCCTCGTGGGGCAGTTGGTCGAGCACCGCGCGGGCGACGGTCAGCCCGCCGACCCCGGAGTCGACCATTCCGATGGATGAACGCACGCCGTCAGGATAGTGAGGCACGTTTTTCGGCTCGCGAGCCGCGCGGGTGCAGCAGCCATCCGGCGAAGACGCCGGCGCAGAAGCTGCACACGTGGGCCTGCCATGAGCTGTCCGAATCGATCGACGGAAGCAGCCCGGAGAACAGCCCGCTGAAGAAGAATGCGACCAGCACCGCCGCGAGGATCCACACGACCCGCCGCGAGAAGTAGGCGCGCGCCAGCAGGTAGCCCAGCCAGCCGAAGATCAGCGCATTCGAGCCGATGATCAGCCCGCTCGGCGCGACGAGCCACGTCGCAAGCCCGCCTACGAACGCCACGAGTGCTGTGACGATCAGCCACATGCGCAGCCCGGCCAGCAGCACCACCCAGCCGATCAGCACGAACGGTCCGGTGCTGGACAGCAACTGCCACGCGCTTGCGTGCAAGAAGGGCGCGGTCAGGATGCCCCACAGCCCGGCGAGTTCGCGGGGGCGCAGCCCGAAACGGTTCAGGCCGTATCCGTCGATGGCATTCGCGATCTCGACCGCCCACAGCACCCCGACGCAGGACACCATGAACGCCAGCGCGCCGCCCCAGCTTCGCGGCTCCGACTGCCCTTGCGTGTTGCGTTGCGGCTCGGCGGCAGGACGCGGCCGCGGCATCGGCGGCTCGGGTCCGCGAGTGGTCACACCTAGAGCGTAGGTCAGGATGCCGAGCCGCTGAGCCCCGCGCGGCGTACCGCGAACCAGATCGGTACCGTCCTCGGTGTGCGCTTTGTCGGCGTATCCGCGCTGAGTCACGACGGACTGGTGCGCGACCACAACGAGGACAGCCTGGTTGTCGGTCCGTGGACGCTCTGCGCGTCGGTCAGCCTCGTGCCCGCGACGATGTTCTTCCCGATCGGGTCACCCTTGGTGGTTGCCGTTGCCGACGGGCTGGGCGGGCATCCTGCCGGCGAGATAGCCAGCTCCCTGGTCGTTACGCACCTGGCTCGGGTGGGCCCCGCGGTGACCGACGAGGCGGAGCTGCGCGAGGTGCTCGAGGAATGCAACCGCTTCGTGTATGCCGAGGCCGAACTCGACCCTGAGCGCATCGCGATGGGAACCACAATCGCTGGTCTCGTCGTCGGCGAGACGGACGTGCTGATCTTCAACATCGGCGACAGCCGCGTGTACGCGATCGAGGACCATGGCATTACCCGGCTCAGCGTGGACGACAACGAGCCGCCGGCGCGCGGCCAGACCCGCAGCCCAGTCGTAACGCAGACCCTCGGCGGAAGATTCGACCTCGGCGCGATCGAGCCGCACATCAGCAGCCGGCCGAGCGCCGCCCCGTCCCGCTATTTGGTGTGCAGCGACGGGCTCACCGATCCGGTCGACGAAGCGAGCATCGCCGCCACCGTGCACGACCACGACGCGGGTGAGGCGGTCTTCAAGCTGTGGCAGGCCGCAATCCAGGCAGGCGCCCCGGACAACGTCACCATGGCCCTGGTCGAGATCAGCGACGATCAGGGCGCCTGAGCAGTGACCCCGATCTGGTGGTAGCCGGTAGCGCCTGACGGGAACGGGTCGCGATGTTGTGGATCCTGAACGATTCCGTACGCGTCGTAGGCCCGAACCCGAATCGTGTGCTGGCCCGCGGGACCGACCGTCCAGGGCAGCACCCATTGCCGCCACGTGTCGGTCGATGGCACTGCGGCCAGCCGCGCCTGTTGCCACTCGCCGTCGTCCACCTGCAACTCGACCCGGGAGACGCCCACGTGCTGATCCCACGCGATGCCGGCAATCGGCACCGCGCCTCCGACCGGCAGCTTCGCCCCGGACTGCGGGGTGTCGATGCGTGAAGCCAGCCGGATCGGCCCTTGTGCGGCCCAGCCGCCCTGAACCCAGAACGCCTGCGCGTCAGCGAACGTCGTCGCCTCCAGGTCGACGATCCACTTGCACGCCGACACGTACCCGTACAGCCCAGGAACGACCATCCGCACCGGGAACCCGTGTGCGATCGGCAGCGGCTCCCCATTCATACCGATCGCGAGCATGGCGTCGCGGCCATCCATCACGACGACGGTCGGCGAGCCGATCGTCATGCCGTCGTAGGACCGGGCGAGCAGCTGGTCGGCGCCGTTCGCGATACCCACCTCGCGCAGCACGTCGGCGAGCCGCACCCCGAGGAAGCGGGCGTTGCTGATCAGGTTGCCGCCGATTTCGTTCGAGACGCAGGTGAGCGTGATCCACCGCTCGACCAGTGGGCGGCGCAGCAGGTCGTCATAGCTCAGCGTGAGTTCGCGCTCGACCTGGCCGTGGATACGCAGCCGCCAGTGTTTCGGGTCGATCTGCGGGAACGTAAGCACAGTGTCGATCCGGTAGAAGCGCGCATTCGGGGTGTCGAAGGGGACGGCCCCTTTGCCGAGGTCGGCACCCGACGCCACCGGCGCCGGCGACGCGGGTGGCGGCAGCTTGAGCGCGGCGCGCTGCTTGCTCACGTCATGGCGCGCGTGCTGGAGCGCGCGGCCACCGAAGCCCACTGCGAGCGCTCCGCCTGCCAGGGCCGCGCTCGCGCCGAGGAACCGCCGCCTCGATGCGCTCGTCTCGGCGCTTCGCAGCAGGCCACGTAGCGCGATGGCGCCGGCGATCGCGCCGAGGATCGCGGGCACGGCGTCGCCGGTGTGATGTCCGGGAGCGGTGAGCGCGCAGTACACCGCGAACCCGCCCAGCGCAGCGACGCCGACCACGCCGGCCCACAGCCAGCGCACCGCGAGGATGCCGACCACCACGGCGCACGCGCCGAGCAGCAGATATATGCCGGTGAGCAGCACGCTCTTGTCGTTCGTGCCGAACTCCCGGGTTGCCCACCGCTTGATCGACTCAGGCGTCAGCACGATGACCCGGTTGCCGACGGCGATCACCGGCGCGGCTGCCGGCCGAACGAAGGCCGCGACGAGTTCACCAACGGCGAGAGTGACGCCGCCCGCAACCAACCCGGCCACCGCGCCGAGAGCGACCTCGCCCCGCCTCACCCATCCATGGTCACCGATGCGCGACGCGCCCGGTGTTACGTTTCGCGAACGGGGCGACCTGCGCCGCCCCGCCGCAAGCGCTCATAGCGCTCAGAAGTCGAACTCCCCGTTCTTCACACCGTGCAGGAATGCGAACCATTCCGCCGCCGTGTACGAAAGGATCGGTCCGTCCGGATCCTTTGAGTCGCGGACGGCGACGCCACCGTCGATCGGCGCCACCTCAACACAAGACCCGTTCGAGGCGCTGTACGCAGCCTTGCGCCACGCCAGTGTGGCGCGCTCCAGCTTGGGTGGAGACATTTCAGTCTTCCTCCTCGTTCCCGCCGGCCCCTTAGCCGGCGAAGTCTTTGGCGATCGCGGTAAGCCGCGCGATCGTGTCCTTCGGCCCGAGCGCAATGGCTCGCAGGTGATCGAAAACGCGGCGATAGCGGGCGATGTCCGCGGGATTCTCGAGATAGTGCTGGCCGAGCAGACCCTCGACGTACACGACGTCCGGCGCCGCCTCCTCGAAGTGCAGGATCTCGAAGGTGCTGTTGAGCGCAGGATGCGCGCCGGCCTCGAACGGGATGAGCTGGATGGTGATGTTCGCCTGCCCGGCCCGTCCGATCAGTGTCTCGACCTGCTCGCGCATGATCGCGGAGCTGCCGACGACGCGGCGGACCGCAGCCTCGTCCATGATCGTCCAGAACTCGACACGCGGCTCCCCTACCAGTGCGCGCTGGCGCTGCGGGCGTGATTCGGCCAGCCGGTCCACCTTCTCGGGGTCCGGGTCGGGCAGCGTTGCCTCGAGGACCGCTCGGGCATAGTCCTCGGTCTGCAGCAGTCCCGGCACGAGATCGGCCTTGTACTCCGCGATCGACGCAGCCGCTGCCTCGAGCTCCAGCCAGGTCAAGTACTTGGAGTCGTACTGCTGCCACCACGACGACTCGCGGCTCTGCCTGGCCAGGGTCATCAGGTGCTCGCGCTCGTCGTCGCTCACGCCGTAGATCCCGCACAGGTCCCGCACGTCGCGTGGGCTCACTCCGCGCGCGCCGGTCTCCAGCCGGCTGATCTTGGTCGCCGACACCATGAGCTGGGCTGCGACGTCGTCGGCGGTCATGCCCTTGTCGAGACGTAGCTGCTTCAGACGGGCGCCGAGCTGCCTGCGGCGCAGGGTAGGCGTGGGTCCGCGTGCCATGGCAGGCTCACCCCTCTCGATGTGGGCGTGCGTAAGGCACTCATATCGAGCAAGCCCATTTGGCACTTGCCATCGGCAGGTACGAGGTGCACTCTTACACCATGGGTGGACCACCGGTCAAGGCGACAGGCCCATAGCCATCGCACGTTGAGCAATCAGCGCGCAGCCGGTTCCGCTCATAGCGCACGATCCGCGCGGAACGGAGGGCGCCGGTGGTCGAGGTCCTACGCCGACTTGTGCAGCGCCGCCGCGCATCGCGGCGTGGATTCGCCGAACACGAGCACCCCCGGAAATCGATTGGCAGCGACGCCGGGGGCACCCGCATCTGAACGAACTCGACGTCCCGGGCAGTTACCTGCTCAGACGGGAGCCCGTCATGACAACGCTAGCCCTTGCCACGTTGCCCGCGCGAGCCCCAGTTGCCGCTAACACAAGCGCCGCGGGGTCACACCTTGCGGGCGTGTTGATCATCGCCCTGATTCTCGCCGTCCTGATCGGCATCGCCGCGATCACCGCACTGTTCCGCTCCGCGGCGGCAGCGATCTCGGTCGTGACCCAGCCGACCATGGCCATCTTCCGGATGTTTCTCGGCGCACTGATCGTCATCGTCATCCTGGTGGCACTGCTCGTATCGCGGCCGGCCAACGCCAACCACGGTCCGACTCCGGCACCGACAACCTCGGCACACCGCTAGCGCTGTCTCAGGCCGCGAGCTGTCCCACGAGCTCCCGCCCTGCGGTAGCCGCCGTGCCGTGCGCCTCGGCCAGCGAGACGCGGTGCCGGTCGATGAACTGCGCAAGTGCCGGATTCACGTCGGCGAGTGTCAGCTCAGGAGTGATGACGAGCAGGTCCAGACCCAACACGTCTGCCAGGACGCGGCGCAGGTACGGCTCGGCGTGATCCCAGCCCTCGCGGGGCGTGCCGGGCTGATATGAGCCGCCACGCGCGTTCACCAGCACGGCCTGGCGGCCACGCAGTAGCCTTTCCGGGTCGCGGGTGCGCGGGTCGCTGAACAGGTAGTCGAGCCAGGTCTTGACCGGCGCCGGCGTGCCCCAGTTGTAGAGAGGAACCGCCAGCAGGATCGTGTCGGCGGCGAGCAGTTCGTCGACCAGTGCGGCGGAGCGTGCCACGGCCTCCTGCTGCTCGGGCGTGCGCTCGGCCTCGGGCACCGACCAGGCGATGTAGGCCTCCCAGGTCAGGTAGGGCAGTGGGTCGCGGCCGAGCTCGCGAAGCGTGACCGTGCCGTCCGGATGCGCTTGTTGCCACGCGTTCTGGAAGGTGTCCGCTACGGAGCGGGAGAACGAACCCTCCCCGCGGAGGCTGGAATC
>Ga0126373_10001666_pt1 | contig 15954 bp, 11 predicted proteins | sample PanSoiMetPlot_11_FD_92545 | JGI IMG/M metagenome (GOLD analysis project Ga0126373, IMG submission 92545) | Tropical forest soil microbial communities from Panama - MetaG Plot_11 | ecosystem: Environmental > Terrestrial > Soil > Tropical forest > Bulk soil | place: Panama | collected 2016-02-17 | reverse complement strand
CGCATAGAATGCACGCCTCGTGATCGACTGCGATGACCGCCGAAGAATCGTCTTTGCCTCGCGGAGTTGTCCGTTTCGGAAAGCGTGAAGTCTCAATGCCAGCGTGATCAGCCAGACGCTCTAATTCGCAATCTCCTGAATGCTGCTGCCGGGCGCAGGGCGACGGATGATCCGCCATCAGCAACTCGATCAGCGTGTGCCGCGCAGCCAGCACTCCATCGGTCGCCGTCTTTACATTCATTCCCGTCTCAACCTGCCGGATGCACGATGCGGCATACACTCGTTGCCCGACATCAACCACGCACACCCGACAGACGCCAACCGGATTTTCATTCTGCTGGTGGCACAGGGTGGGAATCGAAATCCCGTGCATCCGGGCCGCGTCGAAGATAGTTGTTCCTGCAGGAACGGCAACGTTTTGGCCGTCGATCGTGAGTTGTACTCCGGGAGTCGCTTTGGCGCTCAACCGCGACCTCCGGCGAAGCACACGCCCGCCACGCAACGCTTGTTCTGTAAATGATCGTTCACCACTTCCGGAAAGTGTTTCAACACTGACGCGATCGGCACCGGCACGACTTGTCCGAGCCCACAGATAGACGTCAGCTTCATCGCCGTGGAAAGCTCTTCAAGCAATGTGAGATCGCCTTCTCGCGAACGCCCTTCTTTCCAACCAGTCAACATCTCGACCATCTTTTGCGATCCCATGCGGCACGGAACACATTTTCCGCACGACTCGTTGCGATAGAAGCGCACCGCGTTCAGCGCCATATCGAGCATGCAGCGGCCTTCGGCGCAGACAACTATCGCGCCCGAGCCGACCATCGATCCTGCCGCTGCGACTGCATTCCAATCGAGTGGCAGGTTCGCCATCGATGCCGGCAGATAGCCCGAGGAGGGTCCCGATGGCGCGAATGCCAGCAACTCCCGTCCGCCATCGACTCCGCCCGCATAGCTATTAATCAATTCGGCATAGGTCGTACCCATGGGCACTTCGAAAACTCCAGGACTGTTCACATCGCCGCTGACGCCAACAAATTTCACGCCTACGGAACCGTTTTTTCCCTGCGCCTTGTACCAGTCCACTCCGCGTGAGAGGATTGCCGTCGCAAGCGCGAACGTTTCAACGTTGTTGATGACGGTCGGCTGGTTCCACAAGCCGTTCGTCCCAGGGAAAGGCGGCTTGTTGCGGGGCTCGGCGCGCTTGCCTTCGATCGCTTCCAGCAGCGCGCTTTCTTCGCCGCAAATGTATCCGCCGGGGCTGACGAACACCTCCAGCTCGAAGGCCAGATCGCTGCCCAACACGCGAGTGCCGAGAATCCCGTCGCGGCGGCAGCGCAGCAGTTCCTCTTCGCAGATCGCGATCTGATGTTCGTATTCGTGGCGGATATAGAGGACGCCTTTGCGCGCGCCGGTGATGAGTCCCGCGACGATCATGCCTTCGATCGTCAAGTGCGGCACATAGGTGAGAATGAAGCGATCTTTGAAGGTGCCGGGCTCGCTTTCATCGCCATTGCAGACAATATATTTCTCGTTGCCCGGCTGATCCTTTACAGCCTGCCACTTCGTCGCCGTCGGGAAACCCGCGCCGCCCAGGCCGCGCAATCCGGAAGCTTTTAGCGCCTCGAGCGCGGCCGGAAACGCGCGCGTTTCCACCAGCTTCCGCACCGCCGCGTATCTTTCTCCGCCGCCGTCGTAAGGATCAGAGGCGCACTGCAGCTTATGAAACCGGTGATGGGGCTCGGGCAGTTCACCGCGCGAAAGCACGCCGAGAATCATTTCTTCCACGCGAGTTTCATCCAAGTCGCCGTAAATCACGTCGTTGACCGCGCATGCAGGCGCGTGATCGCATTGACCCAGGCAGGAAACGCCGCCGATCGTGATTTCATCTTTTCGCGCGCCAGCAAAGCGCCGTTCCAGGTTGGCACGCAGGCGGTCCGCACCCTTCAAGTGGCAGCTCATATCGCGGCACACGCGCACGTCGGCTTTGGGCGGAGGAGTGAGGCGGAAATGCGGGAAAAAACTGGCGACCTGATGCAGCCGGGTGACCGGCACATCGATTTTCTTCGACAGCGCGGCCAACTGCTCCGCCGGCAGAAAACCGTACTGGCGCTGGACTGCCCTCAGTTCCTCAACGATCAAGTTAGCGCTCCCTGCGTTGGGAGTTCACTGATGCTGAAGGGTCGGCAAGAATTTCAACTGACGATGTTTCTCTGCAGCACCCATATAACAAATCCGGCCAACCAAGTCCAGAACGTCCGTCGTGCAACTTTTCGGACTGGCCCCTATGTAAATACAACATCAACAGCGAATTGCAACTCAAGAGTACGCAAAAAGGCAGGAAAGGGCCGAACGTGGCCGGCGGCGGCATACAAATTTCGGTCATTTTCACTGCGGGCGGCGTGCGCTAGATTTGTAGGACGTACCTCGGCCGGAAAACACTTGGAATGCAGGCAAGTCATTGAGCCTAGCTAAGAAAATCTCGCTCAGCGTCCTGGCGATTTTTCTCGCCGCTGGCGGGATCTTCGTTTACTACCTGCTCGCCATGGGCAAGCCCGGCTTCTGGGAGCCCTCCATCCGGAGGTTCGAGGAAGCCGACCGCGTGAATCCGCCGAACCAGGGCTGCATCGTTTTTACTGGCAGCTCGAGCATCGCACTGTGGAAAACCGTTTCCGACGACATGAAGCCGCTTGACGTGGTCAATCGAGGTTTCGGCGGGTCGCAAATCAGCCAGGTAAACGAATACCTCGCGCGTATCGTCCTGCCTTATCATCCGCGCGCCGTGGTGCTCTACGCGGGGGAAAACGATCTTTCGTTCCCTGCGTGGAAAAAGCCGGACGACGTGATCGAAGACTTCAAGGAGTTTGTCGAGACGATTCATGAAGAGCTCCCGGACACGTGGATCTATTACATCTCGATGAAGCCCACGCCGCTACGCTGGAAGAACTGGCCCACAATCTCGGCTACGAACAAGCGGATCGAGGAGTTTTGCCGCACGCAAGACCGCGTCGAATACATCGACGTCAGCGGCGCGATGCTCGACGCTAGCGGCAATCTCCGTAAGGACCTCTACCGGGCCGACCACCTGCACATGAACCCCGAGGGCTACGCGATCTGGATTTCCATAATCAAGCCGGTCCTGATGGCCCGCTTTGCGCCGCCCGCAACGCCCGGAATCACAGGTCAGGGTTCCGTCTCTACGCACGTTGCTTTCCCCGCGGCCCTCTCTCTACCGTAATGCGCTTAACGAATCTGATTTCCTTCCGTTGACATCGGGCGCGAGCGGATAGTATAAGGTTCATCGTTCGATGCACTTTTGCCGCGGGTCAGCGGCTCAACGCTTCACCTGCCACACGGAAGACGCAAAAACGGAACGCGAAATGACACCCAGCCTACTGCGGTCCCGACACCGTTTTCTCTGGGCTTCGCTTGCTCTCGCTGTACTCCTTGCCGCGCCAAGCGTGCTTCAATCTGAGAAGAATTCCGGCACCGCCTTGGCTTCACCCGCCCCGCCCGATCAGCGCTCCAGTTCAGGAAATGCCTTGGACGCGCCGCACCAATATACGGGCCCGGGCGCGTGCAGCTCCACCACGTGCCACGGCAGCATCGCGCCGATGACGGTCAACCGCGTGAAGCAAAACGAGTACAGCATCTGGATCGTCCGCGACAGGCATGCCAAGGGATACGCCGCGCTGACGGGGGCCGTCGGCGAGCGCATGGGCGTCATCCTGAAAATCGGAAAATCTGAAGAGTCCCACAAATGCCTGACATGCCATGCCCTCGACGTCCCCGAAAACGTGCGCGCGCGCACGTTTCAAACCAACGAAGGCGTGAGCTGCGAGAACTGCCATGGGCCGGCAGCGGCGTGGCTTGGCCCGCACACCGAGCGCGACTGGAAGCATGAAGACTCCGTCGCGAAGCTCGGCATGATCGAAACGCGCGACATCATCAAGCGCACCGAACGCTGCCTGACCTGCCACCTTGGGAACAACGAAAAATACGTCGATCACGAGATGATCGCGGCCGGCCACCCCGATCTCTATTTCGAACTCGATTCCTTTTCCGCGCAGATGCCGCGCCACTGGAAAGAAAACAACAGCGAGCCCGGCCAGCCCGACGGCAGCGATCCCTGGTTCGACATGCGCGAGTGGGCCACCGGCCAGGCCGTGCAGCTGAAGCTGGCGCTGGTTCACCTCACTGAGCGCACAAAGGGCAAAGTGTGGCCGGAATATTCCGAGCTTGAATGCTACGCCTGCCATCACTCGCTCGGTCCGGCGGAGCAAAGTTGGGAACAGGCGCGCGGCTACCCCGACCGCCGCCCGGGCGATCCGCCGTGGAATATTTCCCGCTATGCCGTGCTGCGCGAAATCGTGCGCGACGTGGACGAAGCGAATGCGCAGAAGCTCGACGCCGAAGTGACTCGCGTCAACAAGCTGATGAGCACACTGAACCCGAACCGCGAGGAGGTGGCCACAGCCGCTACCAGCGCCGCGCAAACGGCCGGCGAAGTGGCCGAAAAGCTGAAAACCATGCAGTACAATTCCGCGCTCGCTCTGAAGCTCATCCAGAAGATTTCGTCCGACCCCGGCATTTCGGCACAGGGCGCGCACTGCGGATACCAGGCTGCGATGGCCATTCAATCCCTGTACGTCGCGTACGACCGCAACCAGAAATTCCAGCAGTCGCAACAGCTCCGCAGCGCTATCGCGGGGCTTTTCGAACAGCTGCAGGTGCCGTCGAGCTACGACGCCAATCGCTTTTCGCGCCAGATGAAGCAGGTCAACGCGCTTTCGCGTTAAGCAATACAGCTAACAGCACGCCAGTTTTGTAGCCGCGCCTCGCGTGTGGCAGAAAATGCTAGATTCCTGACCGATGACGACGAAGAAAATTCACGCGTACACGAAAGAGCACGAGCGCATGCAGGCGCCCGATGTTGGCGGCATAGCCCCATGGCGCCGCTGGGGTCCGTACCTCAGCGACCGGTCCTGGGGCACAGTGCGCGAAGACTACAGCCCGGGCGGCGATGCGTGGAATTATCTGCCCCACGATCTGGCGCGCAGCAAAGCTTATCGCTGGGGCGAAGACGGCATCGCCGGCATCTGCGACCGCTATCAACTCCTCTGTTTCGCACTGGTTTTTTGGAACGGCCGCGACCCGATCCTGAAAGAGCGCTTCTTTGGCTTGCATCCGGGCGAAGCGAATCACGGCGAAGACGTCAAGGAGTATTACTTCTATCTCGACAACACGCCCAGCCACAGCTACATGCGGATGCTCTACAAATATCCGCAGGCCGCGTATCCATATGGCACGCTTCTCGACGAAAACCGCCGCCGCAATGCGCGCGAACCCGAATTCGAGCTGCTCGATACCGGCGTTTTCGACGACAACCGCTATTTCGACGTCCTGATCGAATACGCCAAAGCCGAGCCCGAAGACATTTGCATCCGCATCGAAGCTTTCAATCGCGGCCCGCAGGAAGCTACGCTGCACCTGCTCCCGCATATCTGGTTTCGCAACATTTGGGCTTGGACCGAACCCGCCGGCTCAGAACCCGTTCTGCGTCAAGGCGCTGCGCCAGGGCGGTTCGTGGTGATCGAGGCCGATTCCGACACTGCGAATCCGCTGAAAAATCTCCAGTTCGATTACCGCCTCGGGCTGATGCGGCTCTACGGCCCCAATGGCGGCAAAGCGCTTTTCACCAACAATGAAACCAACACGGAGCGCGTGTACGGTCCCGGCAGTGTCAGCCGCTCGCCCTACGTGAAAGACGCGTTTCACCGCTACATTATTCACGGCGAAAATTGCGTCAATCCGCAGCAACGCGGGACGAAGGCGTGTCTCCATTACGTCGCCAACATTCCAGCGGGAAAATCCTTCGTCCTCCCGTTGCGCCTCACCTCCGAACACGCGCATTGCCCCACGCATCCGCTGACCGATGTCAACGACGTCATCAAGCTGCGCCGCGAAGAAGCCGACGAGTTCTACGCCACCATCCACCGCTCGAAATCGTCCGCCGACGAAAAGCTCGTCCAGCGCCAGGCCCTGGCGGGCATGCTGTGGAGCAAGCAAGCCTACCTTTTCGACGTCAGCTTGTGGCTTGATGGCGACAACCAGCGTTGGCCTCCCGCCGAATCGCGCAAGCATATCCGCAACAGTCACTGGCGCCACTTGAACTCGATGCGCATCCTGATGATGCCCGACAAATGGGAATACCCCTGGTTTGCATCCTGGGACCTTGCCTTTCATTGCGTCACTCTCGCGCTGATCGATCCGCGCACTGCGAAACAAAATCTATGGGTGCTCCTCTTCGAGCAATTTCAGCACCCCAACGGGCAAATCCCCGCTTATGAATGGGAATTTTCCGATCTCAACCCGCCAGTTCAAGCGTGGGCTGCTTGGCGCATCTATCAGATGGAAAAGAAACAGTCCGGCGCCGGCGACCGTGAATTCCTCGAAAAATGCTTCCACAAGCTGTTGATCAACTTCGCCTGGTGGGTGAACAAAGTCGATAGCCAGGGCCTCAACGTCTTTGAAGGCGGCTTTCTCGGCCTCGACAACATCACTGTCGTTGACCGCAGCACCAAGCTGCCTGACGGCGCCATCCTCGAGCAATCCGATGCCACTGGCTGGATGGGTTTTTTCTGCCTTCACATGATGCGCATCGCGCTCGAGCTGGCGCACTTCGACGGCGTGTACGAAGGCCTCGCCACGAAATTCTTCCAGCACTTCATCAGCATCGGCGCCGCGATGAAGAAAATGGGCGGCCGCCAGTACCAATTGTGGGACGAAGAGGCGGGTTTTTTCTACGATGTGCTGCGCTATGCCAACGGCGAGTTCCACAAATTCAAGGTGCGCTCGCTCGTTGGCTTGATTCCAATGTTCGCCGTCGAAGTGCTGCGCGAAAGCGAGCTGAAAGACTTGGCGTATTTCCCGACGGACGTGAACTGGTTCATCCGCAATCGCGCCGATTTAGTCGGTAGCGCCTGTTATTCGGAAACGCGCGAGGGCGAGCGCTTCCATGTCCTTTCGATCGTCGATCGTCACCAGCTCTCGCGCATTCTTGAGCGCCTGTTCGATCCCAACGAGTTCCTCTCCCCGTGCGGCGTGCGCAGCCTTTCGAAGTTTCACGAGTACCATGCGTTCGAGTTTGCCGACAGCGAAGTGCGCTACGTGCCCGCCGAAGCCGACGTGAAAATCAAAGGCGGCAACTCGAACTGGCGCGGCCCGATCTGGTTTCCCACCACGTATCTCATCATCGAATCGCTGGCGAAGTTTTCAGACGCCTTCGGCGCCGATTTTGTGGTCGCTGCGCCCGGCATGGACGGCCACGGAATCACGCCGCGCGCGATGGGCGCCGAAATCGCGCGCCGCATGGTGAAAATCTTCAAGCGCGACCCGCACACTGGCCACCGGCCGGTCCATGGCGGATCAAGCAAATTCCTTGACGACCCGCACTGGCGCGATCTACTGCTTTTCTACGAGTATTTTCACGGCGACACGGGCGCAGGCCTCGGCGCCAGCCATCAAACTGGCTGGACGGGCCTCGTCGCCAACCTCATCGACGAGTGGTCATAGCATTCCAGATTTCGCTTTTAGAAATTGCCGCGGAGAGTTTCTGCGTATGCCGCCGGGCTTTACATTTTGGAAAGTAATCTTGGCCGCGGCTCACCGCGATGAGCGCTAACGGACTCCTCGGCGTTTGCATCGCTGGGCCACTCGCCGCACATTTCCTGGAACCGAGCCTCGAGCCTTGCTAGCGCTTGTTCGAGGCGCGTGCTCTGCACTTCCAGCGCCGAGCCAGCGTGAATCGTTTTCGAGTGGCACCTCGATTGCGTCAGCACCCGGCCGTAATAGTCCTGCCCGCGGTCGAGTTGCTGCGCCATGCGGATCGGGTCGTTTGAAAGCCTCACTGATTCGCACGTCGAAGTCATCAACTGCATCACGGTGAGCGACAGATCGAAGACTCGTTGTTCCAGATTCTCTACTGATTTCGTGGCGCCGCCCTTTTTCGACGCACTTCTTCTCGCGCCTTCTTCTGCTGGCTCGCGCCGGAAGCGTCATTCCCAGCGCCCACGCTCTCGCCAAAATCAGGGCCTGCCCGTCCTGGCAGACGGGCTCGCGCAGTGTTTCATCTTTTGTAACGCCGGGATTGCGGAAAGTTCGATCCGTATTTCTGCCGCATCCGCATGGGTATTTCTACTATCGACCTCCGGCACCCTCGTGCGCCACGCCTGTACCCGCGAAACCCCTTCATTTCTAGCCCGCGAGTTGCTATGGTAAAGCGGTCCAGTCCAGACAAACCCGTAGATAAGGCTGACCTTAGCCTCAGCAGGCGTGGTTTGTTTGTGGAGGAGGACTTATGACCAAGCCGATTCTGTGGGCTTCACGGTTCGCGATCCTGGCAGGTTTACTGCCTCTGGCCGCCGCAGCCTGCCTGGCGCAGAGCGACACAACAACCGCCCCCGCGTCCGCCAGAAGCAAAGTCATGGGCCAGGTGAATTTCGCGCCCGTCACGAAGCTCGACCGCAACGCCGGCGTCTGGATCGACGGGCAGTACGTCGGCTACGTCCACGAGCTGAAAGGCGACAAGAAAATCCTTCTGCTTCCCGGCAGCCACGAAATCACCGTCCGCCAGTCGGGCTACTACGACCTTACACAGAAAATCATCATCGAACCCGGCAGCGTCCGCGACATCGCCATCCGGCTCGAGCGTGATCCCCGCTGGAAGTATTCGGAAGTGACCGCCGAAATCAAAATCAAGGTGACGCCCGATCGCGCCGCGGTGTTTGTGGACGGTTCCTTCGCCGGCTACGTCCACGAGTTCGGCGGCGTCGGCCGCTCCATGCTCCTCGCTCCCGGCAAACACCAGATCAAAATCGCCCTGCCCGGCTACAAGGACTTCACCACCGAGGTCAACCTGTCGCCCAATCAGAAATTCATTCTCAAGACCGATTTGCTCCAGGCCAGCATCACGGAAGCCGACCCGGCCGTCAAAAAGGACTGATCGAGCGGGCTTCCGTAACTTCCTGCTATCCCGGTGCGCTCCGGCCTCGTCTTCGCTTCCACCTACTCCTTCACCTCGTCCGTCGGCTTGATCGCATATATGATGCTTCTCGCCACGCTCGTCCACCCGGCTATCGCGGTCACCTTCGCGCTCGTCTTCAACGCTTCGCTGTTCTACCAGGTGTGGCAGTGGACCGAATCCATCCTCCGCTCTGGCACGCTCAGCGTCAGCAGCCATATCTTCCACTACCTCTTTCTCATCTTTCCCATCGTTCACGTCTCCGACGATAAGATTTCCCCGATCCTCGGCAGCCTCCACGTGCCTCCATCCTCATGGCGCTATCCCGCCTATTCGGCCGGCTACTACCTTGTCCTCTCGCTTTTCTGCTACACCGCCGCCCTGCTTGCCCTCGAGCGCCGCAAGCACATGTAGCCGGTAGCGATGCATTCCCAAGATCCGAATTTTCTTGAGACCAAACGCCGACTTGTGCGTCTTACCCATAGCTGTCTATAGGAGTGCGCTCAGTCCATGCCCAAGTCCCCTCCCGACGTTCTCCAGGGCACTCTCGCCCTTCTCGTTCTCAAAACGCTCGCCGGGCTTGGCCCGATGCACGGCTATGGGATCACGCTACACATCCAGCGGGTCTCCAACGACGTCCTTCGCGTCGAAGAAGGCTCACTCTATCCCGCTCTGCATCGCATGGAACAGGAAGGCTGGATCGGCGCCGAGTGGGGCACTTCCGAAAACAATCGCCGCGCCCGCTTTTACCGCTTGACCGACGCTGGCCGCCGCCAACTCCACGCCGAAGAGAAAAATTGGGCGCGACTCACCGAAGCCGTCGCCAGCGTTCTGCAATTTGCCGGCTGATTTGCGCCGCGAGAAAGGCGAAAAAGGAGTCGACTATGTCTTTGCTATCCCGCCTGAAAAGCCTACGAAACATTCGTCGCCTCGATCACGATATCGACGACGAGCTTCGCTCACATCTCGAAATGCGCGCGCAGGACAACATCGCCGCCGGCATGTCGGCCGACGAAGCCCGCTACGACGCGCGCCGCCGCTTCGGCAACGCGGCCCTCGTGAAAGAGGACACCCGTTCCGCCGACATCGTCACCTGGCTTGAAACCACCGCGCAGGACCTCGGCTACGGCCTGCGGTCGCTCCGCAAATCGCCGGGCTTCGCCGCGGTCGCCATCCTTACGATGGCGCTCGGCATCGGCGCCACCACCGCCATTTTCAGTGTCGTGGACGCCACCTTGCTCCATCCGCTCGTCTATCCGCACCCCGAGCAGCTCGTCACCATCGTTGACGACCTTCCCGGCGCGGGCAATTCGAACGTCGGCATGTCCGTCCCCGAATGGCACGATTTTCAGCGTTCTGGCATCTTCGAATACGTCAGCATCATCGGCGGCGGCGACGTCAACCTCACCGGCGCATCCCAGCCTGAGCGCATTCGCTTTCTCAACATCGCACCTAATTACTTCGCGCTGCTCGGCGTCCAGCCGCAGCTTGGCCGCAGCTTCCATCCCGATGACCAGACTCCCGGTTTCACCCTCGAAGTCATCCTCAGCGACGGCCTCTGGAAGCGCTCCTTCGGCGCTGACCCGCGCGTGCTCGGCATGAGCCTGCGCCTCGATAACGACCTCTACACCATCATCGGCGTCATGCCGCCCGGCTTCCATGATCCCGGCCGCACCGCCGACGCGCGCAACATCGACCTTTGGCTCGCCTCCGGCTTCGCCGCCGCTCCCGCGCCCGACCCTGTGCGCAGCGGGCGCTTTTTCCCGGATGTCATCGCGCGCATCAAGCCCGGCCTCACGCTCGACCAAGCCCAGCACCGCCTCGATTCGCTCGTCGCCTCGCTCCAGCAGCAGTTTCCCACCGACTATCCCGCCGAAGCCGCCTGGTCTGTCCGCCTCGTCCCGCTGAAAGAAACCATCGTCGGCGACGTCCGCCAGTCGCTCATTCTTCTCCTGGGTGCCGTCGCGCTCGTCCTGCTCATCGGCTGCGCCAACGTCGCCAACCTTCTCCTGGCCCGCGCCAGCGCCCGCCGCCGCGAAATGGCCGTTCGGCAAGCACTCGGCGCGGCGCGTTCGCGTCTCACGCGCCAGTTGCTTACCGAAAGCCTGCTTCTCTCGCTTATCGGCGGCGTCACCGGTCTCGTCATTCTCCTTTTTACCAAAGACGCGCTGCTCCGCCTCCTCCCGGCTAGCATCCCACGCCTGCATCCCATCTCCATTAACTTCGCCGTCCTGCTCTTCGCGCTCGGGTCCTCCGTCGTCGCCGGCGTCGTTTTCGGCCTCGCGCCCGCCTTGCAGGTCGGCCGCATCGACCTCACGCTGATGCTCAAACAGGAAAGCCGCGGCTCCACTGTCTCCGGTGAACAGGCCCGCACGCGCCACGTTCTTGTGGTCACCCAGTTTGCGCTCTCGCTTGTCCTGCTCATCGTCGCCGCCCTTCTTCTGCGCAGCTTCTGGGATTTGCTCGACGTTCGTCTCGGCTTCAATCCTCGCAATGTCGTCTCGACGCGCGTCTGGCTGCCCGTTCCGAACGATCCCGCTACGGACATCTACGGCACCACCGCGCAGGAAGCAGCCTTCCTGCGCGAGGTCGCCCGCCGCGTTAGCACTTTGCCCGGTGTCGAGGAGATGGCTATCTCGGACCGCGCCGCCATCCCGCTCGGCCACCTCTATTCCGACTTGCGCTCCGATCCTCTCGCTCTCGAAGGCCGCGAGATTCCGAGCGGCCGCACGCCGCGGGTTCATCGCACGGCTGTAAGTCCCAGCTACTTCCATTTGCTCGAGATTTCCACGCTACGCGGCCGCGTCTTCGCCGAATCCGACGACGACAAGGCGCCGCCCGTCGCCATCGTCAATCAATCCTTCGCGCAGACCTATTTCCCGGTCGACGATCCCGTAGGCAAACACATCAAGCTCAGCGCTGCCGCCACTGCGTGGACCACTATCATCGGCGTCGTCTCCGACGCCCGTACCGAATCGCTCGACCAGATGGGCGTCCCGCAGGTGTATGTCAACATCTTCCAGCGCCGCCCCAAGGATCTCGCCATTCTTCTGCGGGGGCGCCTCGATCCCGCCACGATCGAGCCGCAAGTTCGCGCGCAAGTCCAAGCCGTTGATTCGACTCTGCCGGTCTTCGGCGCGCAAACCCTCAACGCCGCGCTCTCCGAATCGCTTTCCCAGCGCCGCTTCTCGCTCAAAATGGTCGCGCTGTTCGCGCTCACCGCGCTCGTTCTCGCGGCGATCGGAATTTACGGCGTCATTTCCTACATCGTCAGCGAACGCATGCACGAAATGGGAATTCGCCTCGCGCTCGGCGCGCAAAGGTCCGACGTGATGGGCCTCGTCCTTCGTCAGGGCTTGCGCCTCGCCGCCGCCGGGGCCGCGCTCGGCTTCATCGCCTCGCTCATGGTCGCGCGTCTCATGTCCGGTCTGCTCTACGGCGTCAAGCCCACCGACCCACTCACCTTCGCCACCGTCGCACTCCTCCTGATCGGCGTCGCACTTCTCGCTTGTTACGTCCCGGCTCGCCGCGCCGTCCGCGTCGACCCCATGATTGCATTGCGCTACGAATGAGGCATGCCGCACACATCCCGTAGACTCGTCACAGGCTTTTTTGAAATTTCAAATGGCCTTGCCGCCTCGTCGAGTCTTGTGTCACGAAGGCAACAAGGGGGAAAAGGCCGGAGGGGCGGGGTTTCAACCGCGCCATAAAATTAGCGAAAAACCTGTGATCCCGACGCAACTCGCTTTTGCGGGGCGCGGAGGAATCTGCTGTTTTGTCGAGGGCGACGGGATGTCAACAGGGCCATATCAAATTTGAAGTCTGAGATTTGTTTCTGCTCTTTTGGTTTTCATCCGTGTTTATCCGTGGTTTCTAAAGGGTTTCGCGGCGTATCGGCAGGCACAGCTGCCACACGAAATCCTCACTTCGCCCGCCGCTTCCGCGGCCCCACATAATGAAACCTCACCAGATAAATCTTCTCCCCACGCCCATGCTTCGCCACCTTCAATAAATCCAGCACTCCCAGAAACCCCGACGCCCGCGCCAACTCCGGCGTAATATCCGGAAACCCGATCGGCTCGATCGAATCGATCACAATGTGCCCCTCCTCCATCGGGTAACGCCCACCCACCTTCACATGCGGACGCATCCAGATCCGCACGCTACACGTAATCTCCCCGCGTCGTACCCCCTCGCGCAGCCTCTTCGTAAACATCATGGCGCGGGTCTACTCCAACTCACTTCGGCATCGCCGTGCCATAAGCCATGTGAAGGCTGAACAAGGAAGACAAGCACAACGACGAATCGAGCGATTAGTCCTCGGGTTCTCGGGGGAACTTCAAGTAGGGGAGCCGGATACCTCGGTCAAACACCTGGTCGGCTCGAATATTCGCAGGCGCTTCAAACCCAACCATCCCGCCGGCCGTGACGAAGTCGTCCTGGTCCACGCCGTCGCCGGAGACACCGAGGCCCCCGACCATGGTGTTGCCGACGAAGAGAGGCACGGCGCCGGGGAAAAAGACGATGCCGCTTTGATTAAAGTGCGGGTTCAGCGGATTCGCCGGGTTCGTCGGATCGTTCGAGATGTGGGCGCCTTCGGTGCAGGGGTTGGCGACGTCCTGGAGGAAGAGCGGATTGAATGGGCCGGCGGACGTGCCGTCGATACCGGGCGGGTAGTAGGGTTGCGCGCCGAAGCTGATGGTGCGGTTGGTGACGGCGGTGCCCATGGGAACTCCGGGAAGATCGGCGGTGGTGCGCGTGGGGCCGCTGAAGTAGATGACGTTGCGGGCCTTGGTGGCGGCTACGTCGATGCTGAAAACGGTGGCGTCGTGCATGCGGAAGATCGCGATGAAGGTGCCGTCGAGGTCGGCGACGGCGATCATCATGCGTGCGCGCGAACCGATGGGAAGACGGATGACGCCGCGCGTCTGATTGGCTGTCGCAACGGCGTTCATGACAATGCTATTGACCTGGTCGGACGTGAGCCCGCCCAGAGGCCCGGGATTAGGGCCGAGCAGATAGCCATCGGGCGGCGGGCCAGGGCTCGAGACGGGCGAGATCTCGTAGTTGGCCGAGCTGAAAACGAAGGTTGGATCAACGGGCGGAAGATCGGCTGGCGCCAAAGTGTTGTTGACGAAAGGAAGCGTGATGCCGCCGATGATGACGACGCCGGGATCGGGCAGCGGGAAATGAAAGCCGATGCCGTCCGTGTTCGTGCCGGAGAAGCCACCTTGGGCGATTAATCCGGCGGCTTGAAACGCGACGAATTCGGCTGCATCGAGTGGAAGGCCGGCGATGCCGACGCCACCGACCATGTGAGGCGTGGGCGTGGAAATCGTTGGGTCGTCTTTGAAGATGGGGACGCCGCCGGGATTAACGTCCTGAATCGCCTGAAGGTCGTTGGGCGCTTCGTCGGTGAGAGTGCCTTTGCCAGTGATGATGCCGAGATGGCTGGGAGCACCCTTGATCATGACGGGCGGCGGAATTGCCTGGCCGGGAAGAAAATCGGCTTGCGGAGCAAGGACGCAGCCGCGATTGGTGCTTTCGATGCCGTAGAGATCGGCATTGGGAGTGTTGGGAATGCCGGGCGGGAAATGGATGCCGCTGATGTAGCGGACGGTGCGCGAGGAGAGCGGAGCCTGGTCATTACTGAAATACGCGGCGGTGCGCGCGAGATTGACGGCGAGCTCGTCGGTGCGAACCATGAAGCCGTAATTGCTGGGCGACATGGCGGGCATGTTGGGGCCTTTCCAAACGGCGAGGATGCGGCCGAGGCGATCGACGACGGCGATGGCCATCGTGTCGGCATTTGCCGTGGCGGCCGCAGCGCGGACGATGTTGCCAACGTCGGTGGCGTTGAGAAACGCAGAGCCTGGCGGCGGCTGCGGGAACGGATCGCCAGAACCGCCCGCGGGAGGGTCGCTGCTGCTAGCGCCGCCACCACCACCGCAGGAGCCGATGGCGAAAAACGCGGCGCAAAGCGCGACACACAGCGCCGCATGGCGCAGCAGGAGGGCCATTCGATGTCGGCCGCGCGCGAGAAACATGGGGACGCCGAACTTGTACCACAGCTCGGAATACTTCTCAATCCTTGGCACTGGAATTATTGGGAGAGCCAACGCACACATCCGAAAATGTCACGGTAACGTAACAATTCTGAAAGCGCGTTGGCAAAAACGCTTGCTCCTCTCGAAGCGTCTGTGCTACCTAGACGGTGCGCTTTGTAACACCAACAACTGCGAACGGCGGTCAGGACAACGAGGATGCTTCCCGCGTCCCTCATCCTTCGGAATCGTGTGCCGCTCAAGACTCTGGTATACCTCTGCCTTGTTGCCAGTTTCTTTCTGGTGAGCCGCTGCACACTAGCCAACATCACGAAATCAGTGCCGGATAGCACCGTAACGAAAGGGAGTTCTCGAGCGTACGTTTCCTCGTTGGTCGACGTGCCGCAACAGCCGCAGCAGCGCATCGCGCAACGGAAGAAGGCACAAGCGGGAGCCATTGAAGGAACTGTGCGCGACGCGACGGGGCGTCCCATTCCGGGCGCAACCGTCACGCTGCGCGATCTTTCGACCAGCGAGATCTGCAAGAAATGCAGCGTGGTTACCAATGGCGACGGCGTCTTTCGCTTCATCGACGTTCCTGCAGCGCACTATGAGCTGAAGGTGGCGCAGGATGGCTTCGAGCCTTACGCGGATGCGGATGTTCCGCTGAGTCCGGGGCAGGTGATCGATCGCGACATCAAGCTTACCGCCACTGCAGCTCCGGCGCCTGCCGGGCAGCCCGGCGTCCCCCAGATGCCCGAAGTGAGGGAGCCCGGCGCACCGCCAGCCGAGAACCCTCCGCCGCAGCAGCCGCCGCAAGCGCCCTACACTGGTGTCATCCAACGCACGGACCAACCTGCGCCGCCGGAACCAGCACCGCCCGAGCCGTGG
>Ga0126373_10001662_pt1 | contig 15985 bp, 12 predicted proteins | sample PanSoiMetPlot_11_FD_92545 | JGI IMG/M metagenome (GOLD analysis project Ga0126373, IMG submission 92545) | Tropical forest soil microbial communities from Panama - MetaG Plot_11 | ecosystem: Environmental > Terrestrial > Soil > Tropical forest > Bulk soil | place: Panama | collected 2016-02-17 | reverse complement strand
TGGAAGCTTAGCAGGGCAATGACTGCATTGCAATCAATGCAATCACACGCATTCAATGGATCAAATTAGCGCCGCAAGGCAAACCACAATAACAGCGCCGCGATGATCCACAGCGCCGCAACGATCCAGCGGCTGCGCCGGGCTTCGGTCTTGTCGAGTTCGGCGATGGTCTGCGGCGACAGCACGAGACCGTCGCGCGTCATTTCGTCGAGCTGATCGAGCACACGGGCGCCCCGGCTCAACAGGCCCGGCGCGTTGCCGACAAAGCGGCCGAGTTCGGCGGCGCCAAGCGCTGCGCTTTCGAGCTTGCCGGCCGCGCCAAGGTGGCGTTCCATCCATTCGCGCACCACCGGTTCCGCCGTACGCCACATGTCGAGCTTGGGGTCGAGGGAACGCGCCACGCCCTCGACCACGACCATGGTTTTTTGCAACAGCAACAGCTCCGGTCGGGTGCGCATATCGAACAGGCCAGTAACCTCGAACAACAGCGCCAAGAGTCGCGCCATCGAAATGTCTTCGGCAGTGCGGTTGTGGATCGGCTCGCCGATAGCGCGGATCGCCTGCGCGAAATCCTCGATCGAATGCCGCGGCGGCACATAGCCGGCTTCGAAGTGAACCTCGGCAGTGCGATGATAGTCGCGGGTGATGAAGCCATGCAGGATTTCGGCTAGGAACAGGCGCTCTTTGATCCCGAGCCGCCCCATAATGCCGAAATCGACCGCGATCAGCCGGCCCTCGTCATCGACGAACAGATTGCCCGGATGCATGTCGGCGTGAAAGAAACCGTCGCGCAGCGCATGGCGCAGGAAAGTCTGAATGAGCGCGCGCGCCAGCTGCGCCAGGTCGAAGCCCTTCGCTTGCAATCGCGCCCGGTCCGACAGCGGCGTCGCATCGATCCATTCCAGCGTCAGCACCTCCTTGCTGGTGCGGTCCCAATCGACTTCGGGGACGCGAAACTCGGGATCGCCTTTGGTATTCTCACCCATCTCGGAAAGCGCCGCCGCCTCCAGGCGAAAATCCATCTCCACCATCACGCTGCGGCGCAGGGTGTCCACGACCTCGACCAGGCGCAGCCGGCGGGCCTCGGCGGAGACGTTCTCGGCGTGCTGGGCGGCAAAGGTGAATGCGGTGAGATCGGCGTGGAAGCGGCGCTCGACGCCTGGGCGTAAAATTTTTACGGCGACCGCGCGCGTGCCGGTCGCGGTCGTGACCGTCGCCCGATGCACCTGCGCGATCGAGGCAGCGGCTACCGGCGGACCGAATGTCGCGAAAACCGACCCCACCGGTTTGTCGAAGGAGGCAGCGACCGCCGCTTCGGCTTCGGCTTGCGGAAACGGCGGCATGCGATCCTGCAAGCTCTCGAGGTCGCGCGCCAGCGCGGCGCCGACTACGTCGGGTCGGGTGGCGAGAAATTGCCCGAGCTTGACATAGCTCGGGCCAAGTCTGGTCAACGCCGCGGAGAGCCGCGTTTCCGCAGGCCCCGTGGTACGCCGCTCCAATAGCCGCGCCATTCGTATGAGCGGGCGCGCCCCGGCCGGCGCCACCACCGGATCGATGATGCCGAAAACGCCCTCGCGGGCGAATACGAAGCCGGCGCGGGCGAGCCGTACGAGATGCGCAGGAGCCGAGATCACAAACGCCAGCCGGAATGCAACGTCACGATGCCGCCGCTCATCGCCTGGAACGAGACACGGGTAAAGCCCGCCCCGCGCAACATCGCGGCGAAGGCTTGCGGTTTGGGAAAGCGGCGAATTGATTCCACCAGATAACGGTAGGATTCGGCGTCTCCAGCCACCATCCGGCCCAGTGCCGGAATGACGTTGAAGGAATAGAAATCGTAGAACCGGTCGAGGGCGGGAACGTCCACCGACGAAAATTCCAGGCAGACAAATTTGCCGCCGATTTTGAGCACGCGGAAAGCTTCGGCCAGCGCACGCTCGATGCGCGGCACATTGCGGATGCCGAACGCAATCGTCGCCGCATCGAAACCGCGGTCGGCAAACGGCAGCGCTTCGGCATTGGCTTCGGCGAATGTAACCGGCGCGTCGTCACCACGCAGCGCCGCGCGCTCGCGGCCGACATCGAGCATGTCGAGATTGATATCGCAGACAGTGACGCGCGTCAGCGCCCCGCCAGCCTCGATCAAGCGAAAGGCCACGTCCCCGGTGCCGCCGGCGATATCGAGCACCGCAAACGGCGTCGATCGCGGCGGATTGACCGCCGTCACCAGCGCATCCTTCCAGGCTCGGTGCAAGCCAAACGACATCAGGTCGTTCATCAAGTCGTAGCGGCGCGCGACGCTGTGAAAAACGTCGTTGACCAGCGCCTGCTTGGCTGCAAGCGGCACCCGTTTGGAGCCGAATTGGGCGGTTTCCGTCATCGTTGCGGGCCTCTGCGCAAACCATAGCGCGACCCGCTGGAGCAGGCTATGTCTTTGAAATTAACCACGTTGCAGCGGTGGTCTTAGAACCGGCAATGCCCGAGCTTCCGGAAGTGGAAACGGTTCGCCGCGGCCTCGAAGCGGCCATGGACGGCGAACGCATCACGCGCGTCGAGGTTCGACGGCCCGATCTGCGCTGGCCGCTGCCGAAGGATTTCGCGCAACGGCTTCAGGGCCAACGGGTGATCGGCGTCGGCCGACGCGCCAAATATCTGCTGGTCGATTTGTCGTCGGAAGACGTCCTGCTCATGCACCTGGGCATGTCGGGATCGTTTCACGTCTTTCTCGGCCAAAATAAGCGAGAAGATAAGCGATCAGACAAGAATCTCGGCCGTTATTACCACGAGCGCAGCAAGCACCGCACCCACGACCACGTCGTCTTTCATTTGGCCTCCGGCGCGAGCGTGACGTTCAACGATCCGCGCCGCTTCGGCTCGATGAAACTCGTTCCGCGCGGCGAGGTCGAGGATGAGCCGCTGCTGCGGGGGCTTGGTCCTGAGCCGCTCGGCAATGCATTTGATGCCGCGCTGCTGGCGTCGGCGTGTCGCGGCAAGAAGACGACTCTCAAAGCGGCATTGCTCGATCAGCGCGTCGTCGCCGGGCTCGGCAATATCTATGTCTGCGAGGCGCTACACCGCGCCCATTTGTCGCCAAAGCGGCGCGCCTCGACCCTTGCCGAGCGCACCGGAGCACCGAACGAACGCGCTGTGCGTCTGGTCGACGGCATCAAGGCGGTGCTGACGCAAGCGATCAAGGACGGCGGTTCGTCGTTGCGCGATCACCGTCTCACCGACGGTGAGCTCGGCATGTTTCAGCATCACTTCCGCGTTTACGATCGCGCCGGCCAACCATGCCGGACAACGGGCTGCGGCGGCACCATCAAGCGAATCGTTCAGAACGGCCGCTCGACCTTTTATTGCCCGGTGTGCCAGAAGTAAGTTTTGTGAGGAATCCATGAGCGAGAACGTCATTGTCGAGACCCGCGACCGCGTCGGTCTGATCCGGCTTAACCGCCCGCAAGCGCTCAATGCACTCAACAGCGCACTGATGCGCGAGCTTGCTCAGGCGATCGACGCCTTCGAGGCCGACAATAATATTGGCTGCATCGTCGTTGCCGGCTCCGACAAGGCTTTTGCCGCCGGCGCCGACATCAAGGAAATGGCCGGCAAGACTTTCACCGACGCCTTCCTCGGCGATTTTATCGGAACCTGGCATCGCGTCGCCGATGCGCGCAAGCCGGTCGTCGCCGCAGTCGCGGGCTTTGCACTCGGCGGCGGCTGCGAACTTGCCATGCAGTGCGACGTCGTCATCGCCGCTGACAATGCGAAGTTTGGTCAGCCGGAAATCAAGCTTGGAATCATTCCCGGTATCGGCGGCACCCAGCGCCTCACCCACGCGGTGGGCAAGGCCAAGGCGATGGATTTGATCCTGACCGGGCGGATGATGGACGCGCAGGAGGCCGAGCGCGCCGGTCTCGTGGCGCGCGTCGTGCCGCTGCAAAACCTGCTGGACGAGGCAATCAAAGTCGCCGCGACCATCGCGGCGATGTCGCTTCCTTCCGTGCTCGCGGCAAAAGAGGCGGTCAATCGCGCTTTCGAAACGTCGCAGTCCGAAGGCGTGCGCTTCGAACGGCGGGTGTTTCATTCGCTGTTTGCCACCCGCGACCAGAAGGAAGGCATGACGGCCTTCATCGAAAAGCGGCCGCCGAAGTTCGAGAACAAATAGATTCTAATCAACTGGGAGAACACTGACATGCCAGACAACCTTCGCTTCTCGAACCCGGAGGCCATCGCCAAACCGCCGGGTTACAGTCATGTCGTGGAAGTGATCGGACCGGGACGCCTGGTTTATTTTGCCGGTCAGCTTGGCATGGATAGATCCGGCAAGATGGGCGGCAGCGCTCGCGAACAGATGGAACTGGCATTCCAGAACCTAAAGGCCGCTCTCGCTTCGGTCGGCGCCGGTTTCGAGCATGTGGTTAAAGTGAACAACTACATTGTCGATATCGGCAAGAATATCGCGCAATTCCGCGAAGTGCGGGACAAGTACGTCAACACGGCTGCGCCGCCGGCGAGCACCACGATCGGCGTTCCGGAGCTGGCGCGCCCAGGCGCATTGTTCGAGGTGGAAGCGTTGGCGATATTGCCGCCGAAGTAATCGATCAAGGCGATAGTTGCCCGATGCTGAGCGACGACGAGCTTGAACGCTACGCGCGCCACATTGTGCTCCGCGAGGTCGGCGGGCCGGGGCAGGCGGCGCTCCGTCGCGCGCGTGTGCTTGTCGTCGGCGCCGGCGGGCTTGGTGCGCCGGTGCTGCTCTATCTCGCGGCCGCTGGTGTCGGCGCCCTCGGCGTCGTCGACGATGACGTGGTGACGCTGTCGAATTTGCAGCGCCAGGTCATTCATGCGACGCCCGACGTCGGCGCGCCGAAGGTCAGGACCGCCGCGGCGACGATCGCGCGGCTCAATCCGAATGTCGCAGTGACGACGCACCAGGTGCGTCTCGCCGCGGACAACGCGCTTGCGCTGATCGGCGGATACGACATTGTCGCCGATGGCTCGGACAATTTCGCCACCCGGTATCTGGTGTCCGATGCCTGCTTCTTCGCCAAAAGGCCGCTGGTAACGGCCGCGCTTGGCACCTTCGACGGCACCCTCACCACCATCCGTGCTTTTGAAAATGCCGCCGACGGCTCGCCAAACCCGACATACCGATGCCTGTTTCCAGAGCCGCCGCCGCCCGGCAGCGTTCCGGCCTGCGCCGAAGCCGGTGTGCTCGGCGCGCTCGCCGGCGTGGTCGGCTCGCTGATGGCGCTCGAAGTGATCAGGGAGATCGTCGGCTTCGGGGAAGGCTTGGTCGGCCGGCTTCTTATGATCGACGCGCACGCTTTGCGTTTCGAGACGCTGCGCTATGGCTGGGATCCGGCCAATCCGCTCACTGGCGAGAAGCCGACGATCCGTGATTTATCGGTGCACAAATAGTCACCGCGCCTGGCCGTGATAGACGCTGTTCGGCCGCATGTCGGTCGCGGAGGCGACGCGGTTGGTCATGTTGAAGAAGCCGGCGACCGCGGCGATATCCCAAATGTCGCGATCAGAAAATCCGGCTTGGCGCAAACGGGCGCGATCCTCCTCCTCAATGAGCCACGACTCGGCGGTGAGCTTGACCGCAAAATCCAGCATAGCGCGCTCGCGCGCCGGCAGCCGCGCCGCCCGATAGTTCATCGCCATGAGCTCGCCGAGTGGCGGATCACCGGACAATTGCCGCACCGCCGCGCCGTGCGCCACCAGGCAATAATAGCAGCGGTTGTGCGCCGAAACCGCGACCGCGATCATTTCGCGTTCAAGCTTGCTCAAGCCGGACGGTGCCAGCATCAGATCGTTGTACATGGCGACGAAGGCTGAGAGCTTAGTCATGTCGAAGGCATAGGCCTTGAGCACATTCGGAATAAACCCGAGTTTCTCCTCGCATTTGGCAAAATAGGCCGCCATATCCGGCGTCAATTCTTCCGGCTTAAGCTTCAGCGCCGTGATGTTGCGGTCATCGTCCGCTGCTGCGGGCTGGCGCTGCCGTCGCAGGCTATCGCCGCCCTTGTTGCTTCGTTTACCCATGATTTATTCGCCTGCCGTCTCGTTAACCCGTGCGCCGCCGGCCCCGCGCTATATCCATGCGCAGACCGGGCGCGGCTGGCGGGTCACCATCATGAACGATTAGTATTGTGCATCGTAAGCAGAGCCAACATGAACCGACAAGCCAATCCGGCAAGCGGCGATCAAACTGGCGCTGTCGCGCGTATCGCGGCCGCCGCCAAGCTCTTGGCGGAGCGCAAATCCGCCGTGCCCGAAGTTTTTGTCGCTAAGTTGTTCGGGGTCGCGGCGCCCGAGGATTTGCGGCACTGCGGCGTGGCAGAACTGGCAAACATCGCCGAGCAGTCCTGGTCGTTTTTCGGCGAACGGCGCCCCGGCAGTCCCAAGATACGATTTGAGCCGCTCGCGGGCGCGCGCGGCGTCGCGGTGCTTGAAATCGTCAACGATGACATGCCGTTCCTGGTGGATTCGGTTGTCGGTGAGCTCAGCAGCCACGGTCTCGAAATTCGCTCGTTTGTTCATCCGGTCTTCCTGGTACGGCGGGACGCCGCAGGACGACTTGTCGAATTCGAGCCGCCGCAGGCCGCCGACGCCCGCCGCGAAAGCTTCATCCATTTCCACGTCGAGGAGATCGGCGATTCAGCGCAGCGCGCCGATGTTGTGCATGCACTCAACGACATCCTCGCCGAGGTTCGTCTCAGCGTTCAAGACTGGCAGCCAATGCTTGCGCGCGTGCGCGAGGCGATCGCCGAATTGCAAACAAAGCCGCCGCCGCTGGCGAGCGATGAGGTCGCCGAAGCCGTCGCGTTCCTCAAATGGGCTGCCGACGATAATTTTACCTTTCTTGGCGCGCGCGATTACGCTTTTACCAGCGATGAAACCCTCGCGCCGGTATCGGAGACCGGGTTGGGGCTGCTGCGCGATTCCGGCGTGCGGCCGCTGCAGCACTGGAATAAACCGGTGACTATCACGCCCGAGATCCGCGCGTTTTTGCACGAACAGACGGCTCTGATCATTACCAAATCAAGCGCGCGCTCGCGCGTGCATCGGCGCGTGCCGCTCGACTATGTCGCGGTCAAGCGCTTCGACCGTAGCGGCAAGCTCATTGGCGAGCATCGCTTTTGCGGTCTGTTCACCTCGACGGCCTACACGCAGCCGGCGCGCGGCATTCCATATCTACGGCGCAAAATCGAGCGCATCATCGGCCGTGCCGGCTTTGACCCGGCCAGCCATTCCGGCAAGGCCTTGGTCAATGTGCTCGAAACTTATCCCCGCGACGAGTTGTTTCAGATCGACGAGGATTTGCTCTATCGCTTTGCCTTGGAGATCCTGCATCTCGATGAACGGCCGCGTGTGCGCGTGTTGCCGCGGCGGGATCGCTTCGAGCGTTATGTCTCGGTGCTGGTTTACGTCCCGCGTGACCGCTACAGCGGCCAGATCAGGGCGGCCGTCGGCAGGTATCTGACCGCGGCATTCCATGGACGCCTGAGCGCTTATTACCCGTTCTTTCCGGAGAGCCCGTTGGTGCGCGTGCAATACGTCATTGCCCGCACCGACCGCGCGCTCGCTAATCCGGACCGCAGCGAGCTCGACCGGGGCGTCGAAGCGATCGTGCGCAGCTGGACCGACGCCCTGCGCGACGCGCTCGCGACGGGTGCGGACTCGACGCGCGCTCGGGCGCTGTTCTCGCGTTATCGCGACGCCTTTCCGATCGACTATCGCGAGGTCTATACCGCGGCGAGCGCGGTGGCTGACATTCGCGGCCTGGAGAACTTAAGCGCGCAACGTCCTCTCGGGGTCGTTTTCTATCGTCCGCAAGACGCCGCGCCGGCGCGGCTCGGCCTGAAGGTATTCAGCCAGGGCCGGCCGATTTCGCTGTCAGACCGCGTGCCGGTTCTGGAAAACATGGGTTTTCGGGTCGTCGACGAGCGCACCTATCACATCCAGCCAGCTGAAACGGCTGAGGTCTGGTTTCACGACATGGAGCTCGAAAGCGCGTCCGGACAGCCGGTCGATTTGTCCGCATCGGAAAGCCGACTCCAGGCCTGCTTCCTCGTCGTCATGGCACAGGCGGCCGAGAGCGACGGCTATAACGCCTTGGTGCTCGGTGCCGGTCTCGGCTGGCGCGAGGTGGCGCTGATCCGGACAATTTCGCGTTTTTTGCGCCAGCTCCAGGTTGCCTATTCGCAGGATTACATGTGGACGACGTTGCGCAAGCACGCCACGGTCGCCGCGCAGATCTTCGATTTGTTCCGCACCCGTTTTGATCCGCGCTCGGCTCTGCCGGCGCAGCAGCGCGCGGCCCGCGAAAAGGAAATCCTATCCGCCGTCGAAACCGCGCTGCAGGCGGTCGACAGCCTCGACGAAGACCGCATCATCCGCCACTTCGTCAACGCGGTGACTGCCGCGGTGCGGACCAATTTTTATCAGCTCGATCGCGACGGCCGCGCCAAGGATGCCATCGCGGTCAAATTCTCAAGCCGCGTGCTGGACGCGGTGCCGCCGCCGCGGCCGCTCTATGAAGTCTTTGTCTATTCGGCGCGCCTGGAAGCCGTGCATCTGCGCTTCGGCAAAGTCGCGCGCGGCGGCATCCGCTGGTCGGACCGGCCGCAGGATTTCCGGACCGAGATCCTGGGCCTGGTCAAGGCGCAGAATGTCAAGAACGCGGTAATCGTTCCGGTCGGCGCGAAGGGCGGGTTTGTACCCAAGCGCTTGCCACCGGGCGGCACGCGTGAAGCCGTCCAGGCCGAGGGCGTCGCGACATACAAGTCATTTATCTCCACGCTACTCGATATCACTGACAATATCGGGCTGGGCACGACCGGCGTCATTGCGCCCGCTGACGTCATTCGCCATGACGGCGACGATCCATATCTCGTCGTCGCCGCCGATAAAGGCACGGCGACCTTCTCCGACATCGCCAATGAATTGGCGATCGCGCACGATTTCTGGCTCGGCGACGCTTTCGCCTCGGGCGGGTCGGCCGGTTACGATCACAAAAAGATCGGCATCACCGCGCGCGGTGCCTGGGAAGCGGTGACACGGCATTTTCGCGAGATGGATACCAACGTCGCGGTGACGCCGATCACCGTCGTCGGCGTGGGCGATATGTCCGGCGACGTCTTCGGCAACGGCATGTTGCGCGAGAAAACCATCAAGCTCATTGGCGCCTTCGATCACCGCGATATTTTCATCGATCCCGATCCGGACCCGGCGGGGACCTTCGCCGAACGCAAGCGGCTGTTCGATCTGCCGCGTTCGAGCTGGCAGGATTTCGACAAAGCCATCATGTCCAAGGGCGGCGGCGTGTTTTCGCGTGCAGCCAAGGACATCAAGCTGTCGCCGGAAGCCCAGGCCTTGTTTGGTGTTCCCGAACATGTCACGCCCAACGATCTCATTCGCGCCATTCTCAAGGCGCGCGTCGATCTCATCTTTTTCGGCGGCATCGGCAACTATATTCGCGCCTCGGGTGAGAGCGACGAGGCGGCCGGCGACCGCGCCAATGACGGCATTCGTGTCACGGCCAGGCAGCTGCGCTGCAAGGTGATCGGCGAAGGCGCCAATCTCGCCGTCACCCAGCGCGGTCGCATCGAAGCTGCGTTTGCCGGCATCAAGCTCAACAGCGACGCCATCGACAATTCGGCCGGCGTGAATACCTCCGACATGGAGGTCAACATCAAAATCGCGCTGAGTATCCCGTTGCGCGATGGTCGGCTGACGCTTGCCGGTCGCAACGCTTTGCTGGTCCAGATGACCGACGAAGTCGCCGCGCTCGTCCTGCGCAACAATTATCTGCAAACGCTGGCGCTGTCCCTGTCCGAGCGGCGCGGCATGGGGGATTTCGGTTTTCTGCAACGGCTCATTCAATCGCTCGAGACCCGCGGCCTGCTCGATCGCGCGCTCGAATACTTGCCCGACGACATGCAACTCGAAGAGCGGCGCCGCCGCATGCAGCCGTTCACGCGGCCCGAACTGGCAGTGCTGCTCGCCTACGCCAAGCTCAGTCTCTACGAGGAGCTGCTTGAATCGCCCGTGCCTGACGATCCTTACCTGGCGCGAGAACTGGGCCGGTACTTTCCCAAAGCCGTCGGCGGGAACTATCCCGATGCGCTCGTGCATCACCGTTTGCGCCGGGAAATCATCGCCACCCAGCTAGCGAATTCGATGGTCAATCGCGGTGGTCCGTCGCTGATCGTACGGATCGCCGATCAGACCGGCGCCTCGCCGGCCGCGATCGCCTCGGCGTTTGCCGCAACCCGGGACAGCTATGATCTGACCGCGCTGAACGCGGCGATCGACGATCTCGACAACAAGCTTTCCGGAAAGTTGCAGCTCGATTTGTATATCGATGTACAGAATCTGTTGCTTGACCGGCTGGTCTGGTTTTTGCGCGCGGTCGATTTTTCCAAGGGACTGGCCGACGTCGTCATGCATTATCGCGACGGCATTGCCGCAGTCGGCGCCGCGCTGGGTGAGGCGCTGTCGCAAGATCTGCGCGCGGCGCGCGACGCGCGCCGGGGGGAACTTGTGGCGGCCGGGGTGCCAGAGGCGCTTGCCGGACGCTTTGCCGACCTTCGCGCGCTCGTTGCCGCGCCGGATATCGTGCTGGTCGCAGACCGCAGCCGCAATTCCATTGACCGCGTGGCGGCGACCTATTTCGCCATTACAGCATTCTTCGGCATCCAGCGCTTGACCAGCGCTGACATTCCGGCGGCGGATTACTTCGATCGACTGGCGCTTGATCGCGCGCGCGATGTGATCGGCGATGCCGAGCGCAAGCTCACGGCTGCGGTCCTGGATGGCGGGGCTTGGGGCGCCGCCGCGGTAGAGACTTGGGCGGTCAAGCACAAAACCGAGATCGATCGGGTCCGATCGGCGATCGGCGCAATGGCGAGTTCCGGTTTAACCGTGTCCAAACTGGCCGTAGCGGCAAGCATGCTCGAGGATCTGACCCGGCATTAGCGGCCGCGCGTCCAACCAACCGACACCAACGCAAAACAGCGCAAAAAGAAAGACCCCAAGCAAATACGCCGCTTGGGGTCCGTAAGTTGTTGCCTCAACTCAGGCTTATCTGACCGGACGACGGGGTGTCGGGGGATGGGGAGTCGCCCGGTCGGCCTTGATCTAAGCAAAATAGACTTCGCCCACGCGAATACAATGCGGATCACGGATTAGTGTTAGCGGCTGCGTCAAAAGGCGCGGCGGCGTGAGGCGCGGGGCGAGGCCTGGGTGTCCCAGTCGAGTTGGGGCGGTGGGGGCGAAAGCGCGGCCAGCAGCTTTAAGCCTGCGCTCCCGGTAAACCATAACGGTGCAGCTCGGCGCCATGGGCATCCAACCATGCCCTGGCCCTTTCATGCCCGGGGACGAGCCGGTTCACGACGCGCCAGAACCGGGTCGAATGATTCATCTCGACCAGATGCGCCACTTCGTGGGCGGCGAGATATTCGAGCACATAGCGCGGCGCCAAAATGAGCCGCCACGAAAACGACAGCGCGCCGGTGGTTGAGCAAGATCCCCACCGGCTCGACTGATCGCGTACGCTGACGCGCCGCACCGAAAGGCCCAGATCGCCGGCGAAGCGCCGGCTGGCGGCTTCGAGGTCGCGTTTGGCTTCACGCTGCAGATAATCGGCGACGCGTCGTTTGAGGTGCGGCGCATGGCCGGCGACACATAACAGGTGGCCGCCATTGCCGTCACCCTCGGTCCATACGGTTCCGCGCGCGCCCTGTCGATACGTGATCCGGTGTGGTTGGCCGCGCAACGGCAAGACAACGCCGTCAGCGAAAGGCGCCGCTTGCGGTAAGCGTCCGAGCCGGGCCGCAATCCAGCCGCCATGTTTCTCGGCAAATGCGCGCGCCTCTTTCAGCGTGCCGCGCGGTGGGATCGTGAGCACAACGTCACGCGTCGGCGCCTGGATCCGCAACGTGTAGCGCCGCGCCTGGCGATGCCGTCGTATGCGGATCGGCAATACTGCGCCGTCAAATGCGATCTCGATTCGTCCGGGTTCGCGCGGGCGGCGGTAGAGCAGCGCATGCGGCGGCATGGGACACCCGAATCCGATTGCGAATGCGATATTGCCACATTGCCCATATCCATGGCGAGATTGGGCCGACGGCGCAATGATGTGGAGAAGATTAGGCGCTGCGCAGCGCGGCGCTTACCAAGCGCGCGCCAATCGGGCGTCGCGCCGCGCGGTCGGACAATGTCATCGACAGCACGAAGTCGGAAATTCGCGGTGCAATCTCGGCGCGAAAACGCGATCCGTTGAAAACGCCGTAATGTCCAACACCAGGCTGCAGCCAATGGGCTTGGCGATCCGGCGGAATATTGACGCACAGACGATGCGCCGCTTCGGTTTGCCCGACGCCCGAAATGTCGTCGTGCTCGCCTTCGATGGTGAACAACGCCACGCGCTTTATCGCGGCTGGATCAACGCGGCGTCCGCGATGGCTCATCTCGCCCCTCGGCAAAGCATGGCGCACGAACACCGTGTCCACCGTCTGCAAATAAAATTCCGCGGCCAGATCCATCACCGCGAGGTATTCGTCGTAGAATTCCTTGTGCTTCTGCGCCGAATCGCCGTCGCCACGCACCAGATTGAGAAACAATTGCTTGTGCGCCTCGATGTGCCGTTCGAGGTTCATGCTGACGAAGCCGTTGAGCTGAAGGAAACCCGGATAGACGTCGCGCATGAAGCCCGGATTGGGAAATGGCACCTTGGTAATGACATGGGTGCGGAACCAATCGATGCCACGTTTCTCGGCGAGCGTGTTCACCGCGGTCGGGTTGATCCGTGTGTCGATCGGCCCCCCCATGAGAACCATGGAGATCGGCACGCAGGGATCCTGGTCGGTTTCCATCAGCGCCACCGCGGCGAGAACCGGGACGGAAGGCTGGCACACCGCCACGACATGAGTATCGCCGCCGAGGCGATGCAGCATCGAGATCAGGTAATCGATGTAGTCATCGAGATCGAACGCTCCTTCCGTCAGCGGCACCATGCGCGCATCGACCCAATCGGTGTCATAGACATCGTGATTGGGCAGAAACGCTTCGACCGTGCCGCGTAACAGCGACGGGTAATGACCCGACATCGGCGCGACGATCAGCAGTTTCGGCTGCGGACGTTTCGGCGGATGTTCGAATTGGCGTTCGAAATTGATCAGATTGCAGAACGGTCGTTGCCACACCGTGGAAATTCGCACCGGAATTCGCTCGCCGCCGGCAAAGGTCGAGTTGATGCGCCACTCCGGCCGGCTGTAACGGCGCGTCGAGCGCTCGAACAATTCGCAAGCCGCCGCAACCGATCTGCCGAAAGTCGTATAGGAGAGAGGATTACCGGGATTTTTGAAAAACAGCCGGGTAGCGTCCGCCCACGCCCGGGACGGGTTCAGGGCGGCGTGGCTCATCTCATAAAACCAGTAGAGCGGGGTCGAGACGAGGACACCGCTGTCGCCCGGCACCGCCGGCGCGCCGCCAAACTCCCCGATAGCCATTCTAGAACTATCCCCAGCCCGCTGCAGCGCAACATTGTGACCCTGGTGTGTCATCTCGTCAACTCAAAAGCACAGTTTCCCCTGTTCATTTGGCATTAGAATCAACGCGTTCGCGTTATTCCGCGTTCACATGGCGGCCATTCGCAACGCCCGGAACTTAAGTGGTTATTCGCCGCTCTGCATCAATGAGCCGTGACGCCGCGCGCTTCGCACCAGTTGGAGAAAGCCGAAGACCCCGGCGGCGAACAGGACCGCATTAAGCGCGAGCGCATCGAGCATCAGGTCGGGCCGGAAGACCTTGTCGATCACCAGCGCGCGCATGCCTTCGAAGACGTAAGTGGGCGGCAACAGCCAGGCGACCGGTTGCAACCAGACCGGCAGCGTCGCGACCGGGTAATAAACGCAGGTCAGCGGCATGAACAAGAACATGATCGACCACGCCAGGTTTTCGGCGCCCATGCCGTTACGCAGGATCAGTCCGGAGACGAAGATTCCGATCGCCCAGCTTGTGAGCATCAAATTGAAAAAGAACGCCACCAGCGCCAAGCCGAATGCGTAGAGATTGAAGCCGAAAAACGCGATGGCGAGGAACGTCACCGGCACCGCGCCCAGCGAGAGCCGCACCACGCTCATCACCATCAGCGCGACGATGAACTCGAACGGGCGCAGCGGGCTCATCATAATGTTGCCGAGGTTGCGCGAATACATCTCCTCCAGGAACGAAATCGAAAAGCCGAGCTGACCGCGGAACAGAATATCCCACAGCAGCACCGCGCCGATGAAAGTGCCGCCGGCGCGCGCGAAGAAGCCGGCATTGCTGGCGATGTAATATTGCAGGAATCCCCACGTCACCATCTGTACCGTCGGCCAATAGATAAGGTCGAGCAGCCGCGGCCAGGACGAGCGCAGCAGATACCAGTGGCGCAGCATCATCGCCGAGATGCGGCGTGCCGAAGATGCGACGGCGGATCTGTGGGGGCTCACTGGGCGGCCTCCCGGGACTCGCCGCCGTTGCCGCGCGCAACATCGAGGAAGACTTCTTCGAGTGTGCTGCGGCCGTAGCGCCGCAGCAGTTTTGCCGGCGTGTCGTCGTCTTCGATGCGCCCGCGCTTGAGCATGATCACGCGTTCGCACAGCCGCTCGACCTCGGTCATGTTGTGCGAGGCGAGCAGCAAGGTGGCATGCCGGTCGCGACAATAGCGCTCCAGACGGCTGCGCACCCAATCCGCCGTGTCCGGATCAAGCGAGGCGGTCGGTTCGTCGAGCAATAGTATATCGGGTTTGTTGATAAGCGCTTTGGCGAGCGACACCCGGGTTTTCTGCCCGGCCGACAAGTTGCCGGTGGGCCGGTCGAGGAGGTCGGTCAGGTCAAGCTCGTCGGCGAGTTCGGCGATGCGCTCGCGCAATTTATCCACGTCGTAAAGCTTGCCGAACACCGTCAAATTCTGCCGCACCGTGAGCCGCATCGGGACTTCGACATAGGGACTTTCAAAATTCATTCGATGCAAGACGCGGTAGCGCTGCTGCGGCATCAGCGCGCCGAGCACGCTCACACGCCCTGAAGTGGGGGTGATGAGACCCATGATGCTGGCGATCGTGGTCGTCTTGCCGGCGCCGTTGCCGCCGAGGAGCGCGGTGATCGAACCGGGCGAGAGCGTGAAGGAAATCCCGTCCACTGCGGGAACAGTTTTATAGATCTTGACGAGGCGCTCGATGGCTATTGGAGGAGATTGCGGCACGGCGCAGATGTGGCGTGCTTGGCCGAGCTAAGCAAGAGGAGAAAATCCGCACCGGCAAGATGCTCTAGAAGCCACTATGGAATAAGCGCGAGGAAGATGGCAGAAGGTGAGGTAATAACGTCGCCCATCGCCACCACCGCCCGCCATTCTTGACGCCCCAGACGCCCCATGACTGCCGTCACACTCGAACAGGCCGAGCGCATTATCGATGCGATCATCGCGCGCGACGCGCTGAATTGCCGGCCATTGGCTGTCATCGTCGTTGAGCCTGGTTGCAAGGTGAAAGTGTTCAAAAAGGAAGATGGCGCCTCGATGATCCGGTTTGAAATGGCCTTTGGCAAAGCCTATGCCGCGCTGTCGCTCGGCCGCAGTTCGAAACTGGTTCGCGAGCGCGCGCAGGAGCGGCCGATCTTCATGCGCTATCTCATCGCCGCGAGCGGCGAGCAGATCTTTCCCGAAGGCGGTGGCATGCTGATCCGCGATTCCGACGGCGTCGTCGTTGGCGCGGTCGGGGTGACCGGCGACACCGAGGACCGCGACGAGGAGCTTGCCGTGCACGGCATTCACGCCGCCGGCTCAAGATCGACGCGGATTGTGCCGGCATGGGGCGGCGGGTCGGGCTGCCGCCGAAAAGCGGATGACTTTTCCCGCACGCGGCGCAGCGCGCAAAAATGTGTCTACGCGCGTGAATGCGCTATTGGTGCGCAGATGCGCGATCCTCGT
>Ga0126373_10001661_pt1 | contig 15991 bp, 12 predicted proteins | sample PanSoiMetPlot_11_FD_92545 | JGI IMG/M metagenome (GOLD analysis project Ga0126373, IMG submission 92545) | Tropical forest soil microbial communities from Panama - MetaG Plot_11 | ecosystem: Environmental > Terrestrial > Soil > Tropical forest > Bulk soil | place: Panama | collected 2016-02-17 | reverse complement strand
TTGTCGTATGTGACGTCGGTGCGGATGACGCCGAAATAGTCGAAGCCGGAAACCGTTTGCGCTTGTGCGGCATTGAACTGTTGCGAAGTGCCTGCCAAAAAAAATGCAGAAACGGAGCCGACGTACAGGGGACCGAGGTGCAGCAGGCTGTGAACATTGGGCTCGAGCCACTGGGCGGAGCCTAATTTCGTTACCTGGAAATTGCGCGGGATCTGCGAGACGTCGGTGGTGGACACGTCAGGAACCGAGTTGACAGACGCATCGAGCGGCGCTGGCTTCTGATCGGTGGGCTGCTGGGCATTCTGATCCTGATCTCCGACCTGCTGATCCTGTGTTCTGGCCTGCGTCGTGGACTGAGGAGACGCGGGGTCGATTGATTTGTCCTGTGCGAAGGCGGAAAGAGACACACCAAACACCACAAAAACCATGAGAAGGCCGTGAAGCAAAGAACGGGTAGTGGATTCCGCTATCATTTCGCACCCACCGATCGCCCACTAGGGGACAACGATCATGTCCCCCGGCTCCAAGACGATGTCGGAAGACTTTCCTTGCAGCGTCTTTTTGTAGTGGAAAGGGATTTTCGTCTGGTGGCCATCTCTTGTTCTGAGAATGTAGATGGATTCAGACTTGGCAAATGGGCCGAGGCCACCAGCGGATGCGATGAGCTCCATCATGGTCATATTGCCGCTGAGAGGGATGCTGCCCTGCTTGCCAACCTGGCCGACCAAAAAGACCTTGCGGCTGCGAATGTCGCGAACAACGACGGTGACCTGCGGCTCGTTGACGAACTGCTTGAGTTTCTCGGTAAGCAGGTTCTGCAGCTCTTTCGGCGTTAGGCCGACGACCGGGACGTCGTTGATGAGAGGCAGGGTGATGACACCGTCGGGCCGGACAGTGACCTGGCTCGAGAGGTCCGGCTCTTTCCAGACGGAGATGAAAAGCGAGTCGTCGACGCCAATCTTATAACCTTCAGGCGCAGGCGCGCGTTGCGAATCGGGCGACGCCGGGGTGCTGTGGCCACTCTTTTTCGGGGCTGGCGCCGAACCGGTAGAAGTGGTGCGGGTTGGGTCGCCACCAGGCGGATCTTGTTCCTGGGCTAGGGCAACCGAGGTTCCGGCGAGACACAAGCCCAGGGTGAAAACGGCGAATTTCAGATTCTTTGAGACACTGTACGACAACTGGATACCTCGCTGCACACTATGTGAATGGCGCTACAGCCTATTTTGCAAGGCCGTGGCCAACAGGGCGGGGCACAAGGCACAGATAATAGGCTGCTTAGGCAGACGGGAGTGTACGCCAAGTCGGCAGAAGGAACAAGCATTCCGCAACGTGGAACCTCTATTCCGCTGTGAGGTGGGTGATTTTGTGGCAGCGGAGGCGAAAGGCAACCGAAGAGCTCGTGGTTCGGAATATCAGGCAAATTCGAGCTACTTAGATGCGTTCTTGCTTACGATCGAAGCGCGAAATTCGTTCGAAGGCCCAGACGATGAGGCGATAGGACAAGGTCCAAGCGAAGAGGAGGAGCGTGTCTGTGATTTTTCGAGAGTAGTGACGCGGCGCGACCTTCGCAGTCCGAGGGATGGCGGATTCAGTGGCGGCGGGAGGCACGATTGCGGTTACTTGGCGCCGCGTCCGGAAAAGACGACTTTGGCGGTTTCAAGCATGATCACTAGGTCGAGGAACAGCGACAGGTGCTTGATGTAGAAAAAGTCGTATTCGAGCTTGATTTTCGCTTCCTCGATGCTGGAGCCGTATTGATATTTCACTTGCGCCCAGCCCGTGATGCCGGGACGGACGGAGTTGCGAAGGACGAAGAGAGGGACATTCTTTTCAAGAAGGTCACAGAAGAACGGTCGTTCTGGGCGCGGGCCGATGAGGCTCATTTCGCCGCGGAGGACGTTGAATAGCTGGGGCAGCTCGTCGAGACGGCACTGGCGGATCAAACGGCCGACCTTAGTGACGCGGTGATCGTCGCTAGCAGCCCATTCGGGGCCCGCGGCCTCAGCGTTCTGCCGCATCGATCGGAACTTCAGAATCCTGAAAGGCTTGCCCTGAAGGCCGACGCGCTCCTGAGAAAAGAGAATCGGACGGCCGGTTTCGAGAACGATAGCGATGGCGACAAAAATCATGATCGGCAGGCCGATTAGAAGGCCGACCAGGGAAACGAGCACGTCTGTGGTGCGCTTGAGTGCGAGGATGAAGGGGGGCTTGCGGAAGCCCTCTGAAAAGATGAGCCAACTGGGCGAGAGGTGCTCGAGGAGGAGCCGGCCGGTGATTTTCTCGTCGTAGGCATGTACGTGATCGACGCCGATGCCGTTGAATTTCATTTGAAGCAGCGAGCTGACGGGCATCATGCCGCGGCGCTCAGCGAGAGCGAGAATGACGTGGTCGACGTTTTCGCGTTTGACGATCGACTCGACGTCGTCGATGCCGCCGATGACACGGGGATTGACGAGTGATTTACCGATGTTTTCGCCGCGCTCGTCGAGGAAACCGACGACTTTCAGATTGAGTTCGGGGCGCGAGACGATTTCTTTCACCAGCGAGACTCCCGCCGGGCTGGTGCCGACGACAAGGATTCGCTGCGGGGCGGCGAAAAGCGCGCCCGAACCTTGCAGGAGGATTCGTCCGCCGAACATCAGAACGAAGATGAGCGGAGCAGCGAGAACGGCGATGCCGCGGCCGAGGCCGAGACCCGGAACCGCGTAGTAGAGAACGGCGAGAACCAAGCAGGCCATGCCGAGCGATTGCAGCAGCCGCAGGAACAGCTCGTCTTTGCGGCTCGAAACGCTGAGGGCGTACAGGTCGTTGTAATAGAGCGAAATCACGCTAACGAGGGCGACGACGCCGATGCGAAGCGTAGTGCCCGGAGTCGTCAAGAAGCCGAGGGCAACTTCAAAAACCGGGAAACGGACGAAGACGGCGAGGAGTTCGCAGAAAACGATGACCGTGACGTCAAAGAGGAGGAGAACCAACGTCGAGGTCGGGATTTTTTGACCGCCGATACTTAGCATTGAGAGCCTTCGCTAGGCTTCTGGTTCATGGGCCGGACCGCCGGGTTCGTGCAGGTTAAATGATTGCCGTGAAGGTGTCTTCGTGCCGGGGATCGAAGCGTCCGCGCAGGCAACTGCGCGGTGAAGCATCACGGAGTTGATTGGTAGATTGGCGCACGTTCTCGGGCAACCTCAAAGCACGTTGTTAACCAGTTCCGTTGGCGACAGTTGGTCCACTATAGCAGCTGTAAGGCTTTGAAAACACAGCCTAAGCGGAGCGGGTGCGTTAAAAGCCAACCGAAGCCAGGCGAGAATATCCCACGTTTGTGAACGCAATTTCATACGAGCGTGACATTTTTTTCTTCCGGACCCGAAGAGGGAGCAGAGGGAACGGTTCTGCGTAAAGCTTTTGCTTTCATGAATTTAGTTCAGTTGGGCGTGCTGGCGGCAAAGACGGGAAAAGGCGAAATCCGTGGCAGTCGGTTTGCTACTCTGAACAAGGGATGTAATTGTCGATCCGCTATGGGTCAGGTTTCTCTGCGAGTTGCAGCTTCGGAGCTAGTACTTCCCGCGAAGACGTTTCGTACGAAACCTGTGACTTATACTCTCGGTGCGGGTGCGTTGATGTGCTGACGAGGGGCAGAGGTCTGCGTCGATAGATGGGAATCGAGATACGCCCGGCGAATCTAAACTCGGACCGCGCGACGCTGATTGAGACGCTGCGAAAATGGCTGACGCCGAGTTCAAGCGAGCGGCGGTTTGAGTGGCTTTACAGGGGGTCGCCATTCGGTGAAGCGAAGGCCTGGCTGGCTGTTCGCGAAGAAGACCGCGCAACGGTGGGCGCGGCGGCTGCGTTTCCCCGCGCGCTCTATGCGGAGGGCGAGGAAGTGCGGGGCTGTGTGTATGGGGATTTCTGCGTTTCGCCGGAGCACCGGAGCTTGGGTCTTGCGCTGAGGCTGCAGCGGGCTTGCTTCGAGAGCATTGAGAGCGGATGGGCCGCGCTGGCCTACGATTTCCCGAGCGCGAGCATGATGGCGATCTACAAGAGGTTGAAATGCAATGAGCGTGGGCGATTGGTGAGGATGGCGCGGCCGCTGCGCACCGGACGAAGCATCGAGAAGAAGATCAAGGTGGGGGCTTTAGCGCAGACCGTAGGCGCCGTGGTGGATTTTGTGCTTGCGTCACAAGAGCGGGTTTCGGCGAAGAGCTGTCGGTGGGATATCTCGCAGCATGCGGGGCCGTGCGGCGAGGAGTTTTCGAGTTTGGCGCGCGACGTGAAGACGCAGAATACGGTCTGCGTGGTGCGGACGGCGGAATATCTGAATTGGAGATATCTCGCGCATCCCTTCTACCGCCACGAGATTTTGACAGCGCGGCGCGATCAGCGGCTGGACGGGTACCTGGTGTTCTGCGAGGACGGAGAAAACGCGCGCGTGGTCGATTTGTTCGGGAGGAGCGAGGACGGGATGTTGCGCGGGCTGTTATCGCGTGCGTGCCAGCTTCTGCGCCGGCGAGGGACGGTGACACTGAGTGTGCCGATTCTCGAGCCGCACGGACAGATGGGAACGTTGAGGGATGCGGGATTTCGCGACCGGGGCGGAGGCGATGTGGTGTTTTTCAAAGGTGCGAACGCGCCCAAGGCGCTTCTGGAAAACGGGGCGAACTGGTTGTTGATGGACGGCGACCGCGACAGCTAATCTAACTAGGGAGAACCCGGCGAATGGATCGAACGAAGGCGGCTGATCAGATTCGGAAATTCATCGTAGAGAAATTTCCGCTGGCGAAGAGGAAGAACCTGACGAATACAGACGCGCTGCTGGACAGCGGGATTCTGGATTCGCTCGGCGTTCTGGACCTGGTGGGATTCATCGAGAAAGAGTTCACCGTTCGCGTTTCCGACGATGAGTTGATCCCTGAGAACTTTCGGACCGTCGACGCTTTGGTCATCTTCGTGGAGAGCAAAAGCTCAAATGGCTCCGGATCTCATGCATGAGCATCCTAGTCCGGCCCGCCCGACTTGACGAAGAGAAGGAGGACCTTCTCTGTATTCTCCAACGAAACCTCCCCGACTTATCGCACACGCGGCGCTTCGACTGGCTGTATCATCGGAATCCGGCAGGCGCAGCGTGGTGTTGGTTTGCGCTCGAAGAGAAATCCCACAAGCCCGTCGGGGTAGCTTCAGTGTTTCCACGCTGCATGTGGATCGGCGGGGCTTCAGGAAAGCTTTGCGGACAAGTTGGCGATTTTGCGATCGACGCCCCACACCGAAGTCTCGGGCCTGCCTTGCTGCTGCAGAAAGCCACTTTCGACCCAGTAAACCAGGGCAAGCTTGAGTTCTGTTACGACTGTCCTCCGGATGATCGGGGAATGTCCACGTTTCGAAGGCTTGGGATGGAGCCAAATTGCCGGTTGCAGCGCTATGCCCGGCCGCTGCGCCTCGAGCACCGCTTTGCCAAGCGGTTCGGGAACTCGAGCGTGATTTCAGCTCTGGCTCTTATGGGAAATCTATTCCTGTTTGCCCGATCAGCGGCAAAATCAGGGACGAACGACTTCGAAATCGCACTCCACTTGGGCCCCTTCGATGAAGAATTCACCACCCTCGACGAGCGCGTGGGCGCCGACGATTCGATCCGAAGCCGGCGGAGCTCGAACGATCTCAACTGGCGGTTTCGCGAAGACCCCCTTCACCAGTATTGCGTTCTGACGGCCCGTCGCCGCGGTGAACTCGCTGGATTCCTCGTCGCAGCCGCTCAGGATCGCGATGCCTACGTGGTCGACTTGTTCGGCGACCCGCTCGATCGAGTCGGCCCTGCGCTTCTTGAGGCTTTGGCGCAGCAGGAGCGACGGGCAAAGACCCAGTCTCTGCACGCGTTGGCCCTACCAGGCACTGAATTGGCCAGAGTGCTCCGGAGGGCAGGCTTCAGTGAGCGAGAAGCGTCGGCGCGCGTTGTTGCTTACTCGAAGCCCGGTACAGCAACCAGCGAATTCCTTGCGCGCCGGCCACAATGGTCTTTCACGAGAATGGACCTTTTGGCCTGAGGCCGTTCGAACCCTGGAACCGCCCGAGTGGACTTGGACGACGATAGGAGGAAAGCAGCGATGGATTTTTTGGTTCACCACATGTTGCGTGCGAGCGCGGAAAAGGCTTCCGGCAAAGAAGCCCTGGTGCACGGAAACACGCGGCTGAACTACGAAGAGGTAGATGCGAAGACGTGGAATCTGGCGGCGGGGCTTCGTGACGCGGGTCTAAAGCGCGGGGACCGGGTGGGGATTTTCTTCGATGCGTCGGTGTCACAAGTGCTTTCGATTTTTGCGGTATCGAAAGCGGGCGGCGCGTTTGTGCCGATCAACGGGCTGTTGTTTCCGGAACAGGTGGCGCACATCGCCAAGGATTGCGGAATGACGGCGCTGATCACAACACCGGCAAAGCTGGAAGCGATTTTGCCTGCACTGGATCAGGTGCCGACGCTGAAATTCCTGGTGGTCACGTCGGACGGCGATACGCCGAAGGTGTCACTGCCGGTGTATTCCTTTGAGAAGTTCTATGCAGGACCTGCTATGACTCCCTGGCGCGAAGATTCGATTGAGAAGGATCTGGCCGCGATCCTGTACACCTCGGGCTCAACGGGCAAACCGAAGGGCGTGATGCTGAGCCATGCGAACATCATGGCCGGCAGCACGATCGTCTCGACCTACCTGGGAATTACCAGTTCCGAGCGAATTCTGGCGGTATTGCCGTTCAGCTTTGACGCGGGTATGAATCAGTTGATGACAGCGTTTCAGCAGGGCGGGACGTGCATCCTGACAAATTTCGTGTTCGCGCGCGACATCGTTCAGGTGCTGCTGAAGGAAAAAGTGACGGGACTGGCGGGCGTGCCGACGTTGTGGAGCCTTCTCTCTCAGCCAAATTCGACACTGCACAAGCAGCCGCTCCCCGATTTGCGGTACATCACGAATACCGGCGGAGCGATGCCGCAGAACGTGTTGGCGGTACTGCGCAAAACACTAACGACGACGAAGATTTTCTTGATGTACGGCCTAACGGAAGCGTTCCGGTCAACGTATTTGCCGCCGGAGGAACTTGACCGGCGGCCGACGTCGATGGGCAAGGCGATTCCGAATACCGAGATTCTGGTGCTTAACGAGCAGGGCGAGCTGTGCAAGCCCGGACAAGTTGGCGAGCTCGTACACCGCGGCCCCACAGTGTCGCTCGGATACTGGGGACGGCCGGAAGACACGAACCGCGTGCTGAAGCCGAACCCGCTGCTGCCGCCGGAGATGGGTGATTGCGAGAGGGTCTGCTACTCGGGCGACCTGGTGAAAATGGATGAAGACGGGTTCCTGTATTTCCAGGGGCGGCGCGACGCGATGATCAAGTCGTCGGGATTCCGGATCAGCCCAACGGAGGTGGAGGAAGCACTTTTTTCGAGCGGCAAGCTGCGGCTGGCGGCGGTGATCGGTTTACCGGATGAGGTGCTGGGGCAAGCGATCAAGGCCTTTGTCGTTCTGAAGAACGGCGAAGCGCCGGACGCGGAGGCGCTGCTGGCACACTGCGCGGAAAAACTGCCGCGCTACATGGTGCCGAAAACGGTGGAATTTCTGGAAGAGATGCCGAAGACTACGAGCGGCAAGGTGGACTACCCGGCACTACGGCGAAAAGAAGGGCTTTGATGGAGCATTGCGCGCCACTCATTGAAAATTATTTTGCGGGCTCGCACGACGTGCTGCACATCGGCGGTATTCCCGTTTCCGCGCTGGCCGAGAAATACGGCACGCCGCTGTTTGTCTACGACGCTGGGATTATCGACGAGAAGTGGAATCGGCTGCGCGATGCGTTGCCGCCACAGTTTTCGATCTGCTATTCGGTCAAGGCCAATCCGAATCGCATGATCCTTCGGCATTTTCTGGCGAAAGGCATGGGGCTCGAGATTGCGTCCGCTGGAGAGTTTTGCCAAGCCGTGAGCGCTGGATGCCCTGCCGATAGGATTCTGTTTGCCGGACCGGGAAAGAGCGAGGCGGAACTGCAACTGGTGCTCGAGAAAGGCATCGGGGAGGTTCACGTCGAGTCGCTGGTCGAAGCGGAGCGGATCGCGCGGATCGCGAGCCGGCTGAGGACCAAGGCGCGAGTTGCCGTGCGCGTGAATCCTGGAGGCGAGGCCGAGGGCGGTGCCATGAGGATGGGTGGGCGGCCGGCGCCATTTGGAGTGGACGAAGAGCGGCTGGACGAGGCGCTGGATTTCATTGCGGCGCAAGTGCCGCTCGAGTTCCGCGGAGTCCACCTGTTTACCGGCACACAGATTCTGGATTTCAATCTTCTCGTGACGCAGTACCGCAAAGGACTGGAGATCGGGCTGCGCGCCGCGCGGCGCATGGAGGCTCCGCTGCATACGCTGGATTTTGGCGGCGGCCTGGGAATTCCTTACTTTTCAAGCGAGAAAGAACTGGATACGAAGTCGCTCAAGGAAGGGCTGGCGAAATTGTTCAGCGAGTTCAGCGGCGACCCACTGCTGGCGAGCACGAAATTTCTGGTTGAGCCGGGGCGTTATCTGGTTGGTGAAGCGGGCGTGTACGTGACGCGTGTGAACGAAGTGAAGATTTCACGCGGGAAGAGATTCCTGATCGTGGACGGCGGGATGCATCATCATCTGGCGGCGTCCGGAAATTTGGGACAGACGATCAAACGCAACTATCCTGTTGCCGTGCTGAACCGGCTGCACCAAAAAGCCGCGGGCGCTGTGGACGTGGTGGGCCCGCTGTGCACGCCTCTGGATGTGCTGGCGCGCAATGTCGAGTTGCCCGCTGCGGAGACTGGTGATTTGGTGGGCGTGTTCCAGTCGGGTGCTTACGCACGCGCAGCCAGTCCACTGGGATTCTTGAGCCATGGGACGCCACCCGAAGTGTGGGTGGAAAAAGGCCAGCATCATTTGATCCGGCGGCGCGGCACCTACGCCGACTACCTGAGCGATCAACCTTCCGACGTCATCTCGAGCTAGAGTGTCGGACACACCGGAAAAAGCGAAAAAGCTGCTGCTGATTGCGTTTCACTTTCCTCCGCAGAGCGGCAGCAGCGGCCTGCTGCGTTCGCTGAAGTTCACACGCAATTTGCTGAACCACGGCTGGCGGGCGACTGTGTTGACGGCGAACCCTCGCGCGTATGAGCGAACAGAGAACGCGCAGATGGAACAGATTCCAGCGGAAGTGGAAGTGATCCGCGCGTTTGCGCTGGACACACGGCGACATCTTTCGATTCGCGGGCGGTATGCGCGTTTCCTGGCGCTGCCGGACCGGTGGATCAGCTGGTGCCTAGGCGCCGTGCCCGTGGGATGGCGGGCGATCCGAAGCAAACAGATTGATGTGATTTTCTCGACGCATCCGATCCCCACGGCGATTCTGATCGGCTGGATTCTCAATCGCCTGACGGGCAAGCCGTGGGTGTGCGATTTTCGTGACCTGCTGACGGAGGACGACTTTCCGACCGACCCCCTGACGCGCCGGGTGTGCCGCTGGATCGAGCGCAAGGCCGTGAAGGATGCGTCGCGGATTGTTTTCACGGCGCCGTCGGCGATCGAGGAATATTTGAAGCGCTATCCGCAATTGACACGGGAGCGGTGCGTACTGATTTCGAACGGATACGAGGAGGAGGACTTCCGGGATTTGCCCGCCACGGGGGCCAGAAAACCGGTGACGGGCGCAATACGGTTGATTCACAGTGGTTTGATTTATCCGCAGGAGCGCGATCCGCGTCCGTTTCTGCAGGCTTTGTCGCGGCTGAAACGAGAAGGCAAGATTGCGGCCAGCAGTCTCCAGATCGATTTGCGGGCGCCCGGCAGCGAGGATTTTTATTTGCCGCTGATTGCGAGCCTAGAGCTTGGGGACATTGTGAAGCTGTTGCGGCCGATTCCCTACCGGGAGTCACTGCGGGAAACGGCGGCGGCTGATGCGCTGCTGCTGCTGCAATCGGCCTGGTGCAGCCGTCAAATTCCCGCCAAGGCTTACGAGTATCTGCGCGTGCGGAAGCCAATTCTGGCGTTGACGAATCTGGACGGCGACACGGGCCACTTGCTCGAAGAAACTGGGGGAGCCACAATCGTCCCGCTCGAGAACGAAGCAGCCATTTACGCTGCGCTGCCAGAGTTCCTCGCCAAGGTACGCTCAGCCACGCATTCGCTCCCAAAAGAAGGACAGGCGCAGCGCTTCAGCCGGACACAACAGGCCGCGGACCTGGCTCATCATCTCGACCAGTTGGTGACAAAAACGATGTAGTTGACGCGGTTCTCGTCCTAGTTTCTCCTCGCTCCGCCCACCTCGGCCTTGCCCGAAGAACCCAGCCTTAGAAGGTAGACATTGTGATCGGCTTGGTTTACGAGGACAAAAACGTCCTTGTCGGGAAGATAACGGAAGCGACCGTACGTACCGTTCGATGTATGTGGCGATCCTGTGTGCGAAGAGTCTGGCGGCCCACCGGGAAATGTCTCAGCCGTACAGGATTTTGAGTCGGCGTCCAGCAGATACACCGTGTCCCCAAAATTGGGCCACCCAACGATACGATCTAGCGCCGAGTCGTAGGCGAGGCCGGGATAAGCCGCGCTCAACAGGGGTCCACATGTGCCCGAAGCCGCCCCGGTCCAATCACGCATCGAATAGTTGCTATTCGGCGCGATGGAAATCGCTTTCAGGCCACCTCCAGGGGCCCCTGCGGCTCCAACGAAAACGAAAATCTTGCGCTTGGGATCGATGACTCCATTCATATGGTAATTGATGGCCTGGTTCGAACCAGCTTTCTTGTATCGATTCTTCTCGTTGTCGTACTGCCAAAAATCCGCGGTGTCATGCAGAAAAACCATCCGCGAATTCGGATCGTAATCCGCAATCGCACCGGGTAACGCCGCAGGCGTTCCTCCATCCGGTTTCATGTTTTTCCATTCGAGTGCTGCTAGGTCGAGTGTCCAGGTGGCGTTGCTCAAGAAACCGCATTGGTTTAGGCTCCCGCCGAAACTGAACATTCGATTTGCATCTGCGATGTACGCTAAACCGGCGTATGTGTGTCGCGAATTGGGCTTCCCGTCGGACAAGGTTTCTACACATTTTCCTGAAGTATTGACCGGACTCGGCTCATTTAGCCTTCGCATTTGAAGAGAATTCAGATCGAAAGCGTAGATCTCGTTGCCGGCGTAATCTGCATGGCCCCCGCCCCAGATGATCAGCCGGTCCAATCTTGTGTCCGCTATGGCGCTGTTCCACGCGGCAATCACGTTTCGACAGTTCCCGTGAAAATCGTACTCCTTCGTCTCCGCCGGGCAGACCCGCTCGAGCGCCGAATCGGGCACCGCAAACCAGCCAGGTTTGGCTTTGATATCTTCCGGAACCCGGCCTACGAGAACCAACGGAACAAAGAAAGCACCCACTAGAAGGACGGTTGGTACGCAGCGCGTCCACGACTTCCCTCTAACCGGGGCGACATGGGAGTTACAAGTATCGGACCTCATGACGGTTGTCACTCATTCTTTCACGGCTCGTGCAGAATGCAAGTGAACGTTCTTCAGCGATTGGGAAGCAGAGCTACAAACAAGCATTGAGACGAAGCTCGGGCGCCGCCGAACTGAGGTGATGGAATATACCTGCAAACACTCGTCGGAAGGACATATATCCCAACAGCGACAACGAAAAATATCCGGACCCATACGGGAAACCAAGCCACATTCCAGGCCGTCCATCCAAGCCCCACACTCTTACGGTGCGCCCGCCACAGCCGTCGCATTGAAACCGATTCCACAAGGTTCGCATCCCTCTACATGGGCCGGACAAAGCAGCGCAGCCGGCAGAAGTGACGATGCAAACCTTCTGGCTCGACATTCGGCACGGACTTCGCGCCCTGGTGAAAAGCCGAGGCTTCACCGCCATCGCGTTGCTCACCCTCGCGCTCGGCATTGGCGCGAACACCGCCATCTTCAGCGTTGTGCAAGGCGTGATCCTGGCGCCGCTTCCCTATCGCGACCCGGGACGCCTCGTTTTCGTGTGGCTGAACAATTCAACACTCAAGAGCATCACGTCCCTCGCCTATGCAGACTTCCTCGACTGGCAACGTGACTCGCGCTCGTTCGAACAAATGGCGGCTATCGCGTGGCGGGGCTACGACCTGGCGAGTCCAGGGACGCCCGAACACCTGGAGGGCATGGAAGTTTCTTCGGGATTCTTCAGCACCGTGGGTGTGAAGCTTGCGCTGGGCCGCGATTTCCTGCCGCAGGAGGACCGCCACGGCGCCCCGCCTGCTGTGATTATCAGCGACCGGCTGTGGCGCACGCGCTTTGCGGCCAATCCGGATGTGCTCGGCAAATCTGTCGTCCTGACGGGAGTCTCTTACACGATTGTTGGCGTACTTCCGCCGGGCTTCCGCTTTTGGGATGAAGCCGATGACGTTTATGTTCCCATCGGACAGCCTGATTCGCGCGACGTGGCCAGCCGCACCGTCCATGACGTTTTCTGCGTCGCGCGCCTCCGCTCCGGCGTAGCACTGGCCCAAGCGCAGACCGAAATGGACGCGATCCAGCAAACGCTCGACGAGCGGTACCCCGACGCGGAGCGTGGCCTCGGTGTGAAAATCCATCCGATCAAAGAGGACCTGGTGCGCGACATTCGCGGCTCTCTTCTGCTCTTGCTCGGAGCCGTCGGCGTGGTGCTACTCATCGCGTGCGCGAACGTCGCCAATCTGCTGCTCGTGCGCTCGACGGCGCGCCGCCGCGAGTTCGCGATTCGCCTGGCACTGGGCGCGGGCCGCAGCCGCATCGTGAGGCAATTGATCACGGAAAGCGTGCTGTTGTCGCTCATGGGAGGGACGCTTGGACTCTGCTTCGCAAAATGGGGCGCTGACGTAACGCTCGCTGCGCTTCCGGGCGGCGCGCAGCGGATGGATAGCGTTGCGGTGAGCCTGCCTGTTTTCGCGTTCGCGTTTGGAGCCGCCGTTCTGGTTGGGATTCTTTTCGGCCTCGCGCCGGCGCTGAAAAGCTCGCAAACGGATTTGCAGGAAGCGCTCAAGGAAGGCAACCGCGGGGCCACAGCCAGCGGCCACCGCGCTCAGAATGCGCTCGTCATTTTCCAGATGGCCTTGACGCTGATGCTGCTTGCCGGCGCGGGCCTTCTCTTCCGCACGATTCGGCAACTGTGGCAGGTGAACCCTGGATTCGAAGCGCGGAAGGTGATCACGTTCAAGGTCGGCCTTGCGCCTTCACTGTCGAAGACCGCGCCGGGGCTGCGCGCCGCCTTTGACCAGTTGCTCGATCGAGTCCGCGCCATTCCCGGCGTGCAGGCTGCGGATGTCACCACGCTGATCCCGCTGAGCACTGACATGAATTCGATTCCGTTCTACATCAATTCCGAACGGCCCGCGTCGTTCGCAGAGGCGCCTCGCGCGTTGCTGTCCTCTGTCGGCCCGGACTATTTCCGGACGATGGGCATCCCGCTGGTTCGCGGCCGGTTCATCGCGAAATCGGACAATCTGAATTCGGCGCAAGTGGCAGTGATCGACACGGCTCTCGCCCATGCGTATTTCCCCGGCAAAGATCCTGTGGGACAAACCATTTCGTTCCCGACGGTGGGGCCGTTTCGCATCGTCGGCGTCGTGGGCCATGTGCACCACACCGGACTCGGCAGCTCGAGCCCGTTCACTGAAAACCAGATTTACTGTGCTTTCTTCCAGATTTCGGATTACTGGATGCGGATCTTAGCTCCCGGGGCCACCATCGTCGCACGCACTCCGCTCGTCGAGGCCAAGCTAATTCCGCTCGTGAAGGACGCCGTCCAGAGCGGCGGGGAACAAACGATCTACAAAGTTGCAACCATGCCGCAGATTGTGTCCGAGTCGCTTTCGCCCGAACGCTTCCCGCTGATGCTGCTGAGCACATTCGCGGCGTTGGCGCTCGGACTTGCTTCGATCGGCATCTACGGCGTGATTTCGTATTCTGTCGCGCTGCGCAGGCGCGAAATCGGCATTCGACTGGCGCTTGGCGCCGAAAAGCGCGACGTTTTCGGGATGGTGATCGGGCAAGGGTTGCGGCTCGCCGCTGCTGGCCTGGCCATCGGCGCCGTCGCAGCGTTGCTTCTTACGCGGCTACTTTCGAGCTTCTCGCAGCTCCTTTACGGGGTCGGGCCGGGCGATCCGCTCACGTTCACGATTGTGTCGCTGGTGCTGGCGGCGGTGGCGGCGCTCGCCTGTTACGTACCGGCGCGCCGCGCGGCGCGCGTCGATCCGATGATCGCCTTGCGATATGAGTGAGCGGGGAGGCCGAGGTGGTCGCAGATTGGATTTCGTCTTGGTGGGCGTGTCAGGCAGAAACAGCACTTCCTCATGGGCTACGCTCGCCGCGCCGTAGGCCCGGATCTCTTCCCTTGTCAGGTGAGGGTAATCTTCCAGCAGCTGGGCTTCGCTGGCACCTTCGGCAATCCTGGGGACGATGAGTTCGAGTGCGATTCGCGTCGCTCGAATCACCGGCTTGCCCATCATGATCGCGAGGTCAAGGGCGATGCGTTCCGTGGTTATGGCAATCCTCTTGGCTCATCTTCCAGCCCGCGTTCCGCTGCGGCAATCGCCTTGTTCTTGGCGGCGCGCTGGCTCTGAGCTTTGGACTTGTTATTGTACGTAGGACGTGGGTGCTGCTAAACTATCGCGGCAAGAGCTGGACTGCGCTCCTGCCATACTTCCCTGTAACGTAAAGGCTTGCCTATGTCTGGACATTCAAAATGGGCCACAATCAAGCACAAGAAGGCGGCGACGGACGCCCGCCGTGGCAAAGCGTTCACCAAGATTATTCGCGAATTGACGATCGCCGCGCGCGTGGGAGGCGGCGACCCGAGCACGAATCCGCGTCTGCGCACCGCCATTGCGGCCGCCAAGAACGAAAACATGCCCAACGACAACATCGAGCGCGCGGTCCAGCGCGGGACGGGGCAGCTCGAAGGCGAAGTCCTGGAAGAAGTGATGTACGAAGGCTACGGCCCGGGCGGCGTCGGGATGCTGGTGCAGGTCGTGACCAGCAACCGCAACCGCGCGGCGGGCGAAATTCGGCATCTTTTTTCGAAAAACGGCGGCAACATGGCCGAAACCGGCGCCGTCGGCTGGATGTTCCACCGCAAGGGCGACATTGTGGTGCCGAAGGAACAGGCCGACGAGGAAAAAATGATGGGCATCGTGCTTGATGCGGGCGCTGAAGATTTGCGCGACGACGGCTCGGCGTGGGAAGTAACGACCCCGCCGGAAGCGATGGAGAAGGTCCGCGACGCGCTGACGACCGCCGGCGTGAAGCCTGCGTCAGCAGAAGTGTCGTGGGTGCCGCAGAACTACGTGAAGCTCACGGGGCAGCAGGCGCAGCAGATGGTCCGAATGGTGGAAGCCATGGAGGACCATGACGACGTGCAGCACGTGTACGCGAACTTCGACATCGACGAGAAGGAAATTCAAGCTGCTGTGGCCGGGTGACCCGCAGCGGCTCGTTCCCATTCCTAGGCTGAACCTGAAATAGTCCTTCCGGCTGATTGCTACTCGCACTACACTTTGTGCGGTCTATGGCCTCTGCTGCACGCACAAATCTAAGGCCCTTGCGCGTCCTGGGCGTCGACCCTGCGGTCGCCGGCGCCACGGGTTACGGCATCGTTGAATTCGCCGGCAAGTCTCCGACGCTCGTCCGTTTCGGCGCGCTGAAACTGCCCGCCAAGGTGACGTTTGCGTCGCGGCTCTGCGAAATCCATCAGCTTATCGCGGAGCTGGTGGCTGAATATGCGCCCGACGCGATCGCCGTCGAGAACGTGTTCTCGGCGCTCAATGCGCGCACGGCGCTGAAACTAGCCGAAGTCCGCGGAGTGGTGCTGTTGGCCGCCGCGCAGGCGCACATTCCCGCGCACAGCTATTCGCCGCGAGAAGTGAAAGCCAGCGTCGCCGGGTACGGCGCTGCGTCGAAGCAGCAAATGCAGCAAATGGTCGGTTCGCTGCTTGGCCTCTCCGAAATTCC
>Ga0126373_10001660_pt1 | contig 15991 bp, 12 predicted proteins | sample PanSoiMetPlot_11_FD_92545 | JGI IMG/M metagenome (GOLD analysis project Ga0126373, IMG submission 92545) | Tropical forest soil microbial communities from Panama - MetaG Plot_11 | ecosystem: Environmental > Terrestrial > Soil > Tropical forest > Bulk soil | place: Panama | collected 2016-02-17 | reverse complement strand
GCCATCGACCGGTGCGCGCTCGGCAGGCCCGCTGGCGGAAATGTCGACGAAGCCGATCTCAGCAACGACGCCGGGCAAGACAGCGGCACCGATGCCCGCCGGGTACGGGCTGAGCGGAAGAGGCGATCCATGCAGCTCGCCACCGACGGTGCGCGGCAGTGTCAAGCGGAACACGGAGCCCTTTCCAGGCTCGCCCCATGCCTCGAGCCAGCCGCCATGCAGCCGGGCATCTTCCAGCGCGATAGCGAGCCCTAGTCCGGTACCGCCTGAGGTGCGCGCCCTGGCCGGGTCGGCGCGCCAGAACCGGTCAAAGGCCAGTTGTTCCTCGCCAGGTGCGAGGCCAACGCCGAAGTCACGAACCGAGACGGCCACGGCCGCCGAATCAATCGCGGCGGTCACGACGGTGTCCTTGTTCTCGCCGTGCTCGACGGCATTCAGCAGCAGGTTCCGCAGGATGCGCTCCACCCGGCGCCGGTCGACCTCGGCGATACACGGCTCGGCAGGCAGCCGGAACTCGATCTTGGCTCCGCGCCGCTCGGCGAGCTGCTGCGCCACGTCCGCTGACTGAAGAACGATCGTGCACACGTCGACTGGCTCAGCGTCAAGCGTGGCAGCGTTAGCGTCATACCTGCTGATCTCCAGCAGGTCGGTGAGGAGGGATTCGAAACGCTCGAGCTGGCTCTGGAGCAGTTCGGCCGACCGCCCGGCGGCCGGGTCCATCTCGTCTTTGGCTGCGTACAGCACGTCCGAGGCGATCCTGATCGTGGTCAGCGGCGTCCGCAACTCATGCGAGACGTCCGAGACGAACTGCCGCTGGACCTGCGAAAGGTCCTCAAGCTCCATCATCTTTTCCTGCAGGCTGGCGGCCATGTCGTTGAACGCGGTCGCCAGAGCAGCTAGTTCGTCGGTGCCGCGGACCTCCATCCGCTCGGTCAGCTTGCCCGTCGATAGCCGCCGAGCGCCTTGCGCTGCCAGCCGGACCGGGATCACCACCCACCTGGTGACCAGCCACGCGATGGCCGCTAGCAGGAACACGACGGCGATACCGACGGCCAGCAGCGTTCGCTGCATGCTGGCAATGCTCTGCTGTTCGGCCGCCAGCGGAAAGAAGTAGTACAGCTGGTAGGCGTAGCCGAACGGCGCGCCGACCAGCAGGCCCGACACGGGCTTGCTGCTGGACCCGACCGCCATGCTGGCCCAGACCTGCTGCGGGCCGCGGTGATTTGCCTTCTCCGAACGGACGGCCTTAACCAGCGTCTGCGGCAGTCGCGGCGGTGAAGCGTAGAACCCGTCGGCCGCACCGGCGCTGTAGACCGGCGGGCCCTGGTAGGCAGCCGAAAGTGTCACCTCGAGCGCGTACGGCGTCTCCCCGGTCGAGGCGAGTTGTTGCGCCAGCGCGTCCATGTCGGCACGGGACTGCGGGTTCGGTTTTGCCGAGAACTGGTCCGAGCCGGCCACACTCGCCAGGCCAGCCTCGACGATGTTGACAGACGACTGAACCTTGTCGTTATACAGCTCGGTGACCAGGTGCTGCATGAGGATGTAGCCGAGAACGCCGACGACGGTGACGGACAGGACGAGGGTCGCGGTGATGACCCGAAGCTGCAGGGAGCGCCGCCACCGATCGCTGATCTGGCCCGGGCCAGTACCCCAAGCGCGCGGTATCGTCAGCCGGGGTCGCACCAGCCAACTCCGATAGCGAAGGCCGGTGCCGGCTTCTCCGCTCATGGCACTTCTCCGCGTGACGATCGGCCCGGCGCCGTCGTCTGCGACGGCCAACCGGGCGGGCGCCAGCGCCCGATCAGCCCGGACCCGCCTTATATCCAACGCCCCTGACGGTCACGACGATTTCCGGTCTTTCGGGATCCCTCTCGATCTTGGCACGGAGACGTTGCACGTGGACATTGACAAGCCGGGTGTCGGCCGCGTGCCGATAGCCCCATACTTGCTCGAGCAGAACCTCGCGGGTGAAGACTTGCCGGGGCTTGCGGGCCAAGGCGACGAGCAGATCGAACTCCAGCGGCGTCAGGTTCAGCGGCTCGCCGGCCCGCTGCACCGAGTGCCCGGCCACGTCGATCGTGACATCACCTATGGTCAGTGTCTCGGGGGCTGGATCGTCGGTCCGGCGCAGCCTGGCCCGCACGCGTGCGATGAGCACCTTCGACTGGAATGGCTTGACAATGTAGTCGTCGGCGCCTGATTCGAGGCCGAGCACGACGTCCACGGTGTCGCTCTTGGCCGTCAGCATCACGATCGGCACGCCGGATTCGGCGCGGATCTGACGGCAGACGTCGATGCCGTCCATGCCCGGCAGCATCAGGTCCAGCAGCACCAGATCAGGCTTGGTGTCCCGGAAAGCGTCCATGGCGCGGTCGCCATCTGCGACGAAAGTGGGCTCAAAACCCTCGCCCCGCAAGACGATCCCGAGCATCTCGGCGAGAGCGGCGTCGTCATCGACGACCAGCACGCGACCCTTCATAATCCTCATCGTTCCACGTAGAAAGTGGCTTGGGGAGCCATCACGGCGGCGCTAGCCACGCCCAGGTCTCGCAGATTACCTGCAGTGACGGGCCGAATCACCCCAAGTTCGGTGATGACAGCCGTCAGGAGGTCCGCAGGCGTGACGTCGAAGGCCGGGTTATAGGCCTCCGTTCCGGGTGGCGCGACGGGCTGACCGGCCACGCAAGCGACCTCGTCGGCCGACCTGTGCTCGACGATAATGGCAGTGCCATCGGGGGTCTCCAGGTCGACTGTAGACACGGGCGCGACAACGACGAACGGCACGTTGTGGTGCCTCGCCAGCACCGCCAGGCCATAGGTGCCGATCTTGTTGGCAACGCTGCCGTCAGCCGCGATCCGGTCGGCCCCGGTGACCACCAGGTCGACCTCGCCCGCCGCCATCAACGAGGCAGCGGCCCCGTCGGGAAGCAGCGAATGCGGGATCCCAGCTCGCCGAGCCTCCCAGGCTGTCAGCCGTGCGCCCTGCAGCAGTGGCCTGGTCTCGTCGACCCACAACCGCGCGAGCCGCCCGGCCCGGTGCGCGGCCAAGATCACGGCGAACGCCGTGCCCGCCCCGGCGGAAACCAGACAGCCGGTGTTGCAGTGCGTCAGGATCCGGGCGTGGGCGGGCACGAGACTGAGCCCGTGGCGCGCCATGGCGGCGCTCGCGGCGGCGTCTTCGGTGGCGATGGTGCGAGCCACTCGCAAGGCTGCCTCAGCTCCAGCATCTGTACCGGGAACGGGGTCGGCTTGGTTCGCCGCCGCTCGATAGGCCGCCAGCGCCTGCCCGACTCCCCAGCGGAGGTTGACCGCCGTCGGCCGTGCGCCGCCGATCGCATCCGCCGCGGCCTCGACGTCGTCGCCGCGCAGGGCGGCAAGAGCGACGCCGAACGCGCCCGCGACGCCAAGCAGTGGCGCGCCCCGAACAACAAGACGGCTAATGGCGTCGACAAGCTGATCGACGCTCGTGCAGCTCAGCACGGATTCGGTGGCAGGCAACCTGGTCTGGTCCAGCAGCTCGATGGCTGGCCCGGCCGGCGGGTCGACCCAGCGCAGCGCCGCCATCTCCAGCGCCGTGGCGTCCATGGGGGCCATTCCCCGAGTCTGCCGACTCGGGCCGCGGCACGCCAAGTTCGGGCCTGGCGCGACGGACCTGCAGAGGGCGATTTTCATCATGATTAGCCGAGTTTGTGGGGGCATGGCTGGCAGTGCCATGGCCGACGTGCAACGATTGGCGCGATCCACGGGCGTGCCATCTTTACCGGGGTCGTCGCTAAAGGAGTATTGATGACCGACCAGATGCCGCCTGGCTGGGAGAATCAGGTCCCGCCTGACCACTACGGCCAGCCCGGCTACCCCCCATTTGGCCAGCAGCCTCCACCCGGCGGCTACCCGCCGTACGGCCAGCCGCCACCGCCCGGCGGCTACCCGCCGTACGGCTACCCGCCGTACGGCCAGCCGGGGTTGCCGCCATACCCGCAGCCGGGATACGGACAAGGTTATGGCGGCCCGGGCCCGGCCGGCTGGAACGCGGCGCCTGCGCCGGGAGGCGTGCCGCTGCGGCCACTAGCCCTTGGTGACATCCTGAACGGGGCCGTCAATTATGCCCGCCGCAACCCGGCGACCACGTTCGGATACGCGGCCATCCTCGGAGTTGTCTCAGGCGTCATCGCCACAATCGTGCTTGGCATCTATCGAGCGCGACTGGCGTCCAACGAGGCCATCTTGCGGAGCGGCGCGGCGCCAACATCACCGCACTTCGAACACGCGCTCGGCGCGCTCTACCTGGCCCTCCTGGCCATCTTCCTCGTCGAAATAGTGCTGGGACTGGTCACGACGGCGATCCTGACCGGCATGCTCAGCGCCGTCATCGGCAGGGGTGTGCTCGGACGCACCACGGATCTAGGCACCGCCTGGCGTGAGGGCCGCGTCGGCGCGGTACTGCTCGCAACCCTGTTGCTGTTCTTGCTCTCTGTAGGCGTGCTGGTGCCGCTGGCGGTAGTGGTGTTCGTTCTGGCGCTCCTCAACCTGACCCCCGTCGCGATCCTGCTCGCGGTCCTGGGCTCCATCGGCGCCATCGTCTTCGAGATCCTGTTGTGGGTCCGGCTGAACCTCACGCTGCCTGCCGTGGTTCTTGAACGCATCTCGCCCGTCGAGGCGATCAAGCGATCCTGGCAGCTCAGCCGTGGCAGCTTCTGGCGCCTGTTCGGCATCATCTTGCTTACCTGGCTCATCGTGGTCGTCGCTACATACGTGCTCGTCCTTCCCTTCGACATCCTGGGTGCCGTCGTTAGCCACGCCCCGCTGCGCTCATTCGCCTCGGCGGCTACAAATTCGACGACGGCGCTGATCATCGCCGCCGTCGGGGCCGTCGTTGCCGCCACTGTGACGAGGCCGATCAGCGCCGGCGTGAATGTGCTGCTGTACGTCGACCTGCGGATGCGCCGCGAAGGCCTGGACCTCACGCTGCGGAACGCGGCCCAGAGCGAGACGCTGACCGGCGACGAGTTCGCCAATGTCTGGCGCCCGCCTGCCGCGAACCAGGGCACGCCGAGCGCCTGATGAGCAACGGGCGCGAGCGGCCCGGGTGCTAGCCGGAATGGCCGGCCCAGGGGGCCCTCTGATCAGCAGGCTGCGTGGCCAGGAGCTGGCGCGCCGCGAGCTCGCGCGCTCGATCTACCGACCTTCGCTCCTGGAGCGGATCTGGCATGACATCACGCGCTGGTTCGGATCACTGCTGAGCACGAGCCCGGCGGGCGCGCCGAGCTGGTGGGGCCTGATCCTGCTTGCAGTCGTCGTGGTGGCGGCGGTCGCCGCGGTCGTGTATTGGCTGGGCCCGGCGAAGGTGAACAAGCGCGCGGACGATCGCGCGGTCGCGGGCACGGTCTCACTCAGCGCAAGCGAGCATCGGGAAGCAGCTAACCAGCTCGCAGCGAGCGGTAACTACGGCGGCGCCATCATCGAGCGGATCCGCGCCATTGTCGTTGATTTGGAGAATCGCGGCGTTCTGTTGCATCGGCCAGCCCGGACGGCGACGGAGCTCGCAGCCGAGGCAGGCGGCGCGTTCCCCGCCGAAGCCCGCGAGCTTGCTGCCGCCGCGCGCGGCTTCAACGATGTCCGCTACGGCGGCCGGCCGGGCACCGAGCGCGCCTACCGCCGTGTTCGTGACCTCGATGACCGGCTAGCCGCGGCAACGGCCACCCTGCCCGACGAGGCACGGTCGCGGACGACCCAGCTGAATCTTCCGTCGATCCCGGCAGCGACAGCAGTCACCGATCAACCGCGAGGGCACGCCGAATGACGGGCCTCGGCGAGTTGCGGACCTGGTGGCGCCGAGGGCGCGCGTGGCTATTCATCGGGCTGGTCGTGCTGCTGGGCGGTGCTGGCATCGCAGCTTTGCAGCAGCCGCCGGCGAATCCGTACCTGAATCCGGGCAACGTTTCCGGATCCGGCGTGCACGCACTGGCGGACATCCTGGCCGAGCTCGGCCATGAGTTTGTCACCGCGACGTCGGCGTCCGCCGCGGAGCGCGACGCGACCCCCGGATCGACGCTAGTAATCACGAACACCGATTACCTATCTCGAGCAGACCTCGCAGCCCTCACCCGAGTGCGAGCCGGCATCGTGCTCGTCGAACCGGATCCCCTCGCACTCGCGGTGATCGCGCCGCCGGTCAGGCTCATCGGACGTCCTGAACGTGTGGTGGTGACCGTGGCTGCGTGCCGGCTCCGCGCCGCTTCGTTGGCCGGGTCCGCGGACATGGGCGGCGAGAACCTGCTGGTGCGCGGTCCGATGTCGCAGCAGTGCTATGCGTCCACGTCTGGACCGACCCTCGTACAGTTGCAGCTCCATGGGCGCACCGTCACCGTGCTTGGCACGAGCGCCCCGCTGACCAACGCGAGACTCGCCGCTGACGGCAACGCGGCGCTCTGCATCAACCTGCTGCCTACCCACCGGATCGTCTGGCTCGTGCCGAACGTGGCATCCGCGACCGCGGCAGCTGGCTCCGGTCCGAAGACCTTTGCAAGCCTGGTGCCGCTGGCCGCGTATCTGGTGATCATCCAGCTTGTAGTCGCCGCCCTGCTGGCGGCTGCATGGCGGGCCCGCAGGCTCGGCCGCCTCGTCGCCGAGCCACTGCCGGTCGTGGTCCGCGCGGCCGAGACGACCGAGGGGCACGGCCGTCTGTACCAGGCCAGGCGCGCACGTGCGCAGGCGGCCGAGGCACTCCGAAGCGCCACGTGCGCTCGGCTTGAGCGGGCAGCAGGTTTGCCGCCTGGCAGCGTCCAGCACGCCCTGGTCGGCACGCTAGTGGAGCGTACTGCCAGGCCGGCGGCCGCTGTAACCGAGTTGTTGTATGGCCCGGCACCACGCACCGACGAAGCGCTCGTGCTGCTGGCACATGATCTTGACCAACTGGAGCGAGAGGCAGGCATGACGTGAGCAGTCCTACCTTCGGAGATTCGTTGCCGACCGTGGCCGATCAGGCGACGGCGCCCGGGCCGGCTCCGGCGCGTTCCGGCAAGTCGGCCGAGCGGTCGGCGCTCCTCGCAGTTCGCGACGAGGTCGCGAAGGCCGTCGTGGGCCAAGACCCGGCAGTAAGCGGGCTACTGGTGGCGCTGCTCTGTCAGGGCCACGTGCTCCTAGAAGGCGTGCCAGGAGTAGCGAAGACTCTCCTCGTCCGAGCGCTCGCGGCGGCGCTAGCCATCGACAGCAAACGCGTGCAGTTCACTCCGGACCTGATGCCGGGCGACGTCACTGGATCGCTCGTCTACGACGCTCGTACGGCTGAATTCCAGTACCGCGAGGGTCCGGTGTTCACCAACCTGCTGCTCGCCGACGAGATCAACAGGACTCCGCCCAAGACCCAGGCCGCGCTCCTTGAGGCGATGGAGGAGCGGCAGGTTTCGGTCGAGGGAACGCCACGGCCGCTGCCAGTTCCGTTCCTCGTGGCGGCGACGCAGAATCCGGTGGAGTACGAGGGCACCTACCCGCTGCCGGAGGCTCAGCTAGACAGGTTCCTGCTCAAACTGACAGTTCCGGTGCCGGACCGCGAGGCGGAGATCGGGCTACTTGCCCGGCACGCGGCCGGATTCGACCCGCGTGACCTGTCCGCCGCCGGAATACATCAGGTGGCCTCGATCGCCGACCTGAGCCTGGCCCGGGCGGCAGTCGGCCAGGTCCAGGTGGCGGCGGAAGTCACGGGGTACATCGTCGACATCTGCCGTGGCACCCGGCAGTCAGCCTCGATCCAGCTCGGCGTCTCGCCCCGCGGCGGCACGGCTCTGCTCGCGGCGAGCCGAGCGTGGGCGTGGCTCGCCGGTCGCGACTACGTGACGCCTGACGACGTCAAGACGCTCGCGCGGCCGGCCCTCCGGCACCGGATCCAGCTCCGCCCCGAGGCTGAGCTGGCGGGTGCGACCGCCGACGGCGTACTGGAGAGCGTCCTGTCGTCGGTCCCTGTCCCGCGATAGCCATGGCCGTCACCGGGCGCGCTGCGCTGATCGCGCTCATCGGCACGCTTGCGACCGTACTGCTGCGGACGGTCGCGGGCCTCGTCGCAGTTGACGGGCTGATCGCCGCCGCGATCATTGCCGACATAGCGCTGGCAGGCAGCGTCCGCAAACTGCGGATCTCACGATCCGGCGACGATCGGATCATGCTCGGCGAGGCCGGCGCCACCACGCTAACCATCGCCAACCCCGGCCGGCGCACTGTTCGCGGGCTGCTGCGCGACGCTTGGCAGCCGAGCGCCGGGCCCAGCGGACGGGTCGCGATCACGATCCCTGCGGGCGGCCGCGCGGTCGTGACGACATCGCTGGTGCCGACGCGCCGAGGCGACAAGGCAGCCGCGAAAGTCACGGTGCGTTCCCTCGGGCCGCTCGGGCTCGCAGCGCGTCAGGCCGGGCGAGTGGTGCCGTGGACAGTACGCGTGCTGCCCTCGTTCCTGAGCCGTAAGCACCTGCCCGAGAAACTAGCCAGCCTGCGGGCGCTGGACGGCCAGCACCGGAGTCTGATCCGCGGTCAGGGCAGCGAATTCGACTCGCTCCGCCAGTACGTGATCGGCGATGACGTCCGCTCCATCGACTGGCGGTCCACGGCAAAGCGTTCCGATGTGGTCGTGCGGACCTGGCGGCCCGAGCGCGACCGACGCATCGTCCTCGTGCTCGATACCGGCCGTACGTCGGCAGGCCGGGTTGCCGGAGTGCCACGGCTCGACGCCGCGATGGACGCAGCGTTGCTGCTCGCGGCCCTCGCGTCGCGCGCCGGTGACCGCGTGGACCTGCTTGCGGTTGATCGCCTCGTTCGCGCCAGAGTGGTGGGCGCAAGCCGTAGCGACGTGCTGCCGATGATGACCGACGCGATGGCGCTGATCGAACCCGAGCTCGCCGAATCCGACGGTGGCCTCATGGCCAGCACGCTGCTCGCGACCGCCCGGCAGCGGTGCCTGGTTGTGCTATTTACCGACCTCAACGGGGCCGCACTTGAGCTTGGGCTGATGCCGAGGATCGATCTACTCGCTAGCCGGTACCGCATGCTCGTCGCGGCGACCACGGATCCGCGCATCACCGAGCTGTCATCAGCGCGGGGTGACGCAACGGCGGTCTATGGTGCAGCGGCAGCCGAGCGTGCCCGAGCAGAGCGCACCAGGATCGCGGCGCTGCTGACCCGGCGGGGTGTCGACGTCGTGGATGCGCTACCGGGCGAGCTGCCGGCCGCGCTCGCCGACGCCTATCTGGCGCTCAAGGCGACTGGCCAGCTCTGACGAGGCGCGGCACCGACACCAGGCACCACCCCGGCAACAGGTCCGGCGAGCGCCGGCGCTCTGGACTGCCCGGCATGCGCCAACCGCAGCAGCGGTGCCCGCTGCCGGCCGCACCCGGCAACCGCCGCCCTCGCCCACATTGCGGCCCGCGACCTCATCGTCGCCCGCGCGGTCCGGCTGCTGTCCGGCCCGGGCGGCCTGGCCGCTCACCTCCGCGAAGCGCTGCTTCCCCAGCCCGCTGCCAGCCTCAGCCTGCCCCTGGACCTCGGGCGGTCAACCGACAGTGTCCCGCCGACGCTGCGCCGGGCTGTCATCACGCGCGACAAGCACTGCCGATTCCCCGGCTGCGATGTACTTCCCAGCTACTGCCAGGTTCATCACCTGATCCCGCGCGCCCAAGGCGGGCCTACCAACCTTGAGGGCTGTTGCCTGTTCTGCCTGTTCCACCATCAGACCGCCATCCACAAATGAGGCTGGCAGCTGAGCCTGTACCCCGACGGGACCACCACAGCAACCCTCGGCGATCGCACCCTGTACAGCCACGCCACCCCCGCTGACTGAATTCACTCAGGCGAGATTCGGGGGATGCCGAGGGCCCGCAGCTCGCGCCTGATTTGCCTGGCATCCGTGTAGTGCACGGCGTTGATTCCGAGCGCGCGGGCTGCCTGGACGTTTGGTGGTGAGTCATCCACGAAGAGGGTCGCCTCCGGGGACAGGAAGTTGCGATCTAGGAGGATGTGGAAGATCCGCGGGTCGGGCTTGGCGACTCCCTCGATACCTGAGATCACGTGTCCGTCGAAGCAGTTCATGAACGGGAACCGGGCACGCCGGATCGCGAAGGCATGCGGCTCCATGTTGCTGAGGCTGTAACAGCGGATGCCTGCCGCCTTCACCTCAGTGAGCAAGCGGACAGTCTGGTCGAACTGGCCGGCGACCATTTCCTCGCCACGATCGAACCACGCCATGATCATCTCTTGGTAGCCCGGGTGGAGTGCGGCGAGGCGCTGGCACGACGCCGCTATGTCTGCGCCCAAATCGTGCGCGAGGTGCCATTCCGGGGTGCAGATCTGGCTCAGGAAGTTCTCCATTTCGACTGGATCGGAGAATAGCTTCCGGTACAGATGCCGGGGATCCCAGTCGATCAGTACCCCGCCAAGGTCGAAGGCCATCGCGCTGATCTGATTGCCGACCATGGCGCCAGTATCCACGAACAAGCGTGTGCGACCCGCGGTGCTAACCGGCCACGGGCACGTGCTCGGGCGCCTCGGCGATGTCAGCCGACAGGCCCAGCCGGCGGGCTCGACGGCCAGCGACGATGACGTACGTGACGAACATGACCTCAACGACTGCACCGATGCCGATCCGCGCCCAGGACGGCAACGAAGACGGTGTGACGAATGCCTCAATGGCGCCGGAAGTTGCCAGTACAACGATCAGCCCGAGCGTGATCGTCACCGCCGCCCGGCCTTCCTCGGCGAGCGCCTGGAGCCGGCGACGCGGGCCGGGATCGATGATGGCCCAGCCCATCCGGAGCCCGGTCGCGGCCGCCAGGAACACGGCCGATAGCTCAAGCATTCCGTGCGGCAATATGAGCGTGAAGAACTCGACAGCCTTGCCATGGCCGATCATGAGCCCGCCGTCGATGCCAATGTTCAGGGCGTTCTCGAGCAGGACGAATATCGTGCCGATCCCGAGGAACGCTCCGAGTATCAGCGTCTCTGCGGCCACCCAGACGTTATTGGTCCACACCTTCAGCGCGAACGCCGACGCAGTGTCCTGCGAGTAGTAGTTCCTGAACTGGTGGTTCACCAGCCTCGCCACCTGCGAATGCGAGAGCAGGCTGGCCTGAACGCCCGGCGACGCGGCGATCCACCGGCCCGCGATAAGCGCGACCAAGATCGACCCGCCCGCGGTGGCGAGCCACCACCAGCGCGCTCGGTAGGCCATGGCGGGGAAGGCAACGCCGAAGAACTCCGCAACAGTCCGCCACGCTGGCGTATGTGCACCTCCCGTAGCCGCGCGTGCGCCCGCTAGCAAGCCGGACAGCCGCGCTGTCAATGCGGGATCCTGGCCGGCGCTGCGCAGCACCGACAAGTGCGTCGCCGTCCGCTTGTAGCTCGCGACGAGCTCGTCGATCTCAGCCCCGGTCAGCCGGCGCCGGCGTTTGACCAAGAACGCCAGCCGGTCCCAGTCGGGCTGGTGGGCGGCGGTGAAGGCGTCCAGGTCCACGTTCAGGAGACTACTGGTCAGCCTGCGCAATAATGGCCCGTACCTGGACTGGGAGCAAATATGACCGAAGTGGTCACGGGCGAGGCCGTGGCGCTCGAACTGCCGGTGGCGAATTTCCCGAGTCGAATTGCGGCGCTGCTGCTGGACATGCTCGTGCAGATCGTGCTGCTTGCCATCGTCGTTATTGCACTCGGAACGTCGTCGGCATCAGCTGGCCGCGACTACTTCGCGGCCGAGTTCCTGACTGCGTACGTGCTGGTGCTGGTCGCGTACCCGACGACCTTCGAGACGTTGAGCCGCGGCAAGACGCTCGGCAAGATGGCGCTCGGCCTCCGCGTTGTCGGTGATGACGGCAGCCCTGAGCGATTCAGGCAGGCACTCGTGCGGGCGCTCGTCGGCGTCTTCGAGATCTGGACGTTCCTGCTGGCACCGGTTGGCTTGATCACGTCGATCGTGTCGCCTCGCGGCAAGCGCGTCGGCGATGTCTTCGCTGGCACGTACGTGATCCAGGAGCGGGCACCGGCCAGGCAGGCGCTGCCGCCGGTGTTCGCCGTTGTGCCGCCGCCGCTTTGGGGCTGGGCCCAAGTGGTTCAGGTCGCGCGGCTCTCGGACCAGACAGCGGAAGCGGCCAGCAGCTATCTGCGCCGGTTCGCCGAGCTGAGCCCGCAGGCCAGAGCGGCGCTGGGCATCCAGCTCGCCAATGCCGTCGCCGCGCAAGTCAGCCCGCTACCGCCAGCCGGGACGCCGCCGGCCGCGTACCTCTCGGCAGTCCTCGCGGTCCGCCGTGCCCGCGAGCAGGCCAGCTTCGCGCCCGTGCCAAGTGCGGCCACGCCCTTCGCCGCTCAGCCTGCGCCCGCGCAGGCCCCACCAACTGTTACCGCCCCACCGACTGTTACCGCCCCACCAACTATTACCGCACCACCAACTGTTACCGCCCCGCCGACTGCTGCCCCTGAGGCCGTTGGCCCCGCGGTCGCGCCCGAAGCCCCGGAGCACCCGCTGGCGCCGCCGGCCTAGGAACCCTGGCGCCAGGTTTCCAGGTAACGCCGCTGCGCGTCGGTTAGCTCGTCGATGCGGGTGCCAAGCGAAGCGAGCGCAAGGCTCGCCACCTGCGCGTCGATGGACGCGGGAACGTCGATTACAAGGGCGCCCGGCCGGGCAGCGCCGTCGGCGCCGTCTGCACCGCGGGCCAGCCAGGCCAGGGCCAGCGCCTGCACGGCGAATGATGTGTCCATGACGGCCGCCGGGTTGCCCTCGGCCGCGACGAGGTTCACGACCCGCCCTTCCGCCAGCAGAATGATGCGTCTGCCGTCGGCCAGCACGTACTCGTCCGCGTGCGGACGGACCGCCTGATGCACCTCGGTCGCGAGGTCAGCTAGCGCAGCCACGTCGATCTCCACGTCAAAGTGGCCGGCGTTTGCCAGCACCGCGCCGTCCGGCAGCACGGCGAGCTCAGCGGGCCCGACGACCTCGCGTGAACCTGTCGCGGTAATGACCATCTCGCCGAGCCGGGCGGCGGCGCTCATCGGCATGACGCGGAAGCCTTGCATGATCGCCCCGAGCGCGCGGACGGGATCCACCTCCGTGACCAGGACTTGTGCGCCGAGGCCGCGAGCGCGCTCGGCAATGCCGGATCCGCACGGGCCAAAGCCGGCCACAACGACGGTTTTGCCCGCCACCAATGTGTTGGTCGCGCGCAGGATGCCGTCGAGGACCGACTGACCGGTGCCGTACTTGTGATCGATCATCCGGGTGATGGCCGATAGCTCGGCCGCGATCATCGGAAAGCCCAGCGACCCGGCGGCGGCCATCCGCCGCAGCCTGGCCGCGCCGGTCGACGTGGCCTCGGAGCCGCCCCGCACGCCAGCAACCAGCTCGGGACGCACCTCATGCAGCGTATTGACGAGGTCACCGCCGTCGTCCATCACCAGATCCGGTCCGGAGTCCAGGATCCGGTGGATGTGCTCGTAGTAGGTGCCCCTGTCCACGCCCGAGCGCGCATGGACCGTGACGCCCGGCTCGGCCGCCAATGCAGCTGCGATGTCGTCTTGGGTGGAGAGCGGATTCGACGCGGCCAGGTACACCCGAGCGCCGCCCGCCGTCAGCGTCCGGACCAGCACGGCGGTCTCGGCCGTCACGTGCAGGCAGCAAGCGATCGTGAGGCCGGCGAAAGGCTGCTGGCTCGCGAACGACGATTGCAGCATGCCCAGCACCGGCATCGCCCGCGCTGCCCATGCGATCCCGGGCTGGCCAGCGAGGGCCAGCCCGGGATCGGCGATGTCGGACGGCTGGCCGCCCGGCCGGTCAGTACCGGTAGTGGTCCGGCTTGTACGGGCCATCGACCGGAACCCCGATGTAGGCAGCCTGTTCCTTGGTGAGTACCGTCAGCCGGACGCCAAGCGCGTCCAGGTGCAGCCGCGCGACCTTCTCGTCCAGGTGCTTGGGCAGCACGTACACGCCAATCGGGTATTCGCCCGTCTTGGTGAACAGCTCGACCTGGGCGATGACCTGGTTGGTGAAGCTGTTGGACATCACAAAGCTCGGATGCCCCGTGGCGTTGCCAAGGTTGAGCAGCCGGCCTTCGGACAGAACGATGACAGCGTGCCCGTCTGGGAACACCCACTCGTCGACCTGCGGCTTGATGTTGACTCGCTTCACGCCGGGCAGCCGGGTGAGGCCCGCCATGTCTATCTCGTTGTCGAAATGGCCGATGTTGCCGACGATCGCCTGGTGCTTCATCTGGCTCATGTGCTCGGCCGTGATGATGTGGAAGTTCCCGGTCGCGCTCACGAAAATGTCGGCGGTGGCGACCACATCCTCCAGGCGTGCCACCTGGTAGCCGTCCATCGCTGCCTGGAGCGCGCAGATCGGGTCGATCTCTGTCACGATCACGCGTGCGCCCTGGCCGCGCAGCGACTCCGCGCAGCCCTTGCCCACGTCGCCGTACCCGCAGACGACGGCGACCTTACCGCCGATCAGAACGTCGGTAGCCCGGTTGATGCCGTCGATCAGCGAATGCCGGCACCCGTACTTGTTGTCGAACTTCGATTTGGTCACCGAGTCGTTCACGTTGATCGCCGGGAACCGCAGCGATCCGTCCTTGGCCATCTCGTACAGGCGGTGCACGCCGGTCGTGGTCTCCTCGGTGACGCCCTTGATCCCGTCGGCCACGGCGGTCCACTTGCCCGGCGTCTGCGCCAGCGAGTTCGCCAGGACCGCCACGATGACGCGCCACTCCTCCGCGTCGTCATCCTTGGCCGCCGGCACCGCGCCGGCGGCCTCGAACTCCGCACCCTTGTGGACCAGCAGGGTGGCGTCGCCGCCGTCATCGAGGAGCATGTTCGGCCCGGTCTCACCTGGCCAGGTCAGCGCTTGCTCGGTGCACCACCAGTACTCTTCGAGCGTCTCGCCCTTCCAGGCGAAAACGGCAATGCCCTTCGGGTCCGCCGGCGTGCCGTCGGGCCCGACGGCAACAGCGGCCGCCGCGTGGTCTTGGGTCGAGAAGATGTTGCATGAGGCCCAGCGCACCTGTGCGCCCAGGGCGACCAGGGTCTCGATCAGCACCGCTGTCTGCACCGTCATATGCAGCGACCCGGTGATTCGCGCGCCCGCGAGCGGCTTGGAGTCCGACCACTCGGCGCGAACGGCCATCAGGCCGGGCATCTCGTGCTCAGCCAACCTGATTTCGCGCCGACCGAAGTCGGCAAGGGACAGGTCGGCGACCTTGAACGGGACTGTCTCAACGGGCATTCGGGCTCCTGGGTGTCTAGGTCTAGCGGGCCTCGCGGTGCAGGCTATCCGGCCGCGTATCCGGCTCCACACAACGACCGTACGTCAGATGAGATGCCGCTGGCACGTTTTGATGGCTGTTTCTGACAATAGTTTGTAAGATAAGGCTCATGCGGATCAGCGAGGCTGCTCACCGACTCGATATGACTCCCAGGATGCTCAGGTACCGGGAGTCGCTCGGGCTGCTCCCCGCATTGCGCCCGAGCCGGCGTCGCACCGCGCCACGGCCTGACCCGGTCGGCGCGCATCGCCAGTTCGCAGACACCGACCTTGCGGCAGTAGCCCTCGGTCTGTCGCTCGAGCGCCGCTACGACATAAGCCCAGTCGCGCTGGCCTTCGGCATCCGCGTGCTCGCAGACCCTCGTGTGCGCGCGGATATAGCCGAGTTGGGGCGGCGGATCGGCCGGATCCAGCCGCCGCCGGCCAGAGCGCTGGATTTCGAGCAGGAGCGCGCGCTGCGACTTCTCAGCCAGCCCACGAAGCGGGGAGCCGTCAGGCGCCCTGGCGGAAATACGCGGCAGGCGTGACGCCGGTCTCGCGCCGGAACGCGTGCACGAACGCACTCTCGGAGTCGTAGCCGACCCGGCGGGCCACGTTCCCGACGGGCAGGCCCTGCGCGAGCGCGGCGAGCGCAGCCTGTACGCGCAGCAAGGTGCGCCAACGTCCGAAGCTCACGCCTGTTTCGGCGAGGAAAGCCCTGGCTAGCGTACG
>Ga0126373_10001655_pt1 | contig 16005 bp, 14 predicted proteins | sample PanSoiMetPlot_11_FD_92545 | JGI IMG/M metagenome (GOLD analysis project Ga0126373, IMG submission 92545) | Tropical forest soil microbial communities from Panama - MetaG Plot_11 | ecosystem: Environmental > Terrestrial > Soil > Tropical forest > Bulk soil | place: Panama | collected 2016-02-17 | reverse complement strand
TGCGATTCGACACCGCAGTCCTCACCTGCTGCGGCCTCGCCGGCGAGCGGGTGACAACGCACAATCTCGGCGACGCCGAGGTGAAGCAGGCCATGCTCCGGTCAGCCGCCAGGGTGATCGTCGCGGCAGACAGCTCGAAGTTCCGGCAGACAGCGCTGGCCGTCGTGTGCGCTGCGACGGATGTCGACGTGATCATTACCGACACTGACGCTTCGCCCGACGTGGTCGGCTCCCTCCAGGCGGACGGCCTCGAGGTCCAGTGTGTCTAGTGCCGCCACGGCGCGGCAGCTCCCTGGCGCTGGCGACGCTACGACACGCACGCAGCGCGCGGCAACCGTGGCCGCGTTCGTCAGTCACGGGCTCCTGTTCGCGTCCTGGTCGGCGCATATCCCGCAGGTCAAGGACCACGTAGGTCTCTCTGACGGATCGCTCGGGCTGGCCCTGCTTGGCGCACCTGTCGGCTCGGTGGCGGCGATGCTCGTCGTCGCCCGCGTCCTGCCCGCGCTGGGCAGCAAGCGCATGGTGCAGATCAGCCTGCTCGGCTACAGCCTTGCCGGGCCGCTGGTGGGACTGGCCGGCTCGCTGCCGGAGTTGTTCGCTGCACTGTTTGCCTGGGGCGCCTTCCAGGGCACGCTCGACGTATCGATGAACACGCAGGCAGTGACTGTGGAGCGCGCAGCTAGCCGGCCGCTGATGTCCGGCTTCCATGCCTGCTGGAGCATCGGGGCCTTCGCCGGCGCAGGCATCGGTGCTCTGGGCGTGGCAGCCGGGCTGTCGCTGACCCGCCAGCTTCTTGCGCTGGCGGTGCCTGTACTGCTGATCGCCGGCTGGCTGACCATGCGAATGCTGCCCGACCCGGCCGCGCCAGCAATCGGCGACTACAAGAGCCCAGGTCGCGCCGGGGCCGCTGGTAACCGGCGCATGACCGGCCAGCCCACCCCTGACCGGCACCGTGCCATCCGGCTGTCCAGGCCGGTACTGATACTGGGCGCTATCGCATTCGCGTCGATGCTGTGCGAGGGAGCCAGCGCGGACTGGGCCTCTGTTTACCTCCGCGGGTCCATCCATGTCGGCGCCGCGGTCGCGGGGCTCGGCTATACCGGATTCGCAATGATGATGGTGCTCGCCCGGCTTTCCGGCAACCGCCTGCTCAGCCGGTTCCGGTGCGAACGGCTACTGCCAGTACTCGCCGCGGTTGCTACCGCGGGCTTCACGGCAGGCCTGCTGGCCGGCGGCAGCGTCGCCGTGATTGCCGGCTTCGGTTGCCTCGGGATCGGCCTTGCCCTGGTCATCCCGACCGTCAACAGCGCCGCGGGACGATTGCCGGGGATGAGCCCTGGCACCGCGATCGCTATGGTTTCGGCGTGGGGCTGGGCTGGTTTCGTCTTCGGGCCGCCGATCATCGGCCAGCTCGCCTCGGCGACCTCGCTTACGGTGGCGCTCGGCGTGCTGCCAGTCCTGACGGCATGCATCGCTGCAGGCACGGCGCGGGCACTTGCACTGCGCGGCTGCGGCGCTGGTCCTGAGACCAACCCGGCCAGTCATGCGCAAGAGCAGGCGCGTGCGCCGGGCAGTTCGCACGGCCACTGCCGCAGCGCGGCCGGATAGAGTTCTCGCCAAACACTGGCACCGGCCCGGCGCCTTCTGACGTTGAGGATCGGAGCGCGACGACAGCCATGACCGCGATTTACCTGGTACGGCACGGCGAGGCCGACTACGGGCTGATCCACAAGCGCCGCTGGCCAGGAAAGCTGGCCGACCTGGCGCCGCTCACCGCCCGCGGCGCCGAGCAGGCTGCCGCGGCTGCGGATCAGCTCGCCAAGGTCGGCGCAGTAAGGCTGCTCTCGTCGCCGTTTACCCGCACGATGCAAACAGCGAGTGCTGTTTCCTGCCGGATTGGCCTCGTCATTGAGGTCGAGCTGGACTTGCACGAGTGGCTCCCGGACGACACGTTCCGCTGGCACGATCTCGCCGAAGTCCGAGAGCTCGTGGCCGAGTTCGACAGCTGCGGCGGCGAGTGGCCGCCTGGCGAGCGCCGGGTGTGGGAGCCACTGTCGTCGGTCCGGCGCCGCGCTTCCGCCGCGCTCAGCCGCGCCGCAGACGGCCTTGCAGGCAGCGGATCGCTCATCGCGGTCTGCCACGAGATGGTCATCCGCTCGGTCACCGGAGATGTTAAAACCCGCCCCGGCCAGGTCAGGTGCATCGACTCAAGCCAGCTGCCCTGAGCTCTGCAGAGCCACCGGTGTGCCAAGATCAGCTGTGACTCTCTACGACAGACTCGGCCGTACCTACAGCGCAACCCGCCAAGCTGACCCGCGCATCGAAGCCATCATCGCGGCGGCACTAGCTGACAGCGCGACAGTGATCAACATCGGGGCGGGAACGGGCTCGTACGAGCCAGTCCAGACCGTCGCGGCGATCGAGCCAAGCCTGGTGATGATCTCGCAGCGGCCAGCCGGTGCCGCACCGGCCATCCAGGCGGCCGCCGAGCACATTCCGCTCCGGGACGACTGCGTCGACGCCGCGCTCGCGGTGCTGACCATCCATCACTGGACTGATTTGGCGGCCGGTCTTGCCGAGATGCGCCGGATAGCTCGGCGACGGCTGGTCTTCCTGACCTGGGACCCGGACGTTATTGGCGAGGCATTCTGGCTGCTGGCTGAGTACCTGCCGGAAGCCCGCGCCGTGGATGCGGCGCTTGCAGTGCCGATGCACCGGCTGACCGCGCTGCTTGACGACCCGGTCATCGAGCCGGTGCCAGTGCCTGCTGATTGCACCGACGGCTTCGGCGCGGCCTACTGGCGCCGCCCCGGTGCCTACCTGGATCCGACCGTCCAGGCTGGCATGTCCCTGTTCGCCAAGAGCGACCAGGCGCTGCTGCTGCCAGGGCTGACCCGGCTCACCGCCGACCTGGCCTCTGGGCGCTGGCACGCCGAGCACGCTGAGCTGCTTGACCTCGACGAACTCGACCTCGGCTACCGGCTGGTCACCGCCGCGCTCTGATCACCGCTGATGCCAGATCGCTGAAACAGGCGGGCGGTGCTTAGCCGGGAGGGGGCACCGTGGTGGTATTGCTCGCCGCCGAGCCGTGCCTGGCTGTCGCGACGAGGACCACCTGGACCGTCTTGTTCTTCAGGCGAGTGCCGCTGAGAATGAACCTGGTCTTCCCGGCCGCGTTCAGCCGCCTGTAGCGCAGCTTGACCCAGCTGCCGTTAGCGGACTGGACCTGAAGCCAGACCACATTGCCGCGACGGGCGTAGCGGGTAGTCACCGCGAGCACGTCCCGCAGGCCGGAAGCGCCGGGGTTGAGCAGCACTGTGACCTGCGGCGTGACCGTGACGAGCACGTTCGCGCTGTGCACGCCGTGGCGAACCCGAAGCCGGAATACCGCGTTCCTGGCAAGCGACGGGCCGGTAATTGCCACGTTCCCGCCGGACGTCGTCTGCCCGGTTCCGGCAACGTGCCAGAACGAGCGGCCGGCAAGCCGCTCAATGAGCGTGACAGTGACGCCGTCGATGCCCGTTCCCGCCCTGGTGAGCTGGCCGTCGATCAGTGGCCGCGCGCCGGCGTCGATGACCGCGTTGCTTGCCGTCGCGGACAGCACCGCCGACCCGGCCGCAGTGGAGGGCGACGGGGACGAGTTCGGCGAGGCGGGCGCATGCGTAGCTGCGCTTGGCTTCGAAGGCTGGCTCGGGTGCGTCTGCACGCCGGGCGAGGTGCTGGACTGGCCAGGCCCAGCGAGGTGATGACCGTGTGGCGTGCGGGCGTGACGCTGGTGCTGCGGTTCGGGCACGCCAGCGAACCCGAGGACGTGGTGCGCCAGGTTCTGCACCGGCGCGGGGAGGGCCGCCGCGTAGGCAGCCGCGGTCATCCCGCAGATCGCGATTACCGCGGCTGCGGCAAGCCTGATCCCCCAGCGCGCAGGCCCCCGGAGTAGCCGCCTTACAGTCCGCTTCGGCGCACCAGCCAGGCGGCCCGCCGGGATCGGCACTGTTGTCCCGTGAACTGATGTCCCATGAGCAGAGGCTGGACCGGAGAGCGGACTGACGTTCGCCCGGAACATGGCGAGTGCGCGCTGCTCGCCGGCCAGCTCATCCGGCGCCGGCCCGGCCGTTAGGATGCGGAACAGCTGGTCGATGCCGGGATCAGCAGAGGCGGCGCCGTCGGTCAGATCGGAGTTCATCAGTCCACCTCCTCCAGTGACCTGCGGGTCGGCCGGTGTCCCGTAGGGCGCGGCGACGGACCGGCAGCGGGCGGGAACCTTCCGGATCCGGAGGCGGCGGTCCGGTCAGCCAGGGCCCGCACAGCCGGGTCAGCGGCGAGAGTCTTCAGGCCGCGATGGAGTGCCACGCGGATCGCTCCGGCGGATTTGCCAAGGATTCTCGCGACGTCCGGGGTATCCAGGCCAGCGATCACGCGCAACGCGACGGCCTCAGCCTGATCTTTCGACAGCGCGGCAAGCAGCGCGACCGCGCGCTGGACTGACAAGCCGTCCAGCACCTGATCCTCGACCAGTTGGCTGTCGGCCAGGATGTCAATGCCGACGGAGGACTGGCCGACCGGACGCCTGGACCTCGCCCGTGCCGCATCGACTGCCCGGTGCCGGCCAATGGTGAACAGCCAGCGGCGGAAGTCCTCCTCGCCGCCGGAAAACCTGTGCAGGTCCCTGACCACCTGCAGCCAGGTCTCGCTCGCGACGTCCTCAGGGTCGTCGCAGCCCACGACGCGCAGGTACCGCAGCAGCCGGGGCTGGAGACCGCGCCACAGCTCCAGGAACCCGGCCTCGTCACCGCGGCTCGCCCTGGCCAGCGCGTCGTCAAGCACATTCGTCTGACTCGCCATTGCGGCAGTAAGGGTCGCACACCGGCGGGTAGTTGCGGGACATGTCTGTCAAACCCACAACGCCCGCCGGTGGCGTGCTCCTCCTGGTACTAGGACGCGGTAGCCGGAGAGATCGTGTCGGTGTGACTAACCGACTTCGCGAAGTTCCTCGTGCCGCGGAAGACAAGCCGGAACGTCGCTGGCTTCTTGAAGATGTGAACGCGGAAGTAGACGTGGCCGTGCCTGCGGGTCAGCTTCGTCTGCACGACGCGCCAGTGGCCCTTGGGCCCGAGGCGCTGGAGCCACACACGGAGGCGACGGAGATTGAAGCGGTTGTGGGTCAGGTGGCCGCGGACGATGGCGGTGGTCTGATGCGGGTGCGCGACCGGTGTGGAGTTGCTGATCGTGAGCGTGGTCGGGATCTTGTGCACTGCGGGAGCCGCGCTAGAGGCACTGGCAGCCGTCGTCGCGCCGGTCACAGCGATCGCGGCCGCAGCGGCGACACCACCGATACGGACAGCCAGAGACTTGGGAAGACGCATTGTTCTCCTTCACATCGGGCCTCGGACGGAGTGAGGCCGCCGACAACACCGCCTACAGCGCCGGCGCCGTTGCGGGCGTTACTCGCCCGGATGTGACCTGCATCACAGTATCGATAACAGCTAGATCCGCTCGATGATCGTCGCGGTCGCCATCGCGCCGCCGGCGCACATGCTGATGAGTGCCGTGCTGGCGTCGCGGCGCTCGAGCTCGTGCAGTGCCGTGGTCAGCAGCCGCGACCCGGTGCTGCCAACCGGGTGACCGAGCGCGATCGCGCCGCCGTTGACGTTGACCTTGGCCGGGTCCGGCTGGTGAACGCTCTGCCACGACATCACGACGGACGCGAACGCCTCGTTCACCTCGAAGATGTCGATGTCTGCGATGGTCATGCCGCTGCGCCTAAGCACCCGCTCGGTGGCGGCGATCGGGCCGTCCAGGTGGTAGTACGGCTCGTCACCGATGAGGGCCTGGCCGACGATCCTGGCTCGCGGGCGCAGGCCGAGCTCGCGCGCTCTCGCCTCGTCAGCTAGCAGCACCGCGGCCGCGCCGTCTGATATCTGCGAGGACGTGCCTGCGGTGTGCAAGCCGTCTGGCAGCACCGGTTTGAGCGCGGCCAGGGCAGTCAGGCTAGTCTCGCGCAGGCCCTGGTCGCGATCCACGACCCGGCTCTCGCCGGTCGGCTTGCCCTCACTATCGAGAACCGGCGCCTTCACCGGGGCGATCTCCCGCTCGAACCTGCGCTGCGCCCACGCCTGCTGTGCCTTCTGCTGCGAGCCCAGGCCGAACTCGTCAATCTGATCCCGGCTGAAGCCGCGCCGCCGTGCGATCCGCTCCGCCGCCTCGAACTGGTTCGGCATATCGATGGTCCAGGACTCCGGACGCGGCGACCCGATGCCAGTGCCGACGTTCGCGCCCAGACCGACCCGGCTCATGGCCTCCACGCCGCAGCCGATACCGACGTCGATCGCGCCAGCGGCAATCAGCCCCGCGATCACGTGGACCGCCTGCTGCGCCGACCCGCATTGGGCATCTAGTGTCAGCGCGCCAGTGTGCTGCGGAAGCCCGGCATGCAGCCAGGCGGTCCTGGTCACGTTCCCGGCTTGCTCCCCGGCCTCGGTCACGCAGCCGCCGGCGATCTGCTCGACGTCGGATGGCTCGAGGCCAGCCCGCTCTACCACCGCGGTCTGCACGTGGCCGAGTATCTCTGCCGGGTGAAGCCCTGCCAGCGCTCCGCGCCGCCTGCCAATCGGCGTCCTGACGGCTTCCACGATGACGGCAGTGCCCACGTCGGCTCCTCACGGTTTGAGGCCGGTACGGTGTCGGTGGCCCGCACTCCGGCGGCGGCGAGTTGCGCGTTCACAACTCCACTCATACTAGAACGTGTTCTTAAAAATTCGAGGAGCACGCGGTTCACCAGCGCCGGGCAGCGTGCTTGAATCCCACTAGAACACGTTACAGATCCGGAGGCATGCCATGCCTGAGCCGCAGATTGCGCCTGGCCTTGACCTGACCGATCCTGACCTGTACGCGAACCGGGTCCCGCACGAGGAGTTCGCGACGCTCCGCCGCGCCGCGCCGGTGCGCTGGAATCCGCAACCATCCGACATGGGCTTCAACGACGATGGCTTCTGGGCCGTCACGCGGCACAAGGACGTTGTCGCTATCTCCAGGGACAGCGACACGTTCTCTAGCTACGAGAACGGCGCGATCGTCCGGTTCCCGAGCGGCAACACCCGCGATCAGGTCGAGCTGCAGCGCGTGATCATGCTCAACACCGACCCGCCCCATCACACCAAGGTCCGGGGCATCGTCTCCCGGGGCTTCACGCCGCGGGCGATTAACGACCTGCGGGACGTGCTGACGCAGCGCGCGGCGAAGATCGTGGCTACCGCGCTTGAGCAGGGCACCGGCGACTTTGTCACCGATGTGGCCTGCGAACTGCCGCTACAGGCCATCGCCGAGCTGATCGGCGTGCCGCAGGAAGACCGCCACAAGCTGTTCACCTGGTCGAACGACATGGTGGGCTACGACGACCCGGATTATCAGGGCGACGGCGAGACCGCCGCAGCCGAGGTGCTCGGTTACAGCATGCTGATGGCCGAGGACCGGCGGGCCTGCCCGCGTGACGACATCGTCACCAAGCTCGTGAATGCTGAAGTGGACGGCGAGGAGCTGACCTCGGATGAGTTCGGCTTCTTCGTGATCCTGCTGGCGGTAGCCGGGAACGAGACCACGCGGAACGCGATCTCGCACGGCATGCTCGCGTTCCTTGACAACCCGGCTCAGTGGGAGCAGTTCAAGGCTGAGCGGCCGCGCACCGCCGTAGACGAGATAGTCCGGTGGTCCACGCCCGTGACGGTGTTCCAGCGGACGGCCACCAGGGACGTCGAGCTCGGCGGTCAGCAGGTCAAGGCGGGCCAGCGAGTCGGCATGTTCTACCGGTCGGCCAACTTCGACGAAGAGGTCTTCGACCACCCAGAGCAGTTCGACATCGTGCGCGACCCGAACCCGCACGTCGGATTCGGCGGCACTGGCGCGCACTACTGCCTGGGCGCCAACCTGGCCCGGCTAGAGATTGACCTGATTTTCAACGCCATCGCCGACGCGATGCCGGACATCAGCAAGGCTGGCGAGCCGCAACGGCTGCGATCCGGCTGGCTCAACGGAGTCAAGCGCCTGCCGGTTACCTACCGCTGAGCAAGCATCGCGCTCGCCGGCCAAGCAGCGAGGTACGGACCGCCTCCGGTTCGCACCCGCAACGCGTCGACAGACCGGCGCCCGCGCCTAGGGGTAGCGTAGATTTCGTGTCTATCCGGGCCGTCGAGGTAGAGGATCCGAATGACCCTGAGGTTATCCTCAGGGATCTGCCCGAGCAGGAACGCGCCGAGTTTCTCCGCCAGTATCACGACGCCGTGGATGGCGCACATGAACCGGCCGGCTACCGACGACTCCAGCGGCTCCTGCACGTCTGGCGGCTCACGGTCATCGCGACAAGCCGGCCCGGTTACTACAAGGAAGTCAGAGCTGTTCGTAATGGCACTGCCAGTACGACTCCAGCAGAGGAAGCCATCGAGGACTGGCACGAGCGGCTGGCAGCGGCGCGGGCTCAAACGCGGTGACACACCGGGCCGAGTTAAGTGGCCGGGTTCTCGGTCAGCTGAGCGGTGACCTGGGTCGGCTGACCCCTCCACCGAGTGCTCCGGCGAGCGTGACCTGAGCCGTTGCCTTTTGATCCGGACGCTGTAACTGGTCAGCGCGGGGAGTCGGCGACCACCCACATGGAGAAATACTGCGACCCGCCGCCGTAGGCGTGACCGAGCGCCACCCTGGCACCGGGCACCTGATGCTCGCCGGCTTTGCCCATCACTTGCATCGCCGACTCCGCAAAGCGGAGCAGCCCGGACGCTCCGATCGGGTTGGAACAGAGCACACCGCCGGACGGGTTGACCGGGATGCGGCCCCCGATCTCAGTCTCACCGGCTTCGGTCAGCTTCCAGCCGTCCCCGGCGGCGGCGAAGCCGAGATTCTCCAGCCACATCGGCTCGAACCAGGAGAACGGAACGTAGATCTCGGCCACGTCGATCTCGTCGACCGGGCTGGAGATCCCTGCCTTTGCCCACAAGGCGGCCGCTGCGTCAGCGCCGGCCCGCGGGTTGACGTTGTCCTTGCCGGCGAACATGGTCGGCTCGGTCCGCATCGACGTCGCCCGGATCCATGCGACCGGGCGGGACGACGCCTCAGCTGCGGCCTGGTTGCCGATCACCATCGCACACGCGCCATCCGATGACGGGCAGGTCTCGTCGTACCGGACCGGGTCCCACAGCATCGGCGAGGCCTGCACGGACGACAGTGTTATATCCGGCTGACGCAGATGCGCGTAGGGATTGCGGGCCCCGTTCCTGCGGTCCTTGACCGCCACCAGCGCTCCGACGTGGGCCGGCGCCCCGCTGCGGCGGATGTAGGACCGGATGTGCGGCGCGAAGTAACCGCCGGCCCCGGCCAGCAATGGCATCGAGAACGGCGGCATGATCGACAAGGCCCACATCGCGTTCGACTCAGACTGCTTCTCGAATGCGACCGCGAGCACCCGCTTGTGCAGTCCCGCCTGCACCAGGCTCGCCGCAACCACGCCGGTGGCGCCGCCAACGGACCCAGCCGTGTGCACCCGCAGCAGCGGCTTGCCGGTCGCGCCAAGCGCGTCGGCCAGGTACAGCTCGGGCATCATCACGCCCTCGAACAAGTCGGGCGCTTTCCCGACCACGGCGGCATCGATGTCGGCAAGTTCCAGCCGGGCATCCGCGAGCGCGCGGTCGACCGCTTCCCGGCACAAACCCGCGATGGACACATCCGGGCGCTTACTGCGATGGTGCGTCTGGCCGGTGCCAAGCACGGCCGCTCGCTTGTGAGTCACCGGGCCTCCATCACGCACACGAGGTTCTGCTGCAGGGCAGGGCCGCTGGTCGCGTGACCGAGCGCGCGACTTGCCGTGCCGGAGATGATCTGCCGGGCAGCGTGCCCGATGCGGGCCAGGCCCACCGCGAACATCGGGTTCCCGGCGAGTGCGCCACCAGACGGGCTCACTTGCACTGACTCTGCAAGCCCCAGGGCGTCGCGCAGGATCAGCTCCTGATGCGTGAACGGCGCGTGCAGCTCGGCCACGTCAACGGGGCCTGCCCCTGCGGCTGCGGCGGCCGAAGCTGCCGACGCCGACGTGGTCAGGTCGCGCGCGCCGAGCTGGCCAGAGTCGATCCGGTGCTCGAAGCCGCTGATCCAGGCTGGCCGGTCGCACAGCTCGCGGGCGCGGTCCGCGGCGGCGATGATCACTACGGCCGCGCCGTCAGTCACCGGCGCGCAATCGTGCGCGCGCAGCGGATCGGCCACGAACGGACCGGCAAGCAGCTCATCGGCAGTCACCTGGCCGGCCAGTTGCGCTCTGGAGTTCGACATGGCCGCGGCCCGGCTGCGGACGGCGACTTCGGCCATCCCGCGTTCCGTCCAGATGCCTTGTTCCAGCCCCAGCCGCGCTTGAAGCGCGGCGAGGGAGACCGAGTCCGGCCACAGCGGCGCCATGACGTACGGATCGAGCTGAAGTGCTAGCACGCGCCGCACGTCGCCGGCCGACGACTTGCCGAAGCCGTAGGCCAGCGCGATGTCTGCCTCCCCGGTCAGTACCTTGACCCAGGCCTCGTACAGCGCGAAAGCTCCGTCCATCTCCACGTGTGACTCCATCACCGGCGGGAACGCGCCGATTGCATCAACCGCGGAGACAAAGGAAAATGCCCGGCCCGCCAGGTAGTCAGACGAGCCGGAACACCAGAAGCCGATGTCCGACTTGGTCAGCCCGGTCTGTTCGAAGACCTCTGCGAAGATCGGGACCAGCATCTCGACGCCGTTGGTCGTGCCGTCGGTGCTGCGCACGTTCGGCGCTTCGGCGAACCCGATCACTGCAACATCGCGCACGTCGGCTGCTCCCTTCACAGGTGACGGGCGTAGGACTCGTAGGGCGCGTCGGGCTCCCCGGTCGGCTCGAAATGGCTGATGTTCTCGCTGGTCGTTCCCCACTCCCCGGGCGGCTTCCAGACGGCGCGGACCCGCATGCCCATCCGCACCTCGGCCGGCTCGCAACCGAGGATGAGGTGCTGAAAGGCGATGTCAGCACCGTCCAGCAGCACCGACGCGGCAACGTACGGCGAGGGCACCCGCTGACCCTGGAACGGCACGTTCACAACGCAGAAGGTGGTCACGATGCCGGTATCGGGCAGTTCCACGTCGGTAGTGGTGGGCACGCCGTCGACCGGGCAGGCCCCCCGCGGCGGGATGTAGACCTTGCCGCATGCCGGGCAGCGCTGGCCGATGAGCTTGCCCTCCCGCAGCGCGCGCAGGTAGCGGCTCTCCTCCGCCGAGACGGAGTGCTGGTAGTGCAGCCGGACCGGAGTGGTAATCATCGTGACGGCACCGTCCTCCGGACCGGAAACGACAGCGTCCCGGCCAGCGGCCGCCTTCGCGCTCGCCTCATTTCCGGCCGACTCAGCCCCGGCAGGCTCGAAGCATTCGATGTCGGTGATGTGCCCGGCAGGGCTGCCGGCCCAGCGCGGCTGGACCCGCATGCCGGTGCTCATCTGGCTAGCCGAGCCGGCGTCTACCGCGTGCAGCATGGCTGTGTCGGCGCCGTCCAGCCTGATCAGCGCCCACGCGAACGGGTGGCCAAGCGGCTGTCCTTCGCGCGGCTCGGGCTGCCACGACCAGGTCAGCACCGTCCCGGCCGGGCCAACGGGCACCAGCTCAGCCGGCGGCGAGAATGTCACCGGGTCGTACTCGGCCGGCGGCACGGATACCCGCCCGCCGGCACTGCGGGAGCCGAGTATCGTGCGCCGCGCCAGCGCGGTCATGAACTGGCTGAGCACCGGGCCGAGCGACCGGGTGTAGTCGAAGCTGATCTCCAGAGGCGCGCTCAACGGCGCAGCAGGCGGCTCGGTCACGGATCAGAGTGAAACACGTTCTAGGTGCTGACGCCAAGTAGGACATTTCGCGGCCGGAGGCGCTCCGACTGTTGTGAGTTTGCAAGATGTTTGCAGCGAGTCTGGCCAGTAGGGCACGAAAGCCGCTTACCGACCAGCGGGTCTTGCCGATCCCCGTCACCTTCAACCCAGCACGAGGCCGGCCTCGGCCGCGTCCGCCAGCGGGGGCTGCCTCCGCCGCCAACCTGATCAGCTCCGCGGTGGAAATGCACCGGCTCACTGCCTTTCGGTTTAGTGGGTCTTCGGGTTCGCTCGCCGACATTGCGGAAGCGTTTGAGCGTTCCGGCTGGTGGGCAGAGGCGCTGAAGCATCCGCGATGTGAGGCAAGAGGCGACGCGTCGAGGCTGTGCGCGGCATGCGACCGCCTCCGCGCGGGCGCCGGCCTTTCGGTGCCGCGTAACTGGCCGGGTGGCCTCACCTCCACAGTGACACATCTCAGGGGGCAGGCACGCCATGCCGGGTGGCTGGCGAAGGCCACGTCGCCGGGTGGCTGGGGGCTAGTTTCCGGCGGGCCACTACCCGGACTCGTCGCCGGTCGCCGCTAGCCGACCGGCGAGAAACAAGCTGCTGCCAGGCTTTTGCGAAGCTAACCGACAAGCGTTGGCGCAAGTGGGGGAATGCGTTTAATGACAGATAGCAACGAAAATCCGCGTGCGGGACGACCACGCGGGAACTTGAGTAGGCGGCGCCTTCTTCAAGGCACAGGGGGCACTCTCGGTGTCGCTTTGGCATCCGCCGGCATCTATAAGATGGTCGACACCATTGCGCAACCACCGCACCGGCTGGATGTTGTCGCCAGCCCGCCCAGCCAGGAGCAATATATCCTGCAGAACGAGCAGGTAGTCAAGGTCAATGGCTCGGGCGTGAAGACCAGCAATGGCACGATTGCGGTTCGGGTGCCGCCTCTGCACGATCATGTCATTACTGCAACGCTGAATGTGTCGGCGAATGCTAAGGCGTTGCAGGAGGCGCAGCACCGCCTCGAGTCCGTACTCCTGGGCCTGGAACGCCAGTTTCCGCCCACTCCCACAGGAGTCGGCATCACGGTCGCCTGGGGACTTCCCTACTTCCGCCATTACATCCCGAGCCTGGGCAAGACGTCGGACTTCTTCAGGGCTGGAACGCCTTACCCAGCGTATCTGCCGGTCGACTTGATGACCTCCAAGATGGAGGGCCATACCGTGCGTGCGGTGCAGGAGTCCAGGACCTTCCCTAGCGACCAGCCCCCGCCTGGCTTCGGGTCTGTCCGCTTGGAACAAAATGACGTGGCCGTGCTGCTACGCAGTGACTCACTCGCCAATATCATGGCAGCCAGCAACACCCTCTTCGGGTCCCGAAGCAACCAGGCAGGCAGCCTGTTCAAGGTGACGAGCATCCGCCGGGGCTTCTCCGGGGGCGGTTTCTACGGGCAGCAGGGCCTGCCGAGCAAGCTGGCGCGGGCAGCTCATATCCCCGGCGCACAGTCGATTCCTCCACATGCGCAGGGCTTCCTCGGCTTCACCACCACCCTGCAGTCGAATATGGGACCCGGCATCATCGCCAATCTGGAAACCCTGCCTGGCGTCACCAATCAGTGGCCCAACGGCTACTTCAAACAGGGCACCACCATGCAGCTCTCGCACCTGTTTCAAGATCTGGCAACCTGGTACGAACAGAGCTTCCCTGAATATGCGCATCGCGTCCAGGCGATGTTCCAGCCCGGCCTCTCGCCCCCGCCGGCGCCAGGCACGCTCACCCTTGAGCCGCCGGGTCAAAGCAAGGCCGATGTGGCGCACGGGGTCCAGCGGTACCACGGCTACGGCCACAGTGGGAGCATGTCGGCGGTGGACAGCACGACATCGCCGGTGACCAGCAACTATGGCGTCGTCTATCCCACAGGGACGACCATCCCCGTGCGTGGCGATTTCGACACGCTGGACAATCCGTTCTATTACACATCCGATCCGGCGGGAAACCACTACAGCGACAAGAAAGCGGCCGGGGTGCACTTCATTATGTTCCAGCCGACGATTGGAATCTTCAATCGCGTTCGGCTCGCGATGGACGGCCACTATTCCGATAAGACCCTCCCTCTCGCACCGCGCTCCTCCCACGCCGGTATCAACTCAGTCCTGCACACGACCCACCGGCAGAACTATCTGGTTCCACCACGTCGCCATCGCTCCTTCCCGCTCGTCGAGTTCCTTGTCTGACACCAGCCGCGCGCAGCGTCGGCGGCGGCTGAAAAATGACCCCGTGTCGGCGTGAATTCAGACCCGGCCCGATCCTCCTTGGCTCAGCCGAGCCAGGGAGGACTGCTGCTGTCAGTGGAGGACTGAGGGCTTCCTTCAACGTCAACCACAGCTGCGGAGAGCGTCTCCAAGCGCCGCAACTTGATACTGAGCTGCGAGGACCTTTGGTCATTGGTAGGCGAGCTCGCCGCCGGAAAGGTTGTGACATCGCAAGCGCCGCCCGACCGGCCGGTCCTGGCGCGGTCATAATCGAGGCGTGACGTTCCCGAAGATCGAGCTGCACGTTCACCTGGAAGGCACTGTACGAGCCGCAACGCTTCTTGACATGGCCAAGCGGAACGATGTCGCGCTGCCCGCCGACTCCGTAGAGGCACTCGCCGAGCTGTACGAGTTCACCGACTTCACTCACTTCACTAAGGTGTGGGCAACTACCACGTGCGCGCTGCGGACCGCGCGCGACTTCCGCCAGACCGTGGTCGACTATGCCGCGGAGGCGGCCGCACATGGGGCTGTCTACATCGAGGGCATTTTCGGCGCGTCCGACCATGTCGCCAGGGGCGTCGGCTGGGACGAGGTGTTCTCCGGCTTCTGCGATGGCGCCGCCGAGGCCGTCGAACTACACGGCGTCCTGGTTCGGCTCACGCCTGACGTGAATCGCAGGTTCCCGGCTGAGGTCGCCGAATTGACCGCCCGCTATGCGGTCGCATACGCCGAGCGCGGCGTGGTCGGGCTCGGCATCGGTGGCAGAGAAGCCGAGTTCCCGCCCGAGCCGTTCACGCGTGCCTTCCAGATTGCCAGGGACGGCGGGCTCGGTTCGGTGCCGCACGCCGGCGAAGCTGCCGGGGCTGCCTCCATCCGCGGCGCCATGGACGCTCTGGCCGCCGACCGTCTAAGGCACGGGATCCGCGCCATCGAAGATGCCGGCTTGCTGCGTGATCTGGCCGATCGCGGGATCGTTCTGGATGTCTGTCCGATCTCGAATGTGCGCACCAGGGTGGTCCCATCGCTGGCTGAGCATCCGCTGCCCGATCTGGTCTCGGCGGGGGTCGCCTGCTCGGTATCGACAGACGACCCGGCTATGTTCGACACCGACCTGAGCGCTGACTACGCCGCGGCTGACAGCCTGGGCGTATCAGCGCGGCAGTGCTTCGACGCCGGAGTACGAGGCGCGCTCTGCGACGAGGCGACCCGCGAGGAGTTGCGGCGGATCGGCGAGCAGTTCGGCTGGGCGGCAGCTGCTGATGCGACTGAGGCGCCGTCAGCGCACGTCATGGGCTCGAACCCCCACGATGGTTATGGCCGTCCACGCGCCGACGCAGATCACGTCGCCGTCATGCAGCGGCAGGAGGTCACCGACGGGGATGTCGGCGCCGTTCACAGACGTGCCGTTCTCTGAGCCGGGATCGATGACCGCCCAGGAACCGTCCGGTTGTGCAACCAGGACTGCGTGCAGGCGCGATATGGCCGGGTCACCGGGCGGTCCGGTGAGGTCAACCTCCGGTGCTACCTCCCTGGAGACGCTGCGCCGGCCGATGCGCAGCTGACTGCCGGTGAGCGGGATGCGACGCTCCGGAAAGTCATGAGGGAACGGCACCTCGCTGGGATCGAGGCCGCCACCGGCAAGGACCGTCTCGTAGTACGAACGGCTCGCTGCGATGACAGCCGTCCATGTGGTCGTCGGCGCATCGCCAGGAGCCGCCGGGGCTTCACCGGCAGTGACCGTGCGCGCCACGGGGCGTGAGTCACCGGAGAAGCCGCAGACCTCGCAGAATCGGCCGAGTCCTGGAGCGCCGCACTGCGGGCACGGCACACTGGGCGGCGCCGATGCGGGGGAGGACGGAACCGCAGGAACGGCGTCCCCTCCTACCGGCGGCGCAGTCTGCGCGGTCATGCTC
>Ga0126373_10001654_pt1 | contig 16006 bp, 32 predicted proteins | sample PanSoiMetPlot_11_FD_92545 | JGI IMG/M metagenome (GOLD analysis project Ga0126373, IMG submission 92545) | Tropical forest soil microbial communities from Panama - MetaG Plot_11 | ecosystem: Environmental > Terrestrial > Soil > Tropical forest > Bulk soil | place: Panama | collected 2016-02-17 | reverse complement strand
GTTGGCTACTGTCGCCAGTGTGAGCAACACGCTGGCGAACGCTTCCGGTGTTGCCGATGCGTTGCCGTACTGGACACCGGGCTTCCACTCGTCGCCGCGCCGTCGTGATCCTCCCGGCCCGAGGTCTGACACGATCTGCTCGCCGGGTGTGTCTGTCCAGTCGAGCGCCGGCGGCGGGTTGCTGCCGACGTAGTAGAGCCATGTTCGTTTGCGGCACGGGTGTCCGTAGGCCGCTTGGTCTATCTCTGTTGCGTAGCCGGGGTGTGTGAGTGACTGCGTCCAGCCGTAGCGAGACGGTGCCGGCAGACCGAACGTGCCCCACGCGAACGAGTAGGCGGGATGCTCAAGCACTCCTCCCCACCGGGTGACGGAGTCGAGCGCGGAAGCGAAACAGCCTTCGTCCTCCCCGACTCTGAGCCCGTACTGAGACTCGTTCAGCGGGGCGAGCAGGCACCAGCGGTTACAGGGAGGATGGGCGACGACGGGGAGCGAGCCCGGGTAGAGTCGCGCGTCCCGTTCTGCGTCCCAAAGGTCTACGAAGTCCAATCCCGAGTAAATCCCTCGCGGGTCAACGAACAACGCGGCTACCGTTTTCACGGTACGTCGTGGCCGGCTGCGAGCGGGAACGGGGCGTAATGGCGAGCCGTCAACTTGCGGGACGCGCTGTTTGACTGTGGGTAGAACTCGTGGAGCCAGAATTCAAAGGTGCCTAGCCAGATAGAGCGCGGCCACGGGCCGGGCGGCGGATTTGTCGGCCACGCATCGATCAACCCTTGGAAGCGGGGATCGTCGGGGAGGGGGAGTAACGAAGCGGTCACGGCTTGCGCTTTTGTACCGTGTACCTGTAACCCTGCAAAAACGTAGCCTCTGGATGCGCCGCGATGATCGCGTTATTGCGTTCCGCCTCCGCTTGCGCCTTCTCCCTGCTTGCGTAGGTGCGTACAACGCGCGGCCACCTGTGCGGCGGGTGAGATACGACTTGCCACGGTCTAGCGGTCACCGCCGCCACCCCGGAAACACGAGGAACGCGAGCATCGGCAGGAACGCTAGTCAGATCACCGCGCGTCGGCCCACTGGTCGGGGACCTGCGCATACTGGTCGGGCACGTCGCACTCTCCGTTAGATTCGTCGCGCAGAACGTACCAATGCGCCGACCGTAGCCACTCCGTAGTCACGTAGTACGGAAGCTGACGGTTACAACGGAAGCACAAGAGCCCGCGCACCTTGCCGGTGCGGTGGTTGTGATCGACGTGTAGCCGACGGGACTTGGGAGGGTTTCCACAGATTGCACAGCCGCCGTCCTGCTCTTTCAACAGGCGTTCGTATTCCTCCTCGGTGACGCCTAGCTCACGGGCGCGGCGCGGCTTACGCTTACGGGCGCTCATTGCGGCCACCAGAGCACCGCAGCCAGCCAGACAGCGGTAAGGCCTAGGCAGATCGCGGCCGACTCAAGGACATACCGTCTCAATTGCGGCTTCTCCTCGAGGAGCGCGGCCAGTGCGATGTCATGGGCCTGCGCGTATGGCGACTCATCCGTCGACCACGGGACATCAACGATTTGCCGCAGCGCGCCCTCTAGGCGTTGAAGGTCGGCCAGGAGCGCATCCCGCACGTTTAGTAGTTCCGTCACTTCCTTCTCCGCAGCGATGTACATGGCTAAATACCGTTCGCGCAGTTCCTCAACCGTAGGCGGCGTGTCGGTGTGGCTGCGGGACGAGGCGCTCACGCGCACTTCCTGAAAGGCCACCAGCACCAGCGGAGTCCGCACTTGTAGCACCACGTCTTGTAACGCTTCGTGGCGAATACGCTGGCTTCGTGGGCGATGTGGCTGCGGGACGATGAGCTAGGCACTCGGCTTCTCATTTGCGTACCGCTGCTTGCATCGCTTCTCTTGCGTGCAGGCGTAGTGCGGCGTCGTCACCGGGCATGTGGGGCATTTCCACGGCTGCTTTGCGGCGGTGTGGCTGCGGGACGAGGCGCTAGGCATCGAGACCAGCTTCTTTCCAATAGACCTCTGCCGTCTGCGGCTTCTCGCGGAGCGCGGCCCGCGCAATCACGCGCGGATCCTTCGCCCACGGCTCAAACCCGATAATGCGCAGCGCTTCCTCTAGCCGTTGAAGGTCGGCCAGGAGCGCGTCCAAAGCTTCTAGTTCCTCGGGTATCTGATCCGGGTGGAACTCGCTGAGCAGAGTCGTGCGAATCACGTCTGCCAGCGTGTCGGTGTGGCTGCGGGACGATGAGCTAGATCGAGTAACGCGAAGCTCGTTCCCGTCCTTATCAAGCACGCGACCCTTGTGGCTGCGGGACGAGGAGCTAGGCACGACCCAAACTCCGCAAATACCGCTTCTCCGCAGGCGTCAACCGCAACTCCGCCAGACCGGGCCGGCCGTCGTGGAGCTTCGAGTGACACGCCCCGCACAGCGGCACGATGTTCTCGGCCACGTCGTCCCCACCCTGAGACCTGCGGATAAGGTGGTGAAACTCGATGGTCGTATGCAGGCTGCCGTTCGATTCTGCGCGGCGGCAGATCCGGCACGGCCCTTGCTTGAGCTCGGCTATCGCTGCCCACTCCTCTTTCGTGGCGACGATCCTGCGTTGCCGTTTCGGGCCACGGGCTAGCTGCGCGGACTTCGGGAACGGGTGCGCTTCGTCAGTCACTGCTTGCTAACCGGCGGTGGATTGTCTCGTAACCACGCGTGCCATTCGGCTTCGTCTTGAGCTAGCGCTTCCATCCTCCGATCCACGACTGAACGAGTGTTCAGGCCGAAGACGCGGAAGTAGAGCCGCTCCCACCGTGAAGCACGAGAAAGAGAGCGGGTGTGACGTGTCCCGACTTCACGCGATTTCTCAAACCACTCCATCATCGCGGCCACAGCCTCAGAGCGCACACAGCGAGAAACAGGACTAGTCCGGCTTCCAGCGCGTAGATCATGCGTCCTCCCTCTTAGAATCGCTCTCACGGCCTCTCAGCACCACCGTAAGCGCCATCTCCGGGGTAAGCCCGTCGCTACGTAGACGTTCCCATCGCGCAAACTCCGACTCCGACAAGCAGGCATCGATGAGTCGTGCGTACCAACCGAGACGTTCAGTGCGTTCCGCGTCAGATAGCGTCATCGTCTTTCTCCTCAGCGTCGTCTAGCGGGACGCCGCGTCGCGATGAGTCGCAGGTCTGATTCCATCGCTGCGAACTGCGCGTCTAATGCTCGTTCGTGATCCTCAGCGTTGACTGACGCGCGGCGTTGCGCGGTAGTGAGAGCATCAGAGAGCGGGGTCACGCGGCGTCCCTCTTTAGACGGAATCTGACCTTGGCCCGCGCCATTCCCATCTGCCGCGTGAGCGCCTTTGCCTCTTCCTCGGTCAGCATGAACGAGCCGATAGGCAATGTCTGTGGAACTTCCTCTTGTGCGGTCTTGTCGGTGGCGACAAGCCACACCTTGGTGCCTATTGCGTATGCGCTTACGCCGGTCACTCTTCCTCTTTCACGTCCGTAATCTCGGTGAAGTACCAGTCGCTATCCGGTGTGCTGTGCGGGATGATCGCCTGGACGTGGGCCTCAGCCGCTTCCGGTGAGTCCGCTTCCACGATGAAGTCTCCGGTGTATTGCACGGTTACTGCGTATTCGGTCACGGTGTCGCTCCGTTCTCGCGTGGGTACTTAGCCCGTAGAACGTCGAACAGCTTGGACGCCGTATCCGCCGCGATTGCCGGGTCGGGGTCGTTCACGTCTACCTCGATCTGTACGTCACCCTTCGCATTGAGCGAGAGCGAGACTTTCGACGTGGGATCGGCGCGGCGGGTGGCGAGTGCTAGGGCCACGTCAGAGAGGGTCGGATGAGGGCGGCGCTCGCTCACCGTAGAACCTCTACGCCGTCGCTCTCTGCCGCCTTGATCTTTAGCTGTGCTTCCTCTTTCGAGTCAGCCCAACCTACGCGCTTACCGTCGCGGACGCGGAAAATCTCATAGGCGTGGGGGGCTTCGTCGTCGGCAAAGTCGTAGTCGTATTCGTCGCTCATTCGGTCACGTCCCTTCGTAGCCGTTCCACGTTCGCTACCTCGGAAGGTTCCATGAACAAGGCGCGGGTCAGAGTCTCTATCCGGTTAGAGAGCGCATGCTGATCGTCCCGTAGCTCGGCGATGTCCTGCCACAGCCGCGTGTGTTGGCCGGCCACGGCTTCATTCAATGCGGCCTGTGCCGATCCCATGCGGCCGATTGCTTCGATAGCGCCGACGATGTCACGCTGTAGGTCTGTGTAATCGGTCACGCTTCCTCGATCCAGTTACCGCCGCGCTGCATCGCGTCCTGTTCGGCGTGCGTTGCTTCCAGCTTGCGGCGTTCGGCGTCAATGATGTCGAGTAGGTCTTCGCGTCCTTGGGCGAGCGCAAACGCTTCGCGCCCTGCTAGTGCCTTTAGCTGATCTTCGTAACTCTCCATAGGCCGTAGTGTCTCACCACAGACACCCGGGCGCACCCCTCAAAGGTCTAGGTTTGCTTAATACCTTCGGCTAGGTGGTTTGTAAGTGCTAAAGCGTCAGATCGCGGAACGCATGGCCCGGGTGGCCCTGCTGGCGGAAGTAGTCCAGCATCCCCGGCAGCGTGTTCTCGTCCGGTGCTTCTTGTTCCCCGAATCCTATGACATGCCACGTCGTGGACAGGAGCGGCTTCACGAGTACGCCCATATGGACGTACGGCGGTTCCCCGAAGAACACGAACGCGCCACGGCGCGGCGAGCTGATCGGCTTACCCTTCTCGGCTAGCGTCCCGGTGAAATCCCGATCATCGACTGAGCGAATTCCTATCCAGTGGCACAAGGACGCGGAGTACTGACTGCAATCCGCCCCGGCGTTGAGGAACGATCCGCGCGGCCGGTGGAACAGGTCGGAACGGTTCGGCCCTTCGGTGTAGTGCATCCGGCCCGCGTAGCCGAGGCTCTTGCGGGCCAGCTTGCGGATTTGGTTGCGCTGCGTGTAGCTCATTAAGTCATACCGTAGAGGACTACCGCCGAACCCGCAACGAAATGCGAACCGAGGTTCGGGGTAACGGTTATACGCGTAATCGCGGCGGTTGACCGCCACGTAAAACCAATCGTGCCGGAAGTGGACAAAGCGGAGTTACTGAAATCAGAACCCTGGAAGCTAAACCCGATCTTAAACCCGGTCGTGTTCGCATAGAACGGAATAACCAGCTCGCCCGGAGCAAACAAGTTTGCAGCAGAACCACCCTGAACTTCGCCCCCGCCGAACCCGTGGGTCTGGCTACTGCCAGACGAACCTGATGCCGACGGACTCTGAAAAAAGACCTGCGCGAAGTCATAATTAGCACCCGTGTCACCGTTAAACGTAACCTGCGGGACAGTCGGGCCAGCCCCCGCACTATCGTCCCGCAGGAACGAAATCAGACGCAGGACTGTAAACGTGCCAGGAATCGAGGTTATGTCGAAATTGGACACCGACGCCCCGGCCGTGCTTGAAAATATCTGGCTGATAGCACCGCCACCGCCACCGCCACCGCCACCGCTGCGCGCAATCGGGCTCACGGGAACGGAGTGTACTGCGCGTCAAACCAGCAATCCGCGCTGCCGATGGTCAGGGTCGCCGCCGTCGAGCTATTGCACAGGATCACGCCGTCCGTGAACTTGCGGTAGAACGGCGTCCAAGAGACCCAGAAGTCGCTAGACGCGGCGGCGGTCAGGACGAACTTAGGTACGGCACCGTTAGCAGGTATCGCGGTCAGATCGAAGGCGAGTATGAATTGGGACGATGCTTTCGTGTTCGTGCCGGCGAATCCCCACAGCCGCGCCTGCCCGGAATGAACGACAAGACTGTTAGCGAGCGCGTTAGTCGTAGCCGATACTTGTTCGTACTCGCGCGGCGTCGTGTTCTCTATCAGCTCTACCAGCCGCCGCTCTAGCGCGCCTAGCTGACCGGAGAGCTTGTCCGCCTGCCTGTGTAGGTCGAGCAGCGCGGGCAACGTGCCGGTCGGGTCGGGAGCGAGCATCCTAGAACGGGCTCGTTGTCAGGACGGACAAGGACGCCGGGGGATTATCACCGACACCGGCAGCTACCGCCGCCGCTAGCGCCGCCTGCGTCGTCAAGTCCACAATGTCAGATGCTCCCTCGGCCGTGCCCACAATGATGTCTTTAAGCCACGTGAACTCGTTAGCGGAAGGCGCACCGCCTCCGCCGCCGAATTGATCGCTGCCGTAGAAAAAGTTAATGTCTCCGCTGAGGACGGCCGGGGCGTATGAGTGGTTGATCGGTAGCCCCTGATCGACCCCGTCAATGAACAGGGTCGGGCTAAACGTCTTGGCGACGTTGTCATAGATCACGTGAAGGTCTATGTGATACCAGTGATCGGCCAGGACGGGAAGTGGCCCGCCAAACCACTGATAGTTGTTGCGGCCGAACACGCAGAAGTTCGGCACGTTGAATCCCGGCCCTGGTTCGTTGAGCCCGAACACCGTGTTTTGTCCCGGCGGGTTCGACGGGGACAGCTCGCACACAAAATGCTCCGTGCCGGCGAACGCAAGATTGGACAGCGTTCCCGCGTCAACCGCGAAATCGAAACTAGTCCAGTAGTCGAAACGCGCAACGCCGGTTGAGCCTGTGGCGTAGTCGAACCCTGACGGGCCTGGGAAAATGTTGGTAACGAACGCTTGGAGGAATAGTCCCGTCGTGGTTCTCAGCTTGCGGCGACGAAACCAAGAAACATCGGCCGACGCTCCAGCAGCCAAACTCGTCGGCGGGAAACCTTCCCATAGCACGTTCCCGTTTAGGTCTAGTAGTTGCAGGGTCGGCAGAAACGGAGACGCCGCACCCGTACCGTCAACGAGAGCGCGCACCGTCTTTAGCTGTAGTTGCTGTGTCCCGCCTAGCGTTATGTCCTTCGGCGCAGACACCACAGAGGAATCGACTATCGGTGCGTCAGGCATCCGGCACCGACTCGCGCTTTCGGTCTACTAGCTCCGCGCCGACGCTTGCCGCGATACGTCGCCGCCAGTGCTGGAAGATCGGCCCGGAGTGGTTCATCTGTTGCCGGACTGACGCGGCGAGAATCGCCGGCCCGCAATCGGCGCATAGCCGTCCGTGGCTAATCGGCCCGCACTCGCTCGCATGACGGCCGCAGGAGCGGCACGTTTTCAAGTCTGAGCGCGGCATTTTGTAACGAGACTCTAGGTACGGGTCTACTCGCATTTCCAGATTGGGGGGATAGGTACACCCCCTGAGAAGCCTAGCCGAGAAATCGGCCACCGCGTACGTTGCCTATGTAGGCGTGCCACAGGCGCGCAATCTGACGAAAGGAACGACGCATGGCAAAGACGCCAGCACAGGCTAACGAGAAGTGGGTTGCCTCCACTTCCATCGGCCAGCAGGCGTGGTTGCAGGGCTTGCAGTCAACGACCAAGCCCATCGTCGGCGCTGCTGTGGCGAACGCAGGCGCGGCGATCAGCAACTACAGCGCAGCACTCGCCCCCGGCGGAGTGTGGCAGCGCAACCTAGAGGCCGTCGGTGACGCCGGTATCAAGGCGGCGGCGCAGGCGAAGGCTCAGAACTACACGACCGGTGTCCAGCAGGGCGCGTCCAAGCAGCTTGCCAGCATCACGAAGATCATGGCCTATGAGAACGCCGGACTTCCGGCTATCTACGCTATGCCTTCGGGGACGACGGCTGCCGGGATCGCACGGGCCACGGCGTGGATCCAGTACATGGCGGCTGGTCGCGGCCAGCTCGGAGCGTAAGCCACCATGGGCCGCGCACTAGTCCTCACGTCGGCATCCAAGGCGAACACGACGGGCGGCACGTTCGCAGACACGCTCACCGCCAACAGCAACGACTCACTGAGCGTTGCGAACTTCCAAGACGGACAGGCGAACCTCCTAGAGTTTTGGGGGAACGACTCGACCTCCGTCATGGAAGTGCAGATGATCTACACCCGGCCACAGTCCACGCACGACCAGTCTCACGGACTCCGGGTACAGAACGCCTCACTTCTCGCCGGTACTGCGGCGAAGGTCGGCGCTCAGGAGTACCTACCCGGAAAGGTCGGGTTCCAGCTGTACAAGTCAGACACCGCGACGATCCAGGTCACGAGCACGGCGGCCGATAACGTCATGGTGTCCTACAACATCCTCTACGACGACCTACCCGGAGCGGCTGGTGTGTTCATCAGTCCGGCACAGGCGGACGCGCTACAAAACAGCATCGTGGGCATCAACGTGGCGGCGCAGACAAGCGGTACCCGTGGCGCGTACGGCACGTCCCGTGCGTTCAATGCGGATGATGCCCGGTTGCACGCAAACACGTGGTACGCAATCGTGGGCTACACGTTGCAGACTCCTATCTGTACCGTGGGTTTGATCGGCCCGGATTGGGGCGGCCAGAGAATCGGCGGCCCGGGAGACCCGCTCACCTTCCGCACCGGCTCATGGTTCTTCGACCAGTCCGACCGGTGGGGGAAGCCACTGGTTCCGTGCTTCAACTCAAACAACGTCGGCAACGTACTTGTAACGCTGGCCGACGTGGCCGCGTCAACCACGCCGGGACTCGACTTCATCCTGTACGAGCTGACCTCTCCACCGAATCCGGGCCAGTGATGAGCGACCCGGTTAACGTCCAGTCAGCAACGCGGCGCACCGACGACGGGTACTTCGTCGAGTTCGGCTGTGTCGATAACGGCGTTTTTCACTCGTTCGGTGCCGTGCGGTCGGGGGACTACGACGAAGCACAGGCCGCAGGCGTGGAAGCGCACGCACAGCAACAGTCCGCTACCCCGCCGGAACAGCCACCGGCAGCGGAGGGATAGCACCATGACGATCCGTGGACGCGGAGTCGATCTTGACACCATGAGTGTCGCGGAGGCGCAAGTGACCTCCAACCAGTCGATTTCCGCCACCACAAGTGCCACGGGCACCGTGGTTCTCACGCTAGGGCCGTTCACGATGGACGGCCCTGGCACGGTGTACCTGGAAGTGTTCTGTCCGTCACTGGTTAAGGGCACAACGAACGTGGATATGGAGTTGTGGCTGGACGGTGCCCCCGGAACCGGCACCTTGCAGACGACGCTTACGGGACACTTGTCCGCGAACGTGACGCCGTGGTACTCGGTCGTGCGGTTCGGGCCGCTCGCAGGCGGAACCCACACTCTCCGAATCGCGGGATTCGTTGACGCCGGTACGGGAACTTTCTCAGCGAACGTCGGCACTACGGGCAACTTCCCGAACGCCTGGGCTCGACTCTGGCGGGCGTAGGGCTCGCATGGACGAGTACCCGGCCGTAGTACAGGCGCAGCAGCTAACCAGCCCGCAGGCGTATAACGACGTTTACGACCGCACGAACCGGTACGCCTTCCGTCAGCCATCGCCCGCCGCAGGCGCGGATATATCCATAACCGTTCCCTTCGGTGTCTACTGGGACGTGAACTCTCTGACGGCGTTGTTCACGGCCGGGGCGGGCGTGGCTAACCGGCTGGTCGGATTTTTCGTAAAGAACCAGGACGGGCAGACGGTCTACACGTACCAGACCACTACGGCGCTAACAGCGAACCAGACAAGCACGTTCACGTTCTCGGAGGATTTCTCTACCGCGCTTCAGACACCGGCTAACGGAAGCATCATTCTCGGCCCGATGCCGAAGGCGTTCCTGCCACCCGGCTGGTCGTTCGGGACTGTGACAGGGGCTATCGCGGCGGCGGATCAGTGGTCGGGCGTCACGTTTTGGGTTGAGGAAGCGCTACCGCCATACGGTGAATAGGTGGCGCAGCCGGTACTGGCACCGATGCCGGACTTGCTTTTCGTGGACACCGGGTACACGCTGCGAGTAACAGCACTTGACCCTGCGACCGGTAACGCGGTGGCCGGAGTTAAGGTCGGGCTAATGATCGTTACCGGCACAACGGAGATAGCACCTGGCTCGGGCGAAATGGCAGCTACCGACTGGTACCTAGTTCCAGGGCCGAACGCGTGAGAATCTGCGGCAGAGGGGTCAGGGGGAATGCAACCTGAGGAAGTGCGAGTTGCTGTACTTGAAACCAAGCTGGACGCACTCCATAGCGACGTGACGGAGCTAATCGCAGAATCGAAACGTACCCGTGGCCGCCTTCACGACTTGGAGGGGATCGCATCCGTACTGGTCAACGTGAACAAGCAGCGGGCCAAGGATGAGCAGCGGCGCGAGCGGAAATACACGCGCAGGCTGAACCTGCTAACCGCGCTCGCCGCGGTCGCCGCGGTCGTTTCACCGATCCTTGTTGCATTCATTCACCACGGCTAACGAGAGGGGTAACGATGCTCACAGGACTCACCACGCCGGGAACACGCACAAGCGAATTCCTGCTCGTCGTACTAAACGCCGTAGCGCAGCTCGTCCTAGCGTTGACGAACGTGCTACCGACAAGGTACGCGGCCACGCTCGGGATCATCGGGGCGGTTGCCTATCAGCTGTCACGCGGGCTAGCTAAGACGGAGCCGCGTAATCCGACAACTACACCGCCGACCGCCTAATGGCGACTTGGACAGGATGGGCCAGCGAATTCCTACAGGCGGCCGGCCTACCTGATAGCGCGGGCAACCTCCGCTGGCTAGATGATTGGTCTACCAACTCGATCAGCGACTGCCGCAACAATCCCGTAGACCTGTCACGGACTGAGCCCGGAACGTCCGCCTGCCAGAAGCTAACCGCTTCGAGGACGGCTCAGAACTACCAATCGCATACGCAGGCCGCAGGGGCTTTCAGCCGCCAGATACGCAGCGGCAACTTCCCCAACCTGCTAAAGGCTATGCAGTCCGGCGACTATCCCACACCGTCCCAACTCGGAGACGTGGAGACCGACCTGCAAATATGGGGGAGCCGCAACTTCGTCAAGTTTATAGAGGACACGTTCGGGATCGCTCCCGGCGGCGGCGGGATCGGCCCGCCTGCTGGTTTCGCCCCCCACACACACCGCGCCTTCCATGACCTGAAGTTTGCCCTTAACACGCTTGCACGCGATACTCACAACTCAGGGAAACAGGTCAGATCAGCACTGGCCACGATCAGACACCGACAGAGAGTAGGCGGATAGATGGCGAGCCTATGGGAGGGATATACCTCCTACCGGAGCGTAAAGGTTCTCAGCCCGGGCAACGTCCTTGAGGTATGGATGGTGACAGCGTTCACGATCCCCACCGGGATCATGTTTACCTACGGGATACCGATTGCCGGTAGCGGCGCATTCGACCCGACATCGCCCGGGGCGTCGCTGCTAACGACCATCGCGCAACAGATCGAGGAAATGGTCACTGGGAACCATGTTGTTGGCGGCTCACCGTCTCAGGACGTAAACCCCAGCACCGGACTGATAGACGATTACCAGGACTTGATAGTCGAGCTCGACCGCGCCTCGTCAGGGTTGCCGCCGATGCAGGGCACCGCCCATTTCCTGATGCAGGACTTTTTCAATCAGGACACCGGGATCGGGGGTCTAAACATCGGACAACTGCCGACACAGGTAGTTGACAAGGTGTACCAAGACCTAGAAGTGCTCGCGGCGGGAGTCTAGGTTAAGCCGTGCCCTGGGTTCTACTCCTCCCTGAGCTTCCAGAGTTTTTAGTAGTTCTCGGCGGTATCGCTCTCTGCGCCTTGTGCCTGTATCTAGCGCGTGGGATCGCAGGCGGGATCGGCGGCGGCGGCCTGGTCGGCACGATCTCCAATTGGCTTGCCAACAGCGTAGTTATCCCGATAGCGAACGGGATCAGCCACTACGTAGGGCAGGCGGTAGCCGGCCCGGACAAGGCCATCGGCACCGCGCTCCACTCGGTAGCGCGTTTTCTCGACTGGACTGGCGCGACGTTCTTAGGTATCGGAGCTTTCAGCGTGTCCGTGGCCCGACTGATCGGGGAAGCAGTCACTCATGGAGAACTAGCCCACCTCGAACGCCGCTTGCGCGGCTTGTTGCGCTCGACAGAGGGAGCGATTGCCGGCGAAGTGGGCCGCGCGATACACCACCTAACACGGCTGGTTAATTCAGTCGCCCAAGGCGTCTATCCCCGGATCGGCGCACTAGAACACGACGTAACGAAGGTTATCCCGCGCGAGATAGGCAACCTCCGCAAGGGCACCATCGCGCTAGAAGACTCGATAATCAAGCTATGGGCCAAGGTTCGTTCCCTGCCTACGACTGCCGACATTACGACGGCGGTGGCAGCGGCGATAGCAGCTCTCGGACTAGCCGGTCTTGACCTGCTGAGGTGCGCCGAATCGGGTGCGCTGTTCTCTAAGCGCGGATGCGGACTGTGGAATCTGCTCGATGACGCGCTGGGCTTGTTCTTCGATGCGCTGGTGGTGGCGAGTATCTGTGAGGTTATCCCGCTCCTCGAGGAAGCGTTCAGCGCGATAGCTTCCCCGCTGATCGGGACTGTGGCGGCGGCTGGCGCTGGCCTGTGTAACCCCAGCGACGCGCAAGCACCGGCCTTGGCGGTGCCGTCGTTGTCGCTGCCCGCGAATCCCGGCGTAAGCCTCAACCTTCCCTAGCCGCCTGTGGCTAGCCCGCTAGACGCACCGGGAATCGTTGTCGGTGTCGGTGTCGGCGCAGCAGCGGCCGCCGCGCTTGAGCCAGCGGTAGAGATACCGAAACAGGAAGCTTGGGCGGCTAACCCGAACCGGATACTTGACCCTAGCCTGCTCGCGCGGCTAGTCGCGCAAGGCGGAATCAGTCTCGAGGCGGCGGAGACGGAAGCGCGGCGGGATGGTTATGGATCGGACAAGCTGGGTGCGCTTGTCTATCTGGAACAGACGGTGCCGGGTTTCTCGCAGGCGCTCGACCTGTGGCGGCGCGACCGGATCACCGACGCGGAGTTTCGCCACACACTCGACAAGGCAGGGCTCGATTCGCGCTATGCCGATCAGCTCATGTTCTATAAGACGAACGAGCTGATTTCGGCGCAAGACCTAGCCTTCATGGTAATTCGGGACATTGTCCCTGACCCGTATGGGTTCGGGCCGCCGACGAGTCCGACCGATAACACGATTAACGATATGCCGCAGTTGTCGATTGACACGCTGGCGGAAGCAGCACGGAACGGGTGGGATCCGCAACGGTTCGAGGCACTGGTAGGCAGGACGGGTCTAGCGCCTGCGCCGGTCACGGCTGCTAACGCGTACTTCCGTGGCATAGCGAGCTACCAGGACTTCACGACCATGATTGCGAAGGGTGATCTACGGCCTGCCTATGCGAACGTGATTCTGAACACGTCGCGGCTGATTCTCTCAGCTGACCAGTACGTAGAGGCACACCTGCGCGGGTGGATTGATCAGCCGACGATGTATGCGGGCACCGCAAAGCACGGTATGTCGCAGGCGGACACCGACCTCCGCTTTGAGACGATGGGGCGTCCGGTCACTTTCCACGAAATCACTACAGGTCTAGCGCGTGGCGGGACGTATCCGAGTCAGTACACAGACATTCCGGAGCCGTACCGGAAGTCAGCGCAGGAATCTGACATTCGGCCGGAGTGGGCGTCACTCCACTATGCGAACCGCTACATCTATCCGTCCGCCTTCGTGCTGCGCTCGCTCGCGCAGGCCGGCGACTTGGGCGGGCAGGCAGCGGTAGAGCAGGTACTGCTTGAGCTCGGCTGGAAGCCGTCGTTCGCAACGCAGGTTTCCACGGCGTGGACAGCGGGGAGCGCTAGCGGAGACCCGCACGTTGGCAAGGCGCAAACACAGCTATGGACGGCTACACACAAGGCATACGTTGACGACCGGGTATCGACCGCTACCGCGACCAGCTCGCTACAGGCCGCAGGCGTCTCGGCCGCTTCGGTGCCGGCCGTGCTGCAAGTGTGGGACGCGGAACGTGCGCTAGTCCGGGCGAGTCTCAGCGCGGCACAGATCCGGAAGGCGTACCACAACGGCGTAACGAACCCGGCCACCGGCCAGCCGTGGACACAGGCCGAAGCTATCGCACGGCTACTAGAGCTCGGCTACACACAGGCCGACGCGGAAACCCTGCTAGAGGAATGATGGGAGGTGACGCCTTGTGACACCGGAAACAACGCCGGATCCGAACGTGTTATGACGCCCCGCCGCTTGACGTGGCGAGCGGTGGGGCGTATCTTCCCGTGGTGAGAGCCTCCCCACCCACAGGTACTCTCACCACGCAGGCGGCGGCGGTTGAGTCGAACGGCTCTCACGGTTCGTCGATTCGCCGCCGCCGTCCTGCGAGGGAACCAGAACACTCCCGCCGAGTAGCGTGGGGGAAGAAATGGGGAAGCCTTAACCGAGGAGCGATGAGCCGATGAGCGAAACAGAACCGGAAGTACCGTTCGAGGAACCAGCACCGGAAGCATCCCCGGACGGGGACGAACCGACCGAGGTACCGGACGGGGTAGACCCCGAAACCGGCGAAGTCACCGAGGACGAACCGGCAGAAGAAGAAGCCGAAGAAGACCCCGGCGACGAAGCGCGGCGGCGCGAGCTCGCGGCCGAACGGCAGCAGCAGGAGCAGGAAGCGGCGCAGGCGCAGGCCGACGCCGAGAAGCTTATGAAGTCGCTCAACAAGACGGCCGACAACTACGCGAAGCGCGTAGTGGATCTACTCGGTGGAGACCTGACCGGCTGGCAGGCTTGCCCGCTTTGCGCCGAAGGGTTGCCGGGATTCCGCGTACCCGTAATGCCTTCCCCGGAGCATCTAGCGGCGGTGAAGGTCGCTATCGGAGAAGATCCCGACCCGCCGTTGAAGTCCGACGACTACTCGCGCGTCTGCGACGGCTGCGAGGGTCACGGCAAGGTACTCACGGGAAGCAACGTCCCCGGCCAGAAAGCCGCACAATGCTACAAATGCAAAGGGCGCGGCTGGTTGGCGGTCGGCAGCGAGCGCGAGTCGGGAGCGATCACGGCAGCTAACGGAGCGCCGGCATCTACTCCGGGCGTGCTACAGGACAATCCGACTAACGAACCGCCCGAAGCGGCGATGTTGCGGCAGCTCGGATACATCGTCGTTGAGCCCGTCACGATCCCCGACGTTCCCGGCGTATAGGGCGATGCCGCATACCTCGACCCGGCCCAAGACGCACGTAAACGTCTCGCATGAGCTAATGACGAACATCCGCGGAACTCACGGGCACGAAGCGTACTGCTCCTGTGGCTGGGTCGGGCACGTACACCGCACGCCGGGACAGGCTCAGTGGGAAGCGAAGGTACACCGCTACACGGAGCATGGTCTCTAGTGTGGGCCACACTCGGGATCATTCTTGCGCTTTGCGTTCTACTCGTCGCCATAATCGACCTTACCGGCGGTTTCGGTGACGACTGACCTGTCAGCCACCGGGAGCGCAGAGGGATCCTTGGTTGGCTAGCTGCTCTCGTCATAGCGATCCACTCGCCCCATACCGCGGTCTCGGCTCATACTGGATCGCAGAATGGGAAGCGGCAACCGGCCGGCGCACTCGTTACCCGGCAAGTGTTCAGCCGTCACTGGCGGGTCGCGTGGTGCATTTCCTACTACGAAAGCAGGCATAGGCTGTGGGCGAGAAACGGCCCGAACCTAGGCCCGTGGCAAATAAACATTCCAGCTCACCCCTGGGTAAAGCCTTGGCTACTAACTCACAGCTGGCGCTACTCCGCCCGTGTCGCCTACCGAATCTCCGCAGATGGCACGGACTGGTCGCCGTGGACGACTCATGAACTATGCGGCGTCTAGCACCGCCCGACAGACTCGGCGCGCGTGCCAACGCTGCCAACGCATATTCCTAGGCTCTAGCTCGTGGGCGTACTGTCGCCCGTGCTATCGAGCCGTGCGGAAAGATTCACACGCGGCCTACGTGCTCCGTGTGAGAGAACGAGCAGCCCAGAAACAGGCCCGGTGCGCGCGTGTTGAGGACTAAAGCTCACGCCCTTCCGGTACGCCGCCGCTGCCAGGAAACAGGTGCGACAGCGGGAGAGCTGGCGGTCTCGGGACATAGCGGCAACACTGGCGGTCGACCGGCGCAATAGCGACCAGAAGCCAGAGACCGCCGGCCGATCCGCAAGTGTTCCG
>Ga0126373_10001653_pt1 | contig 16007 bp, 14 predicted proteins | sample PanSoiMetPlot_11_FD_92545 | JGI IMG/M metagenome (GOLD analysis project Ga0126373, IMG submission 92545) | Tropical forest soil microbial communities from Panama - MetaG Plot_11 | ecosystem: Environmental > Terrestrial > Soil > Tropical forest > Bulk soil | place: Panama | collected 2016-02-17 | reverse complement strand
TCCTCAATCGAGAAGCACTTTAGTTGGAGAATTTCGCGCTCTAGTTTCGGCCAGCAGCGCTCAAAACTATCGTTTAAGGTATTTCCCGGAGCTTTGCTAATCGTTTCCAGAAGAGACAGGGTGCCCTCCTTCGAGCAGTCGGCTGCTTGATATTTTCGAAGAGGGTCGGTCAGTTCGTCAGCTTTCGCATCGAGAAGATACGTGAAGATGCGGCTGTGCTTGTCAGTTCCCAAGCGGGATCCGACCTCGAAGTGCATCCAAGGGGATCGAACATTGTCGCGCGTGATACAGAGTAAGACGGCATCCGACTCCCTAAGTGCCTGATCTAACGCGTCGAACCAGAGCATTCCCGGTTCGATGCCGGACGACAGGAAGTAATTTACGGCTCCCTCCGGAAAAACCTCTCGAATACACGAAGCAAGAGCCTTTGCCAGCTCGTAGCTTCTGCTCCCGGACCAGGCAAGAAATAGTTTCATATCCAGGCCCCCATGTCGGTCGCACGGCGGTTTTACATTCGAATTATGGCACATCATCTCAAGCGCGATGCCTCTCACTCAGGGGAACGGTTCGTCGCTCGGCGGAATAAGAAGTTCTCCCTGATTCCTGTTGCCAAATCCCCTTCACACCAGCAAACTCCCCCGAAGTCCGCTTGTGGGAAGCGTTGGATAAGCCGACTCACCGACAGGCCACTTGGCGAACCTCGCCACGGCTTCCTAGCAACACACAAGGGTGATGAATCCGGTTTCCATTTTCCATCTTCCATTTTCCATCCATTTTCCATTTGAGGAACCTCAAAAACGTCGAAAAAGCCGCCATTTCCTGCGTTTTTGAAGTTTATCGCTAACCTTGCCAAGGTTCAGGCGTGAGTTCGATTCTCATAAGCCGCTCCATTCTCCCCAAGTTGTTCCGCGGGGTCAACGCCGATCAAAGACTGTTCATATACAGAAGGTCGGATAGCTTGCGTGCATCCACGCGATCATTCTGATTGCCATCTTGCAACAAAGGATTCCGGCGCGGATCGCAAACCAGCAGTTTCGTGACATGGGGCTTCAACAGGTCGTGCAACCAGGCGGCCCAGGTTCCATCTTCAAAGGTGACCTCCACGTCTCCGCGGAGCCCATCGAAAAACTGCAGAATGGTATCGGCTTTCGTCTCGATGACACATTCCATCACGATCTTGTCGGCAGCATTCCTGACCGCGATCGAAATGCTTGCCTTGTGCACATCCATCCCGACATATTTAATATTGCTAATCATAAAGGGCGTTCCTCCTCTGGAGCGGTTGAGCTGAAGCACTCAAACCCTACTCCACAAGGGGCGCCCTTTATACTGCATCGCGTTGGCCCATCCCTGCTTGATGCCTGTGCTGTCATTAGCTCCCTCCCTCAAATATGTCATTTGGCGGCTAGTTTTTTGGCAGCATGTTGCGGCACACCTCTTGCGGTGCGACGCTTGCCACGCGAGCTATTGCGGAAAAATGGAAAACCCAATTCCTCAGGGGCTAAAGCCCAACTGATGCCAAGCACTTACTCGAAGCTGAAGCTCCGCCCCCCGGTGCCTGGTGCCAAGAGCATTTTTTCAGCAGTCTATTAGAAATTACCGGCGCTGGTAACCACGTCTTGCTGGTGAACCATGGTACCTGAAACCCACTCGAAGCCGCCGAACCAATCGACGGTCTGCACGTTATTGGAATCGGTCCAGAAAGCGTGGAAAGTGTCGTCGGAGCCGGCCGCGATGTCCGTGTAATCGCCGAAGAAGGAGCCACGGAACTGGTAGCGAGTGTTGATGGGATGGGTGGTAACCGTGTTGGTCACATCGGTGACCAAGTCGAGGACGATATAGTCGAGGCGCGCATTGTGAATGTAATTCCCGAGAGTTTTGCAGTTAATGCCGCTGAGCGTCGGAGAACCGAGAGTTGCGCAAGTTTGCCAGGGAGAGACTACATCCGCGGCGTAGGCGGAGAGGTAGACACGTCCGGAAGAAGGCGCCACGGCGACGGCAGAGAAGAGGGTATCGACGCGGCGCGGCGCAGGGGCATCCAAGGTGCTGCCGTCAGGCTGAGTCACCGGATAGCCTTGCGCGGTGCGTGTCGAGGAGTCCACGGCGGGGAATGCCGGAACGGGCGCGCTCCAGGTTGTGCCGCCATCCGTGGATTTGCTGAGCAGGGCTGTGGCGTGGCAGCCGGAATTGGTGCGAGCGGGACAAAGATCGCCAGTGCTGTCGCTCATAAGCGAAGACCAAGTCACGTAGAGGTCGCCGTTAGGAGCAGCGGCTGCGGCGGGATAACTGTTGACGCGAAAGGCAGTATTCGAGACGGGAACGATAGCCCTTAACTGGGAGATGGCCACCGGCTTGCTCCAGGTCATACCGCCGTCTGTTGATTTCACCACCCAGATGCTGTTGAGCGCCGCTAAGCGTGTTGCGCCCTCCCAGAAGACATAGACGGTGCCGTTGGGACCCACAGCAGGGCGCGAGCCTTGCCCATAGAGAACGTCTCCCACGATGAGTTGGGGATCGCTGAAGGTTTGCCCGCCGTCGGAACTGAAGGCGACGGCAATGGGAGATTGAACATACCTGCCATTTACGGGATTGAAGATGAAACGCGTCCAGGTCACGTAGACGCGATCACGAAACGGACTGGTGGGATTGGAATCGGCGGCGATCCATTCCTTGTCGTTGAGGGTGGAAGGGGAAACTGTTTGATTGATGAAAGTGGGCGGCCCCCAGGTCAGGTTGCCCTTGCTGTCGAAGGTACCCTTATTCACGGCCACGGTGTTGGGCGGCGCGGTGCGGTCAAAGCCGAGCCCGGAGTAGTAGACGTTGCCCTGGCTGTCGAAGGCCACTGCCGGATCTCCGGCGGCATCGTACTGTCCGCCCGCCAGGCGGGTGACGCCGGGAATCAAAGTGCCGAGGCTGGATCCGTCCAGACTTGAGGTGCAACACCAGGTCGCGCCGCCGTCGTTGGAGAAATAGGTTCCCGAATAGCCATCTCCGAAAGCGCTGCAAGGTTTTCCGCTCAAGGTACAAGTCCAGGTGCTCGTGACGTAGTCATTCATACCGGTCACAACGCGATTGGGATTATTGGGATCCAAAGCAATCGCGGTCTCATTCTGGGGAGCGATGGCGGTGTCCTGGTTCACGGTGATAGCCGGAGCAGCGACACTGGTGGCATCCAGTGGGCTGGACAGTAGGAAGCTGGGGGTTACCGGGGTGCTCGGACTGGGATTGATGAGGTTGTCACTGAAATCGGCCTCCTGTTCAATAAAACTTGAAAAACGAATCTGCAGTCCTGCCGTGCCGTTGACCGAGGCTACCTTACCGGCCAAGGTATTCAGATCGTAAGTGGGCGAAGTCTGGGCCGTCGTTTGGCCAGCAAGCGTGAGAAGAAGAACCAGGGTTGAAAACAAAAAGATTAATTTGATAGTTGAAATGCGTTTCATAGACACCCCTTGGAAAATGAGAGGCAAGCCGTTGCGCTGGACGCCAGGGATGGGAGGGGATTGAATCCGCATCTGAGCGCAACTTTGGAACACTGCAACGGTAGAGATGAATTTGTCAAGACAGGAAATGTCTGTAGAAAGCGCTTCTAAATTCGTTCGAGTAGTCTTCCAGTCCCAAGCGTGTTTGGTTGCTGAGAATCTCTTTCTCAGGAAACTGTTGACGTTCTATCAAGAGCGAACAGCAAATCGCTACAGCTAACGAGCTGCTCGCTGAACTGGTGCTTCCCGCAAAGGCCTTTCTCCAAAATCAGCGGAATGCCACACTTGGCGGTGGCCATACGGTGTGCATTTTCCATCTTCCATTTTCCATTCATTTTCCATTTGAGGAACCTCAAAAACGTTGAAAAGGCCGCCATTTCCTGCGTTTTTGAAGTTACCTTCTAACCTTGCCAAGGTTCAGGCGTGAGTTCGATTCTCATAGGCCGCTCCATTAAATCAACAAGTTACAGCGATTTAAGTGGCTTCCCATTATTTTCCAAAATGCTGTCGAATCTCGCTGTCAGTACGCACGTCGGCGGGATTTCCGTTGCGATTGAGGGCCAAGAGAAATCGCCAGGTGTGGCCAATTCAGGATGTTACGTTTTGGCGCGTTTTGGCGTTGTATTCGCTTCCCCCCAGTACCGAACCCTGCGCGGGTTCAGGTGTAGTTTCGAATCTGACCAGGCCAGCGCCGTCTTCCCGAACCGGGCAAGCCATTGACAAACTCGGCCTCGCCGATAGCTAGTGGATTGGTGGCCGACGGCGAGAAAGTTTCTGGTGCACTGTGGCATGGGTTTCAACCGGTCGGCTCTGGTATGGGCACAGTTCACTTCTCGTCGAAGGTCTTTGACCTCATCGCTAGTCAAAGGATTTGTGTCTCTCTCTGGCTCTGAGGAGGGTTTTACTTCTTCAGACTTGGTGCGACCCCGCCGGGAACCGTTCCTTCGAACTTCAGAATGAGCCCTTTCTTTCCAACGGCCCAGCCGCGGTGCGCGTCGGCGAAGCCGATCATGTTGGTGTGCTCCTCGTTCATCTGCTCCCAGTTCTTTCCTCGATCAATCGAGTAGTCGGTTCCGGTTGGTCCAACCGCGAACATGGTGGGACCGGGCGTGTCCGGCACAACCGCGACACCCCAGCGGTATCCCGCGGGACGGTGGCTGCTCTCTTTCCAAGTCTTGCCACCGTCGTCACTGTAGGCGGAATTTGGCTTCACCACCTGCGGATGATCATAGTCTCCGCCGACGATCACCAGCCGGTCGGCATCCACGACGGCGATCGAGAAGACGCCCTGGTTCAGGCCGGTGACGAGCGGCGTCTCGGAGGCGGTCCACGTCTTGCCGGAATCGGTGGTGTAGAAGACGCGTGATGCGTTTTCGGTCACGAACCACGCCTGCCAGTTTTCCTTTCTCCCTTTCTTCTCGGCATACGTTGCGATGCAGGTTCCAGAGGCCGGCGAGCCTTCACCGTTCTGTGCCGGAGGTATCGTGTTCGACTGAAGCGGCGTCCAGTGCGCGCCGCCGTCGGAGGTTGTCAGCAGCTCGGGCTTACCGTCCAATGGGTCGCCGACCACGATGCCGTGCGTCGCGTCCCGGAAGGCCATGCAATCGAGGAACGCCTTCGGGTTCTGCTCGGTGTATTCCAGCAACCAGCTCTTGCCCGCATCTGTCGTCTTGTATATGCGCGACTCGTTGCCCTTTCCGATCGACAGCAGGTAAGCGGTCTCGCCGTCGATGGCGTACACTTGGCGGAAGTCGAGCTTCTCGGCCCCGGGGACCGTCCCGGCTTGCCACGTCTCGCCGCCGTCTGTGGTACGAACGAATGTCCCGCCCGTGCCGCTAACCCAAACGACGTTACCGTTGACGATGCTCAATCCGAGCAGGCTAGCGTCGGTGTTCGATTTCTGCGGGTGCCAGTGGGCGAAAGCGGCAGCGGTGATGACAGCGCCAGCTCCGACAGGAGCAAGGAATGTCAGAATTCGTACCTTTTTCATTTGGAGTGCCTCCTCAATTTCTGAAATCCAAGCTGAGCCTCAAGCCTTTAGTGAGACGAAAGATCATTGCGGACGACTTGGCCGCCCTTCATCACGAAGCGCACACGTTCGAGTTCGGTGATGTCGGCGATGGGATCACCGCCGACCGCGACGAGGTCAGCGAATTTTCCGGGCTCGATCGCGCCGATGCGATCCTGCCAGCCCAGCATTTCCGCAGCATTGACCGTTACGGCGCGAATCGCATCCAGAGGCGGCAATCCTGCACCGGACAAGTTGACAAACGTCCCGACACTGGCTTGTCCACGCGTCTTTCCCGGATAGAACCAGCACATGTCGGATCCAGCCGCAACTTTGACACCGGATTTCATCACTCGCCGCACTAATTCCTCATAACGTGCCTTCCCCCGCGCAGCGCCCGCAACCTCCGCAGCGTGCACCCCTGGTGGCAATACGATGCTTGGCTCAGCGATTTTCAGAAAGAATCCGTCGTAAAACGTCGGCGTCAGATCGAGGAAGATTCCCTTATCGCGCATCTGCTCCAATTGTTCGTCGGTTGCCTCATTGCCGTGCTCGATGGAGTCGGCGCTCGCGTCGATCGCCATTTGTATGCTCGCCTTATCGCCAGCGTGAACCGCGACCTTGAGGTGTTCGCGGTGAGCCTCTTCCACGACCGCGGTTAGTTCCGCGACCGAGATGTTCTCGTTTTCCGTTACCTTGATCACGTCAACGTTCTGAAACACATTTTCGCGAACTGCTTGCCGCGCCAGGTCGACTCCGTGGACCAGCAGGAATTCCTGCTTCAGGATGGCATCGCTTAGTGCTGGATTGAGGTTCTGCAAATAAGAACCTTGTGCAATCAGCTTTCGCCCCGAAGCCAAGATTCTTGGCCCCGTCACCCGGCCTGAATTGATGGCGTCACGCAACTCGGTATCACCGTCAATGCCGGAGTGTCCCAGATTGCGGACCGTGGTAATGCCGCTTTCCAGGTCTTCGCGCGCCGCCTGCGCGGCCATCAAAGCACGCTTGGTCGGGGACTCCACAATTGCCAGCAAGAGCCCCGGCCCAAACTCGCCGTTGTTGTGGCGCAGGGTTTCGGCCTTGGCTGGAATGATGATGTCGAGAAACAGATGTGTGTGGCCGTCAATCAATCCCGGGAGCAAAGTGGCACTGCCAAGATCAAGTGTCTTGACGCCCGCAGAAGCCTTCGCTTGTACTTGGGCCGGCGCGCCGACTTCCTTGATCTTGGCGCTCTCGATTAACACCGCGGCGGGCGCGAGGATATTTCCGGTGCGTGGATCCAGCAATCGGGCGGCTTTGACCAGGGTGGCTGGACCAGGAGATTGGGCGCACAGTTGCACCGTCGAAACCACTGCCATAAGCGCCAAAAGGAACGTTATAGTGAGCTTTTGCATCCGGCTTGAACCTCCCCCGCACTGAACTCAGCGGCTGCGCCGTGGAGTTCGGCTCGTCCATCTACTACAGAGAACAGCAATGCTACTACATTATACGTATGAGTCAATTGGACGCGGCTGACAGGTGACATTGAGCAATACGCGCTGTTTATCGCTTCAGGACGAAACAGCAGGCGGTATGCGCGATGGTTTGGAAGACGGAAGCTGCAAGGACGGCGGCAAACAGAAATGACAACACCAGGCTTGCTGCGCGATATGCCGGTTGTGCCGGCCCGGTCAGGTGCGCCAAGCGATAGCCCAGATGCGATAAAGCTGTTGCTTGCATAATCCTGGCTTGTTCGGGAACTGCAAGTTTGGCAAGCGCTGAAACCAGTTCCCGCCCGCGCGCGCGCCTGATGACAGATTCATCGCAGGAGAGCTCGCGATAGAGGGCAATCCGCGCGCCCGTCAGCCAGATGAGCGGATGGAACCACAAGCCGCACAATGAAACTTCGTAGAACAGGCAGATGAGATTATCGCGCCTTCTTGCGTGGGCCAGTTCGTGGAGTAAGACAGCATCAAACTCTCGCGGATTGAGCAACCGATCAATGCCGGTGGGAAGCTGGATACGCGGATAAAGAACTCCGCGAACTGCGGGGCTCGGGTGCCCGTCGCCGAAGCTCACTGGAATGCCATCTGCTACGAAATTAGGCGTCACGCCGCGATCGCTCAGACGGGCTGCGGCTTGCGCCTCGCGACGCTCTTTGCGTAAACGCGACAGCAATCGGACAAGCATGCATAAGGCCCCAGTCATCCATGTAACTCCGAGGATCACGGCCGTGCGACCCTGCGTCATGATCCATACTGGGTTCCCAATAACAGCGAGCGGCCTGGCCCACGTCAAGTGGGGCGCCCAAAGCTTATCGATGAATGCTCCTGAAGGCACAATGAAATTGAATGCGGTGGCAACCCAGATCCAATATTTTGTGGTGGCGCTCGCGCGCAGGATGGATGTCAGCATCCATGCTGCCGAGGCAACAATTGAGGCAAACAGCAGCTGCACGCTGAAGTAGTACATCGTGCGTGCGATATGCTCATGCACGTTTGCCTCCGCGGGTGCGGCCATTTTTATCCCTGCGCGCAGCACTCTGCAGCGCCTTCAGGTCGCGTAAGGTAAGGGCGCCATTTTCGAGCAGATTAGAGACGAGCAGTCGGGGCGAGCCGCCGAACAGATCGAGCAAATCGCGTGCTAGCCGGCTGCGGTATTGGGTTTCGTTGATGGCCGGCTGAAAGAGCTGGGCATTGCCGATCTTCTTCACCTTTCGCAACGCACCCTTCTCCTCGAGCCTGTAGACGAGCGTCTGCACGGTTGTGTAAGCGACGCGTTCGTCCTCAGGCAGGCTTTCCAGCACCTCGCGCACGGACGCGGTGCCGAGTTTCCAGTATTGCTCCAAAATGCGGGTTTCGGCTTTGGAAAGACGCGGCTCTTTCATGATCTCCTACTGATTCCGGCAATGCTACTACAAGTAGCGGCATATGAGCATAATTTTTCCTCGGATCCGGGGTAGGATCGAGCCAAGGAAACGCGCGCTTCCTCCGAAACTTGGCCACGATCCCTAACTGATGTCAACCGGCACTACTGTTAGATGGTAGACATTCGCATTTGTCCAGTCGCCAGCGGTAAAAACGTAAATCCTACTGGCAGACTGGAATTTCGGGCAGATGCATGGGCAGTAGTACCCTTGAAAAAGCCGCCATTTCCTGCGTTTTTGAAGTTTATCGCTAACCTTGCCAAGGTTTAAGCGCGAGTTCGATTCTCGTAGGCCGCTCCATTCTCCCATGGCGTTTCCGCGGCGTACATCCGAGGCGGGTTATTATTTGTCGTTATTTGCTTGGGTGCCGGCCAACCGCCCGTAGCACTGCTGTGCGTCGACGCTCGCTGCGATAGCATCACTCCTGAAACGGTAGTCAACGGTTAAATCGTTCGGGGGCCCGGCATGGCCCAAGTTGCACTCAAACCCGCAAGTTGCAGTAGTCGAGCCTTGTTTGCTCTCGACGTCCGGATGGGATGCTCCAGAGATCCTCCACTTTGCTGAAACCGTCCAGGAGCTTGCGCGCGCTGCTTCCGAAGTCGTTGAGGAACCACTCTCGCGGCCGGAATCGCCGAGCTATCGCAGCTCTAGCCGGTACATCAAGTTCTCCGCCCTTAACGACAGAAACCAATGCGGCGACACTAGGCAGAATTGCAGTCGCATGCCCGCCGCCCAACCCAATCACAACGGCGGGAAGCGCCATGATTGCAATGGCGGCTCTAGCGCCAGCCCACGGTAACGTCTTCCACCATGCATTTACATCGTCTTCCACGGCTCTGCGAAGCCGGTCGATTTCTGATGCAGAGGCGTTCCGCAGCGCTACGAGCAATTCCCAGCGATGGCGTCGATACGAATCCGCACTCCGGCGAAGACGCCTAAGTTCAGCCCAGAACTCATCTAGTGCGCGAATGCGGCTTAGGATTACATTAAGAAACGCCGGCAGTTCGACGGCCTCTGGAAGAAGATCGCTGCTTTTGGCGAGCTGGCTCCACAGAACTCCCTGAATCACCTCGACGTCGCGCAGCTTTTCTTCGGTCACTGTGGCGTTGGCGAACAGATGGTGAAAAAAGGGAGTCGTGCGAGATTGGGCGAGTAGGGGAGTCCGATGGCGTCTGCTAACTGCGAGTTGAAAACGGCTCGCAGATTTGTCTCGCCGACATAATGGACAACGTCTCGCCTGAAAAGGTCTACACTCCGCGTTCCGGGGAAGTGCGTAAATACGTCGTTCTGCATTATTTCAAGGAGCTTATGGACGAGTTGCGAAGTCGGCGATGGCCAGTCGGATACGAGTCCTGTATCGCACCCTTTGCAGAAAAGAGCATCACAACGTGACGACGATCCGTCCGCTCCGGGCCGGGTGCTCCGAAAGTTCGTGTGCGCGCGCGATCTCGGAAAGTGGAATTCGTTCGGCAATTTCAAAACCCGCCCAGCCCGACTCCAGTGCTGCGTTCAAATCCACTGTGGCGGCGACCTTAGCCTGCTTAGGAAAGTCGTCGCTCCCCAAGAAGAATAAACGGATGTTCTTAAACACCATCTGCCAGAACGGAATCCCGGACCTCGCATTATCGGTGGCATAAGCGGCGATGGATCCGTCCATCTTCAACAATTCGACGTCTGCGTCTACATTGGCCGCAAATGCCACTTCAACGATGTGATCGAAACCCTCCGGCGCATGCGCTTTGAGACGCTTGGTCAGCTCTTGATCGCTCACAGTCACTTCATGAGCGCCAGCTTTTCTTGCCATTTCTTTATCCGCCTCGAAGCGCACCGTGCCGATTACGCGTGCTCCGGCGCGCCGAGCCAGCTGAACCGCGCAAAGGCCCACCGAGCCCCCCGCACCTTGCACCAGCACGGTCTTTCCTGACACGGCCCCGGCAACATGTACGGCGCGGTGCGCGGTGATGCCGGGTATTCCCAGGCAGGCGCCCTGATCTGCTGATACATTCTCTGGCAGAGGCGCAACTTGATCGACCGGCACCACGGTAAATTCGGCGGCGGTTCCGAAAGGGCGATAGGACTGCGCCCCGTAGCACCATACGGACCGGCCCATCCATTCTGCGGAAACACCCTTGCCGATCTGGTCGATTCGTCCGGCACCATCACTGTGCGGAATGACGCGAGGGTACGTCATCCCGTAACCGAACATGTCCTCGCGCTTCTTGATATCGCCGGGATTGACTCCCGAGGCGGCCATACGAATGCGCACCTCTCCCGCCGCGGGGATAGGATCGGGCATCTCCCCCACCGTCAGCACTTCACGTGCCGGCCCTTGCTTCTCGTACCATGCCGCTCTCATGCAGCCTCCTTTCTCTATGTGCCTTTCCGGAGCCCCGATTTCTCAAAAATCAGAACGTCAAATAGGAAGCTTAGGGAAGAGCGTTGCCGCCATCTGGGCGGCAAATTCCTTGAACACGCGGACGGCGCGCGTGACGTAACGGTTTCCCATATGCACCACCCAAAGGTGAAAAACAGTGAAATGCCACTGTGGCATCAGCTCGATAAGCCGTCCGCTACGGAGCAGCTCCGGCTGAACTAGCGGTGGAAGATCCCCAATCCCCGCGCCCGCAAGCAGCGCCGCCGCAAGCCCGGCGTAGTCATTCATCGAAAGATGCGGATGAAACGTCAGGTTTTCTTTCTTCTTGCCGCTTACGTGCACGAAGCTCCAGACGTTCACCGGCTTCCAGAAAGAGAAAGCGAGTAGCCGGTGTTGCAACAGTTCTTTTGGTCTTTGTGGTGCTTTGCAACCCGCTAGATAAGAGGGGCTAGCCACCAGTTGATGGCGGTACTTGAGAATTTTGAGCGCCACCAGCGAAGAATCCTTCAAGTACGGGTCCACCCTGAAGGCCAGGTCCACACCTTCCGCGATTTGATCTACGATCCGGTCGGTGATGAACACCTGGATGCGCACGTTCGGATAAGACGCCTGAAACGCGCCCAAAATCGGCGCAAGAAAAGAATCCGAAATGCTCGGCGGCGCGGCCAGACGCAACTCGCCGGAGATTGTGGACTTGTGATTCGACGCGATGTTCCCGACCGCATCACTGATTTCCGAGCTGTGTTTGGCTTGTTCAAACACTTCGGAGCCGACATCGGTCAGCCTCAGGCTGCGCGTCGAGCGCTCGATCAGGCGCACGCCGAGTTGCTCCTCAAGATCAGCAACGCGGCGGCTGACCGTCGACGTTGGCATCTTCAGCCGGCGCGCCGCCTCCGAAAAGCTTTTCGCCTCGACTACCTTGGCGAAGATTAGCAGCGAGTTCAGATCCGTCATTGCTTACCGGCTCTTTGGAGAGCAGGTGGACGACGGATCGTCCACCCTCCCGAGGCTGTTCTAGAAAACGCGCTCCCAAGTATTGCACATCGTCTTGGCACAGGTGCTTGCTCACAACTTGTCGTCCCACCGGACATAGATTAAGGCCGTGCGTACGTGGCTTTCCAACCAGACGTCCACACCCGCAAGGCGGTTGATCCACCGCGGTTGCAGTTCGGCGACTGCGTCTTTCGTCACCCTGTCGAGAACCACCTTGAACAGCAGGAATTCGTTGTCGGGTCCCACGGTCTTGACGGCTTCCACGACCACGGCGCGCTGATCCATGTTGTTATGGATACGCTTTACCGTTCTATAGACGTCATAGGTAAACTCCTTGGTGATTTCGACGTCTTTCTTGCTCCCTGTGTCGGTCAGATGCCCGCCGCAGAAATTATCGAAATCGTAGGCAAGCAGTTCGTCGAAGACCTTGAGATATTCGTGGAAATTAGCGGATAGGTCGAACTCCTGAAAAGGTGCATAGCCCGCGGTGACCGAGTCGATAGCCATCATGAATTTGGCGTTGGGAACATAGATGAACAGGTCGCCTTCCGGGGAGTGATAGTGATGGCCACTGAGTTCTACTGTTTTTCCGCCGAGCTTGAGCATCTTTGTCGTCTTGAAGGTGATGTTCGGCAGCAACCGATCGGGATCGTTCATTTCCTTCAAGAAGTCGCTAACGCCTTCGAGCGCGACGATTTGCAGGCCCGGAATATTCTTGAACGCCGCGGAACCTCCGATGTGGTCTTTGTGGGAGTGCGAGTACACAAGTATCTTGATCGGCTTGTCGGTTACTTTGGCGATTGCCGCAGGAATGTTCTTTCCGAAGCTCGCTGGCGCGTCAAACACGATCACCCCTTCGTTAGTAACGAGGAATGCGGATTGCCATCCGTTGTCGGAGATGACGAAGACTCCGCCGCCAAAGCTTTTCACGGCATAGCCCACGGCCGGATCGATTTTCCAGAAGTTTGCTTTTACCGAGGGTAGGACCGGCACATACTTTCGCAACTCTTCTTCCGAAGCTTGTCCAAAGACGGGGGCACACAAAACAAGAACGAACACCAACACATACACGAATCTTTTCATTCTCATTCTCCTTGGCCGGCTGCTCTCGAGAACACACCCCTCCGAACACCTGCGGACTGCAAGCCGCGTGAGAACTCGGGCTGTCGAGACTAATTAGCCGGGCACTTGCCTCGCGCTTGGTGGGGAGGATAGGAAACCTTGGGTCTTGTCACTAGATGGGAAAGACGGGAATCATATTTCCATATTTGGGATAATCTCGCACCGCGCCAGTCAATCCGGTCGTTAAATGGTTTGTAACGAGGCCTACTTCAATTTATGTCCAACGCCGCACCTATCGGTCTCTGCCTTTGCACCATTTTGTCCTGGGGAAGCTCCAATTTTCTGGGCGGATACGCCAGCCGCCGTGCGAACCCCTTCGTCCTGTCGGCAGTCTCGCACCTCGCTGCTCTGGCATTCATGATTCTAGTTGCAGGCGCGCTGCACGTCCCTTTCCCCTCGAGACATGCCTTGCTGTGGGCTTTTGGCGCAGGACTCGCCGGCGGCCTCGCACTGGCAATACTTTATGGCTCCTTATCGAGCGGCCGCATGGGTTTGGCTGCTCCCGTGGTCGCTGTTCTTTCCTCGGGTATTCCCGCGATCGTGACGATGGTGCGTGAAGGCTCGCGCGCGACGCGGTTAATCGGCTTCGCGCTGGCGATTCTTGGGGTTTCTTTGATCTCTTGCACCGAGGACAAGACTGACAAGAAAGCCATAACACTGGCAGTCCTTGCTGGATGCGGCTTTGCTGCGTATTCCTTGTCAATCAAGCAGGCCGGTACCGGGTCCGCCATGTGGATCGAAGTGCACAGCCGCGTTGCGGCTTTTCTGGTGACGGCTCTGGTTGCTCTTTGCGGCCAAAAAATAGGTCACTTGGACCAGCGTTCGGGCTTTTGGGCAGCCACTGCGGGCTTACTGGACACCACAGGCAGCGTGGCCTTCGTCCGGGCCAGTCAATCAGGGCGGCTTGACACCGTAGTCGTAGTTTCCTCGCTTTATCCCGTGGTTACCGTGCTCTTGGCGTTGATTTTTCTGAGGGAGAAGTTAACTCGTTGGAAAGCCGTTGGAGTCTGCGCAACAATCGTGGCCTTGCCACTCGTTGCTGGGCAGTAAGGAAGTCTGCGGCTCTCCGATTGACGGATCCAATAACTCGAGAACGGTGGAGATGAACCCCTAGGGTCAGACACTTCTGCTAGACCACATTCAACAACTCAACATACCTCACCGTAACGGAATTCAATTTAATTGAGCTTCCGGATTTACTTCGAGCGACAAGCAGATTCCTCGAAATTAGTCGAAACATTAAGAGCGGTGCAAAAGACGGAGTGTTTGGAAGTGATGGTCGCGCTTGCAAAGCTGGCGTACTGTAAGGAAGTCATGGAAGGAGAGTGCGTATTGAGCGAGTGTCTTCGTGTCCCACCAATCCGCTATCCGAAATTTGATCGTGGCGCGTATTACCCGACTTCGAAAACATGATCAGGCACATGTACGAATAGCCGACTAGAACGAAGCCGCTGCCGCGCGGTGACGATGCGCGTGCTCTCCCAGATTGGAGGAAAGTGCTTGAGATTGCCCGTTACCAGATATTCGACACGCGCCGCTTGCGCACATTCGAGAAACATGTTGTCGTCAGGGTCCGCGCATACGTGCAAGCGCGTGGTTGGACGGACCCAGAAACCCTTTTCGCGAATCGCGCGAAGGGCGCTGGCTATGATTTCTTCTGATCGTTTGAACCGCGGGCGGCTGATGACCTCTTCATATTCCGCGTAGATATTGGCGCTGACGCACAGTTGAAGCGGACCGCCCAGGGCCAGCACAAAAATCTGCGCAGGGAGCCCAACGGGCTGCAGCAGGGCGGAGACGATGATATTGGTGTCGAGAACGATCCGGCTCATGAGCCCGGCTGTGGGGGTGCTTCGCGCCGGGCCTTCCGCGCGGCTGCGATCTCCGCATCGATTTCTTCGCCGGAAAGCTGGTCGAGACCGGCTTGTCGGGAGCTTTCCCAAGATTTCTGAAGCCATTCAGGCGCGATATCGTTCTCCAGCACCTGGCGGGCGTATTGCTCCGCGGAGAGGCCACACGCACGCGCCTTGGCAGCGAGAGCCGCTGACTGTTCGTCTGGAAGATCAATGGTCAATGTCATTGGCGGGCCTCCTTCCGTGATTATGGCCGATAATCTACACGAACGCGAGTGAGGCCGCAAACTGGCTGGGGCGATCAGACGCTGAGTTAGGCAGCAGGGTCGGCGTTTCGAAAAGGGATTTTTGGGGCCGCTTGCCGGCCAGGCAGATACCGCGTAACAGCCGATATCTCTTGTGGGATTTCGCCCTGCACGATCCGTCGGAAATCCTTGAATCTTTTGTTGCAGCAGGCGAGGTTGTTGTGTTCGGAACCTGACTTCGGTCACGAATAGAGAGTGCCAACTCGCCTTCCGTGTGGTACGTCTGAACCGTTGAATTACTCTTCGTCTCGTGGGACCAACTGAAGGACCATTAGGGTTTCTGACCGCTCCAAATGCTACCGAACGCTCTCGAAACACTCCCTCGTAAGTCCTTGACGCTCCGTTCCTGGCAGACTTGCCAAGGTTCAGGCGTGAGTTCGATTCTCATAGGCCGCTCCATTCTCCTCAAGAGGTCTCCGCGGTGAGATTCAAAGGCGAGTTGATAACTAAACGCTAGGCGAGGATTGATTCCCCAAAAGCGCGCTTCCACTGTGACTTCTGCGTTGCCGACGATCCGAGCGGAATCAGTTGATATCTGTCTTTGGAGGACAACAGTCTGAAATTGAGGCGTTATGGTTGTGTTTGACTTGGATGGGTTTGCCATTCAACAGAGTGGCGCTTTCCCCCGACGACTGTGGTCATTCACTTCGGATCAACCCTATACTCTTTGATTGGCGCGTAACCAGCCATTGACTATGACGTTCAAGTTAAAGGACCGCGTGAGAAGAATCGGCAAGCAAGAAGTATGTACGGTTGAAGACATCCGTGAACCGGATGAACATATCCTCGGCCTAAATCCCACGGCTGAAACTATGTATTGGATTCAGCGTGACGACGATATTACGTCGCGAGTGTTGGCTAAAGAAAGCGAACTTGAACCAGCAGAATGACACGACGATCTCGGGCGAACTGTTAGCTTCAGTCCCGGTAAATCCGCCAACAGGTAATGCCTTGGAGCCGAGACCCGT
>Ga0126373_10001652_pt1 | contig 16021 bp, 21 predicted proteins | sample PanSoiMetPlot_11_FD_92545 | JGI IMG/M metagenome (GOLD analysis project Ga0126373, IMG submission 92545) | Tropical forest soil microbial communities from Panama - MetaG Plot_11 | ecosystem: Environmental > Terrestrial > Soil > Tropical forest > Bulk soil | place: Panama | collected 2016-02-17 | reverse complement strand
TCGCGGCGCGTTCTGGAAGTATTCGACGAACTGGGGCGCGATACCCTTGACCTGCACGCGCTGCGGGAATTTGCGGGCGGCAACGATCCGGCGCGGCGCGATGAAGTGGTGAGCGCGGTCGAACTGCTGGTGCGCGGCGGATATCTGGACGTCAGCGGCGAGGCTGATTTTTACCGGCGCACGGAGCAGGGCCGGCTCGCGGTGGCGAAACCGCTCGACGTGACGCTCTATTCGCGGCCGAAGTGCAAGCTGTGCGACGAAGCGCGCGCGGCGATTGAGCCGATCCTGTTCGAATTCGGCGGCACGCTGCGCGAAGTGAATATCGACGAAGACGAAGAATTGAAGGAATTGTACACAAACGACGTGCCGGTGATTTTTCTCGGCGCGAAGGAAATTGCGCGGCACAGCGTGGATACGGTGAAGTTCCGCCAGGCGCTGGAAAAAGTGGGGAAGTAAATGGTCGCTTCCTACTCGAACAAGACCGGCGGAAGGACTGCATCTTCCCAGCCCTTCTTTTCCTGCAGGGCTCTCCGCAGCGGCGTTTGAATCTGGGATGGTGCGTTGCGGATGTACTCACGGGCGCGATCGTATGCTGCCTTCGTCTTATCCCTTTCTGCTTCGAGCTTCTTAAGGTATGCGATGGCATGTTCAACCGTGAACGGCGTTCCCACCTTTTCCGTCCAGTTGCTTCGCAGTCCCGTCCAAATTGCAGCCCCTAGGAAGTTTTTCGCCTGAAGCCACTCCCGTATCCGTGCGGCGGTTCCTTGATCGGCGCTTGTATGCTGCTCTTTCGCTGTCAACCAGTGGATGTCATCTATTTTTTGGGCCTGTTCGCGATTCTTGAGATTCTGGCAAGCCTCGTCGAGCGTATGACATTCGCTCGCGGCCCAGTAGGTGCGTTGATTGGGCACGGGAGCCTCGGCTGTGCCAGGGTGAATCACCAGGGTGAGCCGCTCATCTTTTGAAATTCGTGCAAATTCGAAGGTAACTCTGGTCCGTCAACATGCCAATGGCTTGCGATTCGAAGTGAGCCCGGGCACCAGATCAGCGAACCCCATCCAATCACGGCGATTTGCGCGGGCTGCTTGGCTTTCTCGGGTATTGCCTATGGGTAAGCCTTCCTGGCGTCTTGGATCTTGCCACGACTAGGCTCGAATAAAAATGCACCACGAGTCACCAATGCGTCGTATATCCTTTGATTTTTTGCTGCGGCATGCTTGACTGCCTCGCATGCGCTTTCTTGAGAAACTTTAAACAGGAACCAAAAGCCAACTATCCAGATCACAGGGATCAGCCAATAGGTGACTCTCCACAAGAAGTGCAGCACGATGGGGGCCGCAAGAATTATTAGAGCGCCGCCTACAGGAACTACAAATCCCCAGAGAAGAGCATGGAACTTCGGAACACCCACGTCCCAAAAGAATTTGAGAGCCAAACTCTTGTCTGTACGCACAAATCCTTGTTGATGTGTAGCTTTGAACTCCTCCCATGTCGGCATTCGTCCATCCCACATCTCAGTTAGCTCTTTCACGGTTAGCGAGTGGCCGCGCTCTATGAGATTTTCATGATCCATGACCGTTTCACCTAGACACGGGAGCCGGACCCGTCCCGTTCGGATCTTGCTACTGGAGGACTGTATTCATTTTCGCGCAAGAGGGTCTGCCGACGAAAATGTTGTGTCGAAGTGTTTAATGCTTTTCTAAAAGGCGGTTGGCTTCGACGTAGGGCATGGCGCCTTCGGTCATGATCTCGAAGGTGCCATTGTCGCGGATGTGCTTCGCGATGCGCGAAGTAAGGCCCATCGAAGCGCGCATGGGGCCGGAGCCGAGGCTGACGCGCGCGACGCCGAGCTTTTCGAGTTCCGCGACGGATGGCGTGCCAGCGCCGCCGAGAATATTCAACGGGCCTTTCACGGCGCGAACCAGCTTGCCGATGGTGTCAGCGTCTTTCACGCCCGGAGCGAAGAGCGATTCAGCGCCGGCTTCGCGGTAGGCGTTCAGGCGCTCGGCGGTGCGTTCGATGCGCATTGCGGGATCGCCAACCTCTTCCAAAAAAATATCCGTGCGGGCATTGATCACTAAATGCGCGCCGAGTTTTTTCGCGGCGTCGACCATGGCGCGAATTTTTTGCTTCTGCAGCTGAATCGGAAATAGCTCGCGGGAGCCTTCCTGAACGCAGTCCTCGATATTGCAGCCAACAGCCCCTGCTTCGACGATTGCGACAGCGGTTTGCGCGAGATCCTCGGGAGTTTTGCCGTAGCCCGCTTCCATGTCCGCGGTGACGGGAACAGAAACGACGCGAGCAATGCGCGCGACAACTTCAAGCATTTCATCGCGCGAGATTTTTTGGCCGTCGGGATAGCCGAGCGAATTTGCAACTCCAGCGCTGCTCGTGGCGATGGCCGGGAAGCCGGCGTCTTCAACGATGCGCGCGCTGGCTACATCCCAGACGTTGGGCAGTACGAGAATGCGCGGGCCGAGATGAAGGGCTTGAAGCTTGTGTGCTTTTTCGGCTTGTGCTGCGAAGGACATAGGCGGTATTAGCTTGCTACTTTGGGTACCAACAGCAGGTTCCTCGTCGCCCCGGAAAACGCGGGGCTCGCTCGGAATGACAATCCCTTTTTACTATTCTTCTTCGTCAGCAGAGTGCGCGCCGACCGTTTCGTCGGGATCGTCGCCGACGCGGCCCTTCAATCTGTCATACACGGAATAATGGCACGTGGAGCCGAGCCCTTCGTTGTAGTACGCGGGCACGCCGAGCGCGAAACGCAACTCCTCGTTGAATTTTCGCAGGTCGCTGAGCTCTCGAACGATCGCGGGAAGCTTGCGGCCATCGCGCGTGATCAGGAATTTCTGGTAGCCGGCGTCCCAGAGTTGCGTGAACTGGCCGTTTTTCATGATGGCGGGCAGCTCGGTCATTTGGTAATTGCCGTCGGGAGCCTTGCGAAATTCGGAGCCGCAGTTGTATTTCTCGACGCGCGCCACGCCGCCGGAGCTTCGGACCGTGAAGCCGAGCTGCGGCAGGCTGGCTTCAATTTTCTTCGAGTTGAATTTGGCGTTGACGTACCACATCGCAGAAACAGAGTAAGGATTCCGGGGCGGAGTTGTAAAGGCAAAAATTGGGCTGGCAAGTCTTCGCGCGAAGGCCGAGTTTCAAAGTGTCCGCTGCTTGAGGGGCGGAGGACTGCGTGATATGGTTTGGGCGTTATGAGCGCTGCAAATCCGTACGCATCGCATTTGGCGGGCAAAGATCCGCTGGAAGTTATCGCCGCGACGCCGGGGCAGCTTGCGTCTTTCGTGCGGATGCTGGGGCCGGAGCGCGTCGAGAAAAAGCCCGCGCCGGGGAAATGGAGCGCGCGGGAAATCGTTTGCCATCTGGCGGATTGCGAAGTGGTTTTTTCGTACCGCCTGCGGCAGACACTTGCTCAAGATAATCATGTGATTCAGCCGTTCGATCAGGATAAATGGGCCGCAACTTATGGCGCGTACGATGCGCCGGCAGCCCTGGCCGTTTTTTCCGCGCTGAGACGATGGAATCTGTCCCTCATTCATGCCGCGCCAGCGGAAGCATTTTCGAAGCGCGTGACGCATCCGGAGCGTGGCGAGTTGACCTTCAAAACGCTGGTGGAAACCATGGGCGGGCACGATTTGAACCATGTAAAGCAGCTTGAGGCCATCGCAGGTCGCCAATAAATCTTCTTGTCCAGAGCGTGCGAGAATGAGCTAAGATATGGACGTGCAACTCCTCCAGAATCCCGGCCGGCGCTGTAGTTCCTAAATACCTTAGTTCCTCGCGATTTGACGCGCATCTAATCTGGTTTAAGAAAACAAACAACTTTCAGGAAGTTCAGTGTGAGCGACATAGGAATCGAGATGCATCCGACATTTGCAGTCACCGAAAATGATGAGGGTCTGAAGAGGCCGTCAGCAACTCGTCTATTCGACCTGGTTGGCAATACGCCTCTGCTGCGGTTGGAATCATTCAGCGAAAAGTATCCGAATGTAGAGTTTTATGCCAAGGCGGAGTGGTTCAATCCGGGCGGTTCGGTGAAGGACCGTGCCGCGCTGGCGATGATTCGCGAGGGGGAGAGAGCGGGGGCGCTGCGCGCGGGCAAACGGATTCTGGATGCTACCAGCGGGAACACCGGAATTGCATTCGCGATGATTGGCGCGGCGCTGGGATATGGCGTGACGCTTTGCGTTCCATCGTCGGCTTCGCCGGAACGGCTGCGCACGATTCGAGCGCTCGGCGCGGATTTGATTTTAACGCCGGGCGAAGCTGGCTCGGATGGCGCAATTCGCCGCGCGAAAGAGCTGTTCGCTAAAAATCCAGCAAAGTATTTTTATGCCGATCAGTACAGCAATCCCGCAAATCCGCGCGCTCACTACGAGACCACCGCGATGGAAATCTGGCGGCAAACGCATGGCACGATGACGCATTTTGTGGCCGGGCTCGGAACGAGCGGGACGTTCGTGGGCGTCACGCGCAGACTGAAGGAATTGAATCCTGCCATTCGCGCGATCAGTGTGCAGCCAGACGAGGCGTTCCACGGGCTTGAGGGATTGAAACACATGGCCAGCGCGATTGTTCCGGCGATTTATGATGTTTCTCTCGCGGATGAAAATTTCGCGGTGCGCACAGAGGACGCATTTGCGATGGTGCGGCGGCTGGCGCGCGAGGAGGGCATCTTGGCGGGCACCAGCTCCGGCGCGGCGTTGAGCGCGTGCCTGCGAGTCGCAGAAGAGTTGCCGCGAAATGAAAAAGCTGTCATCGTGACCGTTTTCCCCGATTCGGGCGACCGTTATTTGAGCGAGAAATTCTGGGATGAGGAGAATGCTGGCTGATGATTCGCGTGGGCGAAGCGCTAATTGGAAAAATGCACGAGCACGGCGCGCGGGATTATCCGAACGAATGCTGCGGGGCTTTGTTAGGGAAGGATGAGGGAGCGAATCGCACCGTTCTAGGTTTGGTTCCGCTCGTGAATCAGCGCGACGATTCGCCGCAGAATCGTTTTTCGATCACGCCGGAAGATGTTCTGCTGGCGGAGAAAGAAGCGCGAGCAAAAGGATGGGATCTGATCGGGTGGTATCATTCGCATCCGGATTCTCCGGCGCGTCCCAGTGAATTTGACCGCGAGCATGCGTGGCCGTGGTACAGCTATATTATCTTTCAGGTGGAAAAGGGCGAGGCGCGCGAGATGCGTTCGTGGCGCCTCGATGACGATCGCGCGAAATACGAAGAAGAGAATATCGAGTTCATATCGAGCGTGCCGCGCTGAGGAAATTACTGCCACCGCAGTCCGGTCGCGCGAAAACGCATCTAACTGATAGAGCCAACAAGGAGAGAAAGACCGATGGGCGTGAAAGTGATGATACCCACACCGCTTCGCCAATATGCGGAGAAGCGCGAGAGCATTGATCTGGAGGCGAAGACCGTCGCTGAGGCGCTGAGTTCGCTGACGTCACAATTCGGCGAGTTGAAGAGGCATCTTTATTCCGATGATGGGCGGCTGCGCAGCTTCGTCAATGTTTACGTCAACGACGAGGATATTCGATATTTGCAGAAGGAAAAAACCGCGCTGCAGCAGGGAGACACGATCAGCATTGTGCCCTCCATCGCGGGCGGGACAGAATAACCGAAGAAGGGCGATAGAAATGGCAACGCAAGTGAAGGAATCAACAGCGAACAGTGCGGCGACCCTAAGCAAAGAGGAAGTGCTGCGCTACAGCCGCCACCTGATCATGCCGGAAGTCGGCATGGACGGGCAGCTCAAGCTGAAAAAGGCGAAGGTGTTGCTCGTTGGCTCAGGAGGATTGGGCGCGCCGCTCGGATTATATCTTGCGGCAGCGGGCGTGGGACGGCTGGGAATCGTGGATTTCGATGCTGTCGACTTTACAAATTTGCAGCGGCAGGTGACATTCGGCACGAGCGACGTAGGCCGCAAAAAGCTCGAAGCGGCGCGCGAGCGGTTGCACAACTTGAATCCTGAGATCCAGATCGATACGTACGAAACCCGGCTGACCAGCGACAACGCGCTGGACATTCTGCGCGATTACGATATCGTGGCCGATGGAACGGATAATTTTCCGACGCGCTATCTTGTAAACGACGCGTGCGTCTTGCTCGGCAAACCGAACGTGTATGGCTCGATTTTCCGCTTCGAAGGGCAAGCGAGCATCTTCGGTTATCCCGGCGGCCCGTGCTATCGGTGCCTCTATCCCGAACCGCCTCCGCCGGGAGTTGTTCCTTCGTGCGCCGAGGGAGGCGTGCTCGGCGTGCTCCCCGGAATTATCGGTTGCATTCAGGCAATGGAAACGCTGAAACTGATCTTGGAAAGCGGCGATTCGCTCGTCGGGCGGTTGCTGCTTTTCGATGCGCTGCGAATGCGCTTCCGCGAATTGAAGCTGCGCAGGAATCCGGAATGCCCGGTGTGCGGCGAGCATCGTACGATTACGAAGCTGATCGACTACGCAGAATTTTGCGGGATTCGCGGCGAGGAAATGGAGGCGAAGCCATTGGGCGTTCCCGAAATGACTCCGAAAGAACTCAAGGCGCGGCTCGACCGCGGCGACGATATTTATATTCTTGACGTCCGCGAGCCGCACGAATACCAGATCTGCAATCTTCACGGGCACTTGATTCCGCTGGGTGATCTGCCAAAGCGCGTGAGCGAGCTCGACAGTTCGCGCGAAATTGTGGCGCACTGCCGCAGCGGCAAACGGTCTGCGGACGCGGTGCAGTTTCTGGCCAACGCCGGCTTCCACAAGATTTGGAATCTGAAAGGCGGAATCCTGGCGTGGTCGGATGAAGTTGATCCCTCGGTGCCAAAGTACTGATTCAACTGACTACGCAAGAAGAGCCGGCTTCGGGCGAAGGAAAGCAAAAGACATGGCGGCAACGAAAATCACGATCAGAGACAATGGCTCCATCAAGGTCGAAGGGGATTTTGACATCGTCGATTCGCAGGGGAGGGTCTTTGGCCTCGGCGGACGCACTCAAGTGGCGCTATGCCGTTGCGGGCAGTCGCAGAACAAGCCCTTCTGCGATGGGACTCACAAGCAGTGCGCGTTCGAGAGCGTGATTGTGGCCAGAGACCTGCCGCCTCCTCCGCCACCCCCAAAAATGTAGCCGCGCGCGAGCTTTTCTCGGGCAGGTCTTCAGGCTTTCCACAATGGAACGCATGATTCACTCTGTAACATTTTGGCCCCTCGCAAAATCGCGTGACTCTTAGTTGTAGGTATCCGAACTTCCGTATGTACCGTAACCTGCTCTAAATAATGCTCTTACAGCAGTAGCCATTACCTCGCAGGAACGGCTCGCGGAGTGCTCCACCAATTGACGTTTGGGCAGGATTCGTGTGTCTGGGGGCGTTTTGGGGTTAGCCGCAAAAGACGTTAAGGCCGCTCTGCGGTCGTCCTATTTCCGCTGGGGTATCGCCTGGACGCTGGTCACGTTCGCGTTCATGGTGTACCTGTGGTCGATACGGCATTCAGGTTATTACCCCGACCCGCTGCTTGAGAGATACATCCAGCTTGCCGGAAGCGTTTTGGCGTTCACGTTCGCGGCGAATGCGCTCGTGCGGTTCCGTGGGATGCATGACCGCATTTCGCTGATCCTCGCCTTCGGCTTTGGCCTAGCCGGACTCATCGAAATGGGCGCCAATTTGACGCCGCACGTCAACGAACTGACGCTCGCCGTTCCGCTCTCCTGGATGGTCAGCCGCACGCTACTCGCAACGCTCTTGGTGGCGGCCCTTTTGGTGGAAAGGAGCCTGCCGCTCTCGCGCGAACCGAACCGTGAAATCGCCTGGGCGCTATTGATTGTTGGATTGATCGCTTATCTCACCAGCGTAGCGTTCTTTGCATTTCCGGCCGCGCCGAAGATCTATCCGCACTCCTTCATTCCACGCCCGTGGGATTTGTTGCCCGCCGCTATTTATTTGGCGGCGACGATTGGTTTTTGGCGACGTTTGAAGCACGTAGACTCGGCGCTCGACCGCGCGTTGTTCCTCTCCGCTTTGGTCAACGTGGCATGTCACGTGACCATGAGCCAATCCTCGATGCATTTCGATGCAGCTTCCGGCGCCGCGCAGTTTCTCGAAGCCGCGGGTTACGCAATCGTGCTCGCCGGCGCGCTTCTCGATAACGCGAGGCTCTTCGACCAAGTCAGCCGACTCGCCATCAGCGATCCGCTTACGGGATTGGCGAATTACCGGCGCTTGCTTGAAGTGATGGAGATGGAGCTGCAACGCGCGCAGCGAACGAATCGGGGATTCGCCGTCGTGCTGCTCGATCTCGACGGCTTGAAAAAAATCAATGACAGTCACGGACATCTCGTCGGCAGCCAGGCGCTGAAGCGGCTTGCCAGCGTGCTTCGCCTTCATTGCCGCGGGATGGACACGGCGGCCCGTTACGGCGGCGACGAGTTCGCGCTGGTGCTTCCGGAAGCGGAAGAGGCGGTTGCGGTTCAGGTAACCCATCGCATACGCAAACGCTTGCAGGAGGACGGGCATCATCCGCGCATTTCCGTTAGCGCGGGCGTGGCTGTCTATCCGCGCGACGGCCTGACTATCGAGAAGCTGCTCAATTCTGCTGACGGTATTCTGTACGCGATGAAGGCGAATCGCGGTAAGGAACGTGGGGAAGCCCCGCGAGCAAATCCTCGCGGAGCACAGGGGGCAGGGGAATGGCAAACGCCAGAAAAGGAAAATTTGCGTCTTTTCAGATAGAACGATGCGAGCCGCGGCTGCCGATGCAGGTCGGCGTGCGCATCTCCGGTAACACGTTCATGCCGGGACTGGAAACGACGTTCACGGAAAACGTCAGCTCACGCGGCGCGCGCGTGCGCAGCGTCAGGCGATGGCGCACTGGCGAAAGCATTTCCATCATGTCGCTCGGCGAGGGTTTTCGTTCGCTTGGACGCGTGGCCTACTGCGAACCCAATCACGAGGCGGGATTTGCGATTGGCGTCGAGTTCCTCGAGCTCGAAGGGCAATGGGTACTCGGATCGAACCAGCTGCCGAGCGCGGTCGCGTGAACGGCGCGTTCGCGTCAAAATCACCTGAAAACTACTGCACAAAACCTACCGTCGGCTCAGGGGCGGGTCCCGGATTTTCCGGGATAGGACCGAACTGCGCTTCATAGCGCGTGATGTTTTCCGTAAGCGCGCGCAACAGTCGCTTGGCGTGCGCGGGACTCAGGATCACGGTGCTGACCAATTTCCCTTGCGGCACGCTGGGGAAGATGTAAATGAAGTTGAGGGTGAACTCCTCGGCATTGTGGTGAATCATCGCCAGGTTGGAGTATTGCCCCACCAGCTCCTTTTCGTCCGCTTTGATCTGCACTTGCTGCTGTTGCTTCGGCGCTTCAGCCATTGGTTCCTCCGCGTGTCGTCTCGCTCACTATAGCAGAAGAAGAGCGCAGACATGAGCGACCGCCACGCTGGAAATAAGCCCGCCTTTTCTTTGCGCGAAACTATGAGGCCCGAATTCGTTGACGGTGTTTTTAGTTAAGTGTAGTTTAGTTCTGTAGTTTAGTGTGGTTAACCATGGCCGCGCCGGAAAAGACGAGCACTTCCGCGTATCAAGCCGCCCAGCCGACAACCGAACTTGCGTCTCGCTCGGCCGCGGGCCGGCAACTGATCGGCCTCCTCACTCACGAAGATTTGGATCGCGCGCGCGACCGCTGGCGCGTTGCACGGGCGCGATGGACCGGACGCAGTTGGAAATCGCTCGGCGGCCTGCGTGTTTTGTGGCTGTTGATGGGCCCAGGCGTGCTGGTTTTCCTCGGAGAAAACGACGCACCCAGCATGCTTTCGTACTCCGCTGATGGTGCGCGATACGGAATTGGGTTTTTCGTCCCGTTCGTCATTCTCACGTTCGTGATGGGATTCATCGTTCAGGAAATGACGGTGCGCCTCGGCGCGGTGACGCATCGCGGCCACGCGGAGCTGATTTTCGACCGCTTCGGAAAATTCTGGGGCATGTTCTCGACATTCGACCTGATGCTCGGGAATTTCCTGACGCTCGTCGCGGAATTCATCGGCATCCGCGCAGGGCTGAGTTTTTTCGGCATCCGGCCTGGAATCGCGGTCGGCGGGGCGCTCGTTTTGGTGCTCGCCGTCATCACGACGGGCCGCTACTGGACGTGGGAACGCATCACGATGGGCCTCGCGATTTTCAACGGGCTTTTTATTCCAGCGGCTCTGTTGGCGCATCCCGATTGGCCGGTTGTCGGTCACGCTCTGGCGACGTGGACGCCACTGCCGCTCGGAGACCGGCCGCAGATTGCGCTGCTGGTTCTTTCCACGATTGGCGCGACCGTCACCCCCTGGATGCTTTTCTTCCAGCAGAGCGCCGTAGTTGACAAGGGAATGCAGCCTCGCGACATTTCTGCCGGCCGTTTGGATACGCTCCTCGGCACTGTCCTCGCCGCCGTATTTGGAATCGCCGCCATTCTGGCGACCGTTCCTCTTTTTCACCACGGAATCAACGCCGCCGATTTCGAGTACGCGCAATTTGCTCAGGCGCTCGTGCCGTGGATCGGCCACATCGGCGCTGCTCTCTTTGCGCTGGGAATGTTCGAAGCGGGAATCGTTGCCGCAATCGCGATTTCCACTTCGTCGGCGTACGCCTTCGGCGAAGTCTTTGGCACGGCGCACAGTTTGAACCGTCCGCTTCGCGAGGCGTGGCCATTCTATGTAATTCTCGTCGGATCTGCCTGTGCCGCGGCACTTTTGGTATTGGTTCCGCATGCACCGTTGGAGTTCATTGCGTTGACGGTGAACGTAATCGCGGTGCTGGCCATGCCGCCGGCGCTTTTCTTCTTGTTGCTGCTCGTGAATGACCGTGAACTGATGGGCGAACACGCGAACACGTTCTGGCAGAATTTTGCAGGCGTCGCGGTGACGATATTGCTCGTTTGCGCCGGACTGGGATTTGGAATCGCTACCGTGTATCCGCGCATTCTCGGCGGCTGAGCAGCGAACGCAGGATGTGTGTTTGAAAAAAGGAGTCTCCATTGAACGCAGGTCGATACAAAGACTCGTTGAAGAATGCGGACCGCGAACTTGACGCGGATGCTGCTGCGTCCGCACGTCCGGACTTGAAAGACCCAAATGTCGTGCTATCCCTGTTGGAGGCGGATCAAGTGGTCGCAGCGAAGCAGCAAACGCGCTTCGGACGCAGGTCGCTCTCCTTCGGCGTGCGCCTGGCGATGTGGAGTCTGCGCGTCTATGTCATCGTTATGTTCGTGATCGTCGTGATTTCGGTTCTGCGCGCGCTGCATGGCGGGGGCTGAGTGCGCACCGGCCCAAAACGTCAAATGCGTTTTGTGATCACTGCTGTTCTTCTCGCGGCAGTTTCTGCATCGGGCGGATGCGCAGGAGGGTGGAACGTGCCGCCGGACGCGAGCAGCCTGAAAAATCCCGTGCCGTTGAATGCGGCCACTGTCGCGGACGCGCATCAGCTCTACGTAAGCAATTGCCAGAAGTGCCACGGCATCAATGGCGACGGAAAAGTGCCGCCCGGCGCGACGTACTTTTATTCGACCAAGCCGACGGATTTCACGAGTGCGCGGCGCATCGATGCGATGAGCGATGGCGAGATTCTCTGGAAAATGACCAATGGCCGCAAACCGATGCCGGGCTTCAAGAACCGGCTCAGCGACGAGCAGCGCTGGGAGCTTGTAAACTTGATTCGTGTTTTCGCGCATCCCGAGCGGGTGCCAGTAAGATAAACGGCTGGAGCGCGTTCTCGATCAGCCTTCCAGCTAAGCCTGTTCTAGCAGAGTGATCTGTCCTTGTAGGTCGTCGTTACGATGCTCCATCGTGAGCGATTGGCCGTTGTTTGAAAGAAACCAGAAGTCACAGAAATGGCATTTTCGTTCGCCCACGTCCACCCACGATTCGATCAGCATTTCCTCTCCGATCCAAGACATCTGACTTTGCCATTCCCGGCCCTTCACCGTATTGCAGACTTTTGTGCCATTCGTAGGCCCCTTGAATGCAAGATTGTGTTCGGAACTATCCGGCATCGTGATTGTCATTTCGACCGACAAATCGGTATCCGAGTGATCGATTTTCGCGACGATGGATTTCGGAGTGGGCCCCAGAAGCTTGCTTTTCGCAAGGTTCGCTTTCCAAACTCCGCTGAGATTCGGATTCATGTTCAATGGCTCGGCGGCAATCCGGAAAAGCTACGTGATTTTCGCCAGCGCGTCGGCGACTTCCTTAACGTCGGGAACCTGCAAAATTTCGTAATTCTTGAACCATGCCACTTTGCCGCCGCGATCGATAATCGCAATGGCGCGTCCGGTGATCCCTTTTTCCGGCAAGTACACTCCGAATTTCTCTGCCACCGCGCCGCGGGGCTGAAAATCCGCAAGCAGCGGATAGTGGATGCCCATTTTCTCTGCCCACGCCTTGTGCGACCAGACGCTGTCGACCGAAAGGCCCAGCACTTGCGCGTCGAGTTTTTCGAAATTTTTCATGTCATTCACGAAGCAGATGTGCTCGTTCGTGCAGACGGGACTCCAATCGAGCGGATAAAAAACGATCACCACATTTTTCTTGCCCTTGAAATCGCTCAGCTTCACGTCCTTCTGATCCTGATCCTTCAGCGTGAACTCCGGCGCAACAGCGCCCGCGGCAATTGGCATGATGCCTCCTTGAATTTTCTTCGATGATGGCTGGCGAATAGTTCGCCAAAAAACAGTTCATCATAACTGATGGCTCGGCGGGTGACAAACGAACGGCGGCGCGCATATACTGCCGCCATGAAATCCATTTCATTTATCGCGCTCGTTGGCCTGTTCGCTGTATCTGCGGCGTGGCCTGCACCGAACCAGACGCCTTCCGCCGCCAAGCCCGCTGCCACTCAACAAATGGTCATCCCAAGCCACGGCGCGATGCTGTACGGAATTTTCTATCTTGCCGCCGGCGAAGGGCCGCATCCGACGGCCGTAATCTTCCACGGATTCCCCGGATACGAGCAAAATCTCGACATCGCGCAGTATCTTCGCGCGCATGGCTGGAACGTGCTGGCCATGCACTATCGAGGCTCCTGGGGCGTGAAGGGCGATTTTTCGTTCGAACACTCCGCTGAAGACGCCGACACGCAGGTGCGTTTTGTTTTGAATGCCGCCAATGCGCAGAAATACGGCATCGACACGCATCAAGTCATCGTCATCGGACACAGCATGGGCGGATTCATGGCTGCCGCCGCCGCCGCTCACAATAAAGACGTCGCTGGCGCAGTACTTATCTCGGCATGGAACATCGGCGCTGACTACGAATCAGGGCGCCACGGCAGCTCCACGGTTTCAACGATTCAGAGTGAGGCAAAGAATCTCGCGAGCGATAACAATCTGTTGCCCTTGGCCGGAACAAGCGGCGAAGCGCTGGCTCGCGAGATTTACAATCACCAGTCCGCGCTCAACATGAACAACCTCGCGCAGGCCATCGCGCCGCGTCCTGTCTTCGTGATCACCGCGAACGAAGGGCTGGCGCCAGTGGATCATGCGTTTGCCGAAGCGCTTCGCAAAGCCGGAGACACGCACGTCACCGAGCGCCATTGGGACACGGATCATAGCTATTCCGGCTTCCGTGCCGAGTTGTCGAGCGCGATATTCGAGTGGGCGCAGGCGAGCCTGGCGCACTGAGAACAGCGTGTTCGCCAATCACCACAAAGTCTTCGTTTCGGCGCATCGTCGAATCTGACAAATGCCGCGCATCCCCATTCAACAAGCCTACCCGGACTTGTCCTTTCGCTGGCGCACCGCGAACTGGGTTTCCCGGCTGATCCGCATGCCTGCGGAGTGTGTTCATTTGGAGTCGCACTCTCCCTGGATGGCCACGTTTCTGCCCGACAATCTTTTCCTGCGCGGCAAGAATGTAAAACTCCGTGATCCGCGCCGTCCCGAGGTTTCTCTGTGCCGCGATTGCTTCACGAAAGCCTTCGAAAAGGAAGCTTCCGCGTATGCGGGCCGCGTGGTTGCCTTTGAGCCCGATCCCGCATCTGCGACGCAATATTTTTTCGTCGCCGCGCCGGATTTCGAAGCTGCAGGAGTCGAACCTGCCCTCGCAGAGCTTCTGGGCATGCGCCTCGCGAGCGACGCGGAAAATGCAAAGTGTCAGGATTGCGAGCAACACGCGACGTGGCTCTGGTTCTCGCGCAGCCGCGTTGCGAATCTCGATGCCGTCGAACAGGTTCGCGAAGCGGTGCCGGAGCATTTCTGCGCGATCCACGGCGCGCAAACGGTTTGCCGCGCGCTCACGTCGATGGAACACGTGAACCTGTTTTACGTCAACGCGCCTTACGGCGAGGGCGGCGCTTTTTTGTGGATTTGATTTTCGCTCCAGCCGCCACAGGTTGCGCAAGCGCGGCGCGCGTCTTTCGCGGCAGTTTTTCGAGCACCATATCGTACGAATTGCGCAGCAGCCGTTCGAGTTCGCTGGCGCTCAGGGCTTCGCGCGTTTGCAGCGCGACCCAATAGTAGCGCGCCGAATATGGCGCGGGAATGATCCCCGGCCGCTCGGTCAGTTCCGCAAACTCTTCCGGAGTGCATTTGAACGACAGCCACACCGGCGCTGGCGCCAACACGAGCGCGGCGAACATTTTGCCGCCGATCTTGAAAACAAGGTCGTCGCCCCACTGCAACGACTCCGTCGCGTGGGGCAGCGACATGCAATATTCGCGAATCCGATCAATATCCAAGACGCACCATTTGAGCGCGTCAGCATAAACAAAAAAGCCGCAGGATGAAACGCCATCCTGCGGCGGCACAGCTTCCAGCTTGGGCGTGCTGCCTATTTTTGCGCCACAGCGACCCGTTGCAATCGCTGACCCAGCTTTTCGTGCTCCTGATGAAGTTCTTCCGGCAGACGGCTGCCGAATTTATCGAAAAACTTTCCGATCGCATCGTGCTCATCTGCCCAGGCGGCTGGATCGACGCTCAGCAGCTTCTGCATGGTGTCGTCGGAAATATCCAGACCCTTCAAGTCGAGCGCGCCCGCGGATGGCACATTGCCAATTGGCGTTTCTGTGGCTGCACCGCGCCCTTCAATGCGTTCCAGCATCCACTTCAGCACGCGCACGTTTTCACCGTAGCCGGGCCACAGGAATTTTCCGTCATCGCCCTTGCGGAACCAGTTCACGTGGAAAATCTTCGGCGGCTTGGCAACGCGCCGGCCCATTTCCAGCCAGTGCCGGAAATAATCGGCCATGTTGTAACCGCAGAAGGGAAGCATCGCCATCGGATCGCGCCGCGTAACACCGACCGCGCCGGTCGCCGCAGCCGTTGTTTCCGAAGCCATGGTCGCACCTACGAAAACGCCATGCTGCCAATCGCGCGCTTCAAAAACCAGCGGGGCGACTTTCGCGCGGCGTCCGCCGAAGATAAACGCTGAAATCGGCACGCCTCCCGGATCTTCGAAATGTTTGGAAATGGAAGGCGTCTGCGTGGCAGGAACCGTGTAGCGCGAGTTGGCATGCGCGGCGTTGCCCTTGCTCGGCGTCCATTTCTCGCCCTTCCAGTCAATCATATTCGACGGGACTGAACCGTCCATCCCCTCCCACCATGGTTCGCCGTCATTCGTAATGGCCACGTTCGTGAAAATCGTGTTGTGGTGCACAGCGGTCATGACGTTCGGATTGGTTTTGCTGTTTGTCCCCGGCGCAACGCCAAAGAAGCCGTTTTCCGGGTTGATGGCGTACAACATGCCGTCTTTCCCGATGTGCAGCCACGCGATGTCGTCGCCGATGGTCTTTACGCGATAGCCTTCGCCCTCGAGCGCTGAGACCATCATCGCCAGGTTCGTCTTGCCGCAGGCGCTGGGGAACGCCGCGCACATGTACGTCGTCTTGCCGGAAGGATCTTCCAGTCCCAGAATCAGCATGTGCTCGGCCATCCACTGCTGTTGCCGCGCCATCCAGCTCGCAATGCGCAGCGCAAAGCACTTTTTCCCGAGCAACGCGTTGCCGCCGTATCCCGAGCCAACGCTCCAAATTAACTTTTCTTCGGGA
>Ga0126373_10001649_pt1 | contig 16038 bp, 16 predicted proteins | sample PanSoiMetPlot_11_FD_92545 | JGI IMG/M metagenome (GOLD analysis project Ga0126373, IMG submission 92545) | Tropical forest soil microbial communities from Panama - MetaG Plot_11 | ecosystem: Environmental > Terrestrial > Soil > Tropical forest > Bulk soil | place: Panama | collected 2016-02-17 | reverse complement strand
GTTCGGGATTGACGAGGACGTACCGCTCGATGAGCCAGTGCAGCACGTCTGCTACTACGAGGCGGAGGCCTTCGCTGCCTGGTCTCAGGCGCGCTTGCCAACGGAGATCGAATGGGAGAAGGCGTGCGCCTGGGACCCGGTGCTTCAGGCTAGACGCACCTGGCCGTGGGGATCGCAAGAACCCACCGAAGGCCTCGCCAACCTGGGTGGCCTGGGCCTCCGGCCCGCCCCGGTGGGTGCCTTCCCGGCGGGCGCGTCGGCATACGGCGCCGAGCAGATGATCGGTGATGTCTGGGAGTGGACATCGTCGGACTTCGCGCCGTGGCCGGGATTTACTCCGATGATCTACCGCGCCTACAGCGAGCCATTTTTCGGCGGCGACTACAAAGTCCTGCGGGGCGGATCGTGGGCGGTCGCCCCGTCGACGATCCGTCCGTCGTTCCGCAACTGGGATTATCCGATCCGTCGGCAGATCTTCACGGGCGTCCGGCTGGCATGGGACGCCTAAGTGTGCCGACATCTCGCCTATCTGGGCGCGCAGCCTCGATCACTGGCCGAACTTGTACTCGAGCCGCCCCATGGCCTGTTCGTCCAGTCCTATGCCCCCCGACGCCAGCACCACGGGTCCGTCAACGCCGACGGCTGGGGGGTCGGGTTCTTCGCGCAGCCAAAGCCGATGGCAGCTAGGTGGCGGTCGAACCGCCCATTGTGGGGTGACGCGTCGTTTGCGTCGGTGGCGCCGGTCATCTGGTCAACCTGCGTGGTGGCAGCGGTTCGGTCGGCCAGCCCCGGGATGCCGCTGGACGAGAGTGCGGTCGCACCGTTCCAGTCAGGCCGGTGGCTGGCATCCCACAACGGCGTCATCGACCGGGCTGTGCTCGGCCCGCAGGCGACCGCGGAATCAGTATGCGACTCGGCACAGCTGGCGGCCTACCTCTTCGAGCTAGGCCCGGAGAACGCCGGCGAAGTCGTCGCCAAGCTGGGCCAGCGCGACCCGGCGGCGCGACTCAATCTCCTGCTCGCAAACGGCGAACGGATCATCGCGACGCGGTGGAACGACACGCTGAGCATGCTGCGCACCGATGACGGTGTCGTGATCGCGAGCGAACCGTACGACGACGACCCGCGCTGGGTCGACGTCCCCGACCACCACCTCGTCGACGTGACTGCCGACGAGGTGGCGACTACCGATCTGGAGGCATGACGCATGGCAGGCAATATCTCTGTCCACGCTCGTCCCAGCCGCTACTACGACGCGCTCCGCAGTGACGTCCGGGCCGGCCTCACGGCGACCCCGAAGACGCTGCCGCCGAAATACTTCTACGATGAGCGCGGCAGCGAGCTGTTCGACGAGATCACGCGCCTCCCCGAGTACTACCTGACCCGGACCGAGACCGCGATCCTGCAGCGGCGCGCAGCCGAGATAGCAGACCTGTCGCAGTGCGAGTCCCTCATCGAACTTGGCAGCGGCACGTCGGCCAAGACGCGGCTGCTGATTGACGCGCTGCGCAACGGCGGAACCCTGAAGCGGTTCGTGCCCTTTGACGTCGATCCCACTGTGCTCGCCGAGTCCAGCGAGGCGCTCGCGGCCGACTTTCCCGGCCTGCACGTAGCGCCCGTCGTTGGCGACTTCGAGTCCGATCTGCCGACCATCTCGGCTAGCGGCCGACGCTTGGTCGCGTTTTTGGGTTCAACCATCGGCAATCTCGAGCCTTCGGCCCGCGCCAGCTTCCTCATGCGGATCCGCGCGATCTTGCGACCGGGCGACACCTTCCTGCTCGGCACGGACCTAGTCAAGGACGTCGGCAGGCTGTTGCGCGCCTACGATGACGCGTCCGGCATAACAGCTGAGTTCAACCGCAACGTGCTCGCGGTCTTGAACCGGCAGCTCAGCGCCAACTTCGACATCGACAAGTTCCAGCACGTGGCGATCTGGGACGCCGCCAGCGAGTGGATTGAAATGCGACTGCGCGCCACGAGCGACCAGGAGGTGCTAATACGTGACCTCGACCTGACCGTCTTCTTCCGCGCGGCCGAAGAGATGCGGACCGAGATCTCAGCGAAGTTCCGGCCGAGCGGCATCGCAGCCGAAATCGCAGCGGCCGGGCTGGAGACGGTCCGCTTCTGGACCGACCCGGCTGGCGATTTCGGCCTCACACTTGCTCAGCCGGCCGGCCAATGACCACGGACTAGGCACCCAGCATCATCGCGCCAAATAGGTCCGCGTAGCGAAGCAGGTGCAGGTCGCCGACGTAGCGTTCGCCGATGTAGACCTGAGCAGCCTGCCCCATCTGGTTCGCCTGGGCTGGGTCGTCGAGGAGCTCGCGCACCGCACCCCCGAACGCCTTGAGGTCCCTCGCGTCTGAGATGAGGATTCCGGTGCCGTCGGAAATCTGATCAATGATCCCGCCGACAGCCGACCCGACGACTGGCCGAGCCTTCCACATGCCCTCGGCGACAGTGAGCCCGAATCCTTCGGCGAGGCTCTTCTGCACGACGACAGTCGCGTGCCGCTGCAGTGCGTTGACCATCGCCGCGTTCTCATCGGTGTCATCCAGGGGAAGCGTAACGAGCAGCACTCGGCTTCGAACTGCCGCGGGCAGCTCTTGCCACTGCAAGAGGCACTCGGCGAACACGGCGGCGCCCTCTGGGTCGTCGGCGACTCCGGCAACCGATGGGCCGACGAGCAACAGATAGCCATTTCCGCCGGGGGCGACGTAGTTCGCGAACCCCTGCATGACACCTGGCATGTCCTTGAGCTGATCCCACCTGGAGACCTGAACAACCAGCGGATCATCGGGGCCCGGCCTGCTGTCACCGGTGATCTGTGCCGGTCGGGACACGACACCAAGGGTGCCGTCGCCGCGCATGAAGGTCGCCGCGCTGTCCGGCGCTACCCCTTCGAGCACGCCGATCCGGGTGAGTATGCCCTGCACGGTGGCGTCGTCTAGGTACTGATTCTTGGCCGAGAACGGGTCGATCGACGGAGGGATGATGGCTACGTCTCCGGCCGATATCCAGGAGGGTACGTATTCGCGCCGCGTGAAGACATACCTTTCCGCCGAGGCCAGATGCGGCCGCAGGAAGTCCCACGCGGCCCTCGTGGCCTTGTTCTCCCAGTCCACGCCGATATGAGAGCGCCACGCTACCCGCGCACCCGCGCTGACCAGTGCCGCCGCCAGCCCGGCCGTCTGCGGATCATGGAGCAGCACGAGGTCTCGGGGCTGTATCCGCTCTAGCAGCTCGACGGCATTGGCGGCGAGCATCCGGACGTAGTGACCGGCGTCCGCTCCGCTGATCGGGCCTCCGGCCCACTCTCCGTGGATCTGATTATGCAAACGCTTCGTCATGACGAAGAACTCTGAGTCGCCTGTGATCACGCCCCAGCCGACTGGTATCTCGAGGCACTCGGTGTATCCGAGGAGGACATTCAGCATCTCGGCGACTCCCCCGCCGACTGCCGTCGAGCTGACATTCCAGATCGTCCGTTCCCCGAGGGACTCGCCGAACCTGGCTGCGCCGGCAATCAGCCGGTCACGTCGCTCGTCACCAATGAGCTTCTCCAGCTGGTCGACTGGCCGCTTTGGCACGTCAACCCACCTGACCAGACTCACGATTACCCCCGCCACCCCGTCAATCACGCCCACCCGTCACGTGAGCAATACCCCAGCAGAAAGCGAAGGGAACGGGGTCGTAGACGCGGACCTGGGCTTACGGTGCGGTGCCAGTACCGAACAACTGCCGCCACCCGCCGACGAGCAGGACGAATCCAGCGCCAGAGAGGATTACCACCGGCCAGTAGATGGCGCGCGGCAACTTGGCGGCGGCCCCGATGAAGATCGGAAACGCGGACCAGACGAGTCGGGGCCTGGGTCCGGCGCTCGTGGACATGAAGGCCAGGGCGACCGTCAAGACGCCGAAGAGCACGACCGGAAGCGGCAGCCGGGCGGCAATCATGAGAGCAATCCCGGCCAGGGCGGCGAAGAACATGATCATGAGCAGTATCCCGAAAGCTCTCTCGGGCCGATGGATATGTTCGAGCCCGAAGACCACTCGGATCGTACTGACGCCCCAATCGAAATGCTGACCCCAACCCATTTTAACGATCTTGAACCAGTACCCGTAGTTGTGGTACCGGTCGCCGAGGAAGTCGAAGTAGAGCAGCATGCCGATCGGAGTTAGCGCCGGCGCGACCAACGCGCCCCACTCGCGCCGATCCCGGATTGCCTGAATCGCGGCCACGCCGGCGACTGCGACAAGAACGACAAGCGTGGGCCGCTCGGCAGTCGCAATGGCGCCGATGATCCCGGCCAGCAGCCACCGGCGGTCCACGAGGGCCAGCATGGCGGCCGCGCCCAGCGCAACGGCCAGCGGCTCGGAATAGATGATCGCAAACGTCATCGCGCCAGGGAAGACGCAATAGAGGACGACGGCGCGGTCGGCCACCCGTCGACCGCACAGGCGATCTGCCAGCGCCCACACCGCCACGGCCGACGCCGCTCCGCAGGCGATGATGGTGATGAGCTCGGCGAGTAGGTAATCGCCGCCGGTCAAGTAGCTGACCAGGTGGATCAGCAGCGGAAACACCGGGAAGAACGCGGCCCGGCTCGGATCTCCGGTATAGCCGTAGCGCGCGATTCCCCGGTAGAAGCCCGTGTCCATGATGAACAGGTGCCAAGACCAAGGATGGCTTTGACCAATGATCGCGTCCGCGCCATACCAGGTCGCCAGGATAACCAGCCAGACGGCCGCGAATACGGCAAGTGGGAAGAGCCATGGGCGCGGCAGCCGGTCACTGAGCGCGCGCCCTGTTCGTGGTGGCTGTGGCGGGCGGGTGACGAGTCCCGTCGCCTTCGGGGGTGCATCCGGCGCAGTCATCCGGCCTGGCCTCTCTGCTTCATACCTCGAGCACGCCAAGATGACCCCGGGCGCACCACAGACACTCTGCGCCCGAACGCGTACTAGGACATAAAACTAATCAATTTCCAGCGAAGTCAGCCGGCAAGTCATGAAATCGGTCAACCACAACCTATTGCAGGTGGGTCTATGGTCGGTTCATGACCGAGTTCACCGGTGCAGATCTGCGTGGTTCCCGGTTCGAGCGCGCTGATCTCAGCGGCGCGCAGCTTCGGGCCGTGGACCTGAGTCAAGCGCGGTTCCGGGGGGTGGACCTGACCGGGGTTGTGATGCGGGGCGTCGAGCTCGTGAACGCCGACATCTACGGCGAGATCGAGAACGTAACGATCAACGGCGTCGACATCGCGCCGTTGATTGACGCCGAGCTCAACCGGCGGAATCCGCTTCGTGCCAAGATGCGTCCAGCCGATCCGGTCGGGTTTCGCGAAGCGTGGGACGTTCTCGAGCGGCTCTGGGCCAATACGGTCGCGAAGGCCCGCGGCATGCCACCGGACCTGTTGCACGAATCCGTCGATGGCGAGTGGTCGTTTACCCAGACCCTGCGCCACTTGGCATTCGCCACCGATGCCTGGCTCAGGCGGGCCGTCTTGGGCGACCCGTCACCGTGGGCTCCGCTGGACCTGCCGTGGGACGAGATGCCTGATACACCAGGCGTGCCGCGCGACCGCGACGCGCGACCAACCCTGGAGGTCACGCTCGAGCTGCGCCACGACCGCATGTCGGGCGTGCGCGAGTTCATCGACGGCCTGACGGAGGAGTCGCTGGCTGGCGTCACCGTGCCGGTACAAGGGCCCGGCTGGCCAATGCCCCGAAGCTATCCGGTCCGTGAATGCTTGCTGGTGATTCTCACCGAAGAGTGGGAGCACCGGCTCTACGCCGAGCGAGACCTCGACATCCTGGCCGGCCGCGGCGCCTAGCCGGGTTGGTACGCCACAGGGAGCGTCACGACGAGGACGTCCAGGATCGGCGATGCAGGGTCGGCGGCACGCGTCCGTGCCACCTTGCTCCAGCCCCAGCTGTGGAAGGCGCTCTGCGCGGCAGTGGCCGCCGGGAGCACCGCCAGGGTCGCGCGCTCCTCGCGCCGATTCTGCAGGATCAGCTCGTGCAGGGCGCGGCCGATTCCCTGCCGCCGCCACGATGCCCGCACGAGCAGATCGGTCAGCGCGAAGGTGCGGCCGGGATACTCGGCGGTCATGTCGGCCGGCAGCGGCGTGGTCAGGTCTCCCCACCAGGAAGTCGACGGCCGGAGCCGCATCCCGGCCGCGTACCCGACCAGGTAGGCGCCTCGGTGGGCGGCAGCCAGCACGAAGCCGGGCTGGCGACGCTGCACCCGCGAGCGCTCGCCGAACATGACCGCGTCGTCTCGCCGCCCGTACGGCGGTTCGGCGTAGACCTCGGCATGCAGAGCGTGCAGGTCGGCCCCGAGCGTGGCTGCCGCCGCCCCGTCCAGCAGCTGGAACGCGACCTCGGCTCCGGCCCCGACCCCCTGAGTCATCGGGGATTCACGTCCCGAGCTGAACAGACACGGCCAGGCGCTGCGCCAGGTGCGCCGCCTCACTGCGTTCAGCCGCGTCGAACCCGGCCCCGTCGCGAGCGAATGTCAGCGAGCCCAGGCCGGCTCCATTTCCCTGTTCGCTCGGCATGAGCCGCAGTCGGGCGTGGTTGCCCCACGCCACCTCGGCGACCGATGCTCGGCCGGCGTCCGATCGACTGACCACTCTGCCGTCGAGTGCCTCCGTATACAGGCTGAGCGCTCGGCCGAGGTCGGCAACCTGGTGCTCGACCAGGGCGAACGCAGTCGGCGGGCCGGGTCGCGGAAGCTCGGCCGGGGCGGCGGGCCGCGACGGCGTCCCGGACTGCTCGGCTACCTGGATGACAATGCCGTCTACGTCCTTTGGGTGCAGGAACGCTTCCTTCCAGGTTGGACTCGCGAGGCTGACCTGGACTGGCTCGATGCCAACCGCCCGGACTCGCGCGAGGGTGTCGTTGATGTCCGGAACCATGAAATTCAGATGGTGCGGGCCAGCGCCACGCGTGGCGAGGAAGCGCTCGAGGAAAGCGGCGTCGGCGCCCCCAGTCGGCGTGAGCAACTCGATCTTGGGTCCGGCGGTGAACCCGAGCTGGCCCCACCAGAAACCTGGCGAGTTACCACCGTAGACCCACGAGCCGCCAAGGATGCCGCCGAACAGATCCCAGCCATCGCTCAGCTCCAGCGCGGCGATAGCCACATGATCCAGGACGGCCTTCCCCGGCACAGCCTCGTTCGCCTCCCTAGGCATTCTCGGTCAGCCAGGGCTCCTGCCAGCTCCGGTGGCCGCGAACGATGGACTCCGCCTCAGCAGGCCCCCACGATCCCGGCTTATACGGCTGGGCGGCCGGCGGGTTGTCCAGCAGCGGCTGGATGATGCGCCAGGTTTCTTCGACGCCATCCTCCCTGGTGAAGAGCTGATGGTCATCGACGAGCGCCGCGTGCAGCAGCCGCTCATAGGGCACCATCGGCGGACCGAGCTCACGGCTGAACTGCGTGTCCAGGTGCACCGGGCGCCACGAGTCGTTGTCCAGCGCCACGAGCTGGAGCCGCATGCCAGCGTCCGGGTCGATGCGAATGACTATCTGGTTCGGTTCCCCCCGCCGCGGCAGCATCGCGGCAGTCAGCCGCGGCATGGGGCGCAGCAGCAGTCGCACTTCGGTGACCCGGGCCGGGAGCTGCTTACCGGCACGGATGAAGATCGGCACCTCGGCCCAGCGAAGGCTGTCAATTTCCAGCCGCAGCGCCGCGAATGTTTCCGTCGTCGACCCCGGCGCGACGCCCGGTGTCGTCGTGTATCCCTCGTACTGGCCGCGGACGTAGTCCTTCGGGTCGGCCGCGGGAATCGACCGGAACACTTCGACCTTCCGGTCCTGCACAGCATTGGCGCTGGCACCGACGGGCGCGTCCATCGCCACCAGCGCGAGCACCTGCAGAAGGTGATTCTGAACCACATCGCGCAACGCCCCGACCGGGTCATAGAAACGGCCACGGTCTTCGACGCCGAAGTTCTCCGCCATCGTGATCTGAATGGCCGAGACGCTCCTGCGGTCCCACAGCTCGGCGAGCGCGTAGTTGGCAAAGCGGAGGTACGCGATGTCGATCACCGGCTCTTTACCGAGGAAGTGGTCGACGCGCAAGATCTGGTCTTCGCGTAGCCACTGATGAAGGTTTTCGTTCAGCTCGCGCGCCGAGGCAAGGTCGTGACCGAAGGGCTTTTCGACGGCCACCCGCCCACCTCGGAGCAGCTTCGCAGCGCCGAGCTGGTCAACGATCGGGGCGAACAACGTCGGGGGGACCTCTAGGTAATACACCGGGCGCCGGCTGCCGCCCACTTTCGCAGCCAGCTCGCCGTAAACCTGGCCCTGGGTGATGTCGCCGTGCAGGTAGGACATCCGGCGAGCCAGCCGTGCGAAGACGGCCTCATTGAGGTTTTCGCCAGTTTCGGTGATGGCCTCGCGGGCACGATCAACAAGCTGGTCGATAGTGATGTCATCACCCGCCACCCCGATGATCGGGACGTGAAGCAGTGCTCGCCGCTCGAGGCAGTACAGCGCGCGGAACGTCATTTTCTGGGCGAGATCGCCGGTGATGCCGAAGATCACCAGCAAGTCTCCCGCGTTGTCGTCGCTCATCACCGGTCAGCACCTCCCCTGCTCAAGTTCCAAGCGGCCGTCGGCGAGGGCGTGCCTGGACACGGCGTCGAGCGTTATCACGACGAGGTCTGCGCGAGCGCCTTCCAGATCCTTCTCATCGTTGAGCCGCGCGACGCCGACGGCCGCCATGCCGCCAGCCTTGGCAGCCTGCACGCCAGACTCTGCGTCTTCAACCACGAAACATCCGCTGGGCTCCGCACCGAGTTCGCTCGCTGCCGTCAAAAAGATCAAAGGGTCGGGCTTGCCACGCGGTAGGTCGCGCCCGGACACGTCGACGTCCAGGACGTCTAGCAGCGTGAGCCCGGGCCGGATGAGCGGATTATCGCAGTTATGGGCCGCGGCAAACTTGTCCAGGCGGATTTGCTGCATGATTGGGTCGGCATTCTTGGACGAGGAGGCTGCCGCCACTGGGATACGGAGAGCTTTGACGTCGAGGACAAGGCGCAGCGCGTCGTCGAATGCCTGAAACTGGCCGGACGCTATCAGCCGACTCAAATGTTCCTGCTTAACCGCTGCGTACCGCTCCGCCTTGGTCTCGACGTCGGGGATGCCGAAGTGCTCGAGCGCCGCGCGCGCGCCAGCCAATCGCGGCCGCCCCGCGACTACCTCCTGGTAGACATCCTCGGCGAACGCGTCGTGCGAGTAGCTCGTATGGTCGCGAATGTCGGACCATTCGGTATCCATCAGCTCGCGGAGCGCATCACGCCACGCCTGGTAGTGCGGCGTGTTCACGAGAACGCCGTCTACATCGAAGATCGCGCCCTCAAAGCCCATGCCGTGGCTCCCCCTTTCGCGCCCGAGTAGCGTGGCCCACACCACTATCGCAAAGGGAGGACCGGCAACATGACGGCAGCGCGGTCCCGGGCCCGCGCGGCAACCCTGCCTGCCTGGGTCGAACCACAGCTGGCAACGCTCACGCGGGACAGATTCTCCGATCCCGCGTGGCTGTTCGAGCGCAAGCTGGACGGCGAGCGGTGCCTCACGTTTGCCGATACCGACGGAATAAGGCTGCTCTCCCGCAACCAGCACGACATCACCACCACTTACCCGGAAGTCGCCGCCGCGCTGGCGGCGCAGATCACCGCGCCAGGCCAGATCCTGGACGGCGAGATCGTGGCCTTCCGCGGGGACGCCACCAGCTTCTCGCAACTGCAGCAGCGCCTCGGGCTCCTGCATCCGAGCGCGAGTCTGGTCAGCGCCGTGCCGGTGATCTATTACATCTTTGACGTCCTGTACTCGGGCGGCCAGGACGTGCGGCCGCTCGCGCAACTCGAACGCAAGCAGGCACTACGCACCGTTCTGTCGTTCGACGACCCGTTGCGCTACACCGAGCACCGTGACCGCGACGGGGAGACGTACTTCAAGCAGGCCTGTCGCGACGGCTGGGAAGGCCTGATCGCCAAGCGCGCGACAGCCTCGTATCACAGCGGCCGCACGCGCGACTGGCTGAAGTTCAAGTGCGAGAACGCCCAGGAGTTCGTCATCGGCGGCTACACCGATCCGCAGGGCTCACGGCAGGGCCTCGGCGCGCTGCTGCTCGGGTACTACGATCCGGCAGGCCAGCTCAACTATGCGGGCAAGGTCGGGACCGGGTTCAGTGAGAGCGTGCTGAGCGAACTGCATACCGCGCTCTCGAGGCTGGCGCGCAACACCCCGCCGTTCGACATTGGCCGACTGCCGCGAGCACACGTGCACTGGGTCGAGCCGCGGCTCGTCGCCGAGGTCGGCTTCAGCGAGTGGACGAACGACGGCCAGCTCCGGCATCCCCGTTACCAAGGTATGCGTGACGATAAGGACCCAGCGGAAGTAGTGCGGGAAACGCCCGCCTGAGGCAATCTGGCTACATGTGCGCTACGTGACTGCCCGCCCTAGTCCTCAGCCTGCCCGGTTTCCTACGATGCAGGCATGAAGGCAGCGGTTCATACCAGATACGGCCCGCCGGAGGTGGTCGGCATCGAGACGGTTCAACCGCCCGTCGCCGGCGACGCCGAACTCCTGATCCGGGTGCACGCGACGACCGTGAACAGGACGGACTGCCACTACCGGGCCGCCAAACCTGCCGTAATGCGGCTACTGTCGGGGTTGATACGACCGAGGGCGACCATTCTCGGTACGGAGTTCGCGGGTGATGTTGTCGCGGCCGGCTGCGGGGTAACTGCGTTCAGGGTCGGCGACAAGATCTTCGGTTACTGCGAAGGCAAGTTCGGCGCGCACGCGGAGTACCTCGTGGTCCGTGCGGACGGCCCGGTGGCCGTGATGCCCTCCAGCATGTTCTACGACGAGGCGGTGGCGGCCACTGAAGGGTCGCACTACGCCCTTTCGCACATCCGGCGCGCTGCCATCACCAAGGGACAGGATGTGCTGGTCTACGGCGCTACCGGCAGCATCGGATCAGCGGCCGTCCAGTTGCTCAAGACGATCGGCGCAGCCGTCACGGCTGTGTGCGCCACCGAGCACGTGGATCTCGTCCGCGGCTTGGGGGCTGATCGCGTGATCGACTACGCACAGGGCGAGTTCGCTGCCGACGATCACCATTACGACGTGGTCTTTGATGCCGTCGGTAAGGTCGCCTTCGGCGAGTGCAGGCACCTGCTGAAACCCGGCGGCATCTATATGTCGACTGGCCCTGGGCCCGGCGGCCAGAACCTGGTGCTGCCGCTTGTCTCGCCGCTCCTACGGGGCGCCAGGGTGTTGTTCTCGTACCCGCAAATTGACCAGGCGATGGTCGGGTACTTTCGCGACCTGATGGAGTCAGGACAGTTCAGGCCCGTCATCGACAGGCAGTATCCACTGGCGGATATCGTCGCCGCGTACCGCTATGTCGAGACCGGGCAAAAGGTCGGGAACGTAGTGATCCGCGTCGACGGACCGGGATGAGGGCCACCTCGATACCCAGGAGATCCACTTAAGGTATCTGCGGTATCCTGGCTAGCGAGGAGGCTAACGATGGCATTTGCTAAGACCCCCATAGAGATTGACCAGGACGCGTTGAACCTGGCTGCTGAGGTTCTCGGCACGACAACAAAGAAGGACACGGTCAACGCTGCACTTCGCGAGGTAGGCCAGCGTTTGGTGCGACTACGCGCCGCTGCGCGATTGGGCGAGATGTCAGACCGCGGAGACTTCGATGAGCTGCGTGGTAACAAAGCCGCGTATCGCCGATGAGTGCGGCTTTGTACCTGATCGATACCTCGGGATTGTTCAGGATATTTGACGCCGACGTCCGGGACGCTTGGTCTGATGCTGTCGCCGCTGGCGTCATCGCGGTCTGCCCTATCGTCGAGCTCGAGTTTCTTTACTCGGCTAGGTCTCTCGCCGACAGGCTCGAGAAACAGCAATTAATGCATGACCTCTTCAGCTGGATCCCGATGCACGAAGGTGGCTTCGAACGGGCCAGCCACGTCCAGCAGCGCTTGACCGAGACCGGGCGGCACCGATCCGCGGGTGCAGTCGACTTGCTCATAGCCGCTACCGCGGAGTACGAACGGCTCGTCATCCTCTGTGACGATCACGATTACCGCAGCGTTGCCGATGTGACCGGCCAAGCTGTCAGGTTCGTAACGAACTAGCCGGCGCATTCCAGCTCGGCAATCGGTGCGCAGGCTGACCGGCATGGCCGGGAGAGTTTGCGGCACGGGCGCGCTGGCGATGTTCCCAGGTTGCTATGTTCTCAGCAGTCCGAGTCTGAGGAGACCCGCGATGCCTGGTCACGCGATCGGTACTCAGTTTGCCGTCACGACCAAGATCAGCCCCAGGCCGTTCGCCGAGACCGTATCGCGACTGACAAGCATCCTCGACGCGAAGGGCATGAAAACCTTCGCGGTCATCGATCAGCGGGCGGCCGCGCGCGGCGTCGGGCAAGACCTACGCGACACAACCCTGGTCCTGTTCGGAAACCCGGCGGCTGGCACGCCCGTCATGGCGGCCGCGCCGTTTGCTGCGCTCGACCTCCCGCTCAAGGTCCTGATCTGGGCCGACGATGGCCAGGTCAAGGTGTCCTACGTGGCCCCAGCCGAGCTCGCCCGCAGATATCAGCTCACCGAGGATCTGACCGCCAAGCTGGCCGGCATCGACCCGCTCACCGACGCGCTCGTCGCTCCCTGATATTGGTCACCGCATGCTGATCGACACCGGCGCCCAAATTAGTGCGGACCCGGCTGGTGTCGAGGCAGCTGCTGCCGCAGCCGAGGCTGCGGGTTACGACGGATTCGCAGTGGCCGAAACCAAGCACGACCCCTTTGTCCTGCTTGCCCTGGCCGCACGCGCAACCTCAGCGATCACGCTCCAGTCGGGCATCGCGGTAGCGTTCGCGCGCAACCCTATGAGCCTCGCCGCACAAGCGAACGACATCCAGCTTGTAGCCGAGGGCCGTTTCCAGCTTGGGATGGGCTCTCAGATCAGGCCGCACATCGAGCGCCGGTTCTCCATGCAATGGAGTCATCCGGCCGCGCGGATGGAAGAGTTCATCGCAGCCATCCGGGCGATCTGGAATAGCTGGGCTACGGGCGAGCGGCTCGCCTTCCGGGGTCGGTTCTATCAGCACACGCTCATGACGGACTTCTTCAATCCAGGACCCAATCCGTACGGCAATCCGCCCGTCTTCCTGGCCGCCGTCGGCGAGCGGATGACGGCAGTGGCCGGCCGCGTGGCTGACGGGATGCTCTGCCACAGCTTCACGACCGAGGCATATCTGCGCGAGCGCACGCTACCCGCGCTACAGTCCGCTCGCGGCAGCCTCGACGGCTTCACGCTGTGCCTGCCGGTCTTCGCCGCCATCGCTGACGACGACAAAAAGATGGCGGCGGCACAGACAGCGGTGCGCGCTCAGGTCGCGTTCTACGGTTCAACGCCCGCCTACCGGCCAGTCCTCGAGTTGCATGGCTGGGGGGCGCTGCACGAACAACTCAATGTCCTGTCGAGGCGGCAGGAGTGGGCCGAGATGGGCAACCTGATCACCGACGAGGTCCTGGACACCTTCGCCGTCAGCGGAAATTCCGCGCAGGTAGCAGCAGCGGTGCTGCAACGCTTCGGCGACGTGATCGACCGGATCTCGCTCTACACCCCGCTGCCGCCAGACCCTGCTGCGCTGAGCGCGGTGACGGCGGCCCTGCGCGGTGGGAGCGGCCGCCGGGTGACATCCGGCTAATCGTCCCGCGTACGCCGCAGTGAGGACTTATGACCTGCTGACTGCGATCGAATGACTCTGCGCCCGGCCGTCCGGCCTCACGAGGCTGAAGAAAGACAAAGGGCTGACACGTAATGGCCGCCCGGAAAGAGAGGTTCACATGTCCGGCATCGTCGTAGGCATTGATGGATCGCACAATGCCAGCCACGCCCTCGACTGGGCGATGACCGAAGCCGCGACCCGCAAGGCTCCGCTGACGGTTATCACTGTCAACTCAGTCCCGGCGAGCTACTGGTCTGGCGCTCCGGTTGAGCTGCCCGGCGACCAGGAAAGAGTCGCCGAGATTCGCAAGACTGCCGAGGCTGCCGTCGCCAAGACCGCTGAAAAGCTCGGCGCCAAGCGACCGGAGTCGGTGACCGTGACCGCTATCAGCGGATTCCCCGCCCAAACGCTTATCGACGCCTCACGCGGCGCCGACATGCTCGTGGTCGGAACCAGAGGAGGCGGCGGATTCGCGCCGCTGCTGCTCGGCTCTGTCTGCCACCAGGTCGTCCATCACGCCGAGTGCCCAGTGGTCGTCGTGCCGTCCGGCAGGTAACTCGCCAACTAGGCACAGACTTGGCCGACTCGGGCGTCCCGCGGGGTTCCATCGTCGCACCATTTGCCGGGTGCGACGATGGAGCCCGATGCCTGCTGAGGTCGGCGGGATTGTCCTGCACGGCATCGCACGAAGACCTGACCGGGGAGGTTCGCGCCACCATGCACGAGGCAACAAACAAGAGGCTCGTGGACGCGTTCGGCAGGTGCGCGGTATGACCGCCACGATGCAAAGAGAGGCATTGTCGACGGCCGACATCGAGGTCCTGCAAAGATACTGGCGAGCGGCCAACTATCTGTCGGTCGGGCAGATCTACCTGATGGACAATCCGCTCCTAAGGGAGCCGCTGCGGCCCAGCCACATCAAGCCGCGGCTGCTAGGCCACTGGGGCACGACTCCCGGCCTCAACTTCATCTGGGCGCACCTCAACCGGGCGATCAAGGTTCATGAGGTGCCGATGCTGATCGTCGTCGGACCCGGTCACGGGGGCCCGGCTGCGGTTGCCAATTCCTGGCTGGAAGGCAGCTACAGCGAGATCTACTCCAGCGTGCCACGCGATGAGAGCGGCATGCGGCACCTGTTCCGCCAGTTCTCTTTTCCTGGCGGAGTGCCGAGTCACGTTGCGCCAGAGACGCCGGGATCCATCCATGAGGGCGGCGAGCTCGGCTACTCGCTCTCGCACGCACACGGCGCCGCTTTCGACAACCCGGACCTCGTGGTCGCCTGCGTCGTTGGCGACGGCGAAGCCGAGACGGGCCCGCTGGCCACGAGCTGGCATTCGCACCGGTTTATCAACCCGGCTACTGACGGCGCGGTGCTCCCGATCCTTCACCTGAACGGCTGGAAGATCGCCAACCCGACCGTGCTGGCGCGGTTGCCCGAGGATGAGCTTGACGCCCTGCTGCGCGGATGCGGGTTCGAGCCGGCGTACGTGACCAGCGAGAGCGACCACGTTCCCCATCTTGAAATGGCAGCGACGCTGGACGCCGCGATCGCCCGGATCCGCGGCATCCAGGACGAGGCCAGGGCCGGCCGCCGTCGGCCGGGCCAACTTGAGCCGGGCCGTCCGTACGGCCAGCGCTGGCCGATGATCGTGTTGCGGACGCCGAAGGGCTGGACCGGTCCGAAGGAGGTTGACAGGCTGCCGGTCGAAGGCACCTGGCGCGCCCATCAGGTGCCGCTGGCGGAAGTACGCACTTTTCCGGCGCATCTACGTCAGCTCGAGGACTGGATGCGTGCGTACCGGCCGGAGGAGCTGTTCGGACCCGATGGCAGGCCGTACGACGACCTCGTCACGCTCGTGCCGAATGGTGAACTGCGGCTCGGATCGACGCCGCACGCTAACGGCGGCGTTCTTCTCCGCAACCTGGACCTGCCCGATTTCCGTAATTATGCAGTCCCGGTGACGGCGCCTGGCGCGAGCCTGTCCGAGCCGACGCGGGTGCTCGGCTACCTGCTGCGCGACGTCCTTCGGCAGAACGCCGAGCAAAGAAACTTCCGCGTCTTCGGCCCCGACGAAACCGAGTCCAACCGACTCGGGGCGGTGCTCGAAGCGACAGGTAAGACATGGGAAGAGGCGACGCTGCCGGTAGACGTCAACCTGGCGCCCGACGGCAGGGCCATGGAGATCCTGTCGGAGCACACCTGCCAAGGCTGGCTCGAGGGCTACTTGCTGACCGGCAGGCACGGCCTGTTCTCTTGTTACGAGGCCTTC
>Ga0126373_10001648_pt1 | contig 16044 bp, 15 predicted proteins | sample PanSoiMetPlot_11_FD_92545 | JGI IMG/M metagenome (GOLD analysis project Ga0126373, IMG submission 92545) | Tropical forest soil microbial communities from Panama - MetaG Plot_11 | ecosystem: Environmental > Terrestrial > Soil > Tropical forest > Bulk soil | place: Panama | collected 2016-02-17 | reverse complement strand
GGGCCGGGCACGACGTCAATGTTGATCCCGGTCTCCGGAAGCGACAGCAGCTTGAATCCGTCCAGCAGCCGGGGTGTCGAATTCCAGAACGCGCCCGTACCGGAATAGGTGTCGAGGAACCGCTCGGCCACGCCGGAATCCGAGGTCACGATCGAGGCCGCGAGCCCGGACGTCTCGCGGTTGGCGATCTCGGCTGCGTCTACCGCGTTCTCAGCCGGCGCGATCGTGATCGTCGCCTCGGATCCGCTGTCCAGCGCCCATTCGTGACCTAGCGCATGCCGGTGCGGCGGGAGTGACACCGCGATGCCGATCCGGTCTGCCAGTTTCGTCAGCTCAGGAACCAGCTCATCCCAGATCGCGCGCTGCACGAGCAGCAGGTTCAGCCGGTTACACACCCCGAGCCGGTCCAGGCTCCGCTCGATGAGCTGCAACGCCAGCGCGGTGTCGGCCGACCCGTCGACGTAGATCACCGCTCCGCCATCGGCGTGCGCGAGCGTACGCACGCCGTGCACCGCCGCCTCACGCGCCAGCTCGCGCGTGCTGTCACCACTGCCACGCAAGATGACCAGCGGGATGAGCCTCGGCTGGCGGACGAGAGCGAGAGCGCTCTGATGGCCGGGAACGCGCACCAACTGGATCGCGGACTCCGGCAATCCCGCGGCCGTCAAGGCCGGCCCGACGACCTGGTCGATAAGCGCCGCAGCCGACTTGATAGCGCTGGAGCCGGTGCGCAGGACGCCCGCGTTGCGCGACTTGATCAGTTGCGAGGCGATGTCGACCACCACACCAGGGCGAGCTTCGAAGTTCGCACCGATCACGCCGACGGGCCGCCGCCACTCCTGTAGCTCAAGCCCGTCCGGCAGGTCGCGCACCCGGGACCTGGCGGCCTGTGCCGGGATCGCGGCCAGCGTCCGCAACTGATCCGCCATGGCCGCGACACGGCCTGCGTCCAGGCGCAGCCTGTCAACGAGGGCGGCAGCCATGCCAGCTGCCTCCGCGGCTCGAACGTCCTGAGCATTCGCGGTGATGATGTCCGCGGCATGCTCGCCAAGCCGGTCCGCCATCGCGATCAGCGCACGGTCCAGGCAGTCGGCAGTTGCGTCCCGGAGCGCACTGGCCGCGGTCCGGGCGGCCGTCCCCGCTGCGGCAACGGCCGCGTCGGCAGCTGCTGTGCTTGCAGCCGCTGTTTCTCCAGCCGCTGTGCTTGCAGCCGCTGTGTTTGCCGCCGCTGTTTCTGCAGCATCGGGGGCAGCCGGGACCCGGCTCGGCATGCTCATGCTGTCTCCCGGATCGTAATCGGTCCTGTGAACGCTGCCGTCTTGGCAGCCACCCCTCACCGGCCCTTAGAGCTTAACGAGCGCGAGCAAGCTCATGATCACGACGGCTTACGGCCATCGGAGCCGCCGTGGATGTGCACTATTGGTCGCTATGGCAGCCAAAGGCGCGCTTTCACTCCTAGCGAATTGCTGCCGAACGACGCAAAGCGGACCGCGCATCGTCCGCGGCACGCATGCAACGCCCAGCGCCACCGCCAGCAGCCTCTCCGCAACGCCTTGCGACACCGCCGGCGCCCCCTGCAACGCCCCGGAGACCTCACGCGGCGTCGCACCAGCCATCAGGCGGCCTTGCTTGCGGCGGGCTGAGATTCTGGCATGGTTTGTCGCGTGACTCATGACGCTGCTTCCGTCGACCCCTCTCGAGCTAACGCCGCTCTCGTCCCCGCTTCCTCAGGGCGGGCGCCTCTGGCCGACCGGCCGCTGACGTTCGGCCTAGTGGGCACCGGCTACTGGGCCAGGGTCGCGCACGCGCGGGCACTCGCCTCAGTTCCGGAGATCAAGTTTGCGGCCGTCTGGGGCCGTAACACCGAAGCGGCTGCCGGCCTGGCTGCCGAGTTCGGGATAACCGCGCACGCCGACTTCGAGTCGTTCCTCGCCGAAGTCGACGCAGTCGCGTTCTCCGTACCGCCGGACGTGCAGAGCGAGCTGGCGGTGCTTGCGGCCCGCGCGGGCAAGCATGTGCTGCTAGAGAAGCCCGTCGCGCTGACCGAGACCGCGGCCGACTCGCTCGTCCGGGCAGTGGACGCGGCCGCAGTTGCGTCAGTCGTGTTTTTCACCACCCGGTTCCAGCCGGACGCCAGGGCATGGCTTGCCGAGATAGTGGCTGACGGAGGCTGGCAAGGCGCCAGAGCACTCTGGCTCGCCACGGCTCACGCCGAGTCCAGCCCGTTCAACACCCCGTGGCGGCGCGCAAAGGGCGCGTTGTGGGACCTAGGGCCGCACGTGCTCTCCCTGCTGTGGCCCATCCTCGGCCCGGTGGAGCGCGTGACTGCAGATGCTGGCCGGGGCGACCTCACCCATCTAGTGCTGCACCATCGCGGCGGCGCGACCAGCACGGCGACGGTCACGCTCGGCGCGCCTGAGGCGGCCGACGGCTTCGATCTGGAGGTGTGGGGACCGCGCGGCCGGCTGGCAGTGCCGCAGCTGGCCGCCGATCCGGTGCCGGCACTGCAGGCGGCGCTGACCGATCTCGTAGCTGGCGCCCGGTCGGGAAACCGGAGCCACCCGTGCGATGTCCGATTCGGCCGGGACGTGACGCGCGTCCTTGCACAGGCGCAGCGTCAGCTCGACGCAGCTCGTCCGGCCGGGATTCCGGCCTAGTGGTGGCGCCGCCAGGTCTAGGCTGCTGGTGAGCGGGGGCTAGCTTCTGCACGGAGGAGATATGACTTCATCGCTGAACCCGTACCTCAATTTCAACGGCAACGCGCGCCAGGCAATGGAGTTCTACGCCAGCGTGTTCGGTGGCGAGCTAAGCCTGACGACGTTTGCTGAGTTCGGCGCCGAGGGCCCCGACGCCGACCTCGTCATGCATGCCGCGCTCAAGACCGACGCTGGTTACACGATCATGGGCGCCGATGTTCCCAGCCACATGAAGTACGAGCCGATAACGGGCGCGTCGGTCAGCCTGATGGGTAACGACGCCGACGTGCTGCGGCGGTACTGGGATCAGCTGAGCGCTAGCGGGACGGTCACCATGCCGCTCGAGAAGCAGGCCTGGGGCGATGAATTCGGCATGTGCTCCGACCAGTTCGGAGTTCCGTGGATGGTCAACATCGGGGAACCGCAATCCTGACTGTCGGATCACTGCTGGCGGGCTGGATGCGGCTGCGTGCGCTGGATACGGCTGAGCTCGCTGGATGATGCGCGCTGCGCTCGCTGGATGATGCGCGCTGCGCTCGCTGGCTGCGGCTGCGCTCGCGCACAACTGTTAGCCGAGTTTGGCCGCCGCGCGCCGCGCTTGATCGAGCCGACGGTTAGCCGCCCGGAGTTCGCGATTTGCCGCGTCACGCTCGCGCTCGGATTCCGAGGCGGCGAGCGCCAGTTCCGCATCTTCGCGGTTGGCCGCCCCGAGCTCTCGCTCGAGGTGCTGGATCCGCCGTCGCAGGAACTGCCGCTGCTCGGCAACGCCAGCAACCTGCTGCTCGGCGGCCTCGAGCGCGCGGGCAGCAGCTTCCACATCGGACTCGGCTGCGTGCGTGGTCTCGGCAGCGCGGCGCGCCGCTGCGGCCGCCGGATCCTCCGCGGCACCAGGCTCGGCATCCCCAGGCTCGGCATCCCCAGGCCCGGCAGCTCCGGCACCGGCGATTGTGCCGGGACCGAGAGCTGACGATCCGGGCTTGACCGCGTGGCCGGGCTTCTGCGTCCTGCCAGATCTGCGCTGCGCGCCCGCCGCCGTATCGCTGGCGGGCAGCGCCAGCGCCGCAGTCAGATCGACCTCGCCGAGGCCGGCGTAGGCCAGCGGCTTCGTCAGGCGCCCTGACTGCACAGCAGCCCTTGCCGCTGAATCGGCGAGCGCGGCCTCAAGCGTCGCCCTGACTTCGTCCAGCACGCCAGCGCTAGCCGGCTGTCCGGCCCGGTTCGCAATGTCTGCCGCTTGCGGCAGCAAGTCATTGATAACGAGCCTGCGCTGGCCGGACAGCTCTCGCAGCCGGTCGCCCGCGAGCGTTCGCTGTGCCTCCTCCAGCGCCTCGGCGACCTCGACGAGGCGCCCGAGCTGATCGGGAGCCTGGCGCGACAGCTGATTGACGAGCCAGGCACTCGTGGTCGGCCGGGCCAGCTTCTTGATCGCGGCCGCATCATCTCGCTGCCCTGCCTGCCGGGCCTGCCGGGCACGCTCATCACGCGCAGCGGTGAATTCCGCCGGCGTCAGCGCATAGAGCTCGTCAGCAACCTCTGTGACTGGCTGCACAGATCATGATCGTAATACCGATCACCCGGCAAGGCTTCCCCGCGCTCGATCCGGGCGAACGTCCCGCCAGTTATCCGGGTGGCTGCACAATGACCGCCACCCCAGACCGCACCCGATCGGCCAGCCGCGCCGTCGCAGCGTCGGCAATCTGGCCGGCCGCATGCTGGGGAACCGGCCGGGTAGCGCCGGCCGGCGGCGCGAGTTCGATAGTGAAATCCAGTCCGTCTGGCGCCGGGCTGAGGCGGATCCGGATACCTGGCGCGACCTCGGCGGCTGCCGTCGCTACCTGCTGCCAGACGTCTGGATCCTCGTGCATCGCTGGCGGCTGCGCGCCGGCGGCCATGGCTGCCAACCGGGCGCCTTCGATGGCCAGCGGCACAGGCCCGGCAATGTCGATCACAACCGCGGAGGACTCCTGCACCGCCGTCTGCCAGACACCAAGCGCTGGCACCGGCACCGGGCGGGCGTCAGGCCGCCAACGCCGGACCGCATCGACGCAGGTAAACGCGGGCAAGGCGGGGCGGCCGTCGCGGCCGATGATTGAGGGCAGCGCGACCTCGCTGGCCTTCTCACCGTGGACTGGCAACCCGCGCGGCCCGAAGCTTTCGTGGGTACCGAGGCTTTCGTGGGTACCGAGGCTTTCGTGGGTACCGTGCGCATGCGGGCCGGCTGGGTCCCCGGGTTCGTCGGCCGCAGCCGCCCGCCCCGTCTCATCACCAGACACGGTCAGTTCATCAGCGAGCACCGCGATCACGGGAACGAGCAGCCGGCTGCCGGCCAGTGCCACCAGTGCGGCGTGTTCCCCGCCCGTGCCCGCGGCGTACGCCGCCAACGCCGCCGCGACCGCCGGATCGGTATCCCCGCGATCATGGCGGTAACGCGCGTCACCGGCCGTCAGCTCAACCATCCGGCTCACTGTAATGGCCCTCAGGGACCATCTGGCGCTTGGTCCTGTGCGTGCCGCCCGGCCCGCCCGAACAGCAGACGGCGGTAGCCTTGGGCAGGGCACAAACCAGCCGGGCCGGGATGTTGAGGACGCATTTGGCGATAAGAAGTGTGCTGTGACTTTAACCGGAAGTCGTGGCACAGTAGACCGAAGCACAGCAGGTCAGAGCACAGGGGGCAGGGTGAGCCAGGTCAGTCAGGGGCCATCGGCAGTCGCTCCCGGCACAATCCTGCACAAGGCGATCCCGCCGCGCATGGTCGAACCATACTTGACCGGCCGCCGGTCTATCATCTCCGGTTTCGTACACCGGGTGGCGGATGCGCGCGTTTCCGGTCCTCGAGATCTCTATCACTTGTTCGGACTGGGCTACCGCGGCTCAGACTTCAGCCCGGACTCAGACGAGATCTACATGCTCCGGTGGCGGGCTGTCGGCACCGAGACTTACAAGGTGCCCTACTCCCCCGAGCACGGCGGTGACTTTGTGCTGGCGCCGCCATTCGCCGGCAATGGCTTCGCCGGCAGCAACGGCCAGGTCGTTGCGGAGTACTTCACCGACCCGATCCCCGTTCCGGTGGGCGCAGAAATCCACCGGATCGGTATCGACATGTCCGATTTCATCGCTCGTTATGACGGGCAGGTCTGGCTCCGTCCGGCAGAAGGGTCGAAGCTGTGCGCTACCGACTGATGGCGAACTACCGCGGCTCACCATTTGAGGCGGGAATTGGCCCGACCGACGCGGATATCGTGCTGTTTGCCGCCTGCCCGCCTCCCGAAGAGCTGGGATTCGAGCCAGCGACTGGCCACTGGCGCAAGCAGCTGCGTTTCGCCGACGTCCAGGCAGTCTGGGAGTCCAGGCCAGTCGGCACCTTCCGTGGCGAGCGGTGCATGGTGCTGGACGACCTTGGCGACCGGCTGCACATCGGCTACCTCGGCCACGACGGCTACAAGGCAGCGGAAATCGGCTACTGGCAAGTCGACCGCGGCGTGTTCGAGCTGGTCGCGCCCAAGTCCGAGGTCAGCGACATCGTCGAGGAGCGAACTGAGTACGCGCCTCCGGCCAGCTGGACTGACGCGTCCGGCCCGCTGCAGCGCTCACGCGGTCCGGCGAGCCAGGAATGGCCGAGCTCGCCTGATTACCCGCTCGAGCGGCGACCAGACTCAGCTGCGTACACCATCCCGGCGGGCCTGGCCGGTCGCACCGCTCCGGCTGCCGCTGCCGCCGAGCCCGAGCCTTACCTGACGGTTCCGGTGCCCGATGACACAACCGGGGTCGCGCTGCCGCTCCCGGCCGAGTCGCCACTACCGCTCGAGGCCGCGGCGCTCCGGGCGGCATCGGCAGCCCGACGACCCCGGCAGACTACTGCCGAGCCGCGGTCTGCCAAGTCATCCGGCCAGCAGCCGGGCACTGCTCCGCTTGCGTCGCCGCCTGGGTCGCCGTCTCGCCAGCGCCGCACTGAGCGCCCGCGGATGGCGACCGAGCGGCTGTTCGCTGACCTCACCAGCCTCGCCGGGATCCCGGCCGACAGCTATGCGGTCGGCGAGGAGGTCGACGGAGCCATGTGCCTGCTGCAGACCGACCACGGCTTCGAGGTCTTCCACTCCGCAGGGGGCGCCAGGCACGAGCTTCAGGAATTCGCGACCGAAGAGTCGGCCTGTTTCTACCTGTTCGGGCTGCTGGCGGCCGAAGCTGTACGCAACGGCACCCTCACTCGCGCGCCGGCAAGCCGGCTGGCCTGAGCACGACCGAACAGCGGGCGGACGCTGGCCTGGTGGTGTGCTCTGGCCGGGTAACCAGCTCTATCTGCGGGGTTGCTGAACTTCGCACCGATGCCCAGCCGCGACAGCTAGGGTTCAAGTGCTGGCGGGGCTGAAGGTCCCCCGCTCCCCAAGCAGCCCCGCCGGCTTCTCTTGGCGTGTCGCGTCAGCATGCAGTTCGAGCGGGCCACCGTCCGGGCTCCACCAACCGATGCAAAGCTAATCCCATGCCAGATTCGACTCATCCGCTTACCGGCTCGCAGTACGACATTGCCGCTGGCGAGTATCACGCCACAGTTACCGAACTCGGCGCCGGCCTGCGTTCTCTCACGCTCGGCGGCCAGCATGTCACTCGCTGTTACGGTGCCGACGAGGTGCCGCCAGCGGGCGCCGGGCAGCTACTCGCGCCCTGGCCGAACCGGATCGACCACGGCAAGTACTCCTTTGGCGGCCGCAGCTACCAGCTCGACCTGTCCGAGCCCGCGCACAGCAATGCCATCCACGGCCTCACCAGGTTTGCCAGCTGGAGCCTCCAGGCCGCGCAAACCGACCAGGTCGAACTCGGACTGCAACTGCTCGGGCGGCCTGGCTACCCGTTCTGCCTGGAGCTAAGCGCGCGTTACCGGCTTGAGGCGGAGACCGGGCTTGAGGTCACCGTGACCGCGCGTAACACCGGCACCCGCCCGGCTCCGTTCGGGACTGGCTCGCACCCCTATCTGCTAGCCGGGAGCGGGACTGTTGACAGCTGGCAGCTGCAGCTGCCAGCGTCGCGCTGGCAGCCAGCTGATGAGCGGGGAATCCCGGCAGGCCGCACTCGGGAGGTGGCCGGCTCGGCGTATGACTTCCGCGAGCGCCGCTCGATCGGAAATACCTCGCTCGACACCCCGTTCACCGGGCTGTACACCGGCGAGGACGGCCGCGCCCAGGTGCGGCTGACCGGGCCGGACGCCGAGATCGGGCTGTGGGCCGGGCCGGGATACCGCTGGCTCCAGGTATTCACCGGGGATGCGCTCGGCCCGGACGCACGCCGCCGGGCCGTGGCGATCGAGCCAATGACCTGCCCGCCTAACGCCTTCGTGAGCGGGATTGACCTGCTGACGATCGAGCCGGGCGGCAGCGCCACGCAGCAATGGGGAATCCAGGCAAGAAAGATCAGCTAGGAAACGGCGCAGTCCGGGCTAGCAGCGCCTCGATCCGCGCGAGGTCTTCGGGCGAGTCCACGTCGTCGGGCCGGCCGGTGTCGCCGCACTCGATCTCGGTCACGAGCTCGGAGTGCGCGCGGAGGAACGGCCGGGCGCCTACGTCGCCGGATGCCAGCGCGATCACCTCCGGCCAGTGCTCGCGGCTGATCAGCACCGGATTGCGCGGCCGGCCGTCGTAACACGCGACCGCGACGCTAGCGCCCGCCGCATACGCAGCCAGCAGCCTCCGCACGGCCTCCGGCCCGACAAGCGGCTGATCGACCAGCGCGAGCACCGCTGCCCTGCAGCCTGCTGGCACGGCGCCGAGGCCGACTGCTAGCGACGAGCCCATACCGGTAGGCCAGTCTGGGTTGTGCACGCTGATCACATGCCGTTCCCGGCCGCCCGAGCTGGTGTCCACTCCGGTGACGGACGCGTCCCCTCCGGTTACGTCCGTGTCCGGTCCGGTCGCACCGGTAACGACGATGACCGGGTCAGTGCCACCGTCACGCAGCAGGGTGATGCCGCGGCGCACCATGGTCTGGCCGCCAACGTCCACCAGCGCCTTAGGACGCCCCAGCCTGCTGCCGCCGCCAGCGGCAAGCAGCACGCCGGCCACCATCTGCGGCTGCACTTACGCCGTCCGCTCGCCCGATACCTCTGCGGGCTGCTGCCGGTCTGCTGGCACGCTGCCGTGGTGAATGCGCCCGGTCGTGGCGGTAAGCGGCTGTCCTGAGCCGCCCCAGCGCAGCTGTATGAGCTCGGCCGCGATCGCGATCGCAGTCTCCTCAGGAGTCCTGGCCCCAAGGTCGAGTCCGATCGGCGACCGGAGCCTGGTTAGCTCCTGATCGGTGAGGCCAGCCTCGCGGAGCCGCTTGAGCCGGTCGTCGTGAGTGCGCCTGCTGCCCATCGCGCCGATGTAAGCCGCCGGGCGCCGCAGCGCTACCTCGAGCAACGGCACGTCGAACTTCGGGTCGTGTGTCAGCACGCAGACGACCGTGCGCTCGTCGGTGTTGCTGCCGGACAGGTACCGGTGCGGCCAGTCGGTGATGACCTCGTCCGCGTCGGGGAACCTGGATTTGGTTGCAAACACCGGGCGGGCGTCGCACACGGTGACGTGGTAACCGAGGAACTTTCCGGCCTTAGCCACCGCCGCGGCGAAGTCGATCGCGCCGAAGACCAGCATCCGCGGTGCGGGGGCGAACGACTGAACGAAGATCGCTAGCTCGTCCCTGCGGCGCTCGCCGTCAGGACCGTAGCGGCGCACCCCGGTCAGGCCCTGAGCCAGCATGCCGCGAGCGTCGTCGTCAACGGCCGCGTCCAGCCGGTCCCCTGCGCCGAGTGTGCCGACCGTACGCTGCCCCTCCCAGATGATCCGCCGGGCGCCGACAATGCCCGGTCCCTCGATCACTGTCGCGACGGCGACTGGCGTTCCCCGCCGGACGTCTTCGGCGATCTCGCCAAGGTAGGCGAACCGCTCCCGGCTGGCGGGCTCTACGAAGATATCGATAATGCCGCCGCAAGTAAGGCCGACCGCGAACGCGTCGTCATCGCTGATGCCGTACCGGCGCAGGACCGGTTCACCGCTCGCGGTTACCTCTGTCGCGAGCTCATAGACCGCGCCCTCCACACAGCCGCCCGATACGCTGCCGACGACCTCCCCAGCGGCGGAGACTGCCATTGCGGCCCCCGGCTCCCGAGGGGCGCTGCTAAACGTGCGGACAACCGTGGCGAGCCCGAACGTGTCGTTTGCCTCCCACCACTTGGTGATGGGGTCCAGGATGTCGCGCACTTGTCCGTCACCTCGGCTAGGTTTCCAGGCCGCGTGTCCAGCCTGGCATAGCGGCAACAATTCCGGCAGCTGCGATCTTCCTAAGCGTAGGTGCAGCCGACTGGTACGTTGCGGCCAGAAAGTGGCTGCAGCCGGACCGGTAGATGCAGCCGGACCGGTTGCCCTGGTTGCTGCGGATCTTTCGGCTAGCTCCGCGTTAGCCCCGGTTGCTGTAGATCCGCGTCGGAGTCACCAGCACGACGGCCCGTCTCTCGGCAGCCATCACTCGGTCATACTCGTCCCAGTCGTCGTGCGTGCCGCCCGCTGCCGTGAACACCTCACGGCGCAGCAGCCGCAAGCGCTCAGCGTCAACTCCGGGTGCAGGGTCGTCCGGCCCGATGATGCGGGCCCGCCCCTCGACCGCCGCCCATTCCCAGCCGGCCCGGAAGGTTACGGTGACCTGCGGGCGGTCTCTGAGATTGGCCAGCTTTGCCGGGCCGTAAGTGACGAGCCCTACGACCCGCTGGTCGTTGTCGGGATCTGCCAGCACGCCAGCGTTGACCAGCGAGGACTGGATAGTCCCGTCGGCGCGGGCGGTGGAGATCACCGCCAGGAACTTGTCGCGGCTGCCGATCGCCTCGGCATCAGACAACGTCGTCATGGGCTAGTCCTGTCTGCAAGTAGCGCTCGGTTAGCCGGTTTAACCGAGTGCGGCGGTCGGGTAATCCTGGCACGCTGGCGCAGATGACGATCTCCATCGAGGACCTCGAGCACGCCGCTGCGGCAGGCTGGCGGGCCTGCGAAGAGGACCGGCTTGGCAGTTGGCTGCTGCGGGCTGCCGATGGCTTTACCGGCCGGGCGAACAGCGCGCTCGCGGCCCAGGATCCGGGCCTGCCGCTGGCAGCGGCGATCGAGATGGTCAGCTCCTGGTACTCCGAGCGCGGGCTGCCTCCCATGATCGCCGTGCCTTATCCGCCTGGCCAGCCGTCGGCTAGCCACCTGGACGGCGTGCTGGCAGATCTCGGCTGGCCAGTTCGCGCGGACGACGCGACCGTCATGACGGCCGATGCCGACGTTGTGGCCGCGCAAGCCGATGCCGCCGGCCTGGCGGAGGTGGAGATCGACGCCGAGCCCGACGCGGCCTGGCTCGCCAGGTACCACTACCGCGGGCAGCAACTGCCGCCGGTGGCAATCAAGCTGCTGACCTCAGCGCCGTGGCAGGCGTTCGGGTCGGTCCGGTCCAGCGGCGAGACGATCGCCATCGGCCGGGTCGCACAGGCCGGCGACTGGGCAGGCCTGACCGCGATCGAGGTGGATCCGCGGTTCCGCCGTCAGGGACTCGGGACTGCTATCACCCAGGCGCTCGCGGCGGCGGCCGCAAAGCGCGGCGTTAGCAACATCTACCTGCAGGTGACGGAGGGCAACGCAGAAGCGCGCGTGCTCTACCGGCGGTTGGGCTTTACCGACCACCACGGCTACCACTACCGAGTCGCCCCGGCCTGACCCGCTCCGCCATCCCCCGCCCGTCCGGCTTCTGCAAGTACGCATATTTCGCCCAAATGCGGCACCCTTCCCACGGGCTCTAGCGGGTCCCAACCACAGCAGTAGTACTGGAGCTGTGGCTAGAGCGGCAGGAGCAGTACTACAGCTGTGGTTCGCGGGCAATTGAGCGGCTCCCTAAGTCAGCGCGGCCCCCTGACTGGTCAGGCCAGCGAGTGGGTGGTGCCGCCCGGAACCGCGGACTAGGACCTCGAGTGCGGTCGGGATGGCTCGCCGGGCGCGGTTGTCCGCTTTGCCGTCGTCGGGGTGCAGCCAGAAGGGGCGTGGGTTACACGCCCCTCATGCTCGCTGGCCCGGCCACAGCGCGCCTTCCCAGCTCGGGACTTAGGCACAAAATGGCACATCAGGCTCGCACAGCAGTTAGCTGCGAAGTGACCTGAGCACCAGCGCAGTCTCCAGCGCCGCAATGACCGCATCCCAGCCCTTGTCCTCAGCGCTGTCTTCGGCGCCACTGCGATCCCGCGCCTGATCGAGCGTGTCGCACGTCAGCACGCCGTTGCCTACCGGCGTCCCGGCGTCAAGCGCCACCCTGGTCAGGCCGTAGGTCACCGCGTCACACACGTAGTCGAAGTGCGGCGTCCCGCCCCGGATCACCGCTCCAAGGCAGACCACCGCATCGTGGCGGCGAGCCAGCTCAGCGGCCACTACGGGCAGCTCCACGGCGCCGGGCGTCCGTACGACGCACGGGTCAGGGATCCCGCAAGCTCGCGCCGCGGCGACCGCCCGTGCGACAAGCTGATCGGTGATCTCCGCGTGCCAGCGAGTTGCCGCGATCGCGACACTGAGGCCGACGGCGTCGACCACCTGCCCGTCCGGCCGGCCAGCTCCGCTCACGGCGCGCCTGACGCCGACGCTGCCGAGCCCGCAGCCGCGTCTGACCAGCCCGAGCCGGAGCCCGGGCCGTGGCTGGCGCCCGAAGAGCTGCCGTTGACTGGACGGCCATTGGCCGTGAGGCCCACTGAGCCAAGATCACCGACGACCGGGAGGTTATCGATCTGGTGGCCGAGCCGGTCTCGCTTCGCGGTCAGGTAGCGCAGGTTATGCGGCGTCGGCGGCGCCGGAAGCCCGACACGTCCGGTCACCGTCAGGCCGAACCCGGCCAGCGCGTTGACCTTAGCTGGGTTGTTGGTCAGCAGCCGCAGCGATAGCACTCCGAGGTCGGTCAGCATCTGAGCGCCGGTCGAGTACTCCCGCGCGTCCACCGGCAGCCCTAGCTCGGTGTTTGCGTCTACGGTGTCCACACCGCCGTCTTGCAGCTGGTACGCCCGCAGCTTCGACATTAGCCCGATCCCGCGGCCCTCGTGGCCGCGAAGGTAGAGGACCACGCCCCGGCCTTCTCCAGCGATCGTTGCCATGGCCGCGTCGAGCTGGGCACCGCAGTCGCAGCGGCGCGACCCGAACACGTCGCCGGTCAGGCACTCCGAGTGCATCCGGACCAGCGGGTCCGGGCCAGGTGCAGTGAGGTCACCGAGCACCAGCGCGAGGTGCTCGGTGCCGTCAACGGTGTTGAGGTAGCCCACCGCCCGCCACTCGCCGAACTGGTTCGGCAACCGGGTCTCGACCACCCGGCTCACAACCCGCTCGTGCTGGCGGCGGTAAGAAATCAGCTGCTCGATCGAGATCAGGGCCAGGCCGTGCTCATCGGCGAACTTCCGTAGCTCGGGCAGCCTGGCCATGGTCCCGTCATCGTTGACGATCTCGGCGAGCACGCCCGCCGGGGTCAGGCCTGCAAGCCTGGCCAGGTCGACCGCGGCCTCAGTGTGCCCTCGGCGCCGCAGCACGCCACCTGGCGCATACCGAAGCGGGAACACGTGGCCTGGCCGGACGATCTCGTACGGCTCGGTCGCCGAGTCCGCCAGCGTGCGTATGGTCCTGGCCCGGTCGGCAGCAGAGATCCCTGTGGTCACGCCATCGCGAGCGTCCACGCTGATGGTGTACGCGGTGCGCATCCGCTCGGCATTCTGCGTCGTCATCAGCGGCAGCTGAAGCCGGTCAAGCATCTCCCCCGGCATCGGCACGCAGATCACGCCGCTGGTGTAGCGGATCATGAAGGTCAGCAGCTCAGGCGTCGCCTTGCTGGCAGCGAAGATGATGTCGCCCTCGTTCTCGCGGTCAGCGTCGTCGATGACGACCACTGGCCGGCCGGCTGCGATGTCGGCGATCGCTCGCGCCACCTCATCCAGCTGACTGTCAACCGGCGCCCCGTCGTCCTGCCAGGTCACTGTGTCCTCCCGGCAAGCAGGCGCTCCACATACTTGGCGATCATGTCGACTTCGAGGTTGACAACCCCACCCGGCTGCTTGCTTCCGAGCGTGGTGCGCTCCAGCGTGCTCGGGACCAGGCTCACCTCGAACCAGTGCGCACCGTCAGACTCGCCCAGTGCCGATACCGTCAGGCTGATGCCGTCAACGGCCACCGATCCCTTTTCCACCAGGTAACGCGCCAGGGACGGCGGGATCGATATCCGCACCACGTCCCAGTTGGCGGCCGGCCGACGGGCCACAACGGTGCCGGTCCCGTCGACATGACCCTGAACTATGTGACCGCCCAGGCGGCCGTCGGAACGCAGCGGCCGCTCCAGGTTAACGGCGGCGCCGGGAGTCAGGGCGCCGAGGCTGGACCGGCTGAGCGTTTCGCCCATCACGTCCGCGCTGAAAACGCCGTCCTGAGAGCCGGTTACCGTCAGGCACACACCATTGATCGCGATGGAGTCGCCGTCGCTGGCGCCGTCGGTGACCAGCGGCCCGTGCACGATCAGCCGGGCCGAGTCGGCGGCTTGCTCGATGCCGACGACCTCGCCGAGTTCTTCCACAATCCCGGTAAACACCGCGTCCTCCTCTGGAGCCTTCGACCCACTGGGTCTCGCCCTATGTCAGGCTCCGGGGGATGCGCTAGCTGCGCGACTGCGGGCTCACCGCCGGTCCTGCATCTACAGGCCTGGGCCAACAGGGCCCTGCCTCAACAGGCTGCGGCTCGCCGCGCACGTGCTGCCTCCCATCCGGACTATTACCGTCGGTCCCGGAATTTCACCGAGTCAGCCAGCCGATGGCTTCGGCCGGGTCGCGGACTATCACCGCCGGTTCGGAATTTCACCGACCCCGGAGCACGTACTTCCGAGAACTAGTGTGCCATGTCAGGTATTCCGTGTCGCCTGCCGCGACTGTGGCCTGTGCCACCCGGCTGCATGATCCGGCCTGCCGCACTCCCCTGGAGCAGGCATAACGACAGCTGCCCGCCCCCAGGCAGGGAGCGGGCAGCCAAGGCCAAGCGCTATCTGACAGTACTGCCGCGCCGCGCGAGCGCGTCCAGGGTGACTGCCGCCAGCAGCACAAGAGCGGTCCAGATGTACTGCCCTGCCGCACCAAGCCCGAGCAGGTCGACGCCGTTATAGATGACGGCGACCACGAAGCCACCGAGCACCGCGCCGAGCATCCGGCCCCGCCCGCCGAACAGGCTGACGCCGCCGATGACACCGCCCGCGACCGAGTACAGCACGTACTGGCCGCCAGGGAAGTTCTCCGACATCGAGCCGAGATAGGACGAGTACAGGATCCCGGTAACGCCGGCGAACAGGCCAGCGAGCGTGAATGCCAGGACTCGCATCCGGTTCAGGTTGATGCCGGCCCGCCTCGCCGCTTCGGCATTCCCACCGACCGCGTAGATGTAGCGACCGAACTTCGTGCGCATCAGCAGCACACTCGTCGCGAGCAGCAGCACGAGCACGACCACGACAACCCACGGAACACCTTCGAGCGTGCCGAACGCGGCCCGGTTGATGTTGAGGACCCACACCAGCGCCGCGCCGATTACAGCCATGGTGCCGAGCTTGAGCAAGGTAACGCCCAGCGGCGGCGACTCAAGCCCGTTGGCCGCCCTGCGGCGGTCCCGCGCGATCATGAAGATCCCGCCGAGCACGACAGCCACGATCAGGACGATCCAGCCGGCGCCGGCGCTGAGATTGCCGTTCACGAGGTCGTTGATGAAGTTGTTGTGGTTAGAGATCGTGCCGCCGATGCTGACGCTATGGGACGCGTCGAACAGCCAGATCAGCACACCGTTCAGGCCGAGCAGGCCGGCCAGCGTCACCACGAAGGACGGGATCTTGAGCCAGACGATGATCAGGCCCTCGATGGCGGCAATGGCCGCGCACACGACCAGTCCTGCGAGGATCGCTACGAACGTCGGCCAGGGATGGCTGATATTCACCAGCCACATCGTGATGGTGCCGCCGATGGCCGCGTTGAAGCCGACCGACAGATCGATCTCACCGAGCAGCAAGATAAACGTCTGCGCCATGGCGATGGTGATGATCCAGCCGGCCTGGCCCATCAGGTTGGCGATGTTGCTCGCCGACAGGAAAGCGCTCTGCGATACCTGGAAGTAGATCACCAGCGCTATCAGCCCGATGATCACCGGCAGCGCGCCGCTGTCACCGCTGCGCACCCGCCGCACCCAGAGCCGACCGTACTCGCCCAGCGAGTTGACGAGCATGTCCGGCGAAGTCACCGTGCCAGCGACTACGACCGCATCCTCGGCCGCGCCAGCCACAGCAACAGACCCGCCGGCCTGTTCCTTGGTCGGCTCTT
>Ga0126373_10001647_pt1 | contig 16045 bp, 17 predicted proteins | sample PanSoiMetPlot_11_FD_92545 | JGI IMG/M metagenome (GOLD analysis project Ga0126373, IMG submission 92545) | Tropical forest soil microbial communities from Panama - MetaG Plot_11 | ecosystem: Environmental > Terrestrial > Soil > Tropical forest > Bulk soil | place: Panama | collected 2016-02-17 | reverse complement strand
CCAACTCCCGCGCGATTCCCGCGCAGGCGGTGCCAGCCCGCGGGCCAGGACCGATATTAATGACGGCAAGAGCTGAACGATCGCGGAAAGCCAGATGAATCAGTTCGGCGTAATCGCCTGTGGGCGTCGCCGTCCACGGCTGCGAAGGAGCGGCCGGCCGCAACGCCGTTTTTTCAAAAATCAGAGCGTTTCTACTCATCAATATCCTGTTAAACGAAGTGATTAAAATGCCAGCAGTACAAAAGCGCCGATCGCCAGCAATACCATCGCGCCGGCAATACAGGCTGGCCGCAGGGACGGGCGAGTTTGCGTAAGAGCCAACGAAGCGCCGATGCCGGACCCAGCTATAGGCGCGGATGTCTCACGACGCGGCGCAGCCGGAGCTTCATAACGCAGCCCCAGATCGTGGCATGCCTCCGCGACTTGCTCCAAGCCGACCTGACGCTGGTTCATCGCGTAACCCACCGTGAGCGCGTTGAAGCAGATGGTATTGACTATGCGCGGGACGCCCCCGGAAGCAGTGGCAATGGCTTCGATCGCCGGCGGCGTAAAAACCCCGACAGAGCCTCCCGCGGTCTTCAGGCGGTGGGCCATGTATTCGCGGACTTCGCTATGGCTCAGCGGAGCCAGGCGCGAAATCACATTGATACGTTGGCGAATCTGTTCGCAATCGGCGCGCTCCAGCGTCTCCAGAATGCGGGGCTGACCCGCAAGGACGATCTGAAGCAGTTTTCCGTCGGGCGTTTCGAAATTCGAAAGAAGGCGCACCGCTTCCAGAGTGTCGCGATCCAGATCCTGGGCTTCATCGAGAATTACGACGCAGGTCTTGCCTTGTTGGCGACATTTCAACAAATATTGATAGAAGACTTGCTGATTCGCCGCAGGAGAACCGGCGGTCTCCAATCCGAAACTTGCAAGAATCGATTGGAGCACGGTCGACCTGTCGTAACACGGGTTCGCCAGGTACGCGATATGCGCAGTGTCTTTTAACATGCGAACCACGCTGAACAGAACGCTGGTCTTTCCCAGCCCCGGAGGGCCCGCGAGCAGCGCAAATCCGCGCCGCTGCTGGATGGCGTAGAACACCGTCGCGACAGCCTCGGCATGTTGAGCGGTTCTATAGAAGAATTGCGGATCCGGCGTGACTCCGAACGGCTCTTCTCGCAGGCTGAAATGAGCGTGGTACATGTTCGACTAGTCGCCGCAGGACGTAGCTAATACAGGCAATGCGGTCAGTTCTTCGAGTTCGGCTGGCTGGTCAATGGTATTGCGCAGGTACTCGGCGGCAAATGCCAGTCCCAGACTCAGCAAGCAGGCCAGCAGACCACCCAAAGCCAAATTCAGCCTCACGTTCGGCTTGGCTGGCACATGCGACTCGATGGGGTTTTCCGCGATTGCTACGTTCGCAATTTTTTGCTGGTCGAGAGACTCAGCGATCCGCGCTTCCTCGGTCTTTTTGGCGTACAAGAGGTAGTTGTCTTCGGCTTCTTTCTTTTCCCGCACCAGATCGTCAAACGGTTCCGAGGCGTTCGCAAGCCGCAATAGCCGAGCCTGGTAGATTCCGGTCTGACGAGCGAGTTCGTCGCGACGCGATTCGAGGCCGGAGAGATCTGCCTGCGCCTTCGCGAGATCGATCTCCAGGGTCTCGTGAACCGGATTGACGTCGGTCGTCTCTTCCAACCCGGTCAGCTTAGTAGCCTTGTCCAACGCTGCGCGCGTGTCCGCAATTTCCTGATCCGCTTCCTGCACCAGACGGTCGTCGGGCCGGAACTTCGCGAGCAGCTGGGTACGGCGGTTCTGCAACTCGGCCAGCATCGTGTGCAGTCGCTCGACGGAGTACTGGTTGGTCGATGTGCGGGCCTGTGTGACCACGCGGGGCTTCGATTCGCTGAGTTTGCCGCGCAAGCCGTCGATCTTCTGGCGGCACTCGCTGATGGCTGCTTCGGTCTGCCGCAGAGCTGACTCAAACTCAGCCGACTTCTGGAGCGTAACATCCTTCTGTTGGTCCGGCATCACGATGTTTTCGTGATTGCGAAACGCGGCCAGCCTGGATTCCGCATCTTTCAGCGCGTCTTCATAGCGTCCCGCCTGACCTTTGAAGAACTCATACGTGCCGGGCGAGCCATGCACCTTGAGATGCTGCTCAAGATACAGGTCCGCAAGCGTGGAGAGCACTGCAACGGCTCTCTTCGGGTCGGTATCCCCGTATTCCACCTGAATGATGTTGGCTTTACGGACGGGGGACACCTTAAGTTCGCTCTGAAGTTTCCTGACCGCTTTTTCGGCTGCAACTGACGGGTCGGCGGCTCGTTGAAGACGATCCAGTCCGCATTTCATAACAACCTGCCGGAGCAGGTTATTGCTGGTGAGCAGTTCGATCTCGGAGTTGATTTCGTTTTCGCTGACTTCGCCGTGATAATCAGACGTGTCGCTGCGATCCGCCGAGACGACCATATCCGCGCGCTCGTTCTTGACCAACACTTTCATGCGGGTCTCGTACCGTTTCGGCATCGCGAAAGTGAGTCCTGCCACGCCAGCGAATACAAGAACTGCAGTCGCGAGAATCATGCGTCGGCGGCGGCGCAGAATCGCGCCAATGCCGATGAGTGAGATGGTTTTTATATCGTTTTCTGGAAACATGAGAAATTACCTTATCTGCTTGATCGACCCGGCCTTGAGGACTCCGACGCTCAGCAGAATGTCTACGACATCCGAGCCCAGGTGATACCGTTCGAAACCGTTCTTATAGACCAGAACTTCTGACGATTCACTGGCGAATGCCAAAGCTGTAAGCCACGCGGCGCAGCGAATCGACGCTCGAGTGTTCCTTTCGCGCCATCACGCCAATAACGCTCCGGAACAACACGTCGCCACACGTGCGCCAGTATGCGGGATTCCCGGGTTCTCAAGCGCTTCTTCATCGCCGCCGCGCGGCGCTGAAGCGGAAACAATGACCAGGAACGACAGCCATCGCAAATCCTTTGACGACGAACCTGCGGGGGCTCTGATGGGACTTCGCGATTGCGCCGACCTAAGAGGCTTACGCCGCCTGCAGTCTGTCGCGTTGCCAGACTTCACTGTGGCGCGGGTAAGCCCCCGTTTGCGGATTACAGCGGATCCAATTGGCCTGAATCGTAACCGCGATGGAACGCTGGAGGAGAGTTACGGAAACGACGAGTTGATTGGCTTCATCTCCTCCAACAACAATGCCTTCCAACCCGGCGAGTGGACCCTCGCGCAGACAGACTTTCGAGCCCACACCAACGAATGGATGTGGCTGAATGGCCAGCCCCGACTCCACTGTGGTTTTTACAGCTTCGATTTCTTCGTCCGGAACAGGGACCGGCATTCTGCCTGCGCCGACAATGCTCATCACTCCGGGAGTGGTCAATACGGGAACCCGGCGATCCAAGGGGTCAAATCTGCAGAACATATACCCGGGAAAGAGCGGCTCGTCCAGTTCTTTGACACGATCCGACCAGCGGCGACGGACACGGCAGAGCGGGAGGTATTCATTGAATCCCCTTTCGCGCAGACCAAACGCAACAGCTTTTGACTTTCGCGAGTCGACTTTAAGCGCGTACCACTTATTAGCGCCAGAGCTCATAGATAAATTGATTGATTGATTGATTGATTGATAGGACAGGCTTACGCCACTTGAGTCACAGCAATGTGAACCAAACTGAGAACGAGACCACGGGACGAAATATGTCCGATGGCTCACGCAACCTACGTACACAACAGTACGAACAACGGCCTAATGCTGTCCTTTAAAAAGTCTAATGTTGCCCTAATGGGCCGTATCAGGGTACTGGTAAATGAATCTGTAACCGACGCGGGGCTCGGTGAGTATGTAGCGAGGTCGATTGGGCTCAGGTTCGATTTTCTTCCGAATCTGATTGACAATTACATGTAAATACTCGACTTCTTTGCCGTAGTCGGGCCCCCAGATCGCCTGAATGATCGTTCCATGAGGAACGACGACATTTGGATTTGAGATCAGATAGTGCAGTACATCGAACTCCTTGGGGCGAAAGTGAACGTCCTTTCCAAGTACCAGTACCTGCCGGCTTCCGAGGTTCACCGCAATCTCCCCAAACGAGAAGATCCGCGGGCCCTCTTTGGGCGCGAGGGGGACGCGCCGCAGATTCGCCCGGATACGGGCGAGGAGTTCCGGCATGCTGAACGGTTTCGTTACGTAGTCGTCGGCCCCAGCATCCAGAGCCTCTATCTTCTCGGTTTCCTCTTTCCGCACCGTAAGCATGATGATCGCGACATCGGAAGCGGACCGGATCTGGTGGCAGGCCTCAAGACCGCCGATCCCTGGCATATTTCGATCCAAAACGATCAGGTCGTATCGATCGTCGCGAACTTTTTCGAGCGCTTCCTCGCCGCTGGAGGCGTCCGCGACGAAATAATTTTGCTTTGCTAAGGCGGATCTCAAAACGCGGCGAATCTGCGGCTCATCGTCCACAATCAGAATCTTTGCCTCGCTCATTCGCCTTCCTCGGGTTCGGCGATCGGGAGCGTGAATGCGAATTCGGCGCCGCGATCCGGCCGGTTCTTCACCCAGATTCGGCCGCCGTGGCCCGCGACAATATCCCGCGCAATGCTTAATCCCATACCTGTTCCGGGCACGGAGCTTTGAATACGGCTGCCTCGATAATAGCGGTCGAAGATGGCATCGACCTCATCGGGCGAAACGCCCGGGCCTTCGTCCCGTACTGAAATAACCACCATGCCTTCCGACTGATTGCCCGAGATCTCGATCTTTGTCCTTGGCGACGAGTACTTCACTGCGTTGTTGATCAATTGTCTGAGAGCGACCGCCGCGAGGTCCGGATCGGCGCTTATTGCCGGGATATCCTCCGGCAGATTGATTTCGGTGGGCCGTCGGTCGAGCAGGCTCGACATTCGCCTTAGGCAATCCTGGATCAGATCATGCGGGCTCAAGTTGCGGCGTCTGATCTGGAGATGACCGCTGTCGATGCGCGCCATGTCGATAACTTCATTGACCATCCCGTTGAGTTTGTCGGTTTCCTCTTCGGCTACGGCCAGCAGATCGTCCTCATCGGGTTCGTGGATATATTCCGAACGTACGGCTGTAATCGCTCCCTTGACAGAGGTGAGGGGCGTCACGAAATCATGGGCCAGAGCGTCCAGAAGCAGATCTTTCAACGATTCACTCTGGCGCGCGGCTTCGATACGGCTTGCGGCGGCCTGATTTCGCAGGCGTTCTACGGTGATGCCGGCAAGATTCGCGATCGCCTGCCACGCCGGCTGCGAAATTGGTGGTCCAGCCGCTCTCAGGCTGCCGAGAAGTTTCCCGCCCAGCGTGACCGCCGCAGTGAAGACTTCGGCGCCTGCGCCGGACTTGTGTTGCCAGAGGAAGTGGCTACTATCGTGGGAAGCAATTTCACGGAGAAGGGGCGCATCGAGTTGTCCCAATAACTTGCCGGCGCAGTCGATTCTTCCGTCCAGACTATTGCAGAACGCCACGCCCTGGAACTCAAAGTGCCGCGCGACGAGATTGGCGATCTGAGCGCCAACCTCCTCCGGACGAGTCAACATCATCAACGAACAGCTCAATGCGTACAGCCGCTCAACCTCCGCGCGGCGAGTTTGAGCCTCGAAGGCTCGCTGGCTAGCGCGCGTCGATAGCCGACTGGCCGTGGTCGCGGTCGCCAGAAACACGGACAAAGCCACCCAATTCTGAGGATCGGCAATGGTGAGCGTCAAGGTTGGGGGAAGGAAAAAAAAGTTGAGGCACAGCATCGCCGCAATCGATGTCACGATGGATTCCAGAAAACCCCACTTCGCGGCCACAGCCAAAACAAGCAACAGGTACGCTAAGCCCGCGATTAGCGAATTCACGCGCAGCAATGAGAAGGAAATGTAGGTGAGCGCGGCAAGCAGGATCAGGCATATCAGGATTCTTGCCGACGTCCGCAAGATCTGACGGTACGTGTTGGGTTCAGCGATATACCGCCCACTATCCACCTGCCCATCAGACCAGCGAATGTCAGCTTCGGTGCAAAAATCCCCCTACCAGGCCTAAAAAATTCAGGACACCCCGAACAGGTGGCATTAAGCGTTCAGGCGGTCTGAATCCTGGAGGCATCCACCAAGTTGCGCGCCTCAATTTCCTGCTCGCGTATGCGGAATTTCTGGATCTTCCCCGTAACGGTCATCGGAAAGGCGTCCACAAAACGAACGTACTGCGGGATTTTGAAATGAGCTATTTTTTCTCGGCAGAATTCCTGCAATTCATTGGTGGTCAGCGCGGCGCCGGATTTCAGCTTCACCCAGGCGGCGACCGTTTCGCCTAGCCTCTCGTCCGGCACGCCGACGACATAAACATCCGCTATTGCCGGGTGGGTATGGAGGAATTCTTCGATTTCGCGAGGATAGATGTTCTCTCCTCCGCGGATGATCATCTCTTTCAGTCGGCCCCTGATCTGAAAACAACCGTCAGGACGCATGATCGCCAAATCGCCGGTGTGCAGCCATCCCTCGGGATCGATCGTCCGCGCGGTGGCGTCCGGTTCGCCGTCGTAACCCTTCATGACGAGATAACCGCGGGCGCACAGTTCTCCCCGCTCACCGACGGGCAGGATTTCGCCGCTCTCGGGCGCGACGATCCGGATTTCGGTGTTCGGCATGGCGAGGCCCACGGTCGAGACGCGCAGTTCCAGGGGATCGTTGGCGTCCGAAGCGGTGATGCCCGGCGAGCTTTCGGTCTGGCCGTAGACAATCACGATTTCCGAGCAGTGCATCTCGTCGACGACGCGCTTCATGATCTCTATCGGACAGGGCGCTCCCGCCATAATGCCAGTGCGCAACGAGGTCAGGTCGAAGCGCGAAAACGCCGGATGTTCCATCTCGGCTATGAACATGGTCGGGACGCCATAAAGCGCCGTGCAGCGCTCCGCCGCGACCGCCTCGATCGTCGCCAAAGCATCGAATTGCGCGGACGGCAGGACGAGGGGAATGCCATAAACCACACACGTCAGGGACGACATAACGCACCCGAAGCAGTGATACATCGGTACCGGCGCGCAGAGGCTGTCGTCTTTTGTGATCCGCATCGCACGCCCGACGAGAAACGCATTGTTGACGAGATTCCGGTGCGTCAGCAGTACGCCTTTTGGCGATCCGGTTGTGCCGGAGGTGTACTGGATGTTAACGACATTGTCGTTTCGGAGTTCAGGGGCGGGAAAGGGCTGGCCAGCGTCCCGCATCGAACACAATGATTCGCCGCCGAGGAGAATCACGTGGCGCAGCGGAAGTTCCTGGCCCTGTCGGGCTTCGTTCAGGATCTCCAGATACTCGCAGCGAGCGTCTCGCTCCTGAAGGAAGATCGCTTTCACGCCGGACTTGCGCAGCAGATAGCGCAATTCGTGGGAGCGATAGGCCGGGTTAACGTTAACCAGCACGGCGCCAGTGAGAGCAGTGGCGAACTGGAGGTAGATCCATTCGGCGCAGTTGGACGACCAGATGCCTACCCGGTCGCCGGGCTGAATTCCGAGAGACCAGAGGCCACGCGCCGTTCGCTCGACCTCCTTCGCTAATTGCGCATAGGTCACGCGGATGCCCTGATGCCGGGAGATCAGAGCCATTCCGTCAGGATTGCGGGCGGCAGAGTCCTGCAGAACCTGTCCGATAGTCTTTTCAATTATTGGTATGGCGGGGCCGGCGGCGTAGCTTTGCATCAGCTCAGATGAACGGTCGGTGAAAAACGCACCTTCAACAATACAGCTAAAGCGCGCGCTTCCGAGACGGCCTCGAATGGGCTACACGCCATTCCTAAAACCGGAGTATTGTCAATTTAGGGAAGGTTTCGCCTTATGATTCAGCCGCTTCTCCGGCGTGAAACGGGTTCAGGCGCTGTGGCGTCCATGCGCGTATCCCGTATGATCTTTCGAATTGCGTTGGCCGCGTCCTTTATTGCCCTTGCGGGCGATGGCGCGCTGTTCGGGCAGATCGGCTATCCCGGCGGGGGCGTCGGCTACCCGGGTGGTGGGGTTGGTTATCCGGGCGGGGGCGTCGGGTACCCCGGCGGCGGATATCCGGGCGGCGGCGGTATGGGAATACCGGGTATTCCGGGCGGCGGCCGGCGGCGCGGGCAGAGTAACGTCCCCACCGATACGCTCAACGGGAAAATCAGCCGGATTTCCAGTTCGCAACTGGTGCTGGATCAGGATGACGGGACTCAGGCACAGATTTCGCTCGACCGCAGCACACGGTACGTAAATACGTCGGGCGGCACGGCCCGTTACGGCGATTTCGACGCCGGGGATCGGGTTTCGATCGATGCGGCGCGCGACAACCAGAGCTATCTGCATGCGCTTCGCGTGACTATGCAGCAGAAGGGTTCCGCAGCGGACAAGAGTGGGACGCAGACGAGTTCCGCCGACAGTCCGGGGTCTTCTTCTCCTTCCGATGACGATCCGGATCGGCCACGGCTGAAGCGCAGTCCGAATTCCTCGTCGTCTGATTCGGATGCGGCGACTCCGGCATCGAGCGCTTCCGCTCCCCGGCCTCAAAGCGCGAATTCCGACGCGACGACGGTCGCCGATAATCGGCCGCCAACGTCGATCGCGCCTAAGCCGGTGGCGCGCGAGTCGGACGATCCCGGGCCGCCGGTATTGAAGCGAAACGCGCCCGCGCGGGTCGATAATACCCCTCCGGCTGGCTCTGAAGCTACTAACTCCGACCCGGTGGCTCAGGCGCAGGCAATCGCCGATCGTTATAAGAACGGCGTGCCCGAGGTCGCAAGCGCGCGACCAAGCATAAAGGCAGAGGAAGCAAATGGGGTGACCAGAGGACCCGCGCCGCCGAAGATTGGGCCGGCTGAAGCTCCTCCTGCAGAGACTGATCGTCCGTCGATGGCGAATAGCCCGCTGGCCGGACCGCGCAGCAGCGATCCCGTGATTCAGGGCGCTCGCGAGGCGGCGTTTCAGTTCACCGAGACGCTGCCGAACTACGTCGTGAAGCAATTCACGACGCGTTATCAGACGGATGCGGCGCATGGAAACCGTACATCGTGGCAGGCTTTGGATGTGGTCACAGCCGATGTCGTATGCGAAAACGGCAAGGAGTCTTATAAGAACATCCTCGTGAACGGCAAAGCGCCCAAGGACGATATCGAGAAGACGGGTTCCTGGTCGACCGGCGAATTCGCGACGGTACTACAAGGCATTCTCGCGCCGTATACGGACGCGGACTTCCATAACAAGCGCGCCACGACAATCAATAACCGCGCGGCGTACCGCTATGACTATTCGGTCGAACAGAAGAATTCCGGATGGCACGTGTACGCGTCGTCGGAATCGTACGTGCCCGGCTACACCGGTTCCATCTGGATCGATAAGGAGACGTCCCGGGTATTGCGAATTGAAATGTCCGCGGTGAATATGCCGAGGTCTTTCGCCCTGGATGCCGTGGAATCCGCCGTGGACTACGATTTTGTCATGATCGCGGAACAGAAATATCTGCTGCCGACCCACTCGGAGGCGCTGAGCTGTGTGCGGGGCACGGCGGAATGCACGCGCAACGTAATCGAGTTCCGCAACTACCGGAAGTTCGGCGCGGACAGCAGCATTACATTCGACAAGCCCTGACGCGAAATCCCTGCGATTCGGCGTGTTAAAGTAGAGGATTCGGCAGTCGATGTACCCGGCCGCTTCCGGCCCCATCCCATCGATTTTCGCGAAACCGCAACCCACGACTCGGGCGCTTCACGTCTGAAACGGACTTGCGTAACTTAGAAGGAGATCGCAGTTGAGATTAGAAACAGTTGTCGCCGCGCAGCCTCGCGCGTCGCGCGGTAAGAATGAGGCGCGGCGTACGCGCCGTTCGGGAATGATTCCGGCGGTTGTCTACGGCGCTTTTAAGGATGCCGTTTCGGTCACGGTAAATCCGAAGGACATCAGCAAAATCATCCACAGCAAGACGGGCCATAACTCCATCTTCGATCTGGACATCGCGGGCATCGAGAAGACGCCGGTGATGGTGGCGGACGAGCAGTATGACCCGATCAAAAGCAATCTGCTGCACATCGATCTGAGGAGAATCGACCTGACGCGCAAACTACGCGTGTCGGTGCCGATCCACGCGACGGGCGACGCGAAGGGCGTCAAACAGCAAGGCGGCGTCCTCGACCTGGTGACGCGCCAGGTGGAAATCGAGTGCGTGCCGGATGACATTCCGAACCAGTTTGACGTGGACGTGACCGAACTGATGATCGGCGACGCGATCCGCGTTTCCGAACTGCCCGTGAAGGAAGGCGTCCGTGTTCTGACCAGCGGCGATGCCGTGATCGCGCACGTGGTCGGAATCAAGGAAGAAGCCGCCGCCACGCCTGAAGTCGCCGTTGAGGCCGGAGCTGAACCCGAAGTGGCCAAGAAGGGCAAGAAGGAAGAAGAAGCGCCCGCGGCCGATAAGGGCAAGAAGAAATAGCCGGGGATGTTCCTGGTGGCCGGACTGGGCAATCCCGGCGAGGAGTACGCAGCGACGCCGCACAACCTGGGTTTTCTGGTGGTGGATCGGCTTGCGGCGCGGCACTCGATCCGGATCTCCCGCAAGGAGTGCCAGGCTCTGGTCGGCCTGGGAAGCATCGCCGGGAAGCCGGTTTTGCTTGCCAAGCCGCAAACGTATATGAACCTGAGCGGAATCGCCGTGCGATCGCTGATCGAGAAGAACGAACTCGGTGTTTCGGATCTGATCGCGGTTTACGACGAGCTGGACCTTCCGTGGGGCGCGCTGAGGATCAAGCCGAAGGGTTCGCCCGCGGGCCACAATGGCGCGAAGGACTTGGTGGCGAAGCTCGGCACGCAGGAGTTCACAAGAATCCGGCTGGGGGCGCACCCCGGCCATCCTTTGTCCTCGGGCAAGGATTATTTGTTGTCGCGGTTTACGCGGCAGCAGAACGAAACCCTGGATGCGTTCATCGACCTCGGGGCCGATGCGACGGAATCCATAATCGCCGAGGGCGTCGAAATGTCCATGACCCGTTTCAACGGTCGCGCCCAGGGCTCTACTGAAGAGGATCGATGAGAATCTACGAGAATCTGTTCATCGTAAAACCCGATGCGACAGAAGAAGAGATCGACCATCTTGTCGACCAGATGTCCAAGAACGTCGCCACCTCCGGCGGCACGGTGGACAAGGTCGACAAATGGGGAAAGCGGCGGCTCGCCTATCGCGTCGCCAAACACCGCGAAGGACATTACGTGCTGATGCAGTTCACGGCGGGTCCGGAGACGGTCAGCGAGTTTGAACGCCGCCTGCGCGTGCAGGATTCCGTGATCAAATTCCTCACGGTGCGCATCGACGAGACGCTGAAACGGCTCGAGAAGCGCAGGAAAGAGCGCGAGAAGCGCGCGCATCGCAGGCCGCAGGCGCCCGCGGCTCAGCCTTCGCTCGCGGCTCAGATGCTCGGCGGGGATGGTGGAGCGCATCCGGCTCCCGGCCTGCCCGCTCAGAACGCTCCCGCGCAGCCAGCCCCGGCACAGCCGGCGCCCGCGCAGCCAGCGCCGGCACAGCCGGTGCCCGCGCAGCCGACCACCGGAACGGAGGAATAAGGAGACATCATGGCCGAACAACAAAAAGGCGGAAGGCCGATCGCGGCGTCGCAGCGCCCCACCGGTGGGGATAAAGCAGTCGCCGTCGGGAAGAAGCAGTATTTCCGGCGCAAGAAGGTCTGCCGGTTCTGCGTTGAGAAGATCGACGACATCAACTACAAGGACGTCCGCATGCTGCAGGCGTTCATCGCGGAACGGGGTAAGATTGTGCCCCGGCGTATCTCCGGCGTGTGCGCGCCTCATCAGCGCCGCCTGACGGACGCCATTCTCAAGGCGCGGAATATCGCGCTGTTGCCGTTCGCGGCGTCGGTGTAAACGAGGAGGAAACATGGAAGTCATACTTCGTGAAGACATCGACCGGCTCGGCACGCGCGGGCAGGTGGTGAAGGTCGCGCCGGGTTACGCGCGGAACTTTCTGCTGCCGAAGCGCCTCGCGGTAGCGGCGACGGACGCCAACCGCAAGATCGTGGAGCAGGAGCGCCAGGCGCACCTGCGCAAAGAAGCGAAACTGCAGGGCGAAGCGCAGGATCTGGCGAAGCTGCTGGGTACGGTGACGATCACGATCGTCCGCAAGGCGGGCGAGAACGATCAGCTCTTCGGATCGGTAACGGCTGCGGACATCGCGGACGCGCTCGCGGCGCAGAAATACACAGTGGACCGGCGGAAGATTCAGCTCGATGAGCCGATTCGCACCCTGGGTGAGCATAAGGTTCCCGTCCGGCTGCACAAGGACGTGGTCGCCGATGTGACCGTGAACGTGAGCCGCGAGAACTGAGCCCATGCCATTTGACCTCAGCGGGCAAACAGCGATTGTGACGGGCGGCGCGACCGGCATCGGCGAGGCGATCTGTAAGCGCCTCGCCGAAGCCGGCGCGACCGTGGCCGTGGCTGATATCGACGGCAAAGGCGCAGAACAGGTCGCCGCGGCGCTGCGGAACGGAGCGTTCGGAGTGGCGGTGGACGTTTCGAATTCCGCGTCCGTCAAAACCGCCATCGATCAGGTTTTGAAAAAGACGGGGCGAGTTCATATCGTCGTGAACAACGCGGGCATCGCCGGAAAGTCGGGTCCGATACAGGACCACACAGACGACGAGTTCGCGCGCGTGATGGCTATCAATGTCCACGGCGTGTTCTATTTCTGCCGCGCCGTGATCCCCCACATGCGGGAGCACAAGTACGGTCGGATCGTGAACATCGCATCCATCGCCGGCAAGGAAGGCAATCCGAATATGATTTCGTATTCGGGGAGCAAGGCCGCGGTGATCGGGATGACGAAATCGCTCGGTAAGGAAGTAGCTACTGAAGGGATCTGCGTGAATTCAGTCGCGCCGGCTGTGGTGCGAACCAAGATTCTGGAGCAACTGACTCCGCAGCAGGTTTCGTATATGACCGACAAGATTCCCATGCGGCGCACCGGCGAGCCGTGGGAGATCGCGGCGGTGGTGCACTTCCTGGCAAGTCCGGATTGCTCGTTCGTAACGGGACAGTGTTACGACGCGAGCGGCGGCCGCGCGACCTATTAGTCCAGCTTCTTCCTTCCTATTGTGGTGGCTCCCCGAAGGGTTCGGGGCAGCCACCACACACAATAGATCTGCCCCGGCATCTCGGCATTTGAGATCCGCTCACTTTTGATCCAGCCTATTGCAAAGTTTGTCAAATTGCGAGTGTCTCACTTTGAGGGTTCAGTCCACGGCCTCCTGCGCAGTTTTTTCCGCGTTTTAAAGAAGGCTATCTATGATTGAGAGTGCCACCTTTGATCGCTTAGGCGTTTGTGCCGCCGTCAACGGTCAGGTTCGCCCCGGTTATATAAGCACCTTCCGGACCCGCTACGAAAGAGACCAACGCGCAACCTCGTCGACTCGGCGGTAGCGTTTGAGTGAGGTATTTGCCAACTGAGGTTGAGCCCAGTCGCCGGATGCTGGATTCAGGTCGGTATCGATCGGTCCTGGCTGTACATTGTTGACCGTGATTCCACGAGCGCACAGTTCCCGCGAAAGTCCCTGGGTGAACATCTTCACGGCTCCCTTTGTCGCGGAATAGGCGGCAAGACCCGGCGTCATCATGCGCTCTCCCACGCAGGATCCTATATTAATGATCCGGCCGCCGTCGTTCAGGTGTTTCAAAGCCGGCGTGCTCCTTGAAAAGATCCGTATCTCCGGCTCCGAAACGATCAGAGACAGCGATGTCCGTCAGGCGCTCAGGCAATGGTTGACGGGCGAGCCAAAATCCCGACCGACCGTGCTGAGTGGCCTGCATGGAGGCAACGACTTCGAACTGACGGCGTTTCCCCTCAATTCTGATGAGCATATTGGAGTGGTCGTCGCGGGTTCTAATCGATGCAACTTCCCGACTAAATCCGAACGGCTCATTCTCAGTGTTACTGCGAATCAGGCAACGAGCGGGTTGCGCGAAGCTCAAATCCTCGCCGGGCAGCACAAAACCGTTCGAGAGCTCGACTCCGCACAGCGGAACGAAGCGATCGAGACGGACGGACTGAAGGATCTCCATACCCCGCAAGGAGTTCAACTGGCTCGATTGGCAGAGAACTACGCCCGCCTGACCCGCCGAGAGCGACAGGTTTTGCCGTTCGTCGTCGCGGGCCGGCTGAGCAAACAAATCGCCGCTGAGTTGGGCACAAGCGACGTCACGATCCGTGTCCATAGTGGACAAATCATGCGTAAGATGCGAGCCCAATCCTTGGCGGAGTTAATCAGAATGACTGATAGGTTAGGAATCCATTAGGCTCGAAACCTGACGCGACGCAGAGTCGGTCAGCTTCGCGGGTACCTCCGTAGTTGTTGAAGGAGGCCCCGTCGAGCCACCCGGTCCGCCATATTGAGCCGCAGCACGCGGGCGGTAACTTCCCCGGTGAGGTCCAGGGGTTCGATGACGGCGCCGCTGAGGCGAAGATGGCTTTCCCATCGATCCCTGCGCGGATTGAACAAAGGGATCAATTCGCCCGACGCGGATAGAGAGGCGATGTTCGTACCTTTGTATCGATTGCAAACCATACATGCGTAGGCAAGGTTGTCCAACGTTTCGTCGCCGCCATGCTGTCTGCTGATGATGTGATCGACCTCGTGCGGAAAAACAGCGTCGTCTTCGTGAAGCAGACAATACTCACATCGAAATTTTGCCCGCCGGACGACTTCGACGCGCAGTTCCGGAGAAATCTTCAAGATCGGCTGGCCAGGATCAGCTGCGCTTTGGCTTTGGCCAAACCAAGAATATGCTCAAGCCGGACATAACCGTCCAGTTCGGAACTCTCTTCATCCGTCAACTTCGACTCGCGCTGCCGCTCCAGCAATTCGGAAAGGCGCTTCAGCGCTTCCGGTGAAGGGCGGAAGTTGGCAACCTGCTCAACGGTGGAACCGTGCGCGACGAAATCCACGAACTCCATGTAGACAGGCTCAGCAACGTTCATAATCGCCTCTTAGATCGTACCGCGGTGTCGAGGAACCGCTTCAACAAGCGTCTCCTCGGTGAAGGATCCGGCGCGATTTGCCAGACCATCGCGAACTGCCAAAGGGGTTTTGATACGGTTCTGATACGGTTGCGTGGGGTGAACCCCTCGGTTGAGACAAACTGCGATTGGCACACTCGCCGTTTGACCCTGGTTGTTGCAGCTCCTGTCAGGTAGTTCACCTATAGTTGAGGCGGTTACGGCTCAGCTGCATGCTCTCGTCGTCTCGGACGTATCGCTGGCGCGATGGGACTCCGCTGCTACCCACGCCTTGGGCCAACTTTTGGATCTGAACGGGTCGAAGGCTGTCGCTGTCGCGTATGGCGTCCTCCGCGACGGCGGGGCCGTTCCCAAGAGCCGGCTTACCTGGATTTTGAGTTGACCCGTTCAAATCATGCCGGGCGGACCAAAAGCTGCAGGTATGATACATGAGATTACATGTTCCCTGTGCGTTAGATTCCGTTCCCAAATGAATCTGAAAGACTCGCGGTACACATGACCTTCTACACGAATAGACGCCAGTTGATGGCTACGGCTCTATCTCTGACGGGCCTGGGGAGCGCGCGGGCCGATGACGCAACCGTCATCCAGGGTAAGCGGCCCATGATTCTCCACAACGACCGTCCCGAGGATCTCGAGACGCCCGTTGAATATTACAACTCCTGGCTTACGCCTAATGATGTGTTCTTTGTGCGGCAGCATATTCCGCGGCCCCGGGTGAATCGAGATACCTTCGCGCTCACGGTGAACGGTCGTGTTTCCAAAGAACTGCATCTCGGACTGGCAGATCTGGAAAAACTGCCGAGCTACACCGTGCCAGCCACTCTCGAGTGCACAGGTAATGGCCGGGGCTTCTTCCGACCGCGCGTTCCGGGTATCCAATGGATGCGAGGCGCTGTCGGCAACGCCGAATGGTCCGGGCCGCGACTCAGCGATGTCCTCAAAGCAGCGGGCGCCGATCTGAATTCGCCATTCGTCGAAGTGAACGGCGCGGATG
>Ga0126373_10001646_pt1 | contig 16045 bp, 11 predicted proteins | sample PanSoiMetPlot_11_FD_92545 | JGI IMG/M metagenome (GOLD analysis project Ga0126373, IMG submission 92545) | Tropical forest soil microbial communities from Panama - MetaG Plot_11 | ecosystem: Environmental > Terrestrial > Soil > Tropical forest > Bulk soil | place: Panama | collected 2016-02-17 | reverse complement strand
GAATTCTACAAGGAGCGTGATGTCGTACACGAAGAGCGCCGATTAGGTGAGAGCCAGCCTTTCTCACGACTCCTCGAACAGTTTCTCGCCACTGCCTACGTTGCTCATCCCTACGGCCAACCTGTGGTGGGTTGGCCCTCGGACTTGGAGACCTTCTCGATCACGGACGCCGAAGCTTTTTATCGCCAGTATTATGTCCCCTCCAACATGGTCGTGACCTTGGTCGGCGATGTGAAGGCCAGCGAGGTTTTGCCCGTAATCGAGAAATACTTCGGCCGTATCCCAGCAGGTCCAAAACCGCAGCCCCTTCGGACCATCGAACCCCCACAGAACGCTGAGCGCACCGTGATTCTGCACGAGACGTCTCAGCCCATTTTCATCGAGGGCTACCACAAACCCGGTGCGCGTGATAAAGATGACGCGGTCTATCAAGCCCTCGAAGACTTGCTCTCAAACGGGCGCACCTCTCGCCTGTATCGCTCTTTGGTGCGCGACAAAAAGATCGCGGCACAGTCCGGCGGCTTCAACGGCTTCCCAGGCAATAAGTATCCAAATCTTTTCGTCTTCTTCGCCATCTCCACTCCCGGTCACACCCCGGAGGAGATCCGCGATGCCATACACTCGGAAATCGAACGGGTCAAGAATGAAGAGATAACCGACGACGAGCTCCAGATGATCAAGAGCCGCGCCAAGGCCAATCTCCTCCGCCAGCTAGGCGACAATCGGGGACTGGCCTTCCAACTGGGGAGCACCCAAGCCCTTTATGGCGATTGGCGCGAGCTCTTCCGCGAGGTAGATGACATCGCCAAAGTCAGCAAAGCCGACATCCGCCGCGTCGCGAATACTGCCTTCGTCGCCTCCAATCGCACCGTCGGTATGATCGAATCCACACAACTCGCCGGGGCGCCTGCCGCAGGAAAGGAAACGAAGTAATGCGCCGCCAATTCAAGATCGCTCTTTTGTTTGCGCTGTGTGTCTTTTTATCGGCCCCACCCACTCGCGGACAGGCCACCGACTGGAAACAGATCACCCCAGGGCCGCTTCATCCTTTTCATCCGCAAATGCCCAAGCGCATTCAGCTCGACAACGGTATGGTCATCTTCCTCCAGGAAGACCACGAACTGCCTCTCGTCCGCGGCATTACTCAAATCCGTGGGGGTTCCCGCGACGAGTCGGCTGATAAAGTGGGTCTGGTCCAGATATACGGCCAATCCTGGCGTACCGGCGGCACCAAAACCCGGACTGGCGATCAACTCGACGATTATCTGGAAGCCCGCGCCGCCAAAGTCGAAACCGGCGGCGGCACCGATTTCGTTACCGTCTCCTGGGATTGCCTCAAGGAAAATTTTGATGAAGTCTTCAAAGTCTATCGCGAGCTTCTTAGCGACCCCGAATTCCGGCCGGACAAAATAGCTATAGCGAAGACCCAGCTAAACACCGGTATCTCCCGGCGCAACGACAGCCCCTTTCAAATTGCTTTTCGAGAAGCTTCTAAGCTCGTCTACGGCGCGGATTCTCCCTACGCTCGCGTTCCGGAGTACTCGACCGTCGCTGCCGTCAGCCGCGAAGATCTGCTGGACTGGCACCGCCGCTATGTTCATGCGAACAACGTGCTGCTCGGCGTCGTCGGCGATTTCGATTCCAAAGTCATGGAATCCAAGCTCCGCCAGGCCTTTGACTCTTGGCCCCAAGGCCCGACGGCCGCCAAAGCCCAGCTGGCCTTTCACGGGCCCAGACCCGGCGTCTACTTCGTTGAGAAGAACGACGTCACCGCCAGCACCATTCAAATGGTCGATCTGGGCACCACCCGCGACAATCCTGACTACTACGCGATCGAAGTCTTCAACCAATTCTTCGGCGGATCGTTCTCCTCGCGCCTGTTCTCCAACATCCGTTCCAAAAAAGGGCTGGCCTACGCCGTCAGTGGTGCGGTCGGAACGGATTATGACCGCCCGGGCGTACTCCGCTTGTTTATGAGCACCAAGAGCGGCACTACCGCCGCGGCCATCGACGCCCTCAATGAGGAACTTGACGCGCTTAAGACCAATCCCGCCACCCCCGAGGAACTGACCAAAGCGAAAGGGGCCATTCTCAACTCCTTTGTCTTCCGGTTTGATTCCAAGGAAAAAGTCTTGCGCGAGCAGATGACCTACGCATTCTTCGGGTATCCTTTGGATTTCCTTGATCGCTACCGCGCAGGCATTGAGAAAGTAACCCAGGCCGACGTCGCCCGCGTGGCGCAGAAATACATCCACAAGAACCAGCTCGCGATTCTCGTCGTCGGCAAAGCCGCCGATTTCGATCGGCCGTTGTCGTCATTTGGCCCGGTGACGGCGCTTAACATCATCATCCCGGCGCCGCCCGCGGCCAAGAAAGAGGCTGCCACCGGCGCGGCACAGTAACCTCAGCATCGGTCCTCCTGGGGACAGGCTGGTAGACTGACGCGCCGGGGCAGGCTGACCACTTTCCAAATATTGCGTTCCCTCGCCGCAGAAGCCTTGCGGAGAAGGCGACATGGCGGTAGCGAATACTGATCGGAAGGGGGCCATCGGCGCGACCCTGCATATCGGTCGGCTTTTGTTACGTCTGAGCTTTCCGCTTGGGGCGCTCCATCTTCTTTGGGCTTTCCCGAAACTAGCATTTGCCGGAGAGCCCACGGCCACCGTTCTGGTTTACAACCACGCTCACGTCGCCCACTCGATCCTGGCCTCGGCCGAACGCGAAGCGGGCCACATTCTCGATGCTGCCGGCGTGCGGATAATCTGGGTGGAATGCCCGATGGCGGCGACCCCCGATAGTGCGGCAAGACCTTGTCTCGGAACGCTTAAATCTACAGACATCATGTTGCGGGTACTTCCTCAGCCCGCCAAGCATCGTTTGAAGGCGGACGTCTTCGGTTTTGCGATCAGCCCTATTCTGGCCAGCGTCTACTACGACTATGCCCTCCGTCTCGCGGTGGAAGACGAGTACGGGGACTTTCACGCGCGCGTCATTCTGGGTTGCATCATAGCCCATGAACTGGGACATCTGTTGCTTGGCTCAAACAGCCACTCGAGCGCAGGAATCATGCGATCGCCGTGGGGACAGAAGCAACTCCGGCAGGCATTAATGGGCACTCTGCTCTTCACGTCCGACGAGTCCAAGGTCATGCAAGCACAGGTGCTCGCCCGAACGAGGCCGCAGAGGACTGGCCGATTTCGTCGATCACCGCCAGACTAATCCGGTCGAGTTCCCTCGTCGGGCCGAATCTCCAAAAAGCAGTTTTGCCGCCTGGTTATGAATATTCTTCGCTTCGGCTTCGGGCGAAGTCCCGTCTTCGCAACGCAAAACACCGCCCCTTGTGGAGTAGGGTTTGGGTACTCGCAGTTTATTCTTGCCGCTTTCAGAGGGCCGGAGGGATTCGAGGTGCCGCTCTTCGAGCACGTCCTGGACCAGGTCGCCGAGCTCCTCGGCGGTGAACTCATGTCCTCGAGTGGTGTGCCTCAGGCTGGGGAACGATGCAAAACTCCTCAGCGGCCGTATCTGCCGATGAGTTCGGCGTGCACTAGGGTGTGACCCTTCATGGCGCGTTCGACGTCGGGCTTGGTCACGCCTGCCTTCAAGTTCAGCTTGGCATCGAGCGCGTACAACTTGAAAAAGTAGCGGTGCGGATTGCCGGGAGGCGGGCACGGCCCACCGTAACCGATCTTTCCGAAGTCGTTGCGGCCTTGCCGCGCGCCATTGGCAAGCTGCTCCTGCTTCGCGACGCCTTCGGCAAGCTCTCTCGTTTCGCCGGGCAAATCGAACAGCACCCAGTGCACCCAGGTGCCTACCGGAGCGTCGGGATCGTCCATGATGAGCGCGAAGCTTTGTGTTTTTGCCGGAGGCTCGCTCCAATTGAGCTTGGGAGAGTCGTCGGGCCCATCGCAGGTGAATTTCTTGGGAATCGCTTCGTTGGCTCGAAAGGCGTCGCTAGAGATTTTCATGGTTCCTTCTTGGGCTTGCTCCGAGGAAATTGCGCCAAGGAGAGGAGAGAGACCGAGCGACAAACCAATAAAGGCGGCAAAGACGTTTCGCATGGAGGCCCCCTCTGCTATTCTCGCGCCGGCGACATGTCCGAAGGGCAAAACCCTAAGGCGGTTTGCATAAAGCACTTACTCGAATTCGAGGCTATCGGTTCAACGCCGGCTTCGGTCCTTGCGCACAGCTTCGTCAATTAATGCATCCAGCTCGTCTCGCGTCAGCGTCACGCGATCTTCCGCGGACTCGCCCCCTTCACTGGTCATCGGCAGCTCCGCGCCGCCTCCCGGCGGAGGCGAAACGAAATACCTTGGACGCGCGGCCATCAACTTTGCCACTTCTCGGCCTGAGAGCAACACGGGTTCGCCCGCCAGTTCCGCCGCGAGCGTGATCTTTGCAGAGTGCTCGATGGTCTCCATTCGAAAGAAAGCAGTCAGCAAATCCGTTCCGCAGGTCACCGCCCCGTGGTTCGCCAGCAGCAGTGCGTCGTAGTGCGGAACAAACGGCTCGAGCGCCGCGCTCAACTCCGGTGTACCGGGAGTGGCGTATTGCACGAGCGGAATCTGGCCAAGACCGACAATCACCTCCGGAAGCAGCGCTTTGTTCAGGGCGCGCCCGGCAACTGCGAATCCCGTCGCCGTGGGCGGGTGGGCATGGCAAACGGCATTCACGTCCGGCCGCATGCGATAAAAAAGGAGGTGCATGGCGAGCTCGGAGGAGACCTTGCGATCCCCGGCGACCTGCCGGCCCTCGAGGTCGGTCATCACCAGATCCTCGGGCGAAAGCATCCCCTTGTTCATGCACGTAGGAGTGGTGAGAATGCGGCCGTCACCGAGGCGCACCGAGAGGTTCCCTTCGCAAGCAACAATGAAACCGCGTTCGTACATCCAGCGCCCGGCAAGACACATGTCCCGGGCATGTTGGGCATCGCTTTTGTGGCGTGGTAAAAGTGAGTCCGGGGTCAAGGGCGGACTCCTTCCTGGCGCGGAAAACAGCCGCACCGTCTCTTTCAAATCACATCGGGCGCACCCCGTGGGGACCTACGAAATGGCCCCGCCAGCTCCCTGGGCCTGGCGTGAGCGCAAAGAACGTATTACAAAATTCGGCTGGAATCTAGTGCCGTTCCGACTTTGTTTTGCAAAGTCGGAAGACTAGGCGTAAATGCCACGCAACTTGAGCGCCGTGGCTACGCGGTCGATCGCCAGCATGTAAGCCGCGATACGGTTATTGACCTTGTGCAGTTCTGCGTAGCGCACCACCTCGTCGAAGGCATTCTCCATAACGTCCATCAGACGCTCGTTCACCTCGCTCTCCCGCCAAAAGAATCCCTGGCGATCTTGCACCCACTCGAAGTAACTCACCGTCACGCCGCCGGCGTTGCCCAGAATGTCGGGGATGGTGAAGATCCCCTTGGCATCGATGATCTTATCGGCTTGCCAGGTCGTCGGTCCGTTCGCGCCCTCACAGAGGATTCGCGCCTGGACCTGGTCCGCGTTTTTCTCCGTGATCTGGTTTTCAATGGCTGCTGGGATGGCGATGTCGCACGGCTGGAAAAGCACATCGCGCGCTGACATTTTCGTTCCGCCGCCCTCAAAACTCTGCAACGGCTTTTTCTGGGTGTAAACCCAGTCGATCACCTTGGGTATGTCGAATCCCTTCTCGTTGTACAGCCCTCCGCCAATATCCGCGAGACCGACGATTTTGTAGCCGGCTTTTTGCATCAGGTCCGCGGCCATCGAGCCGACGTTTCCGAATCCTTGCACCACCACGCGGCAGCCCGGTCTTTTCATGCCGACCTTGGCGAGCGCCTTGTCGCAGCAGATCATGACTCCGCGACCGGTGGCTTCGCGTCTCCCTCGGGAGCCGCCGAGCTCAATCGGCTTTCCCGTCACCACCGCGGTTGTGGCTTGCCCCACGTGCATCGCATAGGTGTCCATCACCCAGGCCATGGTTTGTTCGCCCGTGCCCACGTCCGGGGCCGGAATGTCGCGCTCCGGTCCCAGCCAATCCGCCAGTTCCGCGGTATAGCGCCGCGTCAAACGCTCCATTTCTCCGCGCGATAATTTGCGCGGGTCGCAAATCACTCCGCCCTTCGCCCCGCCAAAGGGAATATTCACCACCGCGCACTTCCAGGTCATCCAGGTGGCCAGCGCGCGCACCTCGTCAATCGAGACGTCCGGGGCGAAACGAATCCCGCCTTTTCCCGGCCCGCGCACGTTCGAATGCAGCACGCGGTACCCAGTGAAAACTTCCAGCTGGCCGTTGTCCATCCCCACCGGAATGTACAGCGTGATTTCTTTGCTCGGCCACTTCAGGAAGCGGTAGAGTCCCTGCTCCAGGCCCAGCTTGTTCGCGGCCACTTCAAAACGCGCTTCCGCGTTCTGATAGACATTCATCTCTTCCGGCATCGGGGCTTGCGACATGCAAAAGCCTCCTTCGCTAACTTTCCTTGTTTCCGCTCGCTTCTCAAGCGAGGGCGCAGGATTGCCGAGCAAACGATTGAGCAGGGGACGGTACCATCAGCGTCATGCCGTTGTTTTTCGGGGCCAAGCGTCCTTACACAACTCGTCCTGTGATGATTCCACAGGCGTGAATTCGGGGGCCAAGGAAGGTAAGCTTCAGCGGTTCTCGCCCGCCGCCAGACTTGCCGCGTTGGCCGGGCCGCCAGTATACGAACCTGTTTCGTATCTCGCAAGGAGTACAGGCGCCTCTGGGCGCTCCAACAGCCGTGGCTGGGGTCTTGGACTAGCCTGGGCGTCAGACGCTTCCGCAGGACTCGAGTTGCTATTGCAGGCGGAACTGGATAGTAACAGTCAGGTGCATGGGCACCGCTTTGCCGTCAAGCGTGGCCGGCTCAAATTTCCACTGCCGCAAAGCTTCCATGGCGGCCTGCTCGAGGAGCGTCGGGCCGGAAAGCACTTTCATCCTGGTGACGCGCCCGTTGGCATCGATCAGCGCATCAATCGTGACTCCTCCGGAAACGTGCTGGGCCTTTGCCAGTGACGGATACTCAGGCGGGATAGAGGAGACAAGCCTGGCCTGTCTTACCTCTCCGCCTACCGCCACGGGAGCGGCCGGCGCTGAAGGCTGTTTGTCGGAAGCCAATGGCGTGCCCAGGGCATTGGCATCGCCCTCTTGCGGCTCTCCGCTCATCGTTGCAGCGTCCGGTTCCGAACTGCTCGCGGCTGTCCGCTTCGGTGCAGTTTTGGGCGCCCCGAGATGCACTTGTCCGAGGACCGGCTTCCTCCCGGTTGGAGCGGGCTCGGGTTCGGCGGTTCCGGCAATGATGACAGCCGATCCGCCATTCGCGGAATCTGGGCCACTTCGCGGGTTGCGGGCGGCGACAGCCGTCGCGCCCGCGTCCACCGGCATGTTCGCGCTGCTCGTATCCGGCGTCGCCTCTGCCGTCGCTCGGTCCTTGTGAACGGGCAAGATCGCGGCCTGCGCGGCCTCCTGCGGAGAATTCGCCTCGAGATCCTGTGACGTCGGCGAAGCTGGTTGGGCGGCGGAAGTCCCCGCAAGAACCCCACCCAAGTGCTGAGTCTTGTACCACCAGGTGCCGGCGGCGAGCAGCAGGATCCCCGCCCCGAGCGCGGCAAAAAGCATGCCCTTGCCGGACTTTTTGGGCGCGTATTCCTTAACTTTGACTTTCTTTACGCCTTCAAATGGCAGCGCGCTTCCGAACTGAGGCACGCGCGAATCAGCGGCCTTCTCCTGTTGGATCGGCGCGGCAAGCGGCGCCATCAGCTCTTCAAGCGGCGGCTGTTCCGCGATGCGCTTGGCATTCTCCCGGAGGACGAGTTCCTTCGGCGATGATGGCGCAGAAGCGTTGCGCGCCAGCGGCGCGAGCCAGGCGGGAATCTTCAGTTCCTCTTCCTCGAGCGACTGCAAAGGCGGGATTGGCGCCGGAGACTCGATCTTCAAAGGCTCGTCAAAGTTCGCCACCTCCGGCAAAACAGCAAGTGCGCTGGACGCCACGGGATTCTCGAGAAGCTTGGCCGGGCTTTCGTGAACCGGGTCCGCCTTTGGAAGCGAAATGGGAGGCTCGTCCACGGAAATAGACGGAGTTTCGATCGTCGGCTTCGCGGGTAAGCTCGAAGCCGGCTCGGCAAACTGCAGTTGCGACAGCTCTTCCTCTAAGCGCGTCGTGTGACGCCTTAGTTCCTCGGTCTCGGGATCGCTGGCCGGAGCGTTGGGAAGTGCCGCGGGAGCCATATCGCCTGCCGCAGGTTTAACTTCGAAGAAGGGAGCAAGATTGGACAAATCGACCGTTGTCGGATTCGAGGGCGGCTCGGAGGGCGCAAAAATTGACGCGGGTTTGTCCGACGGGCGCGCCAGTTGAAAATTGCGAGTCGGCGGCTGGCTCGGCGCTGGCGGATCCGTCTTCCTTACCGGCTCGGGGCGAGCGACACTGGGCGGTTCGGCCGGAACACGGGAAACCGGCTGGCGCTTTTTCAGCCAAGGTTCGACGAGCGGCTCCTCCGAACCAAGCAGAGTTGTGATCTGAGCCGCTGGAACTGTATCCGGCTTCGCTCTGGGCGTGCCCAGCAAAGAAGCCGAGTCCATCGGCGCGGGAACGATGGAAGATACCGAAACTGCGGCGGGAGTCGCAGGCTTCGACAAAACGGGGCCAGGGGTGGAAGGCTTCCCTGGATCGCTGCCCGCGTTGGGCGGTTCCATCCTTGGCGGCACCGGCCGCGAAGGCGAGCCGCTGGTTGCGGCCGGACGGCTTGCTTCCGGCGCCGCTTGTGGTCCCGGGGCCATCCGGTCGCCGGGGAAACGCATCCCCCAAAAACCCACGGCGGGCTCGGTAAATTCCAGTTCGACGTATCCGCTGACCTTGCGATAATTCTTGGACTTCACCACCTGGCAAACGACTTCCTTTTTCGTGCGCTCGTTGGTGAGAAACAGCAATTGGCCGGGAGCGAGGGCGGAATTCAACTTGATGACCGTACCGTTGCCATGGACCATCACCGTTTTGGTCGATTCGGAAAAAGGTTCCCGCTTGTCGCTGCCGTCCACGCGGCGAGCGCCATTCACGGTAACGGGAACTTCGAGCGCCACCGGTTGTGGCCTGGTCGTGGAGTCGCCCGAAGCCGCCGAACCGGTACGCGAACTGGTTTCGGAGGTTGTAAGCGTGTCCGAATCCTTGACAATAGGAGGCATGCGTGCGCACCCGTGAAGTCGAATTTGACGGTTTGCCCCCGGGAAACACGGTATTGGAGCGTGGGGCTACCTTTTATATCTTCTGCTTCCACGGAGAAGGCCAACCATAGTACCCGCGTACCACTTTTCGCTAAGCAACACCTGTTCACGTGTACAGGACCAGAAGGGACGGGCCGGCACGGCCTTCTTGCCACCGGTCAGCCGCCACTTCGGTTGAGCGGCGGCTTGAACTGCTCATCCACTTCGACCTGGTAGCCAGTGACCAACTTGTTGGTTTCGTTGGCCATGCCGATGACCGCCTGAAGCTCCTTGAACATCGCATCGGTCATTCCTTTTCCAAAGGCGGACGCGGTGTGCGAATAGATGCAGTAGGTGCAGTTGTTCGTGACGCTCACGGCGATATAGATCAACTCCTTGGTTAGCGGGTCAAGTGCGCCCGGCGCCATGATCTGCTTGATGCTTTCCCAGGTGCGCTCGAGCAGCGCGGGATCGTGGGCGATGGCTTTCCAGAAATTGTTGATCCAATCCGTCTTGCGCGTGGCCATGATGTCGTCATAAATGGCGCGCACTTGCGGGTTCGCGTCCTGGTATTCAATCAGGCCAAATGTGGACATGGGACTCTCCCAATCTCGGAAATCGCTACGGCGGACATGATTCTATCGCGACTCTCCGGGGGGTGGTCACTCTCAAACGCGCGAAGCGCGAGAGAAATCCGCTTTTGCCGCGCACAAGCAAAGACCGCTTCGTCGGTAGCTCTTGAACCTTGCTACTCTTCGACTCACCTTCTCGCAAGACGGCCGCTTCTGCAACCCGCGTAGCAATTTTCTCGCTCGGGTGAATGAAATTCATTCTTCTTGACAGCAAAGACTGGGGCAGGTTAAAACTCCACCCATCATTTATATTGCCGTTCAAGGTGCCGGTATCCTTGAACCGAGACAGGGCGAGCGGGTCCGGGGGGCTTGTCCTTAAATGACGGATTCTCGATTCAATCACCGAATTTACTTGGGTACCCAGCAATTCCGCTGCGGGGCCTGAGTCGCCTGGATTTGTGTCTTAGACGTTCTCCGGCCCCTGCCTGAGGACGATGGTGCTGTCAGTTCATGTTCTGATCTTGAAAGGGGGGAATCGAACCTATGAAGCGTCTGGTAATAGCAGTTCTGATTGCATTCTCACTGGCGGTGGCAGTCAATGCACAGACTTTCCGCGGCAGCATCAACGGAACCGTCACCGACCCGTCGGGCGGTTTAGTTCCGAACGCCACGGTGAAGGCGACGGAAATCGCCACGGGCATCGATCACACGACGACCACCACGAGTGATGGCGCCTTTGCCTTCCAGGACGTTCCGCTGGGATTCTACAAAGTGACGGTGACCGCCACGGGATTTCCGGCCTATACGGTCGACAAGGTCGAAGTCGTCGCCGGCCAAATCTACACCTTACAGGTCAAACTCCAACTCCAGCAGCAGACCACTACAGTGGAAGTCTCCGCCGCGGCTCTGACCCTCGACACTACAACGCAAACCCAGACCATGAGCATCCCCGACGACGTCGTTCAGAACATTCCCCTGAACGGCCGTGACTTTACGCAAATGATTGGCGTCGCACCGGGTTTTGGTGGCTACAACGTGGGCGGCTTCGGCTCTCTAAACGGCACGCGGCCTAACCAGATCAACTGGCAGATCAACGGCGTGGACAACAACGACTTCTGGCACAACATTCCGGCCATCAATCAGGGCGGTGTGTCCGGGATTGCCGGCACTGTCCTGCCGATTGACGCAACGGAGGAGTTTTCAGTCCAGACCTCCTCGGGCCCCGAAGGCGGACGCAACGCGGGTGGCACAGCCAACATCGTCCTCAAGTCCGGCGCGAACGATATTCATGGCTCCGTCTATTACTACAACCGGAACGAAGCCTTTGCGGATCATTCACCGTTCTTCATTCCCGCACCTGGGACGAAGGCCCCGAGAGAGCGCAACGAAAACTACGGTTTCTCCGCCGGCGGCCCGATTATAAAGAACAAAACCTTCGCCTTTCTCAGCTACGAGAAGAACGACTTCGTATTCGGTCTTTCTGGCGTGGCCACAGAACCTTCGGACGCCTGGGTCACCCAGGCCCTGAGCGTACTTGCCGCCCACGGCATTACCGAAAGTGCCGCGTCCAAGAACGCAATCGGAACGAGCGGTTTCTGGCCGCGGAATGTAATCGGCAGCCTGCCTGCCACTACGAACAACTTCTTCAGCCCCAGCGCCGAGTTTGGCTACAGCTACAATGGTGTGGCCCGGGTCGATCACCAGCTTACTGACAAGCATCATCTTTCATTGCACGCCATCATCGGCCAAGGTAACCAGGTTGCACCACTCGGCGGCAGCCCCGCGCTCGGAACGGCCAGCTCGAATTTGGCGTACTACTTCGAGGTGGCGCCTCTCCACGACGGGAACTATGGTGCAATTTTGAACTCCGCGTTGTCATCGAGGTGGACCAATCAATTCCTTTTCGGGGCAAGCTACTTCAACCAGCTCTTTCATGACAACAACAATAGCTTCGATACCAAGGCCATGGGCATATTCCTTAGTCCTGACGCTACAGCCCACGGGCAGCCCATCCACGGCGCTCCCAATATCATCATCGCGCCTCCTTCCAAGAGTGGTTCGGGGGGATTTGAACAAATTGGTCTGACTCCACCCGAGGGACGTAGCGACCTGACTTTGCACTTTACTGACATCGTTTCCTACACCGTCGGAAAGCACCAGTTTCGTTACGGGGCCGAATATCGCCACGGGAAACTCAATGAGTTCTATCATCGCCGCGGTACAGGAAAGTTCGTCTTCGACGGCACCGCCGGTCCTTGGGCTGCTGATCCGGTGACCGCAACGGAGACGCCCTTGACCAAAGCCCTTGCGGATTTTCTGGCGGGCGACGTTTCGCCGTGCGACAACTTTCATACCGTCGCCAACAACTTCACCTGCGGCTCTACAATAGCGGTCGGTAATCCGGAACGCTTCGTCCATGTCAACGCCTTCAACGCGTATATTCAGGATTCCTGGCAGATCACTAGGAAGCTCAACCTTAGCTACGGCTTGCGCTACGAATACTTCGGCCCGATGCAGTCCGATACGCCCAGCAACATCGCGAACTTTGTTCCTGGAACGGGATTTGTCCTTCAGAGCAGCCGTGCTCTCTTCGACCCAGGCAAGACCCATTTCGCACCTCGCCTCGGCTTCGCTTATCAACCAACCGCGAAGGGCGACCTTGTCGTCCGCGGAGGGTTTGGCGTGTTTTATGACCAGATCAACCTGAACCCCTTCTTGGATTTTCGCCCTCCAATCTCCGCCCCGTCGGGCATTCAGGGCAACCCATTTGGGTCAACCCCCGTCTCGACATACTCGCGCGACGGTTACAACTGGGATGCGGTCCAGGCTGGCGGATTGTCGATCTTTCCCGGCGTCGAAGCTTGCAGCAATCCTAATTGCGCCGCACCAGGCGACCCTCAGGGATTGAGTGCCTACTCGGTCAGTCCTAACTTCCGGGTTCCCTATTTCTATAACTACAATCTCCAGATCGAAAAAAGTCTTGGCAACTCCGCAATATTCCAGATTGGCTACGTTGGAAGTGAGGGCCGTAAGCTAAATATCGTGTCCAATATCAATCAAGCCGGAGCCTTCACACACTTTGGCAACATTCTTCAGCTTAACACTATAGGAACGTCCAACTATAACGCGCTGCAAACCATCTTCCGGACCAGAGCGTGGCGCGGATTCTCTTCCCAGTTTGCTTACACGTGGTCCCACGCTCTAGACGAAATCAGCGAATATCGGGGCGCCGTCTTGGACGACCCCTTCAATAGGCATGCGGATTACGGAAACAGCGACTTCGACACTCGGAATCTTTTCACTGTCGCTTTCACTTATGATGTGCCGAAGGCACCGTGGGCTACTTCTAGCTGGTCAAAGCGGGCTTTCAACGATTGGCAAATCAGCAGCGTGATGAACTGGCACAGCGGACAACCCTCAGACGAAGGCCGTTTGGGACTCGACCTCATCGCCAACCCATACGCGGGAATAAGTCATAAGTTTGACCCGACCTTTGGCGTACAATGGTGGAACCCTGCGGCGTTCTGCTCTCCCGGCGGGACTTCGTGTCCAGGCGCAGCAGACAACCTCTCTCGGAACAAACTTTATGGCCCGGGTTTTGGGGACGTGGACTTGTCCTTTATCAAGAACGTTCCCATTACTGAGCGGGTTAAGGTTCAGCTCCGCGCGGACTTCTTTAACCTCTCCAACCGGATTAACCTCTCCTCCGGAGTTGGGTCTGTGGGTAGCACTTGTTCCCCAAATAAGCTAACAGGCATTTGCACCGCAGCTAGCGGCTTCGGCCAGGTGTCCGACACCATCGGCGACTTCAACGGCGCTCCGGCCATCGGACCTGGCGAACAGCGCAACATCCAGCTCGTGGCCAAGATCATCTTCTAACCGCCACACAACGCAAACCTTAGCCAAGAGGCCCGCCGATTCCGGCGGGCCTCTTGTTTCCCGTTACCCTCCCGCCGGACTATTTCGTTTGCAGTACCCCGGGTTTCACGAACCGGGCGGACTTTACCCCGCCTTGTGGCGAAGGAATTCCTCGAGAAGAAGTTGCGACAGCCGCTCGGTGTCGTGGCGCAGCACGCCATGCTCCTCGACGAGATCATGGAGGATTACCCGGCAGCCTAGGTTGCGTAGCGCGGGCAAATCCACGACAACCGGCACGGCGCCTTCCGCCCGATAGCGCCGCGCTACTTCGGGCGAGACCGCCTGGCGGTTGGCAATCACGCAGTCGATTACCCGCCGCGGCACATGCTTCTGGATGGCGCAAATGTGATCTCCCAGCGCGTACCCGGTCGTTTCGCCGGGCTGCGTCATCAGGTTCGCGATATACACGCGGGGCGCTTTGGAGCGTGCGATCGCCGCGGCAATCTCCGGAATCAGCATATTGGGCAGTACGCTCGTGTACAGTGAACCCGGACCCAGAAGAATCAAGTCGGCCTGGTCGATGGCTTCGATCGCCGCCGGGAGCGGGCGCACGGAGCTCGGAGAAAGACTAAGTCTCTTGATTCCTGAGCGGCTCGAGCTGATGCGCGTCTCGCCGTGAACCACGCGGCCGTTTTCGAGAACAGCGACCAGATGTACATTCGAGAGTGTCGAGGGGAAGATGCGGCCGCGAATCGCGAGCACTTTGCTTGTCACCCGAATGGCTTCAATAAAGTCGCCCGTAACGTGGGTCAGTGCGGCGAGAAAGAGATTCCCGAAGTTGTGGCCGGTTAGGCCACGGCCCGCGTGAAAGCGGTATTGAAACAAGCGCCCCATCAGCGCTTCGTCCTTGGAAAGCGCCACCATGCAGTTGCGGATGTCGCCCGGAGGCAAGATGCGGTTCTCGCGACGCAACCGCCCGGAGCTGCCGCCGTCATCGGTAACCGTCACGATGGCGGCGAGATCGGAGATCGGGCGTTCCGCGGTGGCGAGTTCGTCGGCGCGCCGCACGACGTGTTCTTTCAGGCCGCGCAACAAGGTGGAGAGCCCAGTCCCGCCGCCCAGGGCGACAATGCGGAAGCCAGGCGGGAGAGCTTTTTTAGGAGAGCCGTGTTTTTTCATTTTGCCTTTGGCAACAAGCGGCATGTTTATTGTACAGAAAAGGGTTCAACACGGAGGAGGCGGCGGAATGCATTTAACAAACAGAAGTAACGCGCCTGGTGCCACAGCGCGGTCACGAGTCCCCGGTCACAAGTCACTGGTTGCGATTGCTAGCCGGCAAACCCGTCTTTCTCGGGGTAAAGCAATTCGGTGAAGCGCGGATCTTCCTGAAGAAACGCGAAGTCTTCGTCGTTGCGCGCGTGGTAGCGGTTTTCCGGGCGCAGTTGGATGGCGATCTTGAGGTTTTCGAGTGCCGAGTCGGCTTCGCCAGTGAGGCAATCGAGCGCGGCTAGCGCGTAATGGATGTGGTCGGCCTTGGGTGCGGCCCGGCGTGCTCTGTCTAGGCTTTCCCGAGCTTCGTCCCAGCGTCCGATGTTCATCATGGCCACGCCGCGCTGATAGTGGTCCTCGGCGCTGCGTGGATTCTGTTCCGGCGTGGGCTTCATGCGTTGCGCAACAATTCTCAAGTGCACGCGCGCGCGGTCGGACAGTTCCTTGCTGGGGCCCTTCAGCACTTCCTCAAGCCCCTGCTTGGCGCGCGAGAATTTTTGCTGATGAAACAGGTTGAGCGCCTCGTCATAAATCTTGAGCTGTTCCTGCACGCGAGGATCGACCAGTTCAACGCCGCCGCGTTGCGGGGGCGGGGCCGGCCCTAAGTTCTTCTTTTTCTGTGGCTTAGAGGACGCGTGCCCGGAACTCTTGGAGTGGTGTGCCGAGCCTCCGGAGGCTTTTCGCACTTTGGCCATGACCGGGATGCTAGCAGAGGGGGGCGGGGCGCGTCAAACCCGGACTTCTAACTACCGAGTCAATAACCTTACAGCAAATCTCGGGCACCAAAGGAGCAACCGACCGGTTACCGAACGGCGGCATGCGGAGAAAATAGCCTGTGGAGATTGCCCGAGAATCACGGAAACTGTAGTTCAGGTTGGAAGTGGTTCAGACACGGGGTGGGAATGCTGGCCTGCCTACACCGCGTATGCTAAATTTGTGGCCGGACACTGGTCGACGACAAAGTGCCTTTCATCAATTTTCCTGCGCGCGAGATTAATTGCAAGCTGGTGTACTACGGTCCGGGTCTCGGCGGAAAAACCGCTAACCTGCAGTGGGTCTACGACCACACTGGGCAAAACCAGAAGGGCAAAATGGTGTCCCTGGCCACGGAAACCGACCGCACGCTGTTTTTCGACTTCCTTCCGCTGGAGCTCGGGACCGTG
>Ga0126373_10001645_pt1 | contig 16048 bp, 16 predicted proteins | sample PanSoiMetPlot_11_FD_92545 | JGI IMG/M metagenome (GOLD analysis project Ga0126373, IMG submission 92545) | Tropical forest soil microbial communities from Panama - MetaG Plot_11 | ecosystem: Environmental > Terrestrial > Soil > Tropical forest > Bulk soil | place: Panama | collected 2016-02-17 | reverse complement strand
GACGGCATGCAACGCAAGCTGGATCCGGGGGAACCGATCAGCGTGGACCCGGCGACGATGTCGCAGGCCGAGCGCGAGGTAGGGGTTGGCGCTGGAATCGGAGGGCTTGAGCTCCAAGTTGATAGAGCTTGACTCATCGCCACGCAATGGCGAGCAGATCCGGACCGCAGCCTCCCGGTTGTCCATGCCGTAACAGCTATACGCGCTGCTCCAGAACTGCGGCTGGAGCCTGCGATAGCTGTTCACGCTGCCGCAGGTGAGCGCCACGAGTGCGGGCATGTGGGCGAGCACCCCGCCGATGAAGTGATAGCCGGAAGCCGACAGGCCGTACCTGTCGTTTGGGTCCGCGAAGACCTGGGCACCGCCGGGGGAGCCGTCGTCAGCCACGTCGGTCAGCGAGGCATGCAGGTGCGTGCCGTTGCCAGCCTGATCAGGAATCGGCTTGGGCGCGAGGCTCGCCCACATTCCGCGCCGGAATGCCACGCCGCGCACAGTTTCCCGGTAGAGCACATGGTTGTCAGCGGCCCGAAGTGCTGGCGCATGCCGGATCGAAACTTCCTGCTGCCCGTGGCCGAGCTCGGGGTAGTAGTGCTCGACCCGGAGGCCCTGCTCGTTCAGTGCGCGAACCAGTTCCATCGCGTACTCGTGCGCTAGATGGAAGCCGGTAGCCGAGTAGCAGAGGCTATCGTCGGCCGGCACCAGTCGGTCTGGTCCTCCGGCCGGATCGGGCTCGCGGCGGCCGAGCGTGAACTCGGGTTCGAAGGCCGCCGACATCGCATATCCCTCGTCAGCCAGTGCCTTGATCGCCTGCTTCAGGAAAGTCCGGGCGCAGGCCTCCCAGGGCGTGCCGTCCTGCTGCACCAGATCGGCGAGCATCGCAGCGGCTCCCGGCGCGTACGGCAGCGCTACCAGCGTCGACGGATCTGGCTTAATGCGCACCTCGCCCACCGGACCCATGCCCGCCACCGGCTGCAAGCTGTCGAGCATGGACATGGCCATCATCGCTACGGTGTGCCCGATGCCGCTCGCGACCCGTTCCTCAAGGAACTCGGCCGCTACGGCCTTGGCCCGGATGATCCCGCCATGATCGGCGTACAAGAACCGGACTAGCTCGAGGCCTTCAGCGTCGGCTACCGCTTCGCGGGCAGATGTCATCCATTAGGGGTAGCACGGCCGTCGGCAGCCCGTACAGACTCCACGGCTTTCCCGCTCTGGCCGGCACTTTGATGACCGCTCCCGTTGGCGGCGATCTCCTCAGCTGTGATCTCGTCAGCGGCTACGTCGTCCGCGACAATGTCGGTACCGGCCCCCGACGTGGCGCCTGAAGCCGCGATAGTCGCCGAGGCAGCGGCCTCCTCGTGCACGAATTTGCCGCCGCGCAGCGCCGAGGCTGCGGCAGCGATGCAGAGCACCGCGATGGCCATAGAGAACACGATTACCAGGCCATGGTGAAACGGCTGAGAGATGAGGCCAGGAAAGAACGTACGCCCGGTCAGCACTGCCACATTGTGTGCGGGCAGATGGTTGAGTACGCCGGTCGGGCCAAGCAGCGAACGCACGGGGTTGTATCCGAGGAAAGCGGCGAAGAGGCTACCGACTGGCGGCAAGGATCCGATCTTCGCAGCAATCGCGTGCGGTACGCCCTGTGCAGTCAGGCCATTAGTGAGGGTCGTCGGCAGCGTCGAGGCCAGGCCCGCGATCATCAGGGAGAAGAACACGCCGATCGACAGCACGAAGCCGGAGTTCTGAAACGTTGCCAGCATGCCGGAGGCAGCGCCGCGCTGCCTGGCAGGGACGCTGTTCATGATCGCAGCAGCGTTCGGAGCGGAGAACAGGCCCATACCGGCGCCCGCGATGAAGATCAGCACCGCAAATTCGGGATAACTGAAGTTCACAGGGATGAAGAGCAGTCCGCCAAAGGCAAGGGCGGATACCAGTAGGCCGCCCGATGCGAAGGCGCGCGCGCCGTGCTTATCCGATAGCCAGCCCGACACCGGGCCCGAAACCACGAAACCGAAGGTCAGCGCCAGCAAGTAGATGCCAGACCAAAGCGGGGTGTCGGCGTAGTTGTAACCGTGCAGTACCAGCCAGATGCCCTGAAGCCAGATGATGAGCATGAACTGGAGGCCGCCGCGAGCAATGGAAGCCAGCAATGTGGCGCTGATCCCAGCGGCAAAAGCGCGGATCTTCATCAGGTGCAGGTCGAACATCGGCGCGTCGACCTTGGTCTCGATGTAGCAGAACAGAAGCAGAAGGAGTGGGCCCGCGATAAGACCGGTTAGCACTAGCGGGTTGGTCCAGCCCATCGAGTGGCCGCCGTAAGGCTGGATACCGTAGGTAATCCCGGTGAGCAGCAGTATCAGGCCTGCTGCGAAGGTGACGTTGCCGAGCCAGTCGATCCTGGCCGGAGTCCGCACGCCGACTTCCTTCAAGCTCAGGTAGGACCAGATCGTGCCGCCAAGGCCGATAGGTACCGACACGATAAACACAAGCCGCCAGTCGACAGCGGCCAGCACGCCGCCGAGGATCAGGCCGATGAACTGTCCGGATATGCCCGCGACCTGGTTGATGCCCATGGCGGTGCCGCGTTGATCGGCAGGGAACGCATCAGTGAGGATGGCCGGCGAGTTAGCCATCAGCATGGCGCCACCGACCGCCTGGATGACCCGGAATCCGATAAGCCACAAGGCCCCTGCGGGACCAGTGAAGGGGTCAAACGGCAGAGCGAGTGCACCAAGGCCAAAGATCGCGAAGCCAGCGTTGTACATCCGGACCCGGCCATATATGTCGCCGAGCCGACCCAGGGTCACGACCAGAACTGCCGAGACCACCAGGTAACCCATCAGCATCCAGAGCAGATAGGTGAAGGACCCTTGCTCGAGAGGGTTGAGCTTGATGCCGCGGAAGATGGCTGGCAGCGCAATGATCACGATCGAAGCGTTGACGGTCGCTGCGAGCATGCCAAGGGTCGTGTTCGACAGTGCGACCCACTTGTAGTGCGCACCGCGCAGGGTGCGCCGGCTGCCGGTTCCCTCGAGATCGGTCGGCTCGCCCACGCCATGCCCCTCCGGTCCTTGGATATTTGCTAATACCAAACTAACAGGGACCTGGAGTGGGTGCGCACGGCGCGGGTCGCGGGCCAGTTGCGCGTCGGGGAGGCACCGAGAGGGCTGATCACAGCGGAATGGCAAACCTCAGCAATCGCCGTTCAACTAGTAATGGAAAGCGCGACGATACGCTAATATCGGACAGTGCTTAGCCGGCTTCGATCACTTGTGCAATCAACCGCCCGCAGGACTCTGCCGGGTGTCGATGTCTCGTCCTTCCAGGGCAAGCCTGCGAACTGGACTAAGGCTGCACCCAATATCAAGTGGGCAGCGGTTAAGATAACTGAACTCGAGGCTAACGGCACTCGGTATGTGAATCCCGATGCCGCCGCCGACTGGAATTGGCTGGCACACAACAAGAAGGGCCGGATCGGCTATCTTTTTGGCCATCCATCGATCAGTGCTGCGGACACTGTGAATTTTTTCCTCACTGAGATGCACAAGCTCGGCTTGCATGACAAAGACGGCATCGCGCTGGACATCGAGGTGACCGACGGGCTGTCTGCCAAAGCGGTGAATTCATGGTGCGTAGACGTTCTGTCGGCGCTGCATCACCAGACCAGTCGCAAGCCACTTGTGTACACGTTTATCGACTTCGCGAAGGCGGGCAACTGCGCTTCGCTCGGTGCCTACCCGTTGTGGCTGGCCGATCCGTCAAGTCCGGCAGGGCATCCAAGGGTGCCAGCGCCTTGGTCGAAGTGGGCCATTCACCAGTACAACATCAGCGGCAGTATCGACCGCGACGTGGCGAATTTTGCCACCCTGAACGCCATGACCGCCGCGCTGGGCAAGCCAGCCAAACCTCAGGAGCCTCCGTTGCAGAATCTTGGCGGAAATGTGTCGAACGTAACGTCGGCTCGCTGGCCGAACGGCGAGACGGTTGTGGCCGGCCTTGGCGCAGACGGCTTCCTCCAGGCCAACCGATGGAACCTCGTCAAGTGGGAGGGATGGAAGAACGTCAGTCCGACCCCGGCCAAGGCAGGATCGTCGCCTTCGCTAACGGCCTGGGTTAGCGGTCACGGGAGGTTGTACTACGTCAAGGAGTCCGGTGAAGTTGCCGAGCTGGCTACCGGAGACCACGGCAGCACCTGGACCTGATCGCCAGAATTCGCGCCCGGCTGCCAGCTTGCAATAGTGAGCAATGGCTGTCTGCGCAGCCGAATAGATATAAGGACTCGATAGCGTTAGCGAATCAGCGCTTCAGACGCCCTTATCCAAACGGCACCGGATGCGTTAATCCTCTACGATTCCGCTGACTGTGCTGGCTCCACGCGAGCAAGAAGGGCCGTATCCCTATCTGTTTGGCCATCTGTCCACCAGCGTTAATGAAACTGTTGATCTTTCGGTAACAAGCCGAAGGCTATCGGCTGGAAATGGCGATCCGGTAGCGCTCGATCTTGAAGTCACCGGACAGAAGGGTCCCGTCGCTGTGCGCATGGCCCGCTAACCACACACGACTTGGCCGGACCTGCAAACTAGTCGATGGGCCTCAGGCCTAACCTGCGCCGCGCTGTTGACGGCCGTCGCGGGAGTATCTTCTGAGGGTGACCTACCGCCCGGCGCCGCGTGACCTGCGTGCATCTGATTCCGACCGCGACCGGGTGATTACGCTGCTCAGCGAGGCTGCGGCAGACGGCAGGCTGACAACCGACGAGCACGCTGAGCGAGTTGGGCGGGCGCAAACCGCACGCACGCTCGGTGAGCTTGCGGTGCTGACAACTGATCTCGTGGCGCCGGCGGCGCAGCCGATCCGCCTTGACGGCAGACGCGGGGTAGCAGGCGTATTCGCCAAGGACTCCAGAGATGGGCGGTGGGTCGTTCCGGCCAGCCTGCCTGTGGTAGCGGTCTTTGGAGAAGTCGAGCTTGACTTGCGCGACGCGATCCTGCAAGACCGCCGGATCGTCGTCTTCGCCACTATCGTCGCAGGAACACTGCACCTAATCGTGCCTGACGGCGTCGCCGTGGAGACGACCGGCACAGCAGTGTTGACCAGGAAGGTCAATCGCACGTTCCGCCAGCCTGGCCAAGGTCGCTACGAGAGCCCGACGTCAGCAATGCCGACGATCATCGAAGTGCGCACCATGGCCGTCGGCGGCACGATCAGGGTGACGTCGCCGAAGAAGCCTGGCTGGCTCGGCGGCCTGCGACGGAACACGCCTTTGCGTTAGGTCAGTACACGATCGAGGAATAGGTGCGGACCTTCCATAGCGCATGCTCGCTGTAGATGTTGCGAACAGTGCCGGACCTGGCGCGCATAACGAGTGAGTGCGTCGTCGCACCGCCGGCCCGGTACCTGACCCCAGCCATCAACTCGCCGTCGGTGATACCGGTGGCCGCGAAAAAGGCATCGTCGGATGCGACAAGGTCGTCAGTGGTGAGGACGCGTTCTAGGTCGTGTCCGGCAGCGACCGCTTTGTCTCGCTCTGCTTCATCTCGCGGCGCAAGCTTCCCCAGGAGCACCCCGCCAAGGCACTTGATCGCGCAGGCCGCGATGATTCCCTCAGGCGTGCCGCCGATTCCGAGCAGCAAGTCAACGCCGGTGCCTTGCCTGGCTGCCATGATCGCGCCTGCCACATCGCCGTCGGTCAGCAGCTTGATCCGGGCACCGGCCTCCCGTACCTGGCTGATCAGTTCCGCGTGCCGTGGCCGGTCCAGGATGACAACTGTCACGTCGGAAGCCGAACATTGCTTCGCCCGGGCCACAGCGTTGATGTTCGCAGCCGGGGGCGCGTCGATGTCGACAACATCAGCTGCCTCCGGGCCCGCCACTAGCTTGGACATGTAGTAAACGGCCGACGGGTCATACATCGAGCCTCGGGCACTTACGGCAATGACTGAAATCGCGTTGGGCATTCCGTTTGCAGTCAGCCTGGTGCCATCGATCGGGTCGACGGCCACGTCACATAGCGGTCCACTTCCGTCACCGACCTGCTCGCCGTTGTACAGCATCGGGGCGCGGTCCTTTTCGCCCTCGCCAATTACGACGATGCCGTTCATAGACACTGTGTTGACAAGCTGCCGCATAGCGTTGACCGCGGCTTCGTCAGCACCATTTTTGTTCCCACGCCCGACCCACCGAGCCGATGCCATCGCTCCAGCCTCGGTAACCCGGGCGAGCTCCATGGCTAGGTTGCGGTCGGGCGCGTGCTTGCTGGGCTCAGGAGTTGCCAGGGTGGCACCGGTTTGGAGGGGGATTCCTGGTGCGCCTGCCACGCCGACCTGGCCACTGTCTTGCCCAGCGTTCGCCGGAACCGAGGGCATAGAAGCTGCCTGATCATCGCTCATGCCGCGTACCTTCCCTGTCGGCGGGCCATGATGCAATCCTATGAAGCGGGTCGGCCGCCCGGCAGACCACCCTGTACAGGGTCCGCATCACAACGCCGGAGCGTACGGCCCTGGATCCCACGCCGACTAGTCAATTCGTCTCCGCCGACGACCACGCGGAGCCCGTTACCCATGCGCCTCAAAATGGCATTCGGGCAGCAGAAGCGCGTGGCACCGACAGGGGAGCATCCACGCGTGCAGTACTGCTCGCGGCGGCCCGCGAGGTCTTCCTCACCGAAGGCTACGCGCAAGCGGGCGTGAGCGATATTGTCACGCTCGCCGGCGCGAGCGTGGGCAGCTTGTACCACCACTTTGCCGGCAAGGCCGAGCTCTATCTGGCGCTGTTCGAAAAGCTTGTTGATGAGCACGAAGCCATGACACGCAGTGCCGTCCGGGCTAGCCGCATCGCGGGAGTGAGCGACCCGATGGAGTTGTTCGTGGCGGGCGCGCGCGGCTATCTGGAGGTATGCATCTCCCAGCGCGAGCTGTCGCGCATGTTCGTGCGTGGCGACGGGCCGCCGGGCTTTGAGGTGCTGTGGCGCCGCAAGCTTGCCGACTGGGTTCGCATGAACACCGAATTTTTCGCGCGCAGCGGTGAACCCCTGGACGAAGCGGTGGCCATCGTCATGACCGGCGCGATGATGCTCGCTGTCTCCGAAGTGTCCATGGCACCAGACGACCAGCGAGCACGTCAGCTCGCTGAGGGAGTCTTGGCCGTCATGTCCAGGCTCCAAGCCAATCAACGCTGAGCAGCTGCTTGCAGGTCAGCTGCCCTTGGATTCCGGGCTAGAACGGGGCGTCTGGCGAAGCGTCCGCCTGCTCCCGCCGGTCGGTGACTGTTGCCAGTCTTGCTCTGGCGCCCTCAAGCCACTGCGCGCAGATCGCGGCCAGTTCCTCGCCGCGCTCCCAGAGCTGAAGAGACTGCTCGAGCGTAAGTCCGCCCGCCTCCAGTCGCTTGACCACGTCTGCAAGCTCGTCCCGAGCCTCCTCGTAGGCCGGGAGCTCGGTCTCGCCCGGTTGCTGACCGGCCTGGCCGCGCGGCGGTGTCATACGCGTCAGCCTAATGCGGGCGTAATACAACGGCCCGATCGACCGATGAACACCTAGGAACGTAGCAACGCAAGAAACAGGAGTGTGCGGCGGCGGTTGAGGAGGCACGATGAACGGCCACGAGGACCCAGGCATAAGGCGCACCTGCACTAACTCGGTGCGATCCGCATGCGGTGGGCGGCCGCAGGACCGGCTGCGCCGTCGCCAGCTCTCGTGGCTCGCGGCGGCAACCTCGCAGCGTGGCCACCGCCGCTCGCGATGCATGCTCCAGCGCAGCCGCCCCGGGCTACTAGCTGACCTGGGTTGCTGGTGGTTCCGGCAGTACCCCTACTCCGAGCTCAGCTGGCGCACCGCTGGGCCGCGCCGTTAGGGATTCGGCTCCCACGGTCCCGCAGTGACCTGTACCTGATCGTCGGCGAATCGCACGGTCAGCGGGTCGCCGTCAGAGATTGCTGCCGCGGTAATGACGACGGTTGCGTCCGGCCGCTGCACAATTGCGTACCCGCGCCGCAGCGTCCCCGCTGGCGACAGTGCGACCAATCGCGCATTGAGATGCCGCACGTCGTCGGTCGCGCGGTCGAGGCCGCCAGATACCGCAAGCCGGGCACGTTCAGACAGGCCCATGACTTGTTCGAAGTGCCTGTCGAGCTCACGCGCTGGATTGGCAAGTGCCGGCCGCGACCGTATCGCGCTGAGCCAGGACGACTCCCGGTCTAGCCGCCCTGTCAGCGATCGTCGTGCCCTGGCCAGAAGCTGGCCGATCAGCTCCACCTGCTCGGCGACGTCAGGAACTGCTCGTCTCGCGGCGTCGGTGGGAGTTGAGGCCCGGACGTCAGCGACTAGATCGAGCAGCGGAACATCTTGTTCGTGGCCTATCGCGCTGATTACCGGGGTCAGGCACGCTGCAACGGCGCGCACGAGTTCCTCGTCGGAGAACGGCAGCAGGTCCTCAACTGAACCGCCGCCACGGGCGATGATGATCACATCCACCGAGCGATCACCGTCCAGCTTGCGCAGCGCCTCGACGATTTCTTCGGCGGCGCGCGGACCCTGGACGGCCACCTGTTCTACCCGGAAGCGCACCGCTGGCCACCGGCGTGCGGCGTTTCGCAACACGTCACGCTCGGCGGCAGAGTCCCGGCCGCAAATCAGTCCGATCGCACGCGGCAGGAACGGCAGCTTCCGCTTGCGCTCGCTGGCGAATATGCCCTCGGCTGCAAGCTCGGTGCGAAGTCGCTCCAGCCGCGCTAGCAATTCGCCGATTCCTACCGCCCGAATCTGAGTCACGCTCAACGCGAACGATCCCCTCGCGGCGTTGAACTCTGGCTTGGCAAAAATGACGACGCGCGAACCCTCGGTGGGGGCGGGCGCGGCTGCATCGAACACGATGCTTGTGCAGATGACGCGGACTGAGACGGCGGCCAGCGGATCACGCAGCGTCATGAATACAGTGCCACCGCGCCTGGTCAACTCTGCGATCTGACCCTCGACCCAGATCCGCCCCAGCCGTCCGATCCAGTCCCCGACCAGCCGCATTACCGTGCGGACTGGGACCGGCGATTGCTCGGAGGTTTCGAGGGGCAGGGTGATCAGCCGCCTGCTTCGAGCTTGCTGATGCGCCGCTCGAACATACCCAGGACATCTGGCCGCTCGGCGTTTGCGCGTTCGTAGTCCAAGAGCATGCGGACCTGAGTAGCGTCCAGTCCGCGCAGGCGAGCCCGGATGGAGGCAAGCGATGACCTGTCATAATCGGATATGGGCAGCTCATCAACAGTGATCGCAGGCTGACTCGCAGTGACTCTGAGGTCATACGCCGCTGCAGCCGGCTCGGCCTGGAGCGGCTCGTGCTGGGTCTCGTCGGCCAGAACCGTGGTGCCCGGGACGCCGTCGAGCGACTCCGACTGACTTCTGGCTGCGAACTCGGGATAATCGTCGGCCAGGTCATGTGCCGATAGCAGCCTGACGTTGCCAGTCTTGTCCAGCGAACGCCACCGGGAGGTGGCCTGTGCAGCCGCAAGGCCGTGAGGCCGTTCATGCCGTCCGATTGCTGACCTGCTCCGTGCTGCCGAAAGCGTGCGTGGCTCCGTGCTGGCGTGAGCGCCGTGCTCAGGCGTTCGATCGAGAGCTAGAAACATGCGGCCTATTCCCGCGAAAACCGCCCTGAGCGTCTCGGCCGGCCCTTTCTTCAGCTGGTCCGGTATGTGCTGGGTGCCCATCAGCGTTCGTTCTCCTCATGTACTGCCCGCCCCGCTCGGTCATTGATCATTGCGCTACAAGATCGCCGACGTCGCCTCAGTCACATCATTCTCGCTGGCCGCAGTGCCACCGCAGGCCGACATGGCCGAATGCCAGTCAGGATAATTTGCTGTGGGCCACCGCGAGTGCCTGACCCACCACGCTCCCCGGACGCGGGTCGGTGATGAGCACTTAGTATGGGTTGCATGTCTCCCCAGTCCCGCCGCGTGCTGCTGGCCAAGCCCCGTGGCTATTGTGCCGGGGTCGACCGAGCTGTGCAGGCCGTCGAGAAAGCTCTGGAGCGCTTCGGCGCGCCCGTCTACGTGCGCAAGCAAATCGTGCATAACACTCATGTTGTGCGAAGTCTCGAGCAGCGCGGCGCGATCTTCGTTGATGAGACAGAGGCAGTGCCCGAAGGTGCGGTCGTGGTGTTCTCAGCTCATGGCGTATCACCCGAGGTCCGCGAGGAGGCCAAGGGTCGTGGTCTGCGCACTATCGACGCGACCTGCCCGCTGGTCACCAAGGTGCACAATGAAGCGCGCCGGTTTGCGGCTCAGGACTACGACATCCTGCTCATCGGCCATGAAGGGCATGAGGAGGTCATTGGCACCACCGGCGAGGCGCCCGCGAGCATCCATCTAGTCGATGGACCTGCCGACAGTGATTCGGTGGAAGTTCGCGATCCAGCCAAGGTGGCCTGGCTCTCTCAGACCACCCTGTCCGTCGACGAGACGGTCGAGACCGTCGCTGCGCTGCGCAAGCGATTCCCGCTGCTGCTTGACCCACCGAGCGATGACATTTGTTACGCCACGCAAAATCGACAGGCGGCGGTGAAACAGATAGCCAGCCAATCCGATGTGGTCATTGTCGTGGGTTCGGCTAACTCCTCGAACTCTGTTCGGCTCGTCGAGGTCGCCCGTGACGCCGGCGCTGCCACGGCTTATCTGGTGGAGGATGCTTCGGCTATTGAGCCGTCCTGGCTTGAGGACGTGACTACGGTCGGACTGACGAGCGGTGCCTCAGTTCCAGAGGACCTCGTCGACGGGGTGATCGCAAGGCTCGCCGAGAGCGGATTCGACGAAGTAGAGGAAGTCGAAGCCGTCCATGAGCGCATGGTCTTCGCGCTTCCGCACGAGCTGCGCACGCCTGTCGACCGGCGTGACAGCTAGCTGCCCGAGGTCTTATCGTCGCTCAGTTCGCTCCGCAGCTCGCGAAAGCTATTTGGAAGTCCGCGAACCATAGCGACCGCGACCCCCGCTGCAGTGCCGCCGAAAAGCCAAGGCGCTACAGCTGCAAGCGTGAGCATCACACCCTCGAGTACTGAGAGCATTGATCCGCGGCTGGAAGTTCCCTGCGCGGTCAGGGCCTCGCTGACAACCAGCGCCAGCAGGAAGAGGGCGGGCGGTGCAATCACGACCTGAGGAAGGGCAGCTGGGCGCACCAGCGCTGAGGCCAACAGGCAGGCCAGGCAAAAGCCCAACCCGGCAACCATGTCAAGTTGTCTCCAGGCGGCAATAAGGCAGCCAATGAGGCAGACCGCGAATGCCAGAATCAGCGCTCCGCGCGCGGTTAGGTAAACGCGATGCAGGGCCGCTGCCGCAGTCGGCTTTAGCTCGGCAGGCCCCGATTGGCTGGCCGCCGAAGGGGTTCGCACCGGCGCTGTTCGGCTCGAATTGCTAGCTCCGGCAGGTGAGGTTTCCGGCACAGCTCAGCCCGCCGCACTGAAGGGCCGACCGCTGATGTACTGCCCCGACTCAATTGCATCGCGGGCAGGCGGGGCGGCGACGAGTTCGGGACCAGGGTCGACGATGAGATCAGGGACCGATAGCGCCCGTACCGACTCTTCGATCAGCTTGGGCTGGTCGACGTCAGCGTCAACTACTCCCAGCTCGTTGAGCTTGCGTGCACTAACCAGGACCCGGCTTTCCAGCGCGCCGACAGCTCGGTTGTAAGTGGACACAGCGTTTGTCAGCGCCTTTCCCAGGCTGTCGACGTGCCTGCCCAGACTCGTAATTCGGTCATAAAGCTCGCGGCCCAGGTCAAACACGGCGCGCGCATTATCGGACAGTGCTGCTTGCTGCCATGCGTACTGCGCCGTGCGCAGCATGGTCACAAGCGTGGTCGGCGTGGCGATGTGCACCTTGGCCGCCATGGCATGCTCAAGCAGGTCAGGGTCCCGTTCCAGTGCGCGCGCGAGGAACGCCTCCCCAAGTATGAACAGGACGACAAACTCTGGTGCCGGGCTCAGTACTGCCCAGTAGGCCTTGGCGGCGAGGCGGTCCACATGATCCCGCAGGTGACGCGCGTGCGCGCCGAGTCGGGCGCCGCGCACAGTTTCGTCACTCGTCTCCGCTGCCTCCAGGTAGGCGGCCAGCGAGACCTTGGAGTCGACCACGATGTTCTTGCCGCCTGCCAGCCTGATCACCATGTCAGGGCGGACCGTGCCATCGGCGGTTGTGATTCCAACTTGCTCATCAAAGTCACACTTGCTACTCATCCCGGCTAGCTCGACGACACGACGAAGCTGCATCTCACCCCAGCGCCCGCGAGCTTCGGGCCGTCGAAGCGCGGTAACCAGCGCTTGGGTCTGCGCCCGCAATTGTTCTGAGCTTTGCCGCGCGATCGCGACTTGCTCGGACAAGGCCGCATGCGACGACTGGCGCGCCGCTTCGGTCTCGCGAAGCTGGCTTTCGACCCGAGCCAAGGTATCCCGCAGCGGCTGCACCATCTGCTCCACTGCGGCGCGCCTGCTGTCAAGTTCTCCTGCGGCCCTGGCATTGGCGGCGCTCAGCCGGCCCTCTGCCATTTCGATGAGTGTCCGCGTGCTCCGGTCAAGAGCCTGGGCCGATACAGCCTCGAATCGCGCAGCGAGCTGGCCGTCGATGAGCGCAGCCTTCTCCCGCGCGCTGCACTCCATTATTTCCGCGCGCTCCTGCGCAGCCCGGCTACGCTCTTCGGCGGCTGTGGCGCGGCCGGTCAGGTCAGCGATAAGGACTGACAGGCGGCCACGGGCCAGCAAGTAGCCGAGAGCAGCGCCCAACGCAGCTCCCAGCAGCAGCCCTATGAGCAGCGAGATTGCGTTCATGATCCGATGCTTACAGTCGGGACCGACACTTCATGGATCCGACACGCCAGGGCGATTGGTGCGTTCACCGTCTGCGGGGACGCTGCGCACCAGGGCTGCCGGCCCGCAATAGACTTCCCCGGTGAGCCTGTCCATTGGCATTGTCGGCCTGCCAAACGTTGGGAAGTCCACCGTCTTTAACGCGCTGACGAGGGCTGATGCCCTGGCCTCCAACTATCCGTTCGCGACTATCGAGCCGAACGTCGGTATTGTCGGCATTCCCGATTCCCGGCTCGAGGCGCTCGCAGGGCTGTACGACTCGGCCAGGATTGCTCCAGCCACGGTTCGGTTCGTGGATATCGCTGGACTGGTCCGCGGCGCGTCAGCTGGCCAGGGACTAGGCAATCAGTTCCTGTCCCACATTAGAGAGACAGACGCCATCTGCCAGGTGGTGCGAGTTTTTACCGACCCAGATGTCAGCCACGTGGACGGCGACGTTTCGCCCGAGCGCGACATCGACACGATTGCCACCGAACTGATGCTGGCCGATCTGCAGACCCTGGAAAAGGCCGCACCGCGCCTAGCCAAGGAGGCAAAGTCAGTACGCGATCCGGAGCGGACCCGCAGAGCCGAAGCTGCTGCAGCAGCACAGCAGGTCCTAGACGGGGGAACCACGTTGTTCGCGGGCGCCGATGCGGCCGGGATCGACCTGGCTGACGTGCGCGAGTTGCAGCTTCTGACGGCCAAGCCGTTCTTGTATGTATTCAACGAGGATGACGCCGAACTGGCTGACGACGAACTCGGGAAGCGCCTGACAGCCCTGGTGGCACCGGCTGAATCGGTGTTTCTCGATGCGAAAACCGAGGCCGAGCTCGCGGAACTCAGTCCCGAGGATGCGGCCGAGATGTTGGTGGAGCTAGGCCTTGGCGAGCCAGGTCTGGCCCAGCTTGCGAGGGCCGGATTCGCCGCATTGCGGCTGTCGACGTTTCTTACCGCTGGCCCGAAAGAGGCGCGCGCTTGGACGATTCCCGTTGGCGCCACGGCGCCGGAGGCAGCTGGCGTCATTCACACCGACTTCCAGCGCGGCTTCATCAAAGCAGAGATCGTCTCATTTGATGACCTGATGTCTGCAGGTTCGCTCGCCGCCGCGCGCTCCGCTGGTAAAGCCAGGATCGAGGGCAAGGACTACATCATGCGCGACGGCGATGTAGTCGAGTTCCGCTTCAACGTCTGAGCGTGCACTCTCAACCTCGCGGTCGTGGCGGGGGTGTCAGTACGCCGATGGATACTGCCGGGTATGGCGACATTCAAAGATCAAGACCTGACTGATGCCGAATTCCGGGAGTGCGACCTGACTCGTGCCCGTCTGATCGGGGTGGTGATGCAGGACGCCGTGATCGACGGGCTGGTCAGCAACCTGGTGGTTAACGGAGTCGAAGTGACGTCATACGTCACGGCCGAGCTCGACCGTCGCCATCCAGTGCGGCTGCTGATCCGCTCGGCCGAGCCGGCCGATCTGCAGGAAGCCTCTCGGCAGCTGCGGGCAGACTGGCAGGCGACACTCGGGCGGCTCCAAGGGATGCCCAAAGGTTCGGAGCACAAGCGAGTCGACGGCGAGTGGTCTGCGGTGGAGACACTGCGCCATCTTGTGTTCGTGCACGACTCGTGGTTCCGACGCTGCTGCCTGGGATCGACTAGGGCGTTCACTGCGATCGGGCTGGCCTCCGAGTTCGTCCCTGACCAGGAGGAGCAGGGCCTAGATCGAGCGGCGTCCCCGAGCCTGGACGACGTGCTGGCCCTGCGCGACGTGCAGGGCGCTGAGCTGGAGCGTTGGCTGTCCACCGCGACGCCCGGTGAGCTGTCGGCGCCTGCGCCAGTGCCGGCAGGCCCGGGCTGGCCGCCGTATGCCAGGGGAAAGTCGGTGCTCGAGTGCCTGCACGTAGTGCTGGACGAGGAGTGGGCGCACCACGGTTTCTGCGTGCGCGACCTCGATCTTCTTGGCGGCGCCTCGCCCAGTGCCGTGTCGTAACAGAAGTCCAACGCACTCGCAGCGCGTGCTAGCGGAGTTAACTTGTCAGTGTTTGTTTTGGGCGCACGACGCAGAACTCGTTTCCCTCAGGGTCAGCAAGGACAGTCCACGATTCCTTGCCGGTCTGTCCGATGTCGACATGGCGCGCTCCGAGCACGAGAAGGCGATCAATCTCTTGGTCGCGGTCATCGGCGCCGGTTGTCAGGTCGAGGTGCAACCGATTCTTGACCGTCTTCGAATCGGTGACCGGCATGAAGCAGATCCCGACGGGCGCGTTGTCGTCTGTCCCGATGACAATTTCGTGCTCGCGCTCGGACAAAACCTTCCAGTCGAGAGCTGCGGTCCAGAATCTGGCTAGGTTAGGTAGATCGTGGGCGTCGATGACAATGTGGTGAAGTTGTAGGGGCATGTTGACAGTTTGCTAGCGACACGACGGCGCTCACCTGCGAACCCGCACTCTTGTGCGGTTGACCGCGCAGAAGGCGCCGCGCGCCCGTCCTGGTTGCCCGCCGCAGCGGAGTATTGTCTGGCGCTGCGACGCAGCAGGCACACGACCGCCGCAAGCGAAAGACTCGCGCCAGCTGCCGCGGCGAGGCCGCCAACGTTCGCCACAAGACCGGCAGAGACGTTAGAGTCAGCGGCCCAGATCGCGCCCAGCAACGTCATAGCGATCTCGACGCCGATGGCCGTCTTCCTAGCCGCCTCCAAGCCGCGCGCTAGGGCGCGAGCCAGCGTGATGGTTCCCACGGCGAAGCCGACGGTGACGGCGCCAGCGAACACCTCTACCGCCAGCCCCACGATCGCATTCTGGTTTTTCAGGAGCGCCATTACAGCGACAACCGCAGCGATAACCATCAACAGGGCGAGCCCGGCCCAGATGACGCCCTGTAGGCACAGCAGGCACCATGCATACCGAACAGGCCGCGGCATTGGCGTGTGAGCGTGGCGGCCTCCCTGCAGTGGGTCCACAGGTGACGCCGAGCTGAGCCACTCCGTCATGGGTGCGAGGCTAACATTTGACCCGCCTCGGACCGAGCCAGCAAATGCGTTGCCACGTCCCGGAGTGCAGTCCTACAGTGGGCGCGCCGCGCGGCAAGACATGTCCTCTGTATCTGAAAGGAGGTGCCCGCGATGTTCGCTAATCGTCAGACGCCTCCAAGGGTTGCTCTCTAGCAATCCTGGAGACGCACTGCGGGCACCCTCAGGAATCTGGCGTCAGCCAGTCCTGAGGGTGCCTTC
>Ga0126373_10001644_pt1 | contig 16059 bp, 15 predicted proteins | sample PanSoiMetPlot_11_FD_92545 | JGI IMG/M metagenome (GOLD analysis project Ga0126373, IMG submission 92545) | Tropical forest soil microbial communities from Panama - MetaG Plot_11 | ecosystem: Environmental > Terrestrial > Soil > Tropical forest > Bulk soil | place: Panama | collected 2016-02-17 | reverse complement strand
TCTGTCTCCTAACCCGTCAAACCGTTGTAGGGTTAGGAGACAGAGGGCATTTTCAGGTCACCCCCCTGGGAAGAAAGCCATTTGAACCCATGCTTGCGAGGGACAATCCCCAGAGGGATCGGCGATGCCTTTTTACGCGGGTATCCTCGACCGATTCCTGGAGCTAGGCTTACCTGGTTTGCAGGTGACAGCAGGATGAGTGCAATGGACGATGTAGACCTGGAGAATTTGAGGGAAGACTTTGATCTTCTATTTAACCCTGAGGAGGCACCACCTGGGCCACCCACGGGCGACATCCCACACGAACGCCTTGAGAAGGTCCATGGGCTCGATCTCTGATACCTCGAGACATACAACTGGGAAGGATCAACAATTCATCCGTGCTCGCGCGTCGGTAAAAAAGAAGATTGGCTAATGGCCTTGGCTCGAAACAATGATGTTCCAGATCGACTGTTTGAGGCAGGTTTGAGGCTATTCGCAGATAGCATCCTTGCCTACGCGCCACTCAAGGAGCGAACTGGAAGACTGAGATTCTATCCTCCAGTGGTGTTAATTTTTTGGAGCGCGTTCGAAACGTTCGCGCGCTTCTCATCTCTGATGATGATCAACACTGTCGAACAAGTCCCAAGAGAGGTCTCGAACTTTTTGTTGGAAACAGAAACCTTACTAGCTAGAGGCGGAAAAGTAGAAACGGTGACCAAATTCCGACCAATCCTCGACCGCTACGAGTACCTTCTCCTGTATGGGTACGGCTACAAAATCGATAGAGGTTCAGTTCACTGGCAGCGCTTAGAAAAGGCGAAGGAACTTCGAGAATACTACGCGCACCTTGATGTGAAGGAATCCCGGTCAATTTCGTCACTTGAGGTTTTAGCCTTCATGGAGGCGGTACTGCTCGGAATCATTTGGCCGTCGTCCGAATTGAAACGTACTCAGCTTCTTGGTGTGTAAGGGCTTTATGGCATCTTGGACATTCTCCGAGAGAACACGGACGATTTCACCGAGCGGCCTCTTTTCAAAGATTGGAGCTTCAAAGGTGCAAAGGCGATCCCCTTCTACTGTCCCTTCATTAATGTAGACGCTTCGAAGTTTCCGAATTCAGGAGAAGAGCGTTGGCGTTCTGAGATCATGGATACGGAGTCCGTGAAGTCGGAGAAGAAAGATTAGCACAGGTTCATATCGTCGTTAGGTGGGCAGATGCGTATGGGAGGTTTCGTAGCAGGCCTTTTTAGGAACCAAGTATCCATGGAGCCGCAGGTATGTTGTGCAGGCAGCCAAGTCGCTCATTTTTGATTCGTCGCCGACGCATCGCCGCGCGCAATCACCAGCGATTACATTAAGACGCTCTAGAAGCTCAGGTGCTGGCATCTGTTCGAGGTTAAGTAGCCGGATAACGTGGCGCTTGGTGATGCCTGACAGCCGGGCTATTTCGCTACGATTCATCGTCTGGAGTACCGGCACAACAATCGTTCGCCACGGGTCGGCTCTCGGGTCGGAGTATTCGGATCTAACTTCGTCCCAATCGTGAATTGTGCTCTGCTCAACCTCTTCAAGCCGGTTTGACTCCTTGCCAATGTAGATCGGATGCATACCGAAAACCGGCCTTCTGCTGAGCTTCCCAATTGTCGCAGGGCCACATGGACTCCCGTTGCTGCTAAGACTCTTAGGCTCAGGATGATTGCGGAACGCGTCGAACACATCGCCGTAGGAGTTCACGCGGACGATTGATCCACTGGAGCTGCCTTCGGTCGTGATGGCGTAATCCTTCCCAGAGTAATAGTCGGTCCAAATCATCGATGCCCAGCGACGAGGGTTCGGTTCAAATGGAGCAATTAATTGAAAACGCGATCGGCGTGTCGCGTCAGGAACTTGTAGAGGAGCGACGTGCCCGGCGAGAAGAAAGCCCATTGGCTTGATTTGTTCGCCGTAGCCTTGGGGCTTAAGCGGATTCTGTAGTCTTCGGACAAGCTCAGGAGTGGTTGCACCGATCCGCGAGACTGCGGGCTTTTTCATCCAGTCAGGGCGGTCCGGCTTTGGACAGACAATTCGTTCCCAAAGTTGACGAATCCAGTCTCGCGACTCCTCGGTTGGATCGATCGGATTCATTAAATGCCCGAGACCGTGCTCGGTGAACTTTCGGATTCGGATTTGTCCTCCTTTGTCTTGATTGAACAGAACGTACCGCTTGGCCGCGATTGCATAACAGAACAGTTGGCGCGGCCTCCCTGTTTCAGGGTCGAAGTTTTCATCCTCGATCTTCAGAATCGAACCTGGAACGACAGAGCGGTCGTACGGATTAAGAGCCTCGAATCGCTTTACAATTTCTTGCACTTTCTCGAACGTGAGAGCGATCGCCATCGAGTCGGTATCACAAAAAGCATAATCTCCGCCTTGGTTAGTTACGCAGCGTTCCAAAACCGCCAACATCAGCCGCGCTCCGGCGGTGATCCACGCTGCCAGTGGAGGAAAATAGAATTCACCTGGTCTTTCGACCGCCTTTGTTGACGCTATGAAAGGGCCATCAAGACCGTAGACATTTACCTCTTCCTCCTTGCCATCGGAGGTGCCGATCCTGTCGAGCTGCGCATAAATGCCGTAACCGCAGTTGGCCAGGATCTTCAGAAAGTGGGTCAGGCGCGCTCGTTCCCCCGCGGCTACTCTTCTTTCACCATTCGCTTTGCGCTGCTCGATGATCTTGCGGAAAAAGTCATCGCTCGTCGGGTCGATGCTAACCTCGCCGCGAAGCTTTATTGGTCGGAGCCCATCCTGCATTCCCAATGGGAGCAGGCGCCAAGCTTTCGTCACGCGCGGCGTCCTGCCGGATAGAATCTTTGCGGCGACGAGATCCGGCCCCGCAAACGGGACCGGAAAAGGACAAGTCAGCGGATTTACAGCGATGTTGAAGGCACGGCTTCCATCGGCATAAGGCGCTCTGACTGGAAGAATGTCGTCCTTTGGCTCGACGAACGCGATGAAGTTGAAGTTCTCCCATGTGGAGCAGTTGAAGCACTGGTCGAACGTTACGTTCTCGAGGAAACCTTGAACCTCCTCAGTCGCGTCAACAAAGTTCAGAGAGGCCGCGATCAAGATGCGCCACAGATCCATCAATGTGTTGATCGTGGGATACATCGAAAGGAAATCGCAGAGAACGACTGGACGGACGACCTTCCGATTTCGACATTCCGCCCGGCCCCCATAGTAGGCCATCATAGACGCGGCGAGAGCTGCGATTGGTGTCTTGCGAAAGTTCCTTGATGGAGGGGTAACGCCCATGCTCTTGAGGTGAGCTTTATATATTGAGGCCGGGGAAAGCGCATTCACCGGGCTGAGTTCGATCGGATGCCTCTCGTACTCTTGGCGAAGTTTTTCAAGCAACTCCTGCGTCGCAACCACGTCTCGCCGGTTGTAGGCGATGTACCCCTCATCAATATGACCGTGCTGTTTCGCGGCCTGTTTGGCCTGTGTCACTGAAAAGGCTTGGCAGGCAGAATTCAATGAGTAGCTTTGGTCAGTAAGCGCAAAACTGAGAGTGCGTAGATCTAGAAATTCGACGCGTATGCGGTCCTTTCCGGACCTCGTCGCGTCGATCAGCGCGCGTTTGCTGTCTATGTGTTTGATGCGAACGCGGGGGCGGAATCGGTTTTCGAACCGTTTTCGAGTGACTTTGTCTGCGCTGTCCCAAAGAATAAATGAGAACCCCTTGGCGAATCTTCCGCGCGCTTCAGTCCAGTGGATTGCGAGGCGCGAAATGTCGAAGGGCAGATTGAAACCAATGATAAGGACTTCGGATTTGAAGGCAATCCACAGGACGTTTTCGACGAACTCCCTGCGCGAGAGCAACTCGCATTTGTGAGGCTCTCTAAGTCGGCGAAAATAGTCCTGCAAAACGTACAAGCCGGCGGGGTCAAACTTTTGCAGGTCGTCCGCATGGAATAGATACTCTCGGACACACTCCAAACCACCGTCACTTCGCCACTTGCACAGCCGTGCGCTACCGAAAGTTAGCCTCTGTGCCGAATCGGTACTGGTTTCGGTGTCTAAAACGAGCACCAACCTACCCCAACGCGGAAATCTACTTTTGGAGTGCGAGTTTTCCCTGGCGCTCCGTTTGCGCTCGGTATGGACTCGCAACGCGATCTCTAAAAGATCGCTCACTTCGCCTCCGGCAAGTCACGCCACTTTGGAAAGTCCTGGTTGAGGCCCCCGACCAACCGAATGATCTGATCCGCGTATCGACAGATTGCTTGCCCTAACGTTTGAAGAAATGAACCCAAAGCGCGGAGCATCATCGCTAACCGCTCCAGGATGGTCGGCTGCGGCCGCATATCTGCTCCGGCGTCGAGGACATTCGCCGTAACCTTCTTGTGACAAGTGCCGCAGAGGTTGACGCAGAGACTTTGATCATGTGCCTTTCCGACCACATGATGTTTTCTCCAGCAGCTTGCGTTTAACAGGAATCAATCCTTTCAAATCTGATTCGCCGCAAAGAACGCAGCACGCTTTCTCGCCCAACCGCACTTCACGGCGGAGGCGCCGCAGCTCACTTTTCAATGGATCGTATTCCACGACACTACTCCTTAATTTGAGATCGCATAGAGGTCTTCGAACGAGACCTCTCCGGCATTCGCGATACGGTTAAGGGTTCTTGGATCGGTAACGAATGGAAGCGTCTGCTTTCCGGCGCGAATCGTCTTTCCGATAAACGTAGCGAGGCGTGTAGTATCTCCCGTCTTCAAATAGTGATCGACTGCTGTCCAGTATTCAGCAACCTTGCTTGCCAGACGTGAACTTCGAATGGAGATTGCGATTTGACCTTCTGGCGTTAGGAAATGGAGATCGCGCCGAAACCGATCGGAGGGTGTTGCTCGATATCGACCATTCCGCTCCTGAATCAAAGCGGAACCTACGTGTCGATCGACAGTCTGCATCGACGTTTCGACCTCTCGTATAGCGGCTGTCATGGACTTCCCTTCAGCCCGCATTCGGCTCAGCACTCCGAGCGCACGATTCCGCGCAAGCTCAGATTTGATGATCGCTTTGCGGGTGCGAGTTTCCCTGGTTCGGCTCGCCCGTTTACGTTTCCTCGCCATCGGAATCACCTGGCGCCTTCGCGGCAGCAAGCCGCTTCTTCAAGACCCTCTCGACCTCGCGTCGGGAAAAAAGGCGAATTCCGCCCTCAGTTTCAGCACTCGCTTTGATTCGCCCTTCGTTTTACCATCAGCCGGATAGCCGCAGGGGTCACTCGCAGAATTTTCGAGGCATCGGCCGCGCTGAGAAATTTGTCTCTCATAGATAATCTCCTTTACATTGATACAAGCGATAGCGCTCAGCTCTAAGCTCGCGTTTACGCCGATTGGGACGAGCAGTCGAGTTCTCAGCTCTAAAAAGATGGCAAATATGTACGCATATCTGTATTATGTTTGGCTGACGCATGCATCAGCCGGAGGAGTCCCTCGTCGAGGTTCTGTCGTACGCACGCTCATGCGGATATCCAACATCGCGTTCACAGATCCGGCGCTATCAGCAGAACGAAGTGATTCCGAAACCGAGGCAAGTTGGACTCGGTCGCGGACGAGGCAGCGAGACTCTCTATCCCGCCGAAACTGGTAGGCAGCTAGTCGCCGCGCGCAAGGCGCTAAAGAGCAAGTCGCTGGCACGCGCACGATGGCGCTTATGGTGGGACAGCTGGCATGTGCGACCGGAAATCATAAAGGCGGACCTGCAACGCGGGTTGAGAGCGAGGAAGTGGGACGTCACTAGGATGCCTCGCGATATGCGGCGACGACTTCGGCACAACGACGCTCGGTTTAGCGAGATTCTTGCTCGTCTGCGCAAGGGAGAAAACGCAGTCGGAACGAGGAATGAAGGACTCGACGACTGGCTCGCCGCACGCGCCTATGGGTTGGATCGCTCTTTGATCAAGCGCATGCGTCGCCCTGGCAGTCCAGCAGCAACGGGCGTGGTCAGCTTCCTAAGCGTAGTCATGCGAGCTATCGCTCCGGAGGCTCTTAAGGTGACCCTCAAGAGAGCAACCAGCGCGGACCTACTCGCCGCTCGAAGCGAACTTCAAAATCTCCTAGCACGCATGCCGCTGTTTCTTGGGTTACTGAACAAACTTGAAAATCCGGTTCTCGCGAAACTTGCAACGCGGGCGTTTTCGGCATTCCTTGAGCCCTTTCCGAGAGAAGCACCATTGCTACTTGCAACATGGCTCACGATACGCAACTACCCGCAGGTCAGGAACATTTACGAAAATCTGCCACGCATACTCGAAATCCTGCAGCAAAGATCTGCGGCAACGAGAAGCTCGTGAGCACTCAAGCACTTCGGACGTTTGACCGACTCGTTCCCAATAATAGCATCCTGACTCTGAGCGGTTATGGAATCCGGATTGTTGTCGAAGGCGGTCACGTTGTCATCGAAGATGGCGTTGGGAACATGCGCACGGGCGTTTCGCTCGCCTGCATTAGACGGGTGGTCGTCCTCGGTCACTCCGGAATCGTCAGCCTCGAAGCACTAAGGTGGTTGGGTGACATTGGTGCCGTCTTCGTCAACATCGATTGCGATGGAAATCTGATTGCGGCAATTGCGCCTTCGGGACTGAACGATGCGAGATTACGACGCGCTCAAGCGATGGCGTCCGTAAACGGTGTCGGACTGGAAATCGCTCGCGATTTGATCAAGCGCAAATTAGCTGGCCAGTTGCAGATAGTTGAACGCTTGAGAGACCGGGCCGCGAGCACCGCTATAAGATCGGTCATCGAACAGATAGGCAAGCCTCGAAGCATCGACCAGCTCCGAATGTTGGAGAGCCAGGCCGCCGTCGATTACTGGGGAGCTTGGCGAGACCTAGACGTCGTATTCGTTCAGCGCGACTTTGACCGAGTTCCCGAACACTGGAGAAGCTTCGGCGTACGCCGATCCCTCATAACCGGAAATCCGCGTAAGGCAACCAACCCAGCGAACGCGATTCTCAACTATCTGTACTCGATTCTTGAAGCGGAGGCTCGAATCGCGGTCCTGAAAATCGGTCTCGATCCAGGCATCGGCGTCATGCACGCTGATTTGAGGGCACGGGATTCATTGGTCTGCGACATGATGGAGCCCCTCCGGCCGAAAGTAGATGCCCACGTGCTGAATCTCTTGGAGCAGCGAGCCTTAAAGAAGAGCGATTTCTTCGAAACGCGCAATGGTGTTTGTAGGTTGATGCCGACGATTACAGACGGTCTTTCGCAAGCCGCGGATAGATGGTCGAAGGAACTCGGGTCGGTTATAGAACTCGTAGCTACCAGTTTGCAGGCAAACGTACCAACTTTATTGACCGAATCAAAGCGTGCCGCTCGTTGGGATAGGTACCGGACTCGAAACCCAGGATAAATCTTTTCCGATGAGCATCGTAGTGGAGTACGGACAAAGTATCCGAAGAGCAGGCCCAAAGACGCTTCATTCACAATGTACGTATGTGCGAACGAAGTACGCGGCATAAGGCGGAGCGCGGGATCTTCGACGAACGATGACGGTCATTACGTAACCGGACTTTAGGCAGTTCATGGGGTTACGGTAACTACCGTTGAGCCCAGAAGACCGCCGAATGTCGCAGTTATTGTCGTTGTGCCGGGTTTCTTAGGCTGCAGTTCACCATTGGTCTGGGTTGATGAGCTACTGATAATGTGCGCGACAGTGGCGTCCGAGGAAGTCCAATCGGCTTGCTGTGTCACGTCCTGAGTCGAACCGTCGGAGAACGTGGCAGTAGCTGTCATCTGCAATTGCGTTGTGCCTTGAGCGGACACCGTGGGATTCGCGGGTGTGATAACAAGTTGAGTCAAGGTGGCAGCGGTCACCGTGACGGTCGCCGAGCCAGAAATACCGTTGAGGGTCGCGGTTATCGAGGTACTCCCTACGCCCAGTCCAGTCACCAGCCCATTGCTGCCTGAGACGTTGCTGACCTGCGCGACGGTGTTATCGGCCGAGGTCCAGCTCACCTGACTAGTGAGGTCTTGCGTACTTCCATCGCTGTAACTACCGGTTGCAGTTAGCTTCACCGTGGTTCCCTTGGCGATCGAGGAACTGCCGGGTGTCACACTAATCGAGTTCAGGGTTGCTGCGGTCACCGTGACCGTGGTCGAGCCCGACGTACCGTTGAAGGTGGCGATTATTGTGGTGCTTCCTACACCCAGTCCGGTCACCAGCCCGTTGCTGCCTGAGACGTTGGCGACCTGGGCGACGGTGTTATCGGCCGAGGTCCAACTCACCTGAGTCGTGAGATCTTGCGTACTGCCATCGCTGTAATTGCCGGTCGCCGTCAGCTTCACCGTGGTTCCCTTGGCGATCGAAGAACTGCCTGGGGTAACACTAATCGAGCTCAGGACTGCTGGGGTTACGGTGACCGTGGCCGAGCTCGACGTACCGTTGAGTGTCGCAGTTATCGAGGTGCTCCCGACGCCCAGTCCCGTGACCAGCCCATTGCTCCCTGAGACGTTGCTGACCTGCGCTATGGTGTTATCGGCCGATGTCCAACTCACCTGACTCGTGAGGTCCTGGGTGGTGAGGTCGGTGTAGACGCCCGTTGCGGTGAGAAGCACGCTTGCGCCTTTCGCAATCGAGGAAGGAGACGGAGCAACCACAATCGAAGTCAACGTAGCGGCGGTCACCGCGACAGATCCCGAACCTGTGATACCGTTGAGGGTCGCGTTGATCAGGGTGCTCCCAATGTTGATTCCGGTCACCACCCCTTCGGTCCCTGACGCGTTGCTTACCTGCACAATCGTGTTATCGGTCGAGGTCCAGCTCACCTGAGTGGTAAGATCCTGTGTTGTTCCATCGGTGAAATTTCCGGTTGCGGTGAGCGGAAACGTGGTCCCCTTGGCGATCGAAGTCACCGGAACATGAATGGTTAACGCAACCAGAGTAGCGGCGGTCACGGTGACCGGCGCCGAGCCAGAGATGCCGTTGAGGGTGGCGGTTATCGGGGTGCTCCCAATGTTGATTCCGGTCACCACTCCTTCGGTTCCTGAAGCGTTGCTTACCTGCACAATCGTGTCATCGGCCGAGGTCCAGCTCACCTGAGTAGTGAGATCCTGTGTGGTTCCATCGGTGAAATTCCCGGTTGCGGTGAGTGGAAACGTAGTACCCTTGGCGATCGATGCAGTTGGAGCATGAATAGTCAGTGCGACCAGAGTGGCGGCGGTCACGCTGACCGGCGCCGAACCTAAGATGCCGTTGAGGGTTGCGCTTATCGGGGTGCTCCCTATGTTGATGCCGGTCACCACTCCTTCGGTCCCTGACGCATTGCTGACCTGGACGATCGTTTCGTCGGCCGATGTCCAGCTCACCTGAGTGGTAAGATCTTGCGTGGTTCCGTCTGTGAAGTTTCCGGTTGCGGCGAGCGGGAACGTGGTCCCCTTGGCGATCGAAGCAGTTGGAACGGTGATTGTAAGAGCGGTGAGAGCAGCGGCTGTTACCGTCACCGGCGCCGAGCCTTGGATGCCGTTGAGCGTGGCGATGATGAGTGTGGTTCCGATATTGTTACCGGTAACTACTCCTTCCGACCCGAGCACGTTGCTGACCTGCGCAATCGTGTTATCGGCTGAGGTCCAGCTCACCTGAGTGGTAAGATCCTGTGTAGTTCCATCGGTAAAGTTCCCAGTCGCAGTGAGTGGAAACGTGGTCCCCTTGGCTATTGAAGCAGCGGGAACGGTGATTGTAATAGTGGTTAGAGTAGCGGCTGTCACCGTCACCGGCGCCGAGCCTGAGATGCCATTGAGGGTGGCGCTTATCGGGGTGCTCCCGGTATTGATACCGGTCACCACTCCCTGGGTCCCTGAAGCGTTGCTGACCTGCACGATCGTGCTGTCGGACGAGGTCCAGCTCACCTGAGCGGTGAGATCCTGTGTTGTTCCATCCGTGAAATTCCCCGTCGCGAAGAGCGGAAACGTAGTCCCCTTGGCGATTGAAGCAGCGGGGGTAGTGATTGTCAGGGCTGTTAGCGCTGCAGTAGTTACGGTTACCGTGGTTGAGCCTTGGATACCGTTCAGGGTCGCGGTTATCGCGGTGCTGCCAACACTAAGGCCGGTGACGACCCCTTGGGTTCCTGAGACGTTGCTGACCTGTGCGGTCGCGTCAACGGCTGAAGTCCAGCTGACATGAGTCGTGAAATCCTGCGTAGTCCCGTCGCTAAAGTTGGCGGTAGCCGTCAGCTGCACTCTGGTACCATTGGCGATCACAGGATTGACCGGGGTGAGCGTAATCGATGTCAAGGTCGCGGCGGTCACCGTGACCGTTATCGAGCCCGATACTCCGCCGAGGGTTGCGGTGATTGAAGTGCTGCCAGTGCCCGCACCCGTGACCAGCCCTTGGGTCCCTGACGCGGTACTCACCGAAGCAATCGAATTGTTGGCTGAAGTCCAGCCCACCTGGGTCGTACAATCCTGGGTGGTGCCATCGCTGAAGTTGCAAGTCGCGATCAGCTGCACATTCGTGCCGTTGGCGATGGAGGGATTAACGGGGGAAAAAGTAATTGAGTTCAAGGTCGCGGCAGTCACCGTGACGGTCGTGGAGCCCTGGCTGCCGTTGAGAGTCGCAGTTATCGGTGTGTTTCCGATAGTCACACCGGTCACGAGACCGTTGGTCGGGGACGCGCCGCTTACCTGCGCGATGCCAGGGTTGCCGGAACTCCAACTGACCTGAGTCGTGAGGTCCTGGGTACTTCCATCACTGAAATGTCCAAATGCGGACACCTGAACCGTAGTCCCTTTGGCGATCACTGGGTTGGGCGGCTCTACCGTGATGGACTTCAAAGTAGTTTGAGTGACCGTGAACGTGCTGGTTCCGTTTTTCCCCTTGAATTTGACTTTTACGGTTGTGCCGCCTGCACCTGCCCCGCTGGCGAGCCCCCTCGTACCGGCCGTGTTGCTGATACTCGTCACCTTGGTGTCCGCAGAAACCCAGGTCACGGATTCGGTGATATCTTTTGTCGTTTTGTTCTTGAAATTGGCGGTAGCGTGTAACTGGATCGTGGTACCTGCTGCGATCGACGGATTAATCGGATCTATCGTTATGGATTTGATGTTTGACGGTGCCGGACCGCCACCGCCACCGCTGCATGCCTGCAGAAGACCGCCCAGCAATATCGGAATTGTGAAAATCAGTAACAGCCGAACGAAGAAAGCGTTTATGAATGAAGAAGAGGTAAGTTGAGAAACAGGCGAGAAACCAATTTGCCGCTTTGTCCTCTGTCCCATTCTTTCCCCCCAGGGATGGAGTAACTGAATGATATTAGGTAGGTTTTTACGCCACGCGGTAGGGTCCGATCAAGACCGGAAAAAAAACGAGTGTCATGAATTAAATGCCCGCATAAACATTTAAAAGATGCCCGCGCGGGTAGGGTCGGACCACACTCGAGCAACTTGTTATCGAACCCAGCCGCAACTAGGACATCTTAAACGTAGTGAATCGAATCACCTGGCGGACGAGTCTCGTTTAGGCTCTCAACGAGGCTTTCGGGATAAGAATCTTGGCGCGGTCCACGGCAATCAGATTGGGTCAGATTATCCGCGCTCGCCGCCGCCAACTAGATCTAACCCTCGAAGAGGTAGCCAAGGAAATCAAGACTTCCCACCAGTTCGTCAGTCGACTCGAATTAGGGAAGCGGGGACCTTCGGTAACCATTGTGAAGCATCTGGCAAAGGTCCTCGGCCTTGATGCGCGCGAGTTGTTCCTTCTAGTGCATCCGGGCGTACACAACATCTTCAATCTCTCGGCGGATAATCAGGCTCTCTACGGCCGGAAGCGGTTTAGAAACGACAACCTGCTTCGACGCTTCCACAACATATCTGACGCTGAAATTGGAATGCCGTCGTGCGTTGCGTCGCTGGGTGAAGTGCGCTCGCCGCGCGAGTTCATATACGTCTTGAACGCATTACGTTTAGCTACCAATCCAGCATTGAAGGATTACGTCGGCTCCGCTTGGGAACAATTTAAGGACGACGATCTGCTTCGACGCCTCCACAGCATATCTGACGCAGAGGTGGAAATGCTGTCACACGTTGCATCGCTAGGTGAAGTTTGCTCGGCCCGAGCATTCCTGTACGTCCTGAACGCGGTCCGTCAAGTGATCGGTCGCTAATTGCGACCAGATTCCTCTCTCGTACGAACCTTCCGGTTTCACCAAGAATCACGGCACCGACGTCGTCGTGCCGTAACTCCGCAGATGTTGACTAGGTTCAAGGCACCGCCACCACCGTGACCAAGGCATTTGGGCGTCGCAAAAGGCGAAACGATGATTTGGGTGAGAACACTCTTCGCGGAGTTGATGACCTCGGTCGAACATGTCAGCGATGTGTTCAGGTCACCCCCCACGACCAGGCTAGTCGGTTTTTTAAAAGAGCTGCCGCCGGTCGGGTCGAGCACGAGTAGCCACGCTGTCACCTTGGGAAGACCCCTTTCCGTTGCGGCTTTCTGAGTCGGGAGTTGGTTGCAGAGGTTGTCGCCCTTAAATTACGGCCATTTTGCCTCTGAAAGAACTCATCGGTTCTAACATGGAGACTCTAAGTAAATCACTACCTTTTTCTAGGGGTAACTACTTGAAGCTTGACGTTAGTTTACCTCGCCGCTAACGTGGCGACGGAGGTAATCTTGATGACCAACGATGCGAAGGCAACAAAAAGGGTCAGAAGTCCCAATTATCCAGCAACTGGGCTGGCAGGCGCTGTCGAGCAGATTCACAGACTCTTTAAAAAGTTCAGTCAGCACCCAGCTCCAAGAGAAGCGATTGCTACAGCGATAGGTTATAGCGGCATCCATGGAACATCTGAATCGGCAATTTCGGCGCTGACGAAGTATGGCCTGTTGGAACGAGATGGCATGGAAAACAAGCTGAGCAGTCGCGCCATGCAAATCATAGCGCCACATTCAGGGTCTGAAAAAGCAGAGGCGTTGCGAGCCGCCGCGCGAAGTCCGGGCCTGTTTGCTGAAATGATCGACCATTTCAAAGGCGATATCCCCGGCGATGAGCTCCTTCGTGCATACTTGATAAGGCGGGGATTTGCGGCCGCAGCTGTCCCTCAATGTATTCATTCTTTTCGTGAAACAATGGAGCTTGTAACGCGAGAAACCTCCGCTTATCCTTCTTCTGAACAAGGCAACGGGAAGGGCGACGGCGTGGATCTGGAGCAGGAGCAAACACGTTCTCAAATCAGGCTGTCGGGTGGAGAACGAGAATTTTTCAGTTCACCGTTGTCCAGTCAGACTCGGGTCCGGATTCTTATGGATGGGCCTGCTGGACCTAAGGAAATCCAAAAGCTCATAAAGCTCCTCACTGTCCAGAAGGAAATCATCCAGGAAGAGGATGAATCTGATTCGGAAGCACGAAGCTAGCCACGCTTTCTACTAGGGACTAAGAAGCCAGTCCGAGACACGGGGCGCAGTCTAGTTCAGATGGGTTCGTCCGCCCAGCTGCAGAAATCTGCGCTCGGTGTCTCACACTCATCCTCCAGCACTTTATAGGTTCGCCGCACTATTGATCTTTGAGCCCGGCTCTTACAAGGCGACAATGTGGCACTCGGGGATGTCGTAGACCGTGTGCTGGACCAAACAGCCCGGTAACGACCGACTGCTGATGCTGGTCGATCAATGGGAAGAACTCTACACACTGTGCCGCGACGAATCCTTGCGACGTAATTTCATTTCGCAACTGCTGTCTGCGACTCAGCAGGACCATCTATCCACCGTGGGGGTGCTGGTTATATGCAGCATTAGCTACCCCCGAATAGAGAATGAGACTGATTACTACTACTGGTATTTTCTTCATAATATTTAGAACTTCACGATGATCGCACGAGGCGTGCGCGTGCTGCTTGACTGCGGAGTCTGACATCCGCCGCCTCGGGTTGGAGTACAGGTACTAGTTGGTGTCGGGGTCGCAGTCGGTGTGTCTGTTGGGGGTCGATACTCCGGGACCAGCATAGTAGCCAATATTATTGTTGTTGCTGGGTAGCCCACCGATTCCTGCCTTAATGTCAGCACTGCCCGCATTGAGTCGGAAGTCCCGCGAAGGGAGCGACACGTACCGGGGATCGACGTTGCTTTGGTCATGCGCACCCTGCCAACTGAGCCCGCTTGGGGCACCGCCGCTAACGCCACCGTCGTTGTTGTAGTCCCACTTGTTGATGTATGGGCAGAAGGTCGGATCGCTGCCGAAGGTGCTGCCACAATAGAGAAGGCTGGAACTATCGATGATGTTGTTCTGGACGTTGAGCGTGCTATTGGCTACCGGAGCCTGGATTCCCACGCCATGCGGTACGTAAAAGGTGTTGTTGTAAACATTGCAAATCGCCGTCCTCGTAGGATCCACCCCGGCACAGTCCACGCCAGCCAACGGTGCCGTACTGCCCGGTGCCTCGTACACGACGTTGTTGGTGATGGTCACGTCACCGCTGTTGCCGTCGGACTCAAGCAGGAAGGCCGCCATGGCGTTGCTGGAGTTGTTTGAAGTGTAGACCGTATTGCCGTTGGCGACCGCACCCACGACGGTGAAGAAATTGATGAGTTCGTGAACGCCCTGAAAGACGGTGTTGTTGTTCACCTGCGGGGCGCCCGAGTCACCCTGCACTACGACTGCATCGTGGCCGCCGTTATTGCTGACCGTGTTGCCAAGAATCCGCACGCCGTCGGGCACACCCGTGTTGCACATCCCGCTCACCGTACCGTGTTCATCGGAAAACATAATCCCGTTGCGCCAAGTGGTTGAGTCGTCGCACGGTCCCGCCGTGATAGCCGGTCCCGAATAACTGTGCCCACACTGATCGATGCCGTTAGTCGTGCCGACGGCTATGCAGCAGTACTGAGGTCCAAACGAACCCACATTTGCGGGGTTGGGTCCGACAGTAGCCCCCGGAAACGCGCCGGGACCATTGTGGTTGAGCATGTTGTTTTCAATCAGAATGCCGGGGATTCCGGCCCCCAGCTCGGAACAAGCGGTCGGATTGCTGTAGTTGTGAAAGTAGATACCTTCATAAATACAGTTATCGACCTCGAAACCATTGATGGTGATGTAGGCCACGCCGGGGGTGCCGTGCCCCTCCCAGCGAAACCCATCCGACGCGCAACTATTGCCGTTGAAGATCGGTGCCGCACCGGAACCGTAGGTACCAAATACGATTGGTGAACCCGCCGTACCTTGAGTACCCGTCGGGATCTGAATCATCGGGACACCGCAACTACCCGCCCAGGTCCAGGTATCGCCCTTCTTGAAGAGGAACTGGGAGCCAGCGGCGACGCCGCTATTAAGCGCGCTCTGAACTGGGGTCAGGCTCTGCCACGCTGTCCCGCTGCTTGTCCCGTCATTTCCGTCACTGCCCCCCACCGAGTCTATGAAATAAGTCGTGCCAGCAAGAGCCGGGACGGCCCACAGAAGGACCGCCCCGACCAACGCCAGTATGCTGCGTTTCATTTGCTATTTACGGACACGGACATGAGGTTGAGCCGCTGATGCAGCTGGTAGCGGTATTGGACCAAGCCGTACACTACGCAGGTGCCGCGGTTCTGGGTGTTCGCCAGCCCGCTAGTCTCGCGAGGGTGCGTGCGTTATGCGGTAAGTGAGGTCCAGCCAGGCGCTTTCAATTTCCTGTTGCGTCTGAATTTTATCAGCCATCAGTTCTTTCCCTCGATTAGAGTCGCCAACGGGAGCGCCCGAGACTTCCGCATGAGGTCCCTTCTTCCGGACGGACTTGCCATCTGTGATGCTCCAGTTTGTCAGATGCAATATAACAGTGTGGAGCAATCTCCTACATCGCGTCGAGTTGCACCACGAAGCCATCGGATAAACTTTGTTCGAAGATGACAGGGTGGAAGGACGTTGCAGTAAAGGGCCCTTTGATCGTCGACCCTAAAGGCTCCCTCGATAGCGTTTGACGACGGATGCAAAACACGAGCGAAAAGGGGGGGGCTCCCCACCTTTGGTCAAGCGTTTCACGCGACTTCTTCCAAGGATGAAGGTGTCGGTCGAGAGGGGCGTTGTTCAGCGTCGTAGAGCGAGTCGTTTTTGAGCATGGCGATAAGAAC
>Ga0126373_10001642_pt1 | contig 16064 bp, 14 predicted proteins | sample PanSoiMetPlot_11_FD_92545 | JGI IMG/M metagenome (GOLD analysis project Ga0126373, IMG submission 92545) | Tropical forest soil microbial communities from Panama - MetaG Plot_11 | ecosystem: Environmental > Terrestrial > Soil > Tropical forest > Bulk soil | place: Panama | collected 2016-02-17 | reverse complement strand
ATCGGCACTTGGCATTCATACACCAGATCGGCGAGACCGCTGACCACTGCCAGCCTCGGCTCCGGGCCTGGTGGATGCGCGGCGTAGAGGCGCCCGACGTCGTCGGCCAGCTCGCCGAGAAGCCGCAACCTCTCCGCTGGCGGCGCCAGGTCACCGACGTCGTCGACGGTGCGCGCGAAACAGTATGCAGACATCAGGTGACGCCGGTAGCGGCCAGGAAGAAGCTTCAGCGCGACCGGGAAGTTCTCGGCGGCGGCCTTCGCGCTTGTCTCGAGGCCACCATCGAGCCAGGTATTGTCTTCCGCTTGCCCCAGATCTGCCCCATCGCTTTCGCTCGGCACGCTGTCATCTGGCCACGCTCGCGCGGGCATGGCAGTAGATGCTCCAACCCGGCCGCGCGTCATGATCTATATTCGGCACGGTTCCCAATTGGATGCAAAGCCAATAATGACGCTAGCGTCACCTGATATGAGCGTCAGCCTCACCTGGGGTGCACCTTGCGTCAGCTGGCCGGCCGGCGTTCTGGTGAACTCGCCGCAGCGCGCTCCGGTGATATTACTTATACGAGCTGTGAATGCGTGTGGTTCCCGTCCGGGTTTCGATCACACGCAGTGACGAGGCGTGTCGAGTGGGGGCCGCCGGTAGCAGGTCGGCCATTAGCGGACTAGCCTGCCAACATGAACCGGGACCCCAAAGTGGGCTCGCCGGGGCGATCGTCGGTTGCGCCCACGGCCAGCCATCATGCTGGCCGTAAGCTGACCGACCATCGCGAGACGCCGCCGCAGGGTATAGCCCAGCGGCAGCCATTAATCGCTGAGACCAGGTCGGGAGACGTGCACAGCTCGGACAGCATCACCCGGACGGCCGGCAAGACGCCTAGCCGAACGACGGATGGGACCCGCCCGCAGCGGCCTTCGCATGGCGGCGGCATCCCGGCGCAGCAGCGCGGCCTGGGTGCACAGGGACGCGAGACTGTGCGCCGCCTTCTCGATGCCGGCCTGGCCGAGTTCGAGGTGACCGGCCTCCAGGCGACCAGGGTGGAAGACATAGTCCGGCGCGCCAACACCTCCCATGGCACCTTCTACCTCTATTTCGCGAACAAGGACGATCTCTTCCGAACCCTGCTGCGCGACGCACTCCACGACATGGCGATCATTACAGACGATTTCCCAGTCGTGACCAGCAACGAAGCCGGCAGGGCGGCATTGCGCAAGTGGGTGTCGCGGTTCAGCGATACCTATGCCGCCCACGCCACCGTGATTCGCATTCTCAGCCAGGCAGAAATCGTCGGCGAGGAAGTCTTCGCTGATGGCCTCCAGCTGCTCTTCAGGCTGTCGGAATCGATCACGCAGGGGATGACCGCGGCTGACAAGGCCCAGGGCACCGCTCGGCCCGAGCATGCCGAGCTGACCGCACTGGCCTGCCTGATGATGCTGGAGCGGGTCAACTACCTGCTGAGTGCCGAGGTTCAGCTCCCCAAGGAGGAGATGAACGATCGGCTGGCGGCAATCATCTATGCCGCATTCCGCTCCTCCTGAGCTGAACAGGCACGAGCACTGCTCCTGAGCAGAAGGAGCACTGCCGGAACCGTAGCTACTGTCGGTCGCAGGTAAGTACCCTGGGGTCACAGCCGACGAAGTAGTTAGGACTCCCGCTCTGGCCCTGATGGCGCCGCTTCCTGGCAGGGGCCCGCTACCGTCGCGAGCTGGGAGGCAATCAGATTGACCGCGGATGCAAGCCCGGCCTGGGCTCGGGACAGGCTCAGTGATGTTCAGTCGCTCACTGACGCTGAGCTGTCCCGGCTCGACGACCAAGAACTGCTGGCCGAGCTGCTCTACCGCACGAAGGAAATCCTGGAGGCTGACACCGCGGCGGTGCTGCTGCTTGACTACTCTGCCGGGCAGCTGATAGCCACTGCCGCGGCAGGCCTGGAGGAGGAAGTACGTCAGGGCGTGCGGATCCCGGTCGGCCGTGGCTTTGCCGGGCGGATCGCGGCCGAGCACAAGCCGGTGATCCTGGACCGGGTCGATCAAACCACGGACGTCAACCCGGTCCTCGTCGCCAAGGGAATCCGGTCGATCATCGGCGTTCCGATGGTCGCCAGCGGACGCGTCATCGGCGTGCTGCACGTCGGCTCGCTCACCTACCGGAAGTTCAGCCCCGAGGACACCGAGCTGCTGCAGCTCGCCGCGGACCGGGCCGCTATGGCAGTTCAGTCAATGAACGCCAGGGCAGATCGGGTTGCGGCCCTAGCGCTGCAGCGCAGCCTCCTGCCGTCCGCGCTGCCGGCTGTGCCCGGGGCCGAGATAGCGGCGCGGTTCATTCCCGGCCACGGCGGAGTCGGCGGCGACTGGTATGACGCCTTTACCCTGCCCTCAGGTGAGCTGTGCCTGGTGATCGGTGACGTTGCCGGTTCGGGAATGCAGGCGGCCGTGATCATGGGCCGGATGCGCAGTGCGCTGCGCGCCTACGCTCTGGAGACTCGCGACCCCGCTGAGGCACTCACGAGGCTTGACCGGAAGATGCAGCACTTCGAGCCTGGTGCGCTCGCGACGGTGCTGTACGCGGTCTTCGATCCGTCGCTGGACCGGGTGCACTACTCCTCGGCCGGGCACCTCCCGCCAGCCGTGCGATATCCCGGCCAGCCGGCGCGGCTCGCAGAGACTCCTGCCGACCTCATGATCGGGGTTGCACCCGGCATGCGCCGCCAGGTGACAACCCTGACCGTGCCACCCGGGACGCTGTTGTGTCTGTGTACTGACGGCCTCGTCGAGCGCCGTGAGTATCCCCTTGATCATGGGCTGGAGCTCCTGTGCCAGTCGCTGACGGGGCAGGACCCTGAGGGCCTCTGCTCGAGCGCGCTTGGCGCCCTGGTCGGCAGCACGGAAGCGCGCGATGACATCGCCCTGCTCATTTTCCGCCGCAGCCTCCAGTACAGCCGACGGCACTAGAGCTACGCAGCTGGCGGGCAACCCGACGCGACCAGGTGCTCGACGGCGAGCCCCGCGCACAGCGCCGGGTCTTCTAGCCAGCATCCATGTCCGCCCGGTACCGTTCGCAACTCCGCACTTGGCATGGCCTTGACCGACGCGGTGGCCTGGTCCGGGCTTTGGTACGCATCCTCGCTGCCCCAGCAGAACAGCACCGGAGCGCCGACTGCCTGCAGCTCGGCCTCGCTCATGACTGTTTCGTCCCGCGGCCGTCGCGGCCCGTTGAGAGCGCGCACGAGCCAGGCCACGGTCCGGCCATTGCCAGGCCGAGCGCTGCTAAGGCGGAGCACATCGAGCAGCTCGGGCGACACCGCTGCCTCCGCATCAGCGCCGAGGCCCACGGACAGGAGCCACCGGTACAGCGGCCGAGGCGCTGATGACCTGAGCACGGCAGTGCCGAGGACAGGCACGGTCAATAGCGACAAGGGCATCCGGACGCGGACTCCAGGGAGCGCACCGGACGGCGACCCGATGGCCGCGATCGCGGTTATCCGTCCGGGCCGCGCGGCCGCATGCCAGAGCGCATACATCGCGCCCAGTGAGTGGCCGATGACCGGGGCTGCGGGCACGTCGAGCGCGTCAAGCAAGCCATCAATCAGCCGCAGCGTCTGCTCACGGACCGTACCTGGCTGATAGGCGGTCGGGTCAGACAGGCCATGGCCTGGCAGGTCGACCAGATGTACCCGGTAGCCGGAAAGGAACGGCAGCAGCGGAGCCCAGCTAGCGGCGCACAGGTTAACGTCATGCAAGAGCACTAAGTCAGGTCCGCGACCAGCGCTGAGCACCCGGAGCGAGACCGCGGAAGCCGGCAGCTCGACGGCACGCTCCTGGGCGGATGCCTCGTACCGCGCGAACAGCACGGCTTCCCGCTCTCGGATCCGGTCGTCGCGGCTTCTGCTCGGCTGTTCCTTTTGCACCTCCGAGTCGCTACCCCGCAGCGCCCGTTGAAACCCTACGACTGCGTACTCTGGGTCGACGCCTCAGACGCTGGCGGCGCGACTACATCCATGGCGGGTTCCGCGGTCGGGGCGGCGCGCCGTCCTAGCCGGCGGCGCTGATGGGCGATCACTGCCACGGCGAGCCAGCCCACCGCGATAGCCAGCCAGAAGTTGACCAGCCGGAAAGCGATGGTCGCGGCCAGTGCCGACACCCGGTCCGCACCGTAGGCGACCAGGATCACCGCCAGGCTCCCCTCGACGATGCCAAGGCCGCCGGGGACGATCGGCAGCGAGCCGACGACCTGCGCGGCGCCGTATGCCACGAGCACGCCGCCCCACGGGATCGTGCCGCCGACGGCGCGGAAGCTGCAAACCAGGCACAGGAAGTCACAGCACCAGATACCGAGCGCGATGCCAACTACTTCGGCCGTCGAAGTCGGGCTCAGCGGGATCTCGCTCATCCGCGCGAACGTGGACTCGATCCGGGCGCCGACCCGCCCGCGCGGGCGACCAGTGACTAGCCGCACGGCGCGCACCATCGCACCCGCGAGCCGGAGCACCAGATCCCGGCGGACCAGTACCGCGCCGGCGCCGATCACCACGACGAGACCTAGGATCATGACGCCCGCACCAATCAGGCTGGTGCTAGCAGCGAGCGCGACGATGACGCCCACGAGCAGCAGCACCGACATCGCGATGGCCTGGGCGATCAAGATAGTGAAGATGGTCCAGCCGGCGCTAGCTCCGCTCGCGCCATGGCGCCGGTAGTACTGGAAGCGGTATGCGCTCGACACCGCGGGCTCGCCCGGCACGGTGATCGCGATCGCGTCGTTCGCGAGGCTCAGCAGGAACAGGGACGGCACCGCGATGCGAGCGCCGCTCAGTCGCAGCACCTTGTGCTGCAGGTAGGCGAAAGTCCACAGCGAGGCGGCCTCGGCAGCTACCGCGCAGGCTACCCAGCCAGCCTTGACCTGGCCGAGCTGCCGCCACGATGCAGCGAGCTCTCCCCGCTTGCCGAACAGGAGCACGAGGACAACGGCTCCAACCGCCACTCCCACGACATATTGGACCGCGTCCTTGACGGTGCGTCCCGCTCGGGGACTCGCATGCTCCGCGGCCACCCACACAAACTACGCCAGTGCCCAGGTCACGGCCGCAATGTCATGCTGGGATCCAGCCTGCTGCGCAGGCCGGCCGGAGCATAGAGAGGACGCTACTGGTGGGAGATCAGTTCGGCGGCAGGATCGGGCGCGACTGGCGAGACTCGCGGCCGTGGTGGCCGCCCGAGCCAAAACCACCTCCGGGCGCGCCGAACATCCTGCTGGTCGTGCTCGACGACGTCGGCTTCGCCCAGCTTGGCTGCTATGGCTCGGACATCGAGACGCCGGTGCTTGACGGCCTGGCGAGCACTGGGGTGCGGCTCGCCAACTTTCACACCACGTCGCTCTGCTCGCCCACCCGAGCCTGCCTGCTCACCGGCCGCAATCATCACCGCAGCGGCATGGGCCGGGTGGCTGACCTGGCCATCGGCTTCCCTGGTTACTGGGGCAAGCCACCGCGGGAGAACGGCTATCTATCGGAGATCCTGCGCGCCGCCGGGTATGCGACCTACGCGGTCGGCAAATGGCACCTCTCCCCCGAGGACGAGACCAACATGGCCGGCTCTCGCGCCACCTGGCCGCTGGCCCGCGGCTTCGACCGCTGGTACGGCTTCCACGGCGGCGAGACGCACCAGTTTGTGCCCGCGCTGTATCACGACAACCACAGCGTCCGACCGCCGAGATCGATCGAGGACGGCTATCACCTGACCGAGGATCTTGCCGGCCGGGCGATCGAATTCCTGGGCGACCTGCGGGCCGTCGAACCAGACAAGCCGTTCTTCCTGTACTTCGCTACCGGTGCGTGCCACTCGCCACACCAGCCACCGCAGGAGTGGCTAGACCGGTACCGTGCCCGGTTCGACCTCGGCTGGGACGCATGGCGGCAGCAGATCTTCGAGCGCCAGCTCGGCACCGGCATGATCCCGCCCTCGACCAGGCTGTCGGCCCGGCCGCCTTGGGTCCCGCCCTGGGACGAGCTGGACCAGCGACAGCGAGCCGTCGCAGCGAGGTTCATGGAGTGTTTCGCCGGCTTCCTGTCGCACACCGACGAGCAGCTCGGCCGGGTGCTCGATTTCATCAGGGAACGGGGTGAGTACGACAACACCATCGTCCTCGTGGTCTCCGACAACGGGGCCAGTGCCGAAGGAGGCGCACAGGGGTCGATCAACGACGTGCGCATGCTGAACATCGATCCCGCGTCAGCCGAGGAGATGTTTGCCCGGCTGGATGAGATCGGCGGGCCGCTTACGCATAATAACTACCCATGGGGCTGGACCATGGCCGGCAATACCCCGTTCCGGCGGTGGAAGCGCGAAGTGCACGAGGGCGGCATCGCCGATCCGTGCATCATCTCCTGGCCTTCGGGCCAGCTAGAGCACGGCGGGATCCGGCGCCAGTTCACCCACGCTATCGACGTCCTGCCGACGCTGGTCGAGCTGGCCGCGGTCGAGGTTCCGGCTCGACTTGACGGCATCGACCAGGCGGTCATCGACGGTACGAGCTTCGCTTACCTCTTGCCGCCCGGCGGCGGCAGCGAGGCTGAACGGCACGTGACGCAGTACTTCGAGATGTTCGGCTCGCGCGCTATATATCACCACGGCTGGAAGGCCGTCGCCTTTCATCCGATCGGACCGCTGTATGACGACCAGGACCCGAATGCATCGTTCGACGATGACGTCTGGGAGCTGTATCACGTCGCGCACGACATCTCTGAGACCCAGAACCTCGCCGCTCAGCATCCGCCGATGGTGGCGGAACTAATCGAGCTGTGGTGGAAAGAGGCACGGCGCAACCTCGTCCTGCCGCTTGACAACCGGGTGCTGTGGGCGCTGGTGAACCCCAAGCCTGACCACCGCCGACCACGTGAGCGGCATGAGTACTTCCCCGGCGGCGCGCAGGTACCCGAACTGGTCGCGGCGAACGTACGGAATCGGTCGCATGCGCTGATTGCGGACGTCATCATCAGCGATCAGAACCACACTGATGGCGTGCTGCTCGCGCAAGGCTCAGCGCTTGGCGGCTGGTCCCTGCACATCCTCGACGGACGGATCCGTTACGTGCACAACCTCTACGGCAAGGAGAGGCACATCGTGCAGGCCGCGGAGCTGATCTCGCCGGGCGAGCATCACATCGAGTACGTGTTCACGGCCGGCGACTCACTGGGCGGCATCGGGGTGCTGACCTGCGACGGTCGCGAGATCGCGCAGGGGCCCATACCCAGGTTCACCCCGTCCGGCTTCAATGGCGTCGGGGCGGGCCTGACGTGCGGTTACGAATGGGGGCCTGCGGTCGGCGCGGGCTACCGCGCACCGTTCACGTTTACGGGCACAATCCGGCGGGCTTTCGTCGAAACCAGGGGCCCGGTCGTGCGTGATCCACTCGCCGAGCTGGAGGGCATATTGTCGCAGCAGTGATGCTTCGACCCGGTTTCGGATGCGGCTATAGGGTAAGGAAGCCTCCGAGGAACTGGTTCTCTACAGGAGGACACGATGACGACGCCGCCTGACTTTGGTGGTACCGAGATCGAGGAAGGCCTCCGCGAGGATTTCGGCGTGCGGCCACAGGAGCACGGCACGCAGGCGCCTGACGCCCTCGTGGCGGAACCCTACGACGACAACGAGGCGCAGGCGCCTGGCGAGACATGCGCCCGGTGCGGCAACCAGATCATGTCGGGACAAGACTCACGTCGACGCGCCGACGGGCGCTGGGTACACGAGGTCTGCCCGTTCTCCTGAATTGCGTCTTTCATTGGCTTAATGACGCATCTGCCACCGGGTTAGGCCAGCGCGGGCTGGGCAAGCACGCTACACAGCCAACGCAACAGCGTGGGCACCTGACGACAGTTGGTGGCGAGGCGTGATGACAACCAGCGGCACGCAACTGGCCATAGTCGGAGTAGACGGCTCCGCCGAGTCCGTAACAGCGCTGAAGTGGGCAGCGCACTACGCGGCCGGTTGTAAGGCGACGCTCCGCGCGGTCATGGCCTGGCACTACCCCTCGGCGGCGGGACTTGCCCCAGGGGTGACACCAAAGCAGGTCGACGACGAGGTACGGCAGCGCATGTCCGACGCACTCGACAAGGCAATTGACGCGGGCGCGCCCAATGCGGACGTGGAACGGCAAATTGGCTACGGTCACCCGTCTCAGGTGCTGGTCGATGCCTCGGACGACGCGGACCTGCTGATCGTTGGCTCACATGGCCACGGCCGGTTCACCGGCATGCTCGTCGGCTCGGTGAGCTCCTACTGCGTCGCGCACGCGCACTGCCCGGTCGTCGTGGTCCGCGCACCCAAGGGCGGCTAGCAAGCGCTGCTGCTGCGGCGTCAGTTGTGCAAGACCGCAGCCCCGCTGAACCGCCCGTGTTCGAGGTCAGCCAGGGCCTGCGGGGCGCTGGCCATCGGGTACGCGACGGTTGTCGGGCGCAGGCCGAACCGGCTCGCCAGCGCCAGGAACTCCTCACCGTCAGTCCGCGTGTTGGCCGTCACACTGCGCAGCTTGCGCTCCTGAAAGAGGTCAGCCTCGTAGTTGAGCGCCGGGATGTCCGACAGCCAGATCCCTGCCACCGCGAGCGTGCCCCCGCGATCCAGAGCCCGCAGCGCGACCGGGACGAGTTCGCCAGCTGGCGCAAACAAGATTGCGCCATCGAGCGGTTCTGGTGGCGCGTCCGTGGTCTCCCCGACGGAGTCCACGCCTAGGTCGGCCGCCAGCTTCCTGTTGCCAGCACCGCGGGTCAGCACGTGCACCCGCTGCCCCTGACGCATCGCTATCTGGGCAGTGATGTGCGCGCTTCCGCCGAACCCGTAGATGCCGAGCCGCCCGCCCGGCGGTACCGCTGCACAACGCAGCGCTCGATAGCCGATGATTCCGGCGCAGAGCAGCGGCGCGGCGTGCTCGTCGTCGAGTGAGTCGGGCAGGCTGTATATGTAGCGTTCGTCGGCGACGCAGGCGTCGGCATAGCCGCCGTCGACGTCCCATCCGGTGAACGTGGGGGCCACGCACAGGTTCTCGGCGCCGCGGCGGCAGAATCTGCAGGTCCCGTCGGTTCGTCCTAGCCACGGTACGCCGACACGATCCCCGACGGCAAAACGTCTTGAGCCCTCGCCCAGTGCGTCGATGCGGCCGACAATCTCGTGACCAGGAATGACCCCGTGACGTCGAGGCGGCAGGTCACCTTCAGCTAGGTGCAGATCGGTACGGCATACGCCGCAACAGGTGATCCGCAACCGGACCTGTCCAGGACCCGGCTCGGGCTCGGCTCGATCAATCTGACGCAGCGGGCCGTTGTCGATCGGCGCAACCGCAGCTACCTCCCATGCGCGCATGGCGTCCTCCAGCAGGTTGACTGCCCTGAGGGCCTAGCGGGCCAGGTGAAGCAGGCTAGGCGTGCCGGGACCAGATTGGACCGACTGCTTCCCAGGCATGCTGCCAGCCTGTCATGCGCTTCCGGTTGAACAGCAGCCGCATGCACCCTGCCGCTGCGGTCAGGGCGATGGCCATGCCCATGGTGACTGAAAAGATGGTAAATACCACCTGGTCATGTACTCCACCGGAGGTCAGCGGCGGGCGAGTCTGCTTGCCCGCGGCGTTAACCCAGATCTGGACATGCTCTCCGGCGTGCACGTTGAGCTCGGTGGCGATATTGCCCTGGACCTGCCGACCGTTGGGTCCGGCCCAGTGGGCTGGTACCCACGCGACGCCCCATTCCGACGACGAGGCTGCCGCCTGCGCGGCGCTTTCCAGCAGCGTCGCCGTGGTCTTGTGCCAGCCTTGCTCAGCGCGCTGCTGTTGCACGCCTGCGTCATACGCCCACCGGCCCGTGACGATCGCGAGCGCCAGCCAGGCGACGGCGAAGGTAGCGATAAGCACGGTGAGCGCAACGGCCTCGGCCCGATCGACCGGCCGGCGGAGCGGACCGCAGTCGCGCCGGAAGAGCTGCGTGAGGGCATGCATCCGCTGCTTCACCGGGGATCTACCTCCGATCCACGCTGTCGTTGCCATCGTCCTCGATTTACGCGCGCTTCATAAGGGGCAGAGCCTTTTTGGACTGACTGAAATTTCCCAGATCGTACAGCGAACGGAGGATTGTGCACGGGCATTCGGAGCTATTCGCAGGTGAGGGTGGCACTCGGCCCACGGACGCAGGACCAAAGTCCATAGGCTGCGAGCCGAGCGGTGGGCTGAAATATTTGACATGTTCATCGGCGACGAGGTTCTGCTCGGCGTGAGCTACGCCGCCGCCCGAGCCGCGCTCAAGCGCCTCACCGATGGCGGAGCTCTCCTCCGCCCGGCGAAAGACGCCTACGACCACGGTGCCAAGACGACGACCAGGGTCGGCGTGCCCGGCCTGTCGAAGCTGGTAACCGTACAGGCGCGCGAACTTGCCGAGACCGCGGATTGTGCCGGGCTGGCCATCCGATGGGAGGCGGCCGGGCCTGGTGGGCGTTTGTTTCCAGTTCTCGACGCCGACATACGGCTGGCTGACGCAGGCCACGAGCTCACACTCCTGACCCTGAGCGGCACCTACCGCCCGCCACTCGGGCCGCTGGGCGAAGCGCTCGACCGCGCCGCGCTGCACAAGCTAGCCGCAGCGACAGTGCGTAACTTCATCAGCCGGGTGGCATCCGAACTCACCGAAGACACTGGCACCGACGAGACCATCACGTCCGGGGCTTCGAATCCCGGGCGCGCGGACGCTGGCTAACTCGACAGCAGGAGGTGAGCGTCATGTCCGCGGAAGCCATAGAGCCACGAATGCCGATCTCCTCTGAGCAGGCCAGGTACCTGATTGCAACCGCGGCTCGCGCACCCTCGATTCACAAGTCGCAGCCGTGGCGGTTCCGCGTGAGCAAGTTCGCGATCGAGCTATATGCCGATCCGGAGCGCAAGCTGGGCGTAGACCCGCTTGGCCGCGAACTGCTCATCAGCTGTGGTGCAGCGCTCTTCGGTCTGAGACTCGCGATTCGGTCCATCGGCTACCAGCCGCTGGTTCGATTGCTGCCAGATCGAAGCCAGCTGCGGCTGCTTGCCACGATCACGCTCGGCCTGGGGCAACCGCCGACGCCGCTGGAGACCCAGCTGCTAGAGGCGATGCCGCACCGGCATACGCACCGCGGTCCCTTCGCCGCGGACGTCCTGCCTGCAGGCCTCGTCGCTGCGCTCCAGCACGATGCGCTCGCCGAAGGCGCCAGGCTCGCGCCGATCAGCCGCGGCGCCGAATACCAGCGACTCGCGGACATTCTCCGCCTGGCTAGCCGCCGACAGGATGCCGATCCGATCGCTCAGGCAGACATTCGCCGCTGGACCAGGGAACAGGCGAGCAACGCGCGCGACGGCGTGCCCGCAACCGCCTTCCCGGTCGTACCACATGGCGGCGACGGCCGACTTCGTCAACGTGACTTCGACCTGGGCCGAGGACTTGGGCAACTTGAGGACGAGGGTCAGCAGCCAGCAGCCACCTTCGCGCTGCTCACAATGAGAGACGGCCGCGCCGACTGGTTGCGTGCGGGCCAGGCGCTCCACCGGGTGCTGGTACATGCAGCCAGCGCATGGGTGTTTGCCGGCATCTACACCCAGCCGCTTGAGGCCGCGGCGATCCGTGCTCTGATCCGCGCTCGCCTTGAGCTGCCCGGAGCGCCACAGACACTTCTGCAGCTGGGCGTCGCACGCACGACCCGAGCGACGGCTCGCCGGCCGGCCACCGACATCATTGACACGGTCTAGACCAGTGATGCCCGCCAACGCTCCGCGCTACTAGTGCGGTGCTATCTAAGCCTTCGCAGGAACGGATCACGTGGTGTTGTTGGCGCTATCCGGATCCTGACGTCCACTGCCTGGACGTCGTGCGGGCGTGCTATCACCGGATTCAGGTCGAGCTCGGCGACCTCGGGCAGCTCGTCGGCGAGCCTCGACACTCGTAGCAGCACGTCTCCTAGTCCGCTCGTGTCGACTGGCGGAGCGCCGCGATGGCCGGTCAGCAGCGGAGCGGAGCGGACGCCGCCGATCATCTCGGCTGCGTCGAGGTCGGTCAGCGGTGACAGTCTGGCCACATGATCGCCGAGCACCTCCGTAGCCACGCCACCGAGTCCGAACACGATCAACGGACCGAACACAGGCTCCTGGGCGACGCCGATCATGGTTTCCACGCCGCCTGCCAGCATCGGCTGGACCAGGACGCGCTGCATGTCGGCGCCGAACTGATCAGCGAGGTGACTGTACGCGTCAGCAACGTCATCCTGGGTACGTAGGTCCAGCCTGACCGCGCCGGCCTCGGTCTTGTGCACCAGCCCCGCGACCTCGGCCTTCAGCACTACCGCGCCGTCTAGCTCTGCGGCCGCGGCCTGCGCGTCGCTGAGAGTCGTCACGATCCGGGTCATTATCAATGGGATCTGGTAACAAGACAGCAACTGTGCAGCGTCGGCATCGGACAACCAGCCGCCGCCCGGCTTCGCCGCTAGGTATGCCAACACCAAGGCGCGAGCTCCTGCTGAGTCCACATCCGGTAGCTGGGGTACCGTGCCATGCTGACTCTCGCGCCATGCACGGTAGCTTGCGGCATGGGCTATGGCGCGAACCGCGTTCTCCGGGTATGCGTACGCCGGAAGGTGGCCTTCGCTCGCGTGGTCTTGCCCGCCACGCTCGATCAGGCTCACCGAATCGGGCTGGTCAAGCAGGACCGCGGCCATTGGCTTGGGCACGCTCGCCGAGGTGATCGCCGTGCTGAGGTCAGCGATCGCAGTCGGCACGCCAATGGCGATCAGCGCATCCACCGACTCTGCCGCACCGACCTCCTGCAAGCACAAACTAAACACGTCCGCGCTGACGCCTGGAGTCGCGTCCACTGGGCCTGACACAGCAGCGCCAGAGGGCAGCAAACGCGACAGCCGCCGCTGGACCGGGGTGTCAAGGATCGCTACGGTCAGCCCGACATCGCCGCACGCATCGGCCGCCAGCACCCCGGCTCCGCCAGCATTGGAGACGATCGCGACGCGGCGGCCAGCAGGAAGGGGCTGACAGGAAAGGAACGCAGCGGCGTCCACCAGCTCGCTCAGGCTATGCGTGGCGATGATTCCCGCCTGCCCAAAGAGGGCTTCCTGCGTCACGAGCGGAGTCGCGGCAGCGGCAGTGTGCGATGCTGCCGCCCGCTGTCCGGCGTCAGAACGGCCGCCGATGACGGTGAGTACCGGAATCTTCCGGCCAACTCGGCGGGCTGTGCGGGCGAAAGCGCGCGGATTACCGAAGGACTCGACGTACAGCACCGCCAGGCGGGTCTGGTCATCTTGATCCCACCACGTCAGCAGGTCATTGCTAGACACGTCGTACTTGTCACCGACCGACGCGAACGAAGACACGCCGATGCCGAGCCTGTCCAGATGTTCGAGCAACGCGACTCCGACCCCACCCGATTGCACAACCAGGCCGGCAGTGCCGGCCGACGGCTGCCGGGCCGCGAATGTGGCGTTGAGACGCGCACCGGGCACCGCGACACCAAAACAGTTGGGACCAACGAGTCGCATGCCATGCCTGCGGCAGATCGCGATCAGGTCGGCGCCCGCAGCGCCAAGCCCGGCCGTGATCACGATGAGCGTACGCACGCCGCGCCGGCCGCATTGTGCCGCAGCGTCAGGCACCTCGGCCGGCGGCACGGCAATAACCGCCACATCTACGCCCTCAGGCAGGTCGAGCGCGGATTCCAGGCACGATATGCCCTCCATTGAGCTGCCTCGCGGATTCACCGCGTAGATCTGGCCGGGGAAGTCAGCCGCCACGATGTTGTGCAGTACCTCGCGTCCTACCGTGCCGCGCCGGCGCCCGGCGCCAACCACCGCTATCGATGCCGGCCGGAACAAGTGCCTCAGGCTAGCGGCCTCGGCGCGGCTAGCGCGTTGGGCGACGGCGTCCAGATAACTGTCGAGCCGGGGCCCCTCATGCGCAGGCAGCGGGAACGTCAGCTCAAGTACCCCGTCCCCGAAGTGCCGTTCGACCGGGAGGCCGACGTCCGCGAAGACTCGCTGCATGGCGTAGTTGTCCGGAAGAGTCTCGGCCTCGAAGGCCGTTAGATTGCGCTGCCGGCCCAGCGATACCAGATGCTCGAGCAGGAGTGTGGCGACGCCACGGCCGTGCATATCGTCCGAGACCGCGAACGCGATCTCAGCTCGTCCGGGACGGTCGGTGGCCTCCCAGCTCGCGACCCCTACCAGCCGGCCACTTAGCAGCGCCAGCAGAGCCATGTGGTCTTCGGAAGCTGGGCGGCACAAGCGCTGGGCTTCTCGATCCGGTGCCCGAGGACTCAGGTTGAAGAACCGAAAGTACGCGTTATCTAGTGACAGATCAGCATGCATCTTCCGGACTGTGTCGGCGTCGGACAGCCGCGCCTGGCGGATCTCGATCGTGCTGCCGTCGGCAAGCAGCGCGTATGTTCTTATTTCGTCATCCGCCGCTGTGCCGTCCCCACCAGTGGGCTGGCCGCCTCCCATCTGCACCACGGCGCGTCTCCCTCTGGCCTGCGCTGGTCCTTAGGTCAAGGATCGCCGACCGGCGATGAGCACAGTCAGGTCCCCCAGTCCCAAGCAAGTGACCATTAGCCTCTCGTGGGCCAGGCACAGTGCAGCAACAAACAGTGCAGCAACAAACAGTGCAGCAACAAACAGTGCAGCGACAGTCAGCCGCCCGGCTGCTGGGTTTTGGCCATGCTCTGGTAAACGGCCAGCAGCGCAGCCTTCTGGCTGTCGTCCAGTTGATTATCCGTACGGATAGCGCGCTCGACACCGCTTGGGTGCGAGCCCGGGGCATCCGCTGCGCGATCTAGCAGGCCGGCTTCAGCAAGCAGCATCTCGGCGGAGACATTAAGAGCTTGCGACAGCTGTCGCAGGACCCTGACCGTCGGCTGGTGCATGCCGCGCTCTAGCTCGCTTAGATAGGGATTCGAAAGGTTCGTCAGGTCGGCCAGCTGGCGAAGCGTCAGGTTCGCCAGCTTGCGCTGACTCCGGATGAAGGCGCCGAAGGCCTCCATCTGCTGGTCCCATGCACTTGGCATTGCTCTGCGTATCGCTCGCTGCGGAGCTAGCCGCCGTCAGTCCCCGTCCGTGCCGCTGGGCTGGCTGGGCGACCCGCTGCCCGCACCGAGCGCCTTCAGCACGTCCTCGGCGAACTTACGCTGATTGGCCAGCAGCTGCTCGGCAAAGTCGTATGCGCCCTTCACGACTTCGTCGGGCTTTGGCAGCTTGTCTGCCACATTGAGACTGTCCGCGAACGGCAGTTGCACCTCGGGCAGCTCCTGCTTCATGGAATGCATCGTGGTAGCCCAGCGATCGATCGCATCGACGACCGCTGCCTGGCTCTTACGGATGGCGTTCAGGACCTCTTCCTGGAACTCCCGTCCGATGTTCGACTCAGCCATTTCTCCTCCTCAGGCGATTGTGCTAAGTATACTTAGCAAGTGTTCGCTGAGTCAAGCAGAACCTCGTGGCGGACCAGTTTCCCGGCAAGTTGTGCCGATGCGCGGATAGGTTCTGCGGGGAAGGATCGGTGACATGACCTGCGTCCTGCATGTGTCCTGGGATGAGAAGCTAGTCGGCTACGACTTCGGCCCTCGCCATCCGCTGGCCCCGATACGCATCAAGCTCACCATGGAGCTGGCAGCCGCATTCGGGGTCTTGGCCAGTGACAAGGTCAGCGTCATGGCAGCACCGCCAGCATCGGACGCGGAGCTTGAGCTCGTGCACGCCCCCGGCTACATCGATGTTGTCCGATATGCTGGCCGGCTCTCTGAGCGGGACGCCGATGAGGGTGTCGACGTCGACGCGTTGCTACGGCACGGCCTCGGCACCGCTGATGACCCGATCTTCCCTAACATGCACGCGGCCTCAGCCCTGGTAGTCGGCGCCACCCGCGCTGCCGCCGCCGCGGTCTTCGAGGGACGCGCCGAGCATGGGGCGAGCATCGCGGGCGGCTTGCATCACGCGATGCGTGACCATGCCAGCGGGTTCTGCATCTACAACGACCCTGCCATCGCCATCGCCTGGCTGCTAGAGCAGGGT